>Ga0209726_10009480_pt1 | contig 10126 bp, 10 predicted proteins | sample Subgrocontami54m_FD_187453 | JGI IMG/M metagenome (GOLD analysis project Ga0209726, IMG submission 187453) | Subsurface groundwater microbial communities from S. Glens Falls, New York, USA - GMW46 contaminated, 5.4 m (SPAdes) (version 3) | ecosystem: Environmental > Aquatic > Deep subsurface >... | reverse complement strand
GAAAAAACGCTTGCCGCAGCAGTTCCTACTATCAACAAACTAAGTGCCACAAAACTTCCAACTCTCCGTGAAAAAAATGCGCGGACAAAGAGGCGCTCGCTTGCCACAAGTCCATCTTGAAAAGAGGCAAAGGTGCGCTCTAAAAATACGTGCTTTGATACTATCACCGGTTTTTCCTGTGCCGTTATCTGGGAAAGCAAAGTAGAGCGCGCGGAATCTGCCCAAGATTCACGTGGTTCAATTTTTTTCAGTAATTCTATTTTGTGGATAATATCCTTCTTTTTCATACTAAGTTATTATTTTCCGCCAGAGGCGGATCCGGCAGGGCCGGAAAAGAAAAAAACCCGTTATTCCACTTCTAAAGACTTAGTTCCCTTTTAGGAAAAGTCTTTTTTTGCATGGGGATTTGGGTTTTTGTTTTGCGTTTCAATTTGATTTTTTGCCTGTTGCTTTTTGTTTCTTTGTATTTTTTCCTCTTATTTTTTTTGAATTTTTTTGTTTTTTTCAAGAATTTCTCTAAGTGTTTTTAAACCTCTATGTAAGATGACTCGTACGGCTCCGGGTGATTTTTGCACCACCTCAGAAATTTCAAGAAGCGAAAGTCCATTCAAGTAGTGGAGGACGATAATTTCTCGAAATATATCCTTGAGGCGACGAAGTGCATCCTCAACCTCTTCCATATCGCTTTTGAGCATCATCTTCTCTTCCAAGGTAAGGTCGCTTCGATTTGCGATAACAATTTCGTCTTCGTTTTTGTCGTCAAGTGATTCAGGCGGCGTTCCTCGTTTCCGATAGAAATCTATGACGAGGTTTCTGGCTATTGTATAAAAAAGCGCTTGCAAACTTGAAATGTGTTTGCCCTCTCGTATATAATGCCAGCCCTTAAGAAACGTGTCGGCGGTAATATCTTCGGCATCTTGCCGGGTTGGGACTTTAAGGTAGATAAATCGAAAGATCTTTCCATGGTACAAATCCCATATTTTACCGTAACTCTCGGCATCGCCTTTCCGTATGTTGTAAAGTAGCACGTGATGAGTATGCATTGTATAAGACGAATGATTAATCAAAACGTTACAAAAGAGAGCACTATACCCCTTTTTAAACAAAAAACCTTTGGTTCAAAGGTTTGATAACTATAGCATTATAATTTCCCAAAGTCCAGCAAATTACGAAGTCGGGGGCAACACCCCTCCTTCGTGGACGGTTTGGTTTTTTTGACGTGAAACAGGTTGTTCTTCCCCATTTGGAATTCCAATAAAATCGGAAAGAATAGTCATGAGTATAGTTGCAACAGGAATTGCCAATAAAATACCGACAAGCCCTGCGATTTTACCACCGATAAGAAGCGCGATAATACTAATAAGCGGGTTCATCCCAACGGTAAGCTGCATAATTCGTGGCACTAAAAAATCATTTTCCATACGCTGCACAATAATGTAGAGTAAGAGCACCCATACTGCCAGCAACGGAGCTTGGCCAAATGCAATGAATAATGAAGGTATTGCTCCAATCGTCGGGCCGATGACAGGAAAAAATTCGGTAAGCCCTGCCACAAGTGCTAATGTAAGTGCATATTTTACTCCCAAAAGACTTAAGCCAATGTACGTAATTGCGAAAATAATAAAACATAACGTCATTTGACCACGAAGCCATAACCCAATTTTGTGCTGAACCTTAAACACCATCTCATCAATATATGAATGATACCTGCCGGGCGTCATAAGCCGTAATGTCTTTTTAATCATTTCCTCTTCAACAACCATATAAAAGGTCACGACAAAAACCAAAAAGAGCCCCAGAAATCCTCGTAACACATCAAAAATCTTTGAAAATACATGACCCGCAAGTTCAGGAATACTTGATTGCACAAAAGAAAGGCCCTTTTTAAGCTGATCTAGAATATTTAATTCCGGGCTATAACTATGTACAAAACGTAAAATTGCATCGGTGTAATCTGGAAATGCCGCAACTAATGCCGTATACTCAGTTGAAAGCGGCGGGATAAGCAGTACGATTACCAATAACAAGAGTGCGATAAGGGAAAGATAGATAAGTAAAATTCCCGCAACCCGCGGTATCTTTCTGCGCTCCATTGATGCAACCCAGGGGCTTAGTGCAGATGCAAACACCAATGAAACAAAAAGAAGTGCTATTACTTCCCAAATATAATAAAAAAACCACAACGCGCCCCCAATAATAAGGATCTTGATAAAGGTGAGTGTTGATACGGTTATCATTTCACTGCGTTCTCTTGCCATATTTACATGTTATAAAGTTGAAAGTTATAAAGTTTATAAAGTATATCCTTTAAACTTTATATTTATTTATTATACTACATTTCTTACTAAAAACGAATTATGCCGGTATTAGTGGTCAATAAAAAAGCTTTTCACGATTATACGATTCTTGAAAGTCTTGAGGCGGGTATTGTATTAACCGGCCAGGAGGTAAAATCAGTTCGGGCGGGCTCGGGTAACTTGAAAGGAAGTTTTGTAAAATTGTATGGGAGCGAACTTTTTCTTGTTAATATGCATATTTCTCCCTATCGGCATGCATCAAACATATCAACTTATGACCCTGAACAAGCTCGAAAATTACTGGTCCATAGTAAGCAAATAAAGCGATTATTGGGGGCAATGACTACCCAAGGCTTGACATTAGTGCCCTTGCGCGTCTATACTAAAGGAATTCTTATTAAGGTAGAAATCGCCCTGGCAAAAGGTAAAAAGGCTTTTGAGAAGCGAGCAATTCTTAAAAAGAGGGCGGTTGAAAAAGATATCAGACAGTACCTTAAAAAATACTAATAACGGGGATGCTGGGTATCGACGGGAAGACCAGTTTTAAAAAGAGTGCGTGTCGAGCGTGTTTGGTTAGCTCGAAAATCTCTCCAAACAATCATATAAATGCCACTTCAATGGCCCGCAAAGCAAGTGTATTAGTTTCAAACTTTGCACCTTCCTTTGCACCTGTAGCCGCCTAATAGGCAGCTTCCATCCGCTTCTTTGCCCCTTGAACAAAGAAGAGTTGGGTGTTATATTTTCAAGGTAACCACGAATAGCGTCTTTTTACTTTTCACGCCTTCGTGATCATTATGAAAGGTCCGGAAATGTTTAAGTGTCGATCCTTTAATCGTTTCTTGGTATTTCTGATCGACTACACATGTAGATCTTTTTTTGAAACCTTCCTCCACGCGGGTTCAACTCCCGCCATCTCCACCATAATCGCTCAATAAAAATTATTTTATAGTGCCTAGAGCCTAAAAACCTAGAGCCTAAATTAACCAATGAGAAAAAATTATCGACGTGTTGCGGCAGCGCATGCACTTCAACAAAAAAAGCTTTATCGTATTAATAAGGAAATTACCGCTACCGAGGTACGTGTTATTGATGAATACGATGCCCATCTTGATGTCATGCCCATTGCCGAAGCACTTGAATTAGCAGCGAAAGCAGAACTTGATCTCATTGAAATACAACCCCAAGCACAACCCCCCGTATGCAGGATTACTGATTATGGCAGGCTCAAATATGCATTTGATAAAGACGTCCGCAAACAACGGGCAAGGCAAAAAAAGGTAGAAGTTAAAGGAATACGCCTTTCCTTGCGCATTGGAGAACATGATATTGATGTACGAATCCTCCAAACAAAAAAATTCCTTGAACAACAAGATAAGGTAAAAATTGAACTTGGTCTGCGGGGAAGAGAACGAAAACATACTGATCTTGCAAAAGCTATTATCCAAGATTTTCTTACAAAACTTCATGAAGTGCACGGGCTTACGATCGTACAAGATAGCCCAATCGCAATTCAAGGAGGCCGCCTTTCAGTTATCATCGGTCTAAAAAAGTAGGAAGCATCAAGTTTATCAATTTAAAAGTTTAGATAATTTACTTTATAAACTTTATAACTTTCAACTTTATAACTTAATTTAGATATGCAAAAGACAAAAAAATCAATAGCAAAACGATTTAAGGTCACTGGAAATAAAAAGGTACTGAAACGCGCATGCGGGCAGGATCATTTTAATGCCAGAAGTTCAGGAAAATTGACACGAAAAAAACGAAGAGACCGTACCCTTTCAAAAGCATTTACTAAAACTGTATTGGCTGCAACGGGCCAACTTTAAAACAATATGCCAAGAGTGAAACGAGCGATGCTCCATCTCAAAAAACGAAAAAAACTCATGAAGGCCGTAAAGGGCTATAAATGGGGTCGCAAAAATAAGATTAAACTTGCACGGCCCGCCATGCTTAAAGCAGGCGTCTATGCCTATCGGGACCGAAGAAATAAAAAACGGGACCGAAGAAGTTTATGGCTTATTCAAATTAATGCTGCCTGCAGAGAAATCGGTACGACCTATAGTAAACTTACCGCCGCTCTCAAAAAAGGTGGGATTGAGCTTGACCGCAAAATCCTTTCCGAGCTTGCGCGCACGCAATCAGCTGTATTTTCATCTCTTGTTAAAAAAGTTTCATAATACTCTCAAAAATAGTTAAATAAAAGCGTCCCTGGTACTCGGGGGCGCTTTTAAACTGAATTATAACTTTATACTCCCATGAACGTAAGTGAATTAGCCAGACGCCTGAAAGTAACCACAAATCAACTCACCGAGGCATTACCGTCCTTAGGTATTGATATTGGCCGGCGAGCAATTAAAATTGATGATGTTCTCGCACAACGCGTCCTTAAACAATGGTCTTCACTCGCTCCGGGACTCCTTAAAAAAAACAAGAAAGAGGAAATAGTGCCAACAGAAATTTCGGGCGAACCCAAAGAAAAACCAACTCTTGAACTTCCGACAATTATTACCGTTCGAGACTTGGCGATTTTACTCAATGTCCAAGTTTCAAAACTTATTAAAATTCTCATGGATAATGGGATTTTAGCTGCGCTTAATGAAAAAATTGACTATGAAACGGCTGCTATTATTGCGGGGGACCTAAATTTTAACGTTCGACAAAAAGAGGAAACTGAATTCAATGCCCAAGATATTCTTTTTCAAAAAGATCCGGTCAAAGAAGTACTCGATGGTGAAAAACCTGAGAGTTTGCATGCGCGCCCTCCGGTGGTAGTAGTCATGGGACATGTTGATCATGGAAAAACGAAACTCCTTGATGCTATTCGCAAAACCAATGTGGTTGCGCAAGAAGCGGGCGGCATTACTCAACATATCGGCGCCTATCAAATTGAACATCCAAGTAAAATTACTTTTTTAGATACGCCCGGCCATGAAGCGTTTACTACTATGCGTTCCCGAGGGGCTCGTATTGCTGATATTGCCATTCTGGTGGTAGCTGCTGATGAGGGAATAAAACCCCAAACCATTGAAGCGCTTAAAATTATCAAAGCTGCGAAACTCCCCTTTTGTGTTGCCGTTAATAAAATTGATAAGCCGGATGCGAATCTCGACCGAATAAAACGCGAACTTTCCGACCAGGGTTATGTGCCTGAAGACTGGGGAGGAACGACTATTTGCATGCCGGTGTCTGCAAAAGAAGGAACTGGTATTAAAGAATTATTAGATATCATCCTCTTGCTTTGCGACATGCATAAAGACCTTTTAGTTGCCAATAGCAGTGGCAAAACGCTTTGCACCGTTATTGAGTCGCATATCGACAAGCAAGAAGGCATTGTGGCAACTATTCTTGTGCATACCGGAACATTAAAACTTAATAGCTATCTTATTATTGATTCCGTACTCTATGGCAAAGTGCGCGCCATGAAAGACTATACAGGCAAAGCGCTCACGAGCGCCCCTCCCAGTACGCCTGTTCGTATCATTGGATTTAAAACCCCTCCCGTCATTGGTGATTTTGTAATAGGAATGACGGTACTTGACTCAACTATTTCAAAAGAAACGAAACGGACAAAAACCGCTCGGGCGACTCATTTTGTCGTTTCTCAAACAACACCAAGCGACGAATCACAACAAGAAAAATCACTTCACCTTATGTTACGTACCGATGCGCTTGGCTCACTTGAAGCACTCGTAAGTTCACTTATGAAACTTGAACATCCTGAAGTTTCTCTTAAAATAATTAGTAAGAGTCTGGGAACAATCACTACTACCGATGTATTGACGGCTGAGGCAACAAAAAGCTTTATTGCCGGGTTTCATGTAACCGCTTCAACTGATGCGCGCGATTTGGCAGTTGAAAAAAATGTTGAAATAAAAATTTATAAAATTATTTACGAACTTCTTGATGATGTAAAAAAACGAATTGAAAATCTTTTAAGTCCTGGCATTAATCGCGTAATTACGGGAAGCGCTGAAGTTATTGAGGTTTTTCGCCAAGATAAAACGTCAGTTATTATAGGGTGTCGAGGACTTGAGGGCACTCTTCCTAAAGGGTCAAAAGCGTTTATCGTACGAAAGGGCGAAACAATCGCAGAAGGAACGATTACCAATCTGAAAGCAGGGAAACAAGATATTTCTGAAAGCAGAGCAGGGCAGGAATTTGGCATGGAATTTGAATCAAAAATAAAACCTCAAAAGAAAGATAGTATTCAATCGTTCCGTGAAGAAAAAATTCAACGAACCCTGGAAGAACAGCAATAATGGTATGAATGTACGCATTGAAAAAGTAAACGAGCTCATCAAAACGGAATTAGGAATGATTTTCGTGAAGCACCTTGAGTTTCCAAAGGGAAATTTAGTTACCGTTACTCGCATAAAAACGGAACCGGATATGAAAAACGCACTAGTTTTTTTAAGTGTTTTTCCTTTTGAACGTTCGGGGGAAATTCTCACACTCATCAAGCGGCGCATGCCCTATATCCAATCACTTTTAAATCATACGCTGAGCATGAAATTCGTTCCCCATCTCCAATATAGAATTGATACGGAAAATGATGAAGTTGATTCAATGCAGCGGCTTATGGACGAAGTTGCCAAAACAATTGATAATGAATAACAAGGTTTTTAATTTTACATTTTAAATTTGCGTTATGAAAAACTATCATCTTATTCCAACGGTCATTGAAAAAACAAGCATGGGCGAACGCGCGTATGATATTTACTCCCGCCTTCTCAAGGAGCGGGTTATTTTTCTTGGCGATATGATTGACGATAATATCGCAAATACTGTTATTGCTCAACTTATCTTTCTTGAATATGAAAGTAAGGATAAGGATATTAAAATCTATATTAATTCTCCCGGCGGCTCAGTATCGGCAGGGTTAGCCATTTATGACACCATGCAATACATAAAACCCGACGTGCAAACGATTTGTGTTGGGATGGCAGCCTCAATGGGCGCCGTATTATTAGCAGCTGGTGCAAAAGGAAAACGGTTTTGCTTGCCGAATTCAGAGGTCATGATCCATCAAGTAATGGGCGGCGCTGAAGGACAAGCGATTGATATTAAAATACGAGCAGAACATATCCTTAAAATCAAGGAGCGCCTCAACGAGATACTTTCAAAACATACAAAACAGACATTAGATAAAATTGAAAAAGATACCGATCGGGATTATTTTATGAATTCAAAAGAAGCGCTTGCATACGGAATTATCGATAAGATAATTAGTTAGCAAGTTGGCAAGTTAATCAGTAAAAAGACCCTCTGGGTCTTTTTTGGTATAACCAAAAGGAAAGGATCTAAAACCCTTGTCAAGCACACGAAGTCATGTTATGATCTAGCGTATCTATTAAATATTAAGTGAAAAACGAATAGCGCGGATTCACGTTTTGAGAAAACCACCATTCTTTCAAGCATTATTTCTTATGATTACAAGATTTTCTTCTCATTTTACGTTATTAAATCCCATTCTTCTATAAAGAAAGGGTTTTTCGCGTTTTTCGTTCTTTTATTATAAAGGAGCCGTATGGTCATTATAAGTACTATTTTAAGCGTTCTTACGCTTCTTTTAGGTGTTGTTTTAGGATATTTAATTCGAAAACAACTTGCAGTAGGTCAAATAAATTCAGCGGAAAGTAAGGCAGAAAAAATTATTGCTGAAGCAAAAACAAAAGAAAGTGAACTGTTACTCCAAGGAAGAGAAAAAACGCTCAAACTCATTGAAGATACCAAGCGAGAAAGCGATGTTCGCCGCAAAGAATTAGAGTCTCACCAACAACGACTCGAAAAACGAGAAGCGCTCTTTGATCAAAAGCTCATTGATCTTCAAGAAAAACAGCAAAAAATCCAAGAAAAAGGCACCCAGATCGAAGCAATTAAAGAAGAGATAAAAGGCATCAAACAACAGCAGCTTGACCGACTTGAGCGCGTAGCTGCTCTCACGCAAGAAGCTGCGCGAAATATCTTACTTGAACGCGTTGAACGTGAAACACAAGAAGATATTCTCGCACGCATCAAAAAAATTGAACAACAAGGTATTGAAGATGTACAGGCAAAAGCGCGCAGTATTATTGCCGACGCTATGCAGCGCTGCGCAATGTCTGTAATTTCAGAAACTACAACAACCATTGTCCCGCTTCCTTCAGATGAGATGAAAGGAAGAATTATCGGAAAAGAAGGACGAAACATCAGGACGATTGAAAGCCTTACCGGCGTTGAAATTCTTATTGATGATACTCCTCAATCAATTACCGTTTCCTCATTTAGTTTAATTCGCCGCCAAATTGCAAAAATAGCTATTGAAAAACTGGTAAAGGATGGCCGCATTCATCCCGGCAGGGTTGAAGAATATGTAGAGCAGGCAAAACAAGAGCTTGCCGCAGACATCAAAAAAGCAGGCGAAGAAGCGGCTTATGCACTTGGAGTTACCGGTGTTGATCCCCGGCTGATCCATATTTTAGGACGTTTGAAATATCGAACTAGTTTTGGACAAAATGCACTTCTTCATTCAATGGAGGTTGGCTATGTGGCAACCTTTTTGGCTGAAGAGCTTGGCGCCAATGTGACGGTATGTAAAAAAGGAGGGTTACTTCATGATATTGGAAAATCCGTTGACCACGAAGTGCAAGGGGCACATCCGCAAATTGGCTACGAGATCATGAAAAAATTCAATTTGCCGGAAGAAATTGCTTATATGAGTATTGCTCATCATGAAGATAGCCCCCACTCCCTTGAAGGTATTATTGTAAAAATTGCCGATGCGGTTTCTGCAAGCCGCCCAGGTGCCAGACGCGATACGGCTGAACGATATGTACAACGCATTACCGATCTTGAAAACCTCGTAAACAGTTTTGAGGGAATTGATCGGGCCTATGCAATCCAGGCGGGACGTGAAATTAGAATTTTCGTACGGCCAGATGAAATAGATGATATTAGCGCTTATAAACTCGCAAAACAAATTGCGAAACGCATTGAAGATGAACTGCAATATCCGGGTGAATTGCGCGTAACGCTCATTCGAGAAAAACGCATTATTGAATACGCTAAGTAAAATACAAGTTGGTAGTTTATAGTGGGTAGTGAGTAGTAAAAAATATGAATTGCTACAAACTACAAACTACAAACTACAAACTATCATAATATGTTAAAAATCTTATACATTGGGGATATTTTTGGCAAAGGAGGAAGAAAGGCGGTACAAAAACTTTTACCTGAACTAAAAAAAGAATACAGTCCCGATTATATTATTGGAAATGCTGAAAATCTTGCCCACGGCCATGGTGTTACCGCAAAGACCTTACAAGAAATGACTGATGCGGGCATTGATTTTTTTACCTCTGGCAATCACATTTGGGGTAATGGCGCCGTGCATGATATTTTTAAGGAAGAAAAATTTCCCCTTATACGGCCCGCAAATTATCCACCGGGCACCCCCGGAAAAGGACACATGCTCGTAAGGTTTGGGAAACATAACCTACTTATTATTAATTTGATGGGGAGATTATTTATGACAGGCGGCATGCTTGAGTGCCCCTTTCGAGGCCTTGATGCAATTTTGGATGAATATAAAAATGAAAAACTATCCGGAATTTTTATAGATTTTCATGCCGAAACTACGGCAGAAAGCTGTTCCTTTGGATTTCATGCTGACGGGAGAGTTTCTGCAATTGTCGGGTCACATACGCATGTGCCCACAGCCGACGAGCGAATCCTCCCAAAAGGCACGGCATATATTACTGATACGGGCATGGTGGGCGGTTTAAACTCAAGTATTGGGTTTGACCCCGCAACAACCGTGCCGGACTTCATCACTCAAATGCCAAAAC
>Ga0209726_10009472_pt1 | contig 10132 bp, 13 predicted proteins | sample Subgrocontami54m_FD_187453 | JGI IMG/M metagenome (GOLD analysis project Ga0209726, IMG submission 187453) | Subsurface groundwater microbial communities from S. Glens Falls, New York, USA - GMW46 contaminated, 5.4 m (SPAdes) (version 3) | ecosystem: Environmental > Aquatic > Deep subsurface >... | reverse complement strand
CATGTGCTCCGCCAGCCAGCCTTGCGTCCTTCCGAGATAACTTCCTATCCGCAACGCCAAACATTTTTTTCCCAAAAGCGCGTTCCCGCCGTAACCGGAACCCACGCTCCAGATCGTATTGTCTTCGGGGAAATGACAGATGAACCGGCGGTTGATATCCAGGTCCGCTTTCCCATGCAGGCAACGGCTGAAATCATTGCTCCGGCCCAGCTGGTCGAGCGCCACTTTTCCCATGCGCGTCATGATGCGCATATTGAGCACGACATAAATACTGTCGGTAAGCTGCACACCGACTTTGCTCGACGGCGCACCCGCCGGCCCCATGATAAAAGGGATCACGTACATCGTCCGGCCCTTCATCGAACCGTCGAAAATCGCGCCTACTTTCTTGTACGCCTCTTGAGGGTCCATCCAATTGTTGGTGGGCCCCGCGTCTTCTTTTTGCCGCGAACAAATGAACGTCAGGTGTTCGGTCCTCGCCACGTCGTTTTCGGCCGTGCGGTGGTAAAGACAGCCGGGAAGTTTTTGTTCATTTAAGATCAAGACCTCGCCTGTCGAGGCCGCTTCTTGAACCAAAAGGTTTTTTTCTTTCTCGCTGCCGTCACACCACATCACGCGCTCGGGTTTGCAAAGACCGGCCATTTCATGGACCCAATCAATGACATGGGAATTAGTCGTTAATTTCTGCTCTTCCGTTTGGATCATAAAAACACCTTCTCTTGTTTTGAGGTTACTGGCTTAAGGCTTTTGAATCACTGATTTTACAACAGAACTGAATTTGTGGCAATCTCAATCCTACTCTTGGTATAATGGCCTGGTGAAAAAAAATAATCTTCTTTTTTGCCTGATGAGCGTCTTTTTTTGCGTCTCTTACGCCCGCTTAGGTTTTTGCGAGACCGCCGCAAACGCCAAAATCAACAAAGCGCTTGAAATCAACCGTTCCATGGTCGCCCGCTTTGAGGCGCAACAGCTGGAGCTAAGAAAAAAGAGGGCCGAAAACCCGTCCGTCATTTCCGACACGGAGCTGGAAAATTTGAATTATAAAATAAAGGCGCTCCGGGAGGACGCGACGCGGCTCCGCGGGTTGCCGCCGAAAGATACCCAGACCGGTGAGATCGCGAAAGATTGGTCGCTTAAAAAATTAGTCTCTGCGCCGGGCGGCGGCGCGCCCGATCACGAGATCATTGAAATGCATGAGAGAGCCCTCAAATACGTCGCGGCAAACGAATTTGGGAAAGCACTCGCGCTGTATCAAGAGATCGTGCTTAAAAACCCCGAGGACGATCAGGCCTACATCATCATGGGCCATATTTACCTCATGTCGGGCCAATATGAAAAATCCGAAAGCGCTTTTGAAAACGCCGCTCACATTGATCCGGAGAATATTCATGAGATCGCGCCCTTTTACGAGAATAAGATCTTGCAAAACCCGGATGACGATACCGCTTACGCGGACCTGGGATGCGCCTATTTGATGTTGGGGGAAAACCTGAAGGCGGGAAACGCGTTTAAAAACGCGCTGTCGATCAATCCGAATAACCGAACCGCCCTCAAAGGCCTGAATTGGATCGCGGTCAAACAAAATTAAAAATCCGTCACTTTTTCCCGCAGGGATTTTTTCATCGAATGGAAACGCTTCCCTTCCAATAATTTCTCTTTAGCGCGTTTGGACCGCTTTCTTTTCTGGCGTCGGATCTTTTCTATCTCTTTGCGTTTCGCGGATTCCCTGCCCAGATACAGTTGTTCTATCTTTTCGATGAGAAGGCGTTTGGCCAGATAACGGTTCAGGGCCTGGGACCTCTCACGCTGGCATTTGACCTCAAGGCCGGTCGGCCGGTGCCGCAGGACCACGCAGGTCGAGACTTTATTCACATTTTGGCCGCCGGAACCTCCCGAACGGATAAAACTTTCTTCAAAATCCGACTCCTTAAGCGCCAGGTGTCTGATCTTCTCCTGGAGTTCTTTTATTTTACGGGATGAGACGGGATAGAGCGTCACTTGGCCTTATGAGAGGAAGGGATGAATATCTTGGAGCGGTAATATTTGAGCTCCTCGATCGATTCGAGGATGTCGTCCATCACGCGGTGGGTTTGATGCTTATCACGCGGCATTTTGTGGTCGAGCGGATACCAGCGATTGACAAGCTCCTTGATAGAACTCACATCGATCGTCCGGTAATGAAGATAAGCCTCGAGCTTCGGCATGTATTTCACCAAAAACCGCCGGTCCTGCCAGATCGTATTTCCGCAAAGCGGGGCCGATTTCACGGTGCAATGGGTCCTCACGAACTTCAGGGTCATTTCTTCCGCTTTTTTTAAGGCGATCTTCGAGGCCCGGCACTCGTCGGTCAGGCCGGATTGTTTGTGGTGGTATTTGCTCCACGCCTCCATCGAACGAAGCGTCTTGTCGCTGTGATGGATCGCGATCGAAGGCCCGACCGCAACCACCTCCAAGTCATTGTTGGTGATCACGGTGCCGATCTCAAGGACAGTGCATTTCTTCGGATCGAGCCCGGTCATTTCAAGATCGATCCAGACTAAATTGGTTTTCTTTTGTTTTGAACTCAAAATTTAGGCCAATCGTTGCGCTTTTTTATTATTTTTTGTGCCCAGCAAAAGAGACACTCGCTTGCCTGCCGAGGTCGCCGACGCCCCCATGACGTTGATCCCGCCTTTTGCGAGTTTTTTTGCCACTTTGGCCAGCGCCCCCACTTTATTCTGGAGAGTTACGACGAGCATCTCTTTCTCCGTGAAAGAACGGCCGACTTTCTTGAGCGCCTTTTTCGCCCGCGCGTTGTTGGTCGTGACGATGCCGAACATCCCTTTGGGACCTTGCCCGCACGCCCACAGATGGATGATATTGACGCGCGCTTTCTTCAAAGCGTCCGTCACCTCCCCCAAAACACCGACTTTGTTAGGGGTTGAGAACTGAAGCTCCTTTACCTTCTTTGCCATGGTCGCCTCCTTCGTTTGAAATATCGTTTGAACTTTTTTTGATTTTACGGCGCAGGTCTATTTGCCCATCAGGCTTTTTGCCTTGCTTTCGAGCTCGCGGGGCATCGTTTCCAGATAATCAAAAAATCGATCCCAGTGAAGCCTGTAATGCGCGTTGGAATACTCAATATTTGTTTCGTCCGTCGTGGTCGTATATTTCACTTCCAACGTGTCGCTTTTGAAAAAGACAAGAACGAGCAAGCTCAGAATCAGTAATATAAAAAATAGCTTGCCCATGGATGGTCCTTTCCTTTTTAAAAACTGGTGGAGGCGGCGAGAATTGAACTCGCGTCTCTAACCTTCGAGGTTCGTGGCCTCTACATGCTTAGCTGTTTCTTTGGGTGTCCCTTTTAAGCTCGAATCAGCACGATCTTAAAAGGTGAGTCCTCTGTCGCTCTCGCAAGCCAGGCCAAAGACGCGCCTGTCCTGCCAGCCTGTTGTCGACGCCCGGCCTCATCCCACAGACGAGGATGAGCGGACGGTAGCCGTTATTAGGCGGCTAGCGGTAACGCCATAGGCCCCGCGAAGGGCATATGCACGAGATTAGACGTGTTTTTAGCGTTTATGTTTTGTCAGGTGTTTAAGGAGGCCTCCCGGCAACCTCCACATGCCACACACGAATCAAAGAGCTAGATCGATGCCTGTCGCCCCCGATCTTATTTCCTATTTCGATTTTTAATGGCTCGGTCTATCTCGCGCGAAATCGCGTGCTTCTTGATATCCGAACGCTTGTCATGCGCTTTCTTGCCTTTGGCCACCGCTAATTCCACTTTCGCGATACCGCGGTCATTGAAATAAAGCTTAAGCGGCACAAGCACCAACCCCTTTTCGAGGGTTTTCACTTTGAGCTTCTCGATCTGGGACCGGTGAAGCAGGAGCTTCCGCTCACGGATGGGCTCCAAATTCTCGCGATTCCCCATCGCGTAAGGAGCAATATAAAGATTATACAGGAAGACCTCGTCGCCATCAAGGCGGGCGAAGCTGCCCGATAGGCTGGCTTTGCTGTCTCTCAAAGACTTGACCTCGCAGCCGGCAAGCATAATTCCCGTCTCGAGGGTGTCCAAGATAAAATAGTCGCGTCTTGCTTCGCGATTGGTGGCGATGACCGGGTCTTGTTTTTTCTCTTTCACGCTGATACTATAACATAAAATCCTATATGCGCTTATCCACAAAACTATTTTTCAGTTTCTTCATGATCCTTATGGCCGCCGGGACGCTGCCCTGCCTTGAATGCCGGGCGCGGGCCGAAGCCCAGCAAAGCTTTATCAGCACCACCCCCGAGAAGATGGAACAACTTGTGAATCTTCACAAGAAGGCCGAGATCCTGATCGAACAAAATAAATTCAGAGAAGCCGTCGACGTATATTCGGAAATCATTTTGGTGGAACCGGATGATGAAGCGGCCTATACGAATCTCGGACATGCCTACATGATCTTGGGCGATTTTGAACGCGCCGAAGACGCGTTTAAAAACGCGCTTCACATCAACCCCGACAATGAGACCGCGCTTCTTGGCCTGCAGAAGATCTCGGATCCGGACAGCACGCTTTACAGCGACCAAGCCCCTTAAGAACTACCTTCCGCTTTTTCTTTCTTTCTTATCCAGAAATAGATCTTTATCCGCCTCTTCGACCAGCGCTTGAGGGCTTGCCGGGTTTGTCCTCCCATCAGGGCTGTTGGGGTCAAACGTGGCGACGCCGATACTGACCGAAGAATCCTGAAGCTCGGCGGTGAGCGTTTTGGCCATCGCGTGATACATCGCTCTCAACCGGTCGCGATAAGCCCTGGCCTCGCTAAAGTTAGCATGCCACAGAAGAACCACGAACTCATCCCCTCCGTATCTTGAAATGACATCGTAGGCCCGCACGCTCTCACGGATCACGGAAGCCGCGCGGCGGATCATCTCATTGCCCATTTCATGGCCAAGCGTATCATTGATCTTCTTAAAGCGGTCAAGATCCATCATCACAATGGAGACGGGAGTTTTGGATTTCTCACATTTTTTCCATTCCTCATCCAGCCGCTCCCGCAAAAAATCATAGGTATAAAGGCCCGTCATCTTGTCCTGGGCCACCTTGGTGGCAAGCCCCTTATTTTCCAAAAGGAGTTTCAGCGAATTCGCGGTGATGCCGCTGGCAACGCCCAAGAGAGGGCCTAAAAGAAGGATGAAGACGTCGATGACAAAATCCCGGTTAAAAAGAAACTGCGCCCCCAAAAAAAGCCCGAAAAAGATCACGGCCGCGCCGACACACGCCAAGAGAAACCGGCGCAATAAAAACAAGATCAACACCAGGATCCCCGCCAGCCACGCGGCAAAAAAGGCGGCCTGAGTCGGGATAAAATGCAGCTGGCGCCCCGACAAGATCGAGACAAGCTCATTGGCATGGATCGCGATCCCCGACATGAGCCCGAACGGCGTCGGGTGCGTGTCCGAAAATAGCGACGAGGTCAGGCCGACCAACACGATCTTACGCTCCGCTTCGCTAGCGGTTAATTTCCCTTGGATCACCTTCCAGGCGGGGATCTTTTCAAAATCGTCCTCCGATGCCAAATAATTGATCGTATAATTTCCGTCCGAGCCCGTAAAAATGGCGCGTTTTGGAAGGCCCACGGTCAACAAACCCAGCTCCCGGTCAAAACGGGCCGCGGAACCCCCGGCGGAGGCGGCCAGTTGAAGCGGAAAAGAACTCTCAAACAAAAGATCCGTACCCACGGAAAATTTTTCGGTCAGGTACGGCCTTAAAAGATAAGAGCGGCGGATCGCGTAGTCGGGATCCACTATTTTCTCCAAATAACCGACTTTCAACGCAGCCTCGGCGATCTTTGAATTTGGTTGGATCAAACGGTTTTCCGAATCAAACGTCGTGCCGATCACCACAAGGCCGTGCTCACGGATCGCTTGGGCGAGCGCCTGGCTCGGAGCGTCGTCCTCGCCTTCCAACCCCGTGAACGAAACGTTCAACCCGATCACTCGCGCGCCGTGTTTCTTCAGCTGATCGACCATCTCCGCAAAAATTTTTCTCGACCAGGGCCAGCGAACCCCCAATTTCTGGCAAGACTCTTCGTCGATCGCCACCAGGGCCACTTCTTTGACCTCTTCCGGCACCGGGGATGAAAGATGGCGGATCTTAAAAAAGAGATCACGGGATTGGAGCGTGATTTTTTGCAGCGCTTCCGATTGGGAATAATAAGAGGGGAGATAAAGGAAGACGGCGGTGAAGAGGGCGAGCACTGCCAGCGGATAGGCGTATTTTTTCATGATTCCAAATTGGTGCGGAAGGAGGGAGTCGAACCCTCAAGCCTTGCGGCACAGGCTTCTGAGACCTGCGCGTATGCCAATTCCGCCACTTCCGCGAAATTTATTTTTGGGTGGATTCGCCCGATTGCGATTTTGGGGTTCCCAGCTTCTTGATCCAGGCAGCGCCTGTTTCTTCCAAAGCCGATTTGAGAGGACTTCCTTCAGATTTTTGAACAACGGGCGGGGGCGCTTGCTCGGTTTCTTTATCGGAAAAAACGTTTTTCTTGATGTTGTAGACCCCAAAGATCAAGGTAGCCAGGCCGGCCAAAATAGCGACCGTGACTTGTATTCTCTTAAGCAAAAGATCGTGCTTGGTTTCCTCGACGGTCATTTGCGTTTCTGGATCGGAGTATAGACTCGATTGGTTTCTCCCGTGTATTGGGAGATAGGCCGAATCAGCCGGTTATCGGTGTATTGTTCCAAAATATGCGCCGTCCACCCCGCCATCCGACTGATCGCGAACATCGTTGTAAAAAGATCCACCGGAATTCCCAGCGTATACAAGACGGAAGCTGAGTAAAAATCAACGTTGCAGTTAAGCTTCTTCTTCGCCCAGACCGTTTGCTCAAGCTTCTCGGAAATTGCGAACCACTTCGCTTGTTCGGGGTTGGACTCCGCGAGTGTTTTTGCCATCGCTCTCAGATCATCGGCTCTCGGATCAGGCCCTTTGTAAACACGGTGGCCGAATCCCATCAGCTTCTTTTTATTGCTAAGCGTGTCGTCCACAAACGCCTCGACATTTTTGACGTCTCCGATCGCGATCAGGCTTTCCATCGTGCGGCTGTTGGCTGACCCGTGAAGATCGCCTTTCAAAGTGCCGATGGCCGAGACGATCGCCGAATAAATATCGGAGAGCGTCGAAGTCGTGATACGCGCCGCGAACGTGGAGGCGTTCAGATCGTGTTCGGTCAAAAGAATGAAATATTTATCGAGCATGCTCGCCTCGGTCGCGGAGGGCGCTTTGCCTTTCAACATGTAAAGAAAATTGGCCGCGGTATTCGTCGAGACATCCAGCTTGGGATGGATCAACTCCACGCCGCGCCTCACGCGGTCAAAATACGCGATAATGCTCGGTACCCGCGCGATCAGGCGGATCGTTTTTCGGACGTTGGATTCCATAGATTTATCGTCCGCTTCCGGATCATAGAACGAAAGGATCGAAACGCCGGTGCGAAGCGCGGCCATCGGATTCGCGGTTTTCGGAAAGGCCTCGATCAGCTTGATCAAATCTTTGGGAAGCTCCCGCTCGCTGACCAGTTTATTTTTAAAATCGATCAGCTGTCTTTCCGTAGGCAGGTTTCCAAACAGCAATAAATAAGCGGTTTCCTCGAAGTTTGAGTTTTGCGCCAGATCATGAATGTCATACCCGCGATAGGATAGCTTTGAGTTTTTACCGTCGATCAGGCAGATCCCGCTCTCCGCGGCCACCACATCTTCCAGCCCTTTCGCAAAAGCGTTCTGTGCCGTATTCACTTCCATGACTTAACTCCTCTATTCGCAATCACTTTCGTTCGCCGGCAAATGTCGCCCTATTCTGCCATTGAGCCGATTGAAAATCAACATTAAAACTTTCCCTCTACTGCGCCGCTGAGAATGGCGCCCCTGAGATCTCCTTCAGATCTTTCATCTGCGACAAGACCGCCTGCAAAATAAAAATCGAACTTTTAAAAAGCCAGATCGTCAAGAGCGCCGTGACCGTGGTCATCAAGATCTTCATCCTTAAAGAAAATTTAGGGCTAAACCATAAAAGCGGCAACGCCAGCGGCCCAACGATCGCCAACCCAAACATAACGGCTTGAACGCTAAGGTATCCGCGATCGCGCGGCTTCTTTTGCTGGTCCAAAATTTCTCCTCGATTATTTTCCGGGAATACCGGGCTCGGTCATCTTGAACGGATCCATGATCTTTTTGATCTGGTCCTCGGATAAAATCTTCTTGTCACGAATGACTTGAATAATGGTTTTTTTCGAAGCCAGCGCTTCTTTCGCCACTTCGGCCGCTTTGGCGTAACCGATGAAAGAATTCAGGGCAGTCGCCAGCCCCAGGCTGCTTTCCGCGTAATGCTGACAGCGTTCTTTGTTGGCCGTGATCCCCGCCACGCATTTTTCGCGTAAAACTTTAAGCGCGTTGCCTAAAATCGTGGCTGAAAAGTTTAAATTGTAGGCCATCACCGGCATCATGACATTGAGTTCCAATTGCCCCGCCTGCACGGCCAGCGCGACCGTCGCATCGGCGCCCATCACCTGAAACGCCACCATGTTTATCATTTCGAGGATCGAAGGATTGACCTTGCCCGGCATGATCGAAGAACCGGGCGCGGTCGCCGGCAGATCGATTTCCGCAAAACCGGTCGTCGGCCCGGAACATAAAAGCCGCAAGTCATTGGCGATCCGGATGATCTCGAGCGATAAATTTCTGAGCGCCGAAGAAACTTCCGCCATCGGCCGCTGGCTCTGCATCGCCTCTCTCATGTCCTTGGCGGAAACTAACTTAAACCCCGTCATCGCCGCAAGCTCCCTGACCATGTCTTCGCGATAGCCGACGGCCACATTGAGCCCCGTCCCCACCGCGCTCCCTCCGATGCCAAGCTCATGCAAAGACTTCTCCGCCTCCATAAGCGACAAACGGCATTTCCTGAGCGCCTCTCCGTAGGCGGCAAATTCCTGTCCTAAACGGATGGGGACCGCATCTTGGAGATGCGTCCGGGCGGATTTCAGAACCGAATCAAATTCTTTGCCTTTGGAAAAAAATTCTTTTTCCAGCGCCTCGAGCGGACCGTGCAGATATTCTTTCAGGATAAGAAGAAGCGCCAGGCGCATCGCGGTCGGGAACGTGTCGTTCGTGGACTGCCCCATGTTGGCATGGTCGTTGGGATGGATCGGCGCGTAACTGCCCTTGGGACGGCCTAAAATTTCATTGGCGCGATTGGCGATCACCTCGTTCACGTTCATGTTAAACCCGGTGCCGGCCCCCATCTGAAACACGTCCACCAGAAATTGATCGCGAAGACTGCCGGCCAGGATTTCATCGCAGGCCTTGACAAGCGCTTGCGCGGATTCTTTCGGCAGCACGCCTTCCTTGAGATTTGCGAGCGCGGCGGCTTTTTTGACATACAAATAAGCGTCAATAAACCGGGGATGGGCCTTCAAACCGCTGATAGGAAAATTCTCCACCGCGCGGTCGGTCTGGATCCCATAATAGACGCCGTCGGGTATTTGGCGAGACCCCAGCGAATCCTTTTCAGTCCTCATTGTTTCGATACGCCTTATTTTAGATCGGACTCCTGCGGTTTAACGGCCGAACGCTTGGCCGCTTCCAGCTGATCCAGTTTGTCGCTTAACGCGCGTTTTTCAGTTTCCGTCTGGCTGAGCTGGCTTTGAAGCCGCGAGATTTCCTGATCCTTGGAGGAAAGTTGGCCCTCTAGGGTTGAGATCTTTGAGTTCAATGAATCAATATCCGGCTGATAATTTCGGGTGGTCGCGCAACCCGACACCAGCGCAATCCCCATCGCTAAAAACGCCCATAAACGCATTTTCTTAAACATTTCCTCCCCACCTCCCTTTTGTTAACGGCCGATTAAGACAGATAAATCTGATAATCCATGTCCGGAAAAATATTATCTGTAGATTCTAAGCTTTCAAGGCAGGGAATGTCTATACAATTTTTCTTCAGGTCCGCCCAAAGTCGTGTAAACCGGTCGAGATGGTCTTTCGTGCGTTTGACCGCGTAGGTACTGTGCGTGCCTGTTTTCATAATAAATGCCCAGTCGCTCGATTGGGCCAGTAACAGTTCCCGCGCCATTTGATTGAGCGTCCGGCGCTCGAGGCCTTCCGCCCCTTGA
>Ga0209726_10009467_pt1 | contig 10136 bp, 5 predicted proteins | sample Subgrocontami54m_FD_187453 | JGI IMG/M metagenome (GOLD analysis project Ga0209726, IMG submission 187453) | Subsurface groundwater microbial communities from S. Glens Falls, New York, USA - GMW46 contaminated, 5.4 m (SPAdes) (version 3) | ecosystem: Environmental > Aquatic > Deep subsurface >... | reverse complement strand
TCCCGAATCCGACGCTTTCGCTCGGCACGTCCAAGATCAGTTATGACGGACATCCCAACAGCACGTCGCAAGGCAACGGGCTGTGGGACCGCAGCTATGACACCGTCGCCGCCATCGGCCAACTCATCGAGATCGGCGGCAAACGCGCGGCGCGCAAAGCCTCGGCCACCGCCGGGTTGCGCGGGGCGGAGGCGCGACTGGCAGACGCGCGCCGGTTGCTGGATCAAGCCGTCACGCAGGCCTACGTCGCGGCGGTGCTCGCCGAACGAAATCAGCAAGTGCTCACTGACTCCGCCGCGTCGCTGCGACAAGAGGCGAACATTGCCGCCGTGCGCCAGCACGCCGGCGACATTTCCACCGCCGACCAAAGCCAGATTGAAATCGCCGCCGCCCGGCTCGAACTCGACGCGCGGGCCGCGGAAGCCGCCGCCCGCGCCGCGCGCATCCAGTTGGAAATTCTGCTCGGCGAACGCAAACCGCAAGGTCACACGCGATTGACCGAGACGCTGGAACAATTAAGCGAAACCTCGCCGGGTCAACTGGCGACGACCGTCCCCGGCGAAATGATGTCCCCGCCGCAGCGCGCGGACTTAACCGCCGCCGAGGCGGCGCAGGCCAAAGCCGAGGCGAACGTGCGACTGCAAAAGGCGCAACGCGTGCCCGACCCCACCGTGTCATTCCAGTACGAGCATGCGCCACCCGACATGCCGAACACCGTTGGGCTTATGGTTTCCTTTCCGTTGCCGCTCTGGAATCGGAACAAAGGCAACATCGCCGCCGCCGAAGCCACCGCGCGCCAAGCGGCCACGCAAGCGGAAAAGGTGCGCGCCCAAATCATCGCGGACATCGCCACCGAACGGGTGGCCTTCGAGGCGGCCCAGGCACGTTGGCGGCGTTATCGCGAGGAACTCCAGCCCAAATCCGGGAAGGTGCGCGAGACGGTGGCCTTCGCGTATGAGAAGGGCGGCACGTCGCTGCTCGATTTGCTCACCGCGCAACGAACCGACAACGAAGTGCGCCTTGCCACGGCACAGGCCGCCGCTGATGCTGCCAACGCCGCCGCCGCGTTGTGGGCGGCGCTCGACACGACTCCGCCATCCAATTCACAAAAACCATGAAAACCTTTGTCGTCGCTTCTTTGCCGACGTCGGCGACCACAGCCCGCACTGGGAATCCCAACAAGATTCGCATTCCGGTCTTGAGCTTCCGAATGCCTGAAGGCTTCAAAATCCCAATCAAGATGCTTTGCGCGTGGAGCGGAGCGCCGGTCTTCGACCCGGCGCGTCGGTGGCGCTGCTTTGGAAACGCGCCGGATCGGAGATCGGCGCTCCTGCCCTGCCTTGCCGCACTAGCCATCGTCGTTGCCGGTTGCCACCAACCGCCGTCTGCCAGCGAAGCCCCCGACATTCGCGTCGAAGGCGACAAGATCGTTTTGGCGACGAACGCGCCGCAGCGCAAGGCGCTCACGGTCGAGGCCGTCACGGAGCGCAAGGTGAACGCCACGCACCTGACCGGACGTTTGGCGTGGGACGACGAGGCCACCGTGCGCGTTTTCTCGCCCGTCGCCGGCCGGGTAACGGTGGTGGACGTGGTGTTGGGACAAAAGCTTGAGCCGGGCGCGGTGCTGGCGCGAATTTCTTCGCCGGACTTCGGCCAGGCACAGGCGGACGTTCGCAAAGCCAGCGCCGACTTGGTTCTCGCGGAGCACGTTTTGAAGCGGGTGCGCGAACTCCAGGTTCACGGGGCCGCGCCGCAGAAGGATGTCGAAGCCGCCGAGGACGCGCAGGCGGCGGCCCAAGCGGAGAAGGAGCGCGCCGCCGCGCGCCTCACACTCTACGGCGGCAGCACCGAGGTGCTCGATGGCCTCTTTCCGCTGCGGGCGCCCATTGGCGGCACGGTGGTGGAGCGCAACGTGAATCCGGGCCAGGAGGTTCGCCCCGACCAGATGCTCGGCAACGTCCCGGCGGTCTTCTCGCCGCTGCTGACGATTTCCGATCCCACGAAACTCTGGTTGGTCGTGGACGCGACCGAGGCAGACATGAGCGTGCTCAAGCCCGGCCAGGAGATTCACGTCCACGCCAAGCCGTTTGGCGAGCGCGCGTTTCCGGGGCGGCTGGACGTGATTGGCGACACGCTCGATCCGGCGACACGCACTTTGAAAGTACGCGGCACGGTGCCCAACGCTGACCGGCTGCTGAAGGCGGAAATGTATGTGACCGTGGACATCCTGACGGATGTGCCGCCCACGGCGGAGGTGCCGGCCAAGGCGGTGTTCCTCAAGGACAACCAGGCTTATGTCTTCATCGCGGAAGGCGACCAATTCTCGCGCCGCGCGGTGAAGACTGGCGCCGAGAACGACGGTAAAATCAGCGTGCTCGAAGGCGTGAAGCCGGGGGATCGCGTCGTCACCGAGGGCTGCCTGTTGCTGCAGGCGCTGATTGAGTCCAAGGGTCAGCCATGATCGGCACGATCACGTCCTACGTCCTCCGGCATCGCGCCATCGTCTTCGCGTTGACGACGATGTACATTTTCGCCGGCGTTCTGGCGTTTCGCCGTCTGCCGGTGGAAGCCTATCCCGACGTCACAAACGTTTCCTTCCAGCTCATCACGCTCTTTCCCGGCCACGCGGCGGAGGAAGTGGAACGACTCGTCACCATCCCAATCGAGAACGCGATGAACAGCATCCCCAAGCGCGCCTCGATCCGTTCGATCTCGCTGTTCGGCCTTTCGCAAGTAACGATCACTTTCGACGACGACGCCGACCGCGCCTACGTCCGGAATCAAGCGTATCAACTCCTGTCCACCGTCACGCTGCCGCCGGGAGCGCAGGCGAGTCTGTCGCCGGATTCGACACCGGTGGGCGAAATCTATCGCTACACGTTGAAAGGGCCGGAAGGCTTTCCCGCGACGGAACTGCGCGCGCTGGAAGATTGGGTGGTCGAGCGCCAGCTCCGCACGGTGCCGGGCATCGTGGACATCGTGGGCTTTGGCGGGCCGACCAAGCAGTACCAGGTCGTGATTGACCCGGTGAAATTGAAGTCCTACGGCATTTCGCTCAAACAGGTTTTCGACGCGCTGTCGAACGGCAACCGCAACGCCGGCGGTTCTTACATCGAGCACGGCCCGGAGATGTACATCGTCCGCGGCCTGGGCTTCGTGCGGTCGCTGGCCGACATCGCGGCCATCGCCGTGGACACGCGCAACGGCACGCCCATTCGCATCAGTGATCTCGGGACGGTTCAGATTGGCCAGCAACTTCGCCTCGGCCGCGTTGGCAAAACCGTCCAGGGCCACGCTGACCAAGACGATGCCGTCCAGGGCATCGTGATCCTCCGCAAAGGCGAGAACGCGCTGGAGGTACTCAAGCTCGTCCGCGACAAAGTTGCGGAGATCAATCGGAAACATCTCCCAGCCGGCGTCCAGATGGTGATGCACTACGACCGCACCGAATTGATCAATCGCACCCTGCACAACGTCCGCAAAAACATGATCGAAGGCATCGGCCTGGTGCTGCTGGTGCTGCTGCTCTTCCTCGGGCTGGGCAACGCCCGCTCCGCGCTCGTCGTCGCCGCCGTGGTGCCGCTGTCACTGATCGGCGCCTTCCTGTTGCTCGACCTGCGCGGGATTCCGGCCAACCTGATTTCCATGGGTGCGATTGACTTCGGCATCATCGTGGATTCCGCCGTCGTCGTGATGGAAAACCTCCTGCGCCTGCTCGAAGAACGGAAGGATAAAATCCGCTCGCTGCCCGCGACCATCGTCGAAGCCGTCGGCCAGATGGGCCGGCCGATTTTGTTCTCGAAGGCGATCCTGCTCACCGCGTTCCTGCCGCTTTACACCATGCAGCGCGTCGAAGGCAAAATCTTCCAGCCGATGGCGCTGACGCTCACCTTTGCGCTTCTCGCGGGCACCATTCTCGCGCTGACGGTGGTGCCGGCGCTGGCCAGTTTCGCGGTGCGAAACAAAATCGCCGCGCACGAGAGTTGGATCGTCCGGAAGCTGGTGGCGTTCTACCGCCCGCTGCTGGCGGCGGCGATGGTCCGCCGCCGGCTCGTGCTGGGCATCAGCGTGCTCAGTCTCTTCGCCGCGGGCGCGACGGCCTTCCTGGTTGGCAGCGAGTTCCTGCCGAAGCTCGACGAAGGTTCGCTCTGGGTGCGCGCCTTCCTGCCCCAGACCGTTTCGCCGACGGAGTCCGCCCGCCTAGTCAAGCGCATCCGCGAAATCCTCATCTCGTTTCCAGAATCGCGCGTCGTCGTCAGCCAGCTCGGCCGCCCGGACGATGGCACGGACGTGAACGGCTTCGACGTAGTGGAGACATCGGTCGAACTCATCCCACGCGAGCAATGGAAGACCGCGAAGGACCGCGACGGCTTGGTGGCGGTGATGAAGCGCAAATTGGAGGAAATCCCCGGCATCGAATTTCAGTTCAGCCAGATGATCGAGGACAACGTCAACGAGGCCGTCTCCGGTGTGAAGTCGGAATTGAGCATCAAGATTTACGGCGAGGACGCGCAGAAACTCCAGACGGTTGCCGACCAGATCGTCGGCATTCTCCACTCGGTGCCCGGTGCCGCCGATGTCGGCACCGACGAATTGCTGGGGCAGCCGCAAATCCAGATCCAGGTGGATCGCGCGGCCATCGCCCGGGCCGGGTTGTCAGTGTCGGACGTGCAATCGGTGGTCGAGACGGCGATGGGCGGCGCGGTGGCCACGCAGGTCTATGAAGGCGAGCGCACGTTCGATCTGGCGGTGAAGCTCACGCCCGGTTCCGTTTCCACGGTCGAGGGCATCCGCAAGATTCCCGTGTTCGGCTCAAACGGCGAGCGGCTCACGCTCGGCGCGCTGGCCTCGGTGGAAGTGAAGTCCGGCTTCGCACGCATTTTCCGCGAGGAAAACGCCCGCCGCACCGCCGTGAAACTCTCGGTGCGCGGACGCGACCTCGGCTCGCTCGTGGCCGAGGCCCAGAAGAAAGTGGACGCCCAGGTGAAGCTGCCGCCGGGCTACCGGCTGGAATGGACCGGCGCGTTCGAGAACCAGCAACGCGCCGTCAAGCGCCTCGCCGTCGTGGTGCCGCTCACTTTGATCGCGATTTTCTTCCTGCTCTTCACCGCGTTCGATTCCGGCCAGATGGCCACGCTCATCTTGTTGAACGTGCCGTTCGCGGCCGTCGGCGGCCTGCTGATCCTGCCGCTGGCCGGCTTGACGCTTTCAGTGTCGGCTCTCGTCGGGTTCATCGCGCTGTTCGGCGTGTCGGTGCAAAACGGCGTGCTGCTGGTCGAGCGCATCCGCGAATTGCGCCGAGGCGGTCTGGTGATGGCGGAGGCCGTGATGGAAGGCGCGGTCTCGCGCGTCCGGCCGGTGGTGATGACGGCGTTGATGGCCGCGCTGGGCCTGCTGCCGGCGGCGCTTTCCCACGCCGTCGGCGCCGAAACCGCGCGGCCGTTTGCGACCGTGATCATCGGCGGTCTGGTCACGGCCACGCTGCTGACGCTTTTCATTCTGCCGATTCTCTATCCCAAGTTCGAATCCGAAACCGCCGAGTATTGACCATGAAATATCTGCTCGCCTTCATCCCGCCCGATCGGTTGCAGCGTGTCACCGAAGCGCTGGTCACCCATCATGTCCACGGCCTGTCGGTCTCCGAAGCGCGCGGCTTCGGCCAGGAGCACGACCCGGAACATCCGGAGCACCGCGAGTTTCGCGGCCTGGAAATGACCCGCAAGATGCGCCTCGAAATCATCTGCCACGACGAGGAAGTCGAAGTCGCGCTGAAGGCGATCTACGAGGCGACGCACAGCGGTCAGCGCGGCGCGGGCAAGGTTTTCGTGCTGCCGGTGGAAGATGCCTTGCGCTTGAAAACCGGCGAGCGCGGCACGGCGGCCATCGGACCGGAGCCGACCGAGTAGCCGGAGGAGTTGCGTTCGCGGGCACGTCGGCCCATCCGGGAGACGGCTCGCCCTCCGCTCTCTCAAAACTCCCAGTGCAGTCGCGCCCCGAAAACATGCACTGGCCCACGGTCGCGGTTGAACGCCGGGTGATTGACGAATTGGTAATCGAAGCTCAGGTGAACCGTCTTCCAGACCTGGCAGTTGTAGTAGGTTTCCAGGATTTGCTCCCCGCCGTAAGCTAGCCGGCCGTCACCCGCGAGGATGCCGAGGCCGCCCGCGCTGAGGTATTCACGATGCACAGCGGAAAGGCCGTTGAGCACGCCCGCCAGCCCGAAGGTGTCTTCCGCGCGCCTCCAGCTTTCGCCCTTAACGCTGACGCCCAGCGTGGCAGTGCGGTCCACGTCGCTGAAGGCCCACGCCTCGTTTCGCCCGTCGCTCCATCCGAGGCGCGTGAACACCCCGACGTTTTTGACAATCTCCTGCTCGACGTTCAGCCCGAAGCCAAATTTCTGCCGGTAGTCGCGGGTTTTGCTGATGTCCATCCCGAGACCCGGATCGGCCAGCGTGGCGGCGTAGCTGCCCATGTGGGCTTGATTCAGGAAGGCCAGAAACCGGATCGCCCCGGGATGGTCGCGGATCACGTGACGAAATTCAGTTTCGGCCACCATGGCCCAGGCGTCCAGGAGATGCGTGTCCACCTTCATGCCGTTGGAGACGCGCGGCATCTGGAAGAATCCGTAGCGGACGGCCCAGCGGGGTTGGTTGAGTTCAAGGGCGAGGCCGGTCATGTAGCCGAGGCTGTCCGCCGGAAAGTCCCAGGCTTCGTTCGCCATCAACGCCCAGTTCAGGAACTGGGTGCGCGGATCGTTGGCATAAGTGTTGTTGTCGAAGATGTCCTTCACGTTCATCCTGCCAAGCGTGAAGGTGACCCGTTTCACGTCCTGCCAGCCCGCGAGGTGCAGCGCATCGTCCCCCACCTTCTCCGGCTCGCCGCCCAAGCCGATGGTCTGACGGACAAACACGCGACAGAGATTCACGTTGGGGATGTCCGTGCCCAGTCGGAACGCCTCGCCGTTCGGGAAACCGTCCACCCCCAGCGCTTGGCTGAGACCGAATCCCTGCCACATCAAACCATCTACGTGCGCCTCGGCTCCGCGCCAGAGGCGGACGCCCGCGATGAGATCAAGCGAAACCGTTTCGCGAATCTCCCCTCCGCGGTTCAGGCTGTTGGGGCCGGAGTAAGCCGCCGGAAAAGGCGGCGTGGCTTGGAGCACGATGGTGTTTTGCGCGTGCCAGTTCCAGGTTTGGAATTCTGAAATGACGGGAATGTTGGTCTGCGCGCAAAGCAATAGTCGCCCGGAAAGCAGCGCAGTGGTGACTGCCAGCAACAACCGGGAGGACGAGGTTCGACCGACTGATTTGATCCGATCCATTTGACGAGCGCGAAAGCTTCTACATCTGCGGCACGATGTAAAGCGATTGTGCGAAAGCCGCCCCTCCAAAAGTTTCAGCCTGGCTGAACCACTCCGGGTGCGATCACGCAACTCCTCGACCTGCTGCTTTGGTTAATGCCGAACGACCGTGAAATGAATTGATTCAGTCACGCAGCAGCGCGACGAAAAACATTTCGGAGCGTCGTTCAGCACGGACTCGCCGCCACGGTCCTACTCCTCCAAAAACTTGATCGAGCGGCCCTTCTCGGAACGTTTGCGGGCGTTTTCATCGAGCACCTTCTTGCGCAGGCGGAGATTCTTGGGCGTCGCTTCGACGTATTCGTCCACGTCAATGTATTCCAGCGCGCGTTCGAGACTCAGTTTCAGCGGCGCATTCAACTGGATGCCCTTGCCGTCGCCTTGCGAACGCATGTTGGTGAGCCGCTTCTCCTTCACCGGATTGACCGGGATGTCGTTCTCGCGCGCGTTCTCGCCCACGATCATGCCCACGTAAACCTGATCTCCCGGCTCGATCATCATACGCCCGCGTTCCTGCGCCATGTTCAACGCGTAGGACGTGGCCTCGCCGTTGTCCATCGAGACGAGCGAACCGTTCTTGCGCGCGGCGATTTCGCCGCGGTCCTCGCCGTATTCGTGGAAGAGATGGCTCATCACGCCCATGCCCTTGGTCGAGTTGACCAGGTCGGTCTCGAAGCCGATCAAACCGCGCATCGGCACCAGCGCCTCGACGGAGACGATGTTCCCGACGTGATTCATGTTCGTAATCTGCGCTTTGCGGTTGGAAAGATTTTCCATGATCGTGCCGAGGTTTTCGCTGGGCACTTCGACGAACAGTTTTTCAATCGGCTCCAGCGCGTTCCCGTTGGCATCTTTCTTCCACAACACTTCGGGGCGCGACACCAGAACTTCGTGGCCTTCGCGGCGCATTTGCTCAACGAGGATCGCGATTTGCATTTCGCCCCGGCCGCTGACCGCGAAGATTTTCGGATCGCTGGTCTGCGCGATGCGCAGCGCGACGTTGGTGCGAATTTCCTTCACGAGGCGATCCCAGATGTGGCGCGCGGTGACGAGTTTGCCGTCCTTGCCGGCGAGCGGACCGTCGTTCACGGCAAATTCCATCTGAATCGTCGGCGGATCAATCGGGATGTACGGCAGCGCCGTGCGCGCTTCGGAATCGCAAATGGTTTCGCCGATGAAAACATCCTCGAAGCCGGTGAGGCCGACGATGTCGCCGGCGTGGGCTTCCTGGACTTCGATGCGCTTCATGCCTTCGAAGTGGAAGATGGCGGTGATTTTGCCTTTGGAGATTCTGCCGTGGCCGTGCCGGCAAATGGCGGCATCGCCCAGCTTAACCTTCCCCTCGTAAATTTTTCCGAACGCGATACGGCCAAGGTAATCGCTGTAATCCAGATTCGCCACGAGCACCTGAAAGCCTTCACCGGCATGGGCGCGCGGCGGCGGGATGTGCTTCACGATCGCGTCGAAGAGCGGCTCCATCGTGCCGGCCACGTGTTCGAGTTCGACTTTGGCGTAACCCTCCTTGGCCGAAGCGTAGATGAACGGGAAATCCAGTTGCTCATCGGTGGCGTTGAGTGACACGAACAATTCAAAGACCTCGTCGAGCACTTTTTTCGGGTTGGCATTCTCGCGGTCAATCTTGTTGATGACGACGATGGGTTTGGCGCCGGCTTCGAGCGCCTTGCGCAGCACGAAGCGGGTTTGCGCCTGCGGCCCGTCGGCGGCGTCCACCACCAGCAGCACGCCGTCAATCATGTTCATGATGCGCTCGACTTCGCCGCCGAAATCCGCGTGGCCGGGGGTGTCCACGATGTTGATGTGGTAATTCTTATATTTGAAGGCGGCGTTTTTCGCGCGGATGGTGATGCCCTTTTCCTTTTCGAGGTCCATCGAGTCCATGAGGCGGACCTCCGAGGACTCGTGCTGGTTGGCGCGGAAGGTGCCGGACTGTTTCAGGAGGCAGTCCACGAGCGTGGTCTTGCCATGATCAACGTGTGCGATGATCGCGATGTTTCGGATGTGCTGCATATCGTAAATGACCGGTTCGCTCACGCTGCAATAATATCAGCCGCACCAACGGATGCGACCGGGAAACGCTGGCCGAAAGCCAGCGGCTTGCACTGCGACGGGTTCTGCCGGGTCGAATAGCATGGAGATTTGCGGCCAAAGGTCAAGCAGATCACTCGGTTCTTTTTGATTGCGATAGGCCGCGGCATGAGTTGGCTGGAAATGCCTCTTGCATCTTTCCACGCGCTTCGATAAACGGATTGTCCATCTAGGATTTAATATGACAACTCGTTGTGCGTGAACGCCGCCCGCTATTTCGCGAGGCCGCTGACGCGGAAGTCGGACTATTTCTTCGCCGTCTTCTCCACGGGCCGCTCGAGTTTCAGCCGCACGGTGGTGAAAGCGTTCGGCTTGTAAGGCACTTTCACCGCGTCGCCGGCCAGGGCGAGTTTCTGCTGGTTGTCTTCGACGCCGTTGCAGAGATGCGCGGCGTTGACCTTGAACAACGGGAGTTTGATTTCAGCCTCGCCGCCGCGCCCGGCGACTTCGCGGAAGCGCAAGATGAAGCCCTCGCCGTCCTCGGCTTCCTTGAGCGTGACCATTTCCAGATTGGGCGCGTCGCAGGTCAGGAAGGAACCGCCGCCTGCGGGCATGGGCCGGCCAGCCTGCGAAATCGCCGCCGAGAACGACGACAGAAACGGATAGGCGACGACCGGGGTGCGCGTGTCTTCGTCGAAGCGCGCGAGCGCCTCGCGGCCCAGGCCGCGCC
>Ga0209726_10009461_pt1 | contig 10143 bp, 4 predicted proteins | sample Subgrocontami54m_FD_187453 | JGI IMG/M metagenome (GOLD analysis project Ga0209726, IMG submission 187453) | Subsurface groundwater microbial communities from S. Glens Falls, New York, USA - GMW46 contaminated, 5.4 m (SPAdes) (version 3) | ecosystem: Environmental > Aquatic > Deep subsurface >... | reverse complement strand
CGGACGAGATGCTCAGCGAGATCGACCAGAAGACCGTTCACTTCCGTCCGAACTATGACGGCACGAAGACCGAACCGGTCGTCCTGCCGGCGCGGATTCCGAATCTCCTGATCAACGGCACAACGGGCATCGCGGTCGGTATGGCCACCAACGTGCCGCCGCACAACCTCGGAGAGATCTGCGCCGCGCTCGTGAAGCTGCTCGATAACCCTGACTTGAGCAGCGTGCAGCTCTGCCGGTACGTGAAGGGCCCCGACTTTCCGACCGGCGGCCAGATCCTCAACTCGGCCGACGAGCTGAAAGAGATCTACAAGACCGGTTCTGGAACGGTGCGGCTTCGGGCGACGTGGGAAGAGGGGCCGTCCTCGCGCGGCGGCCAGAAGATCTTCGTCACGAGCATCCCCTACATGACCAACAAGTCGACGTTGGTCGAGCGCATCGCCGACGTCGTGCTCTCGCGCAAGCTGCCGCCTCTCCTGGATGTGCGAGACGTCTCGACCGATGACGTGCGCATCGAGCTCGAGATCAAGAAGGACGCCGATCCTCAACTCGTGATGGCGTATCTCTTCAAGAACACGCCGCTCCAGTCGAACTTCATCGTCAACCTGACGTGCCTGATCCCGACGGAGAACGCGGAAGTCGGCCGCCCGGAGCGCCTCGACCTCAAGGCGATCCTCTGGCACTTCCTCCACTTCAGGCTCGAAGTGGTCACCAACAGGCTGGAGCACGAGCTCGAGTCGCTCGAGAAGCGCATTCACATTCTCGAAGGGTTCGAAAAGGTCTTCGACGCGCTCGACGAGATCATCAAGATCATCCGCAAGTCGGACGGCAAGGCCGACTCGGCCGAGAAGATCATGAAGCGCTTCTCGCTCGATGCCGACCAGACCGACGCGATCCTCGAGCTGAAGCTGTACCGGCTGGCGCGCCTCGAGATCCTGGTCATCCAGAATGAGCTCGCCGACAAGCGCAAGCGCGCGCGCCAGATCTCGGGCCTGCTCAAGGACGAGGACGGCCGCTGGAAGATCGTCCGCAGCGAGATTGACGAGATCCAGGACAAGTACGCGGGCAAATCGGACAAGCGCCGCACGCTGATCGAAGCCGCCGAAGAGGTCGCCTTCACCGAAGACGACTTCATCGTCGAGGAGGACAACGTCGTGATCGTCTCGCGCGACGGCTGGATCAAGCGGCAGAAGGAAGTGCGCGATCTGTCGACCACGCGGCTGAGGGAGGGCGATGCCGTGCTGACCGTGCTACCGGGCAGCACGCGGGCGACCGCGGTGTTCTTCACCAACTTCGGCGTGGCGTACACAGCGCGATTGATCGACGTGCCTGCGTCCACTGGCTACGGCGAGCCGATCCAGAAGCTGTTCAAGCTGCGCGACGGAGAGAAAGTCATCGCCGCGTTCAGCCTCGATCCGCGTGTCATCGGCAACATTGCGGCGAAGAAAGAAGGCGTGGCGCCGCCGGTGCACGCGCTTGCGGTCACGAGCGACGGCTACAGCCTGCGCTTCAGCCTGGAATCGTTCGTCGAAGCCAGCACGCGATCGGGACGGCGCTATGCACGGCCGTCCCAGGACTCGGAAGTGGTCGGCGTCTCGAAGTTGACGGGGGGCGAGACCGTGATTGCCGCGACGCAGGAAGCGCGCGCCATTCTGTGCGCGGCCGACGAAGTGAACTATCTGTCAGGGCCCGGCAAGGGCGTGATCCTCATCAAGCTGAGCGGCAAGGAGGATCGCGTGCTCGGCTTCATTGCGTCGACCGGCGATCGCGATCTCCTGCGCGTGGAGACCAGCCGGGGCAGCGAACAGACCATCAGCACCACGAAATACGAAGTCACCGGCCGAGGCGGCAAGGGACGCGAATTGCTCCAGCGCGGCCAATTCATTCGCATTATTCCCAATGAAGTCGAGAATCCGCAGCCTTTGAGCGAATCGTAGCCGGGCAATCGTAGGCCGGGTGCCGCGTAGCGGACCCGGCAACGACGTATACTGTAGCGACCTACGATTTACCTCTCCCTCCCGGAGTAACCAAGTCCGCGCCCCCTGGCGCGTCGAAAGATTCATGACCCTCACAAACACAAGCAGTACAAGGATCGCCGTCTTCATCGATTTCGACAACGTCGAGATCGGCGTGAAGAGCACCATCGGCGGTCAATTCGACATCGGCCTCGTTCTCGAGGCCATCAAGGAACGTGGCGAGATCGTCACCAAGATTGCCTACAGCGATTGGAAGCGCGCGGGCGACTACAGCCGCGTTCTCTCACAGCACGCGATCCGGATGGTCCAGCGCAACCTGACGCCCGGCGGCGACAAGAACGGCGCCGACATCACCATGGCGCTCGATGCGCTCGAGATGGCGTTCACCCACGATCACATCAACGCCTTCGTCATCGTCGGCGGCGACAGCGATTTCATTTCGCTCGTCGAGAAGCTCAAACAGTACGGCCGCACGGTCATCGTCGTTGGCGGGCGTCAGTTCACGAGCCAGACGATGCAGAAGAACTGCCACGAGTTCATCGCGTACGAGAACCTCGTGAGCAGCAGCCGCGGCAGCCGCACCGGTGAGCGCGGCGCCAAACCGTCGGCTGGCACGAGCGCCATCGCGACGAGTCCGATTACGCAGGCGCTGCCGCTCGTGAAGCGCGCGCTGAAGGTCCTGTCCGACCGCGAGGTGTCGCCGCAGCTCGGCCTGCTCAAGAGCACGCTGCTGCAGCTCGACTCGACGTTCTCCGAGCGCGAGTACGGCGCGAGCAGCTTCCGCGATTTCATGGAGAAGGTGGCCGCGGCCGGAGCCGTGACGCTCAAGCACGCGGGCCGCAGTCTGCTGGTGGAATCGAAGGAGGACGGGGCGCCGGCCGACGTGATAGCCCCGGAGGTGGGCGAGGTGGTACCACCGAAACCTCAGCCTCAGGCAACCGCATCACGATCGCCGCTGCCGCAAGCCGATGTCGAGGACACGGAAGGCGAGCCCACGGCCCCGGTGCAGATCATGGAAGGCGTTCGCGCGCTGCAGCAGGCGCTCGCCCAAGGCGCGCCGCGATGGCCGATGTACGTCCGCCAGATGAAGCAGTACCTGAAGAACATCACGGGTGGGTTTGACGAGCGCGCGTTCGGGTTCGCCTCGCTGGTCGATCTGCTGCGGGCGGCGCAGAAGGCGGGCGTGCTCCGCCTGGAGCGTGATCGTCAGGGTGTCATGCGTGTGTTTGGCGGGCCGTCAATGCCGCGTCCGACCGGCGTTTCCATGGAGGCCTCGGTGGAGCCCGCTTCCGAAGTCACCGAGGTGGCGGACGCAGAGGCGATCGCGGCCGAGGACGTGTTGCGCGCGGAACCGGTCATCGAGGAAGCGGTGGAACCGCCGATCATTGATGCCGAGATTGCCGAGCCGCAGGAAGTGCCCGCCGAGGACGGGTTGCGGAAGGTGGCTGGGCGCCGGCGAAGGACCGCCGTGGCAGGCGCGACGAAGCGCGCGGCGAAGCCGGCCGCCCCCCGGACAAAGCGACCGCCAAAGACGAAATCGACGACAGTCCAATAGCATTGGCTACGGGCTGCAGGCGACAGGCTGCCGGCGTCGTCAGGCTTCTGGCCACACTGTCCGCAGTTTGCGGCGCGCGGCCTGCAGTCGGTAGTCTGTAGCCCGCAGCCTGTCCATGTCCAACTACACCGCCAAAGACATCACCGTTCTCGAAGGGCTCGAACCGGTCCGGAAGCGTCCGGGGATGTACATCGGCGGCGTCGGCACGGCGGGCCTGCACCATCTCGTCTGGGAGGTCCTCGATAACGCCGTCGACGAGGCGATGAACGGCTTCGCCTCCAACATCGCTGTGACCCTTCACGCCGACGGCTCGTCCATTACCATCTCGGATGACGGAAGAGGCATTCCCGTCGACAGGCATCCGCAGACGAAGAAGAGCGCGCTCGAGGTGATCTTCACCGTGCTCCACTCGGGCGGAAAATTCGAGTCGGGCAACTACAAGACCGCCGGGGGGCTGCACGGCGTCGGCGCCAGTGTGGTGAATGCGTTGTCGAAGGTGCTCGTCGCGACGGTGAAGCGCGACGGCGCGCAGTGGGAGATGTCGTTCAAGCAGGGCCGTCCCACCGGCCCGCTGAAGAAGGTCGGCCCCGGACGCGGCAGTGGCACGACCGTCTACTTCCATCCCGATCCAACCATTTTCCCCAAGATCGAATTCGATCCCGCCACGATCCGCGAGCGCCTCGAAATGGTCAGCTACATCCACAAGGGTGTGCGCGTGGTATTCGAGAACGAGGTCGACAAGACCAAAGAGGTCTTCCAGCACGCCGAAGGGCTGAGCGCCTACCTCTCGAAGATCGTGGCGGAACGGGGAGCGAAGCCGGTGCACGACGCCGCGTTCGTGCTTTCACGTGAGAGCGGCCCCCGTCTCGATTTCGTTCTGCAGTGGACCGAGGCCACCGACGAGCACGTACGGAGCTACGTGAACGGCATCCCGACCGGCTCCGGAGGTACGCACGAGAACGGGTTGCGCGCAGGATTGGGCAAAGCCGTTCGGAATTACATCGAGACGCACAACCTGTCGCCGAAGGGCGTCACGCTGGCTGCGGAGGACATCCGGGAAGGGATCGTCGGCGTGCTGAGCCTCTTCATCGAGGAGCCGCAGTTCCAGGGGCAGACGAAGGATCGGCTGAACAATCTGGAGCTGCTGTCCGGGATTGACTCCGCGGTCCGTCCCGCCCTCGAGCACTGGCTGAATCACAACCGCACCACGGCCGAGGCGATCGTCGCCCGCATCATTCTGGCGGCGCGTGCGCGCGAAGCGAGCCGCGCGGCGCAGGCGGAAGTCACGAGGAAGACGGCCACAACCGGCCGATTGAACCTGCCCGGCAAGTTGAGCGACTGCACCAGCCAGAACCGCGAGGAGAGCGAGCTGTTCGTCGTGGAGGGCGACTCGGCGGGCGGCTCGGCCAAGCAGGGCCGCGATCGCGCCCGCCAGGCGATCCTGCCGCTGCGCGGCAAGGTGTTGAACACCGAAGGGCTGACGCTGGCCAAGGTGCTCGAGAACAAAGAGCTGGCGGACCTGGTCACGGCGCTCGGATGCGGTCTTGGCAAGAGCTTCGACATGACGCGCCTTCGGTACGGCAAACTCATCATCCTCGCCGATGCCGATTCCGACGGCCATCACATCGCCACCCTCCTGCTCACGTTCGTCTATCGCCACCTGCCGCAACTGCTCGCGTCCGGCAAGGTCTTCCTGGCGCAGCCGCCGCTCTATCGCATCGACATCGGCAAGGAGACGTTCTGGGTGTTGGACGAGGCGCACCGCGAGCGGATTCTGAGGCAGCATGGCAACGGCCGCTCGAAGCCCGAGATCACACGGTTCAAGGGTCTCGGCGAGATGATGCCGAAAGTGCTGTGGGAGACCACGCTCAACCCAAAGACGCGCCGCCTCCTGCGCGTGGAGATTGCCGATCAGATCGTCACCGATCGCGTGATCAACGAGCTGATGGGCAAGGATGCCTCCGCGCGGTTCCGCTTCATCATGGAGAGAGCCGAGGAAGCTCAGGAGCTGGACGTCTGATCACTGATTGAGGATTTGCGATCTGTGATTGGTGATTAGTTGGCGATTTTTGATTGGTGATTGGTGATTGGGGGAGGCAGCCGGTTTCGCACCGCCGGTAGTGCCATTCTCTGCTGGCATGACGTGTGCCTCTTCCGGCGGTCATGACGCCAGACCAATTGCGCACAAGGACTAAGAAGTTTGCTGTGGAGACCGTAAAGTTCTGCCGGTCACTTTCAGTCGATCCGTTCAGCCAGCACATGGCATTGCAGCTCGTTCGATCTGCTACCTCCGTCGCGGCGAATTACCGCTCCGTTTGTCGGGCTCGCTCGCGAGCCGACTTCATCAACAAGCTCGGAGTCGTGATTGAAGAAACCGACGAATCGGCTCTCTGGCTTGAGGTGATGACCGAATCCGACGTTGCCACTGAGCCCCACACTCGGCCCCTTCGCTTGGAAGCCGACGAGCTGACCAGGATTTTCGTGAGATCCCGCGAAACGGCGCAGGCCAACCGAGATCGTGCTCGTCAGGGAGGTTGAGGATTGGACCCCGATCTCGCCTTCACTCACGAATCCCAAATCACCACTCACCAACCAAATCACTATTCACCGATCAGAGATCATCAATTCGTGGAAACAGAGCTCTCCCTGGCGTCGTAGTAAACTGACGCACCGCAGATCCAGGGATGGCCGCTCAGGTTTCCACCAGCAAATTCGATCGTTCGCTCGTAGAGGGCCCGCTGTCGCCGGCCGTGTGGCGCCTCGCATGGCCGACGATGCTGCAGAACGTCATCGCGGGGCTGCAGGGCATCATCGACCACGCGATGGTGGGGCACTTCGTCGGGTATACAGGCAACGCGGCCATCGGCGTCAGCTGGCAAGTCATCCTGATCGTGATCGTCTTCATCAGCTCGCTGTTCACCGGGATGGCCGTGCTTGTGGCACGGTTTGCCGGCGCCAACGAGCCCGAAAAAGTCAACCGCGTCGTCTACCAGGCGTTTCTGACCGCGGCCGCACTTGCCGTCCTCATGGGCGTCGTCGGGTACATCCTCGCGCCTACACTGCTCGATCTGGTCAACGCGGCGCCTGAAGTGCAGGCAGAGGCGCTGCCGTTCATGCGGGCCATGTTCATCGGCATCTTCGGCATGATGATGTTCTTCATGCTGAGCGGCGCGTTCCGCGCCGCCGGCGATCCCCACACGCCGCTCCGGCTGGGCGTCGCCATGACGGTGCTGACGATTGCATTGAACCTCGTGCTGATCCCAGCATTCGGTACGATCGGCGCCGCGCTCGGGACGATCGGCAGCAGCACGATCGTGAGCGCGTACGGCATCTGGCGGTTGTTCAAGCCCGAGTCCGTCATCCACTTCCACGCGGACATCGACAAGCGCCCCGACTTCACGATCATCCGTTCCCTCTTCCGCTTCGGACTGCCCACGGGCGTGCAGGGCATCGCCATGAACGTCGCCGGCGTTCTGCTGCTGCGGTTCATCGGTTCGCTGGAGCACAGCGCAGCGGCGCAGGCGGCGTTTGCGGTGGGTTATGCAGAGCTCTTTTCGCTGATCACGTGGACGTCGACGGGCCTCATGGGCGCAGCCGCCACCATCGCGGGGCAGAATCTCGGCGCGGGCAATCCCGAGCGTGCGGCGCAGGGGGTCGCCGTGGCGTCGCGGTATGGACTGATCGTCGCAGCGGTCGTCGGCGCGATGTTCCTGCTGGTGCCGCAGTATCTGCTGGGCGTCTTCGGTATGACCGAACCGCTGGTGGCATCGATCGGTGAGGAGTTGCTGAAATATCTCAGCATCTCGGGTTTCTTCATCACCATCGCGCTCAGCTATACAGGCGGTCTGCAGGGCACCGGCGATACGAGGAGCCCGCTGTTCATTTCGGTGGTCTCGCAGATTCTGATCCCGATCGGCATGTGCACGCTGATCGACCTGACTCGTGGCCTTCAACCCGCAGATATCTGGCTGGCGATCGTTCTTGGACACTTTACGCGCGCGCTGCTGAGCGTGCTCCGCTTCCGGCAGGGACGCTGGCGCTCGATCACTGTCGACATCGAGCCCGCGAGGCCGTAACGAATTACGACGTGGATACGAACAGCCTTATGTCCCTGCGGTCCATTCGTAACCGTTACGCCGCCGATGACGCGCGTCCTTGCGCCGGGTTTCCCACCGTAACTACAATGTAGTCACATGATTGCCAGGACCCGCATCGTTCGCATCGGGAATTCGAGGGGCATTCGCGTGCCGAAGGGATTGCTCGATCAAGCGCAGTTGCCCGAAGACGTCGAACTTCAGGCAGAGCGGGGTCGCCTCGTTGTTCGCGCGGCCCGCGGGCCGAGGGCTGGGTGGGTGGAAGCGGCGAAGGCGATGCGTACGCGCGCCGACGACCAGTTGCTGGACGCGCCGACCCCCACACGCTTTGACGACAAAGACTGGCAGTGGCGGTAGCCCGTTCGGTCGCACGCGGCGATGTCGTGTTGGTCGGACTCGATCCCACCTTGGGCCGTGAGGTCCGAAAGACACGCCCCTGCCTCGTGGTATCCCCTGACGAACTCAACCTGCATTTGCGTACGGTGATCGTTGCGCCGATGACCACGGGCGGGCAGGCGTATCCATGGCGGGTTGCGTGCCGGTTTCAGAATCGTTCGGGGTTCGTCGCGTTGGATCAGATTCGTACGGTCGATCGAGAGCGTCTGGTCAAACGCCTTGGCCGTTTATCAGTGGGCGCGACGACCGAAGTCCTTGATGCCCTGCAGGAAATGTTTGCGGAATAGCTCGATGTCCGAACCACGACGTGATTCGTGGGTCGTGATTCGTGGGTCGTGCGGCACTCGTGAATCGTTGGTCGTGAGCGGTGCGGCGCGGCAGGCAACACCGGGCAGCGGCAAGAGTCCTGGCGAACGTTCGCCACGTGCCGACTTCTCGCGACGTATCTCACGTCGGTCGTTTTCCCGTGGCGAAGGACGTCGGACACCTGCGTGCGAGCGGGGAAGACAGCCGATGCTAGGGTCGGATGGGTCGGAGAACGCCGATTCCGTCAACCGGTCAGGAGCGCTAATATTTCCTCTCGTCCCGGCAACCGAACGATTCGAGCCGCAACCGCATTGGAGCTCACATGAACGTCCTACTACTCTCCATGCCGGATTCCTTCGAGCACATGCCGTCGTTGGCGATCCGGATGCCGAACGGCGCATTGAGTTCGCTCGCCGGCAATGTGGACGCGCATCACTCGGTCGCGGTCGCCGATCTGATCCTCGCGCAATCATGCGTGCGCCAGACCATCGAAGAGCTAGTCGCCAGGCATCAACCCGACGTCGTCGGCCTGTCGGTGATGACGTTCCAGCGTCGCACCGCGCAGAAGGTCGCGCGGCTCGTCCGCACGCTCAGGCCCTCGGCGCGGATCGTGGTCGGAGGGTACGACCCGAGCCTGGCGCCAGAGGCGTACAGCGGAGCGGCCTGGGACGCCGACTTCATCGTGCGCGGCGAGGGAGAGGTCACTTTTCGTGAGTTGCTGCGGGCGCTCGAGCGGCGGGAGGGCGTGGAACGGATTCCTGGCCTCTCCTATCGTGCCGCCGTAGGCGTGATGAACCACTCCGCCGATCGGCCCGTCGACTCGCTCGACTCCGAGATTCGGCCGCCAGCACGATCGGCGCGGGTGCTGCGCGGATACACGATGCTCGGCCGACAGGCGGACGTCGTCGAGACCTCCCGCGGATGCACGTTCGACTGCGGCTTCTGCTCGATCGTCGAGATGCGCGGCCGCAATTTCCACCGGTTTTCGATCGCTCGCGTCCTTGCCGACATCGCCGACGCCCGCGCACACGGCGCGCGCAGCATCTTCATGGTCGACGACAACATCACCCTCGATGCTCCACGCTTTTCGCAGCTTTGCGAGGCGATCGTCGAGGCGGGGCTGAATGACGTCGACTATATCGTGCAGGCGATGACGTCGGCGATCGCCATGCACGGTAGCACGCTGGCGCCCCTGATGCAGCGCGCCGGCTTTCGGTACGTCTTTCTCGGCATCGAGAACGTCCTCCCCGACGACCTCATCTTCCTTCGCGCCGGAGCCAAGAACCGGATCCGCATGGCGGGCGCCGCGCCGGGCAGCGCCGCGATCAAGGCGATCGAAGTGCTCCATCGGCATCGCATGCTGATCGTGGGCGGTCTGATCGTCGGCAACCCCGACGACACGCGCGAATCGATTGAAGTAAACCTGGCGTTTGCGAGGCAGTACGTGGACTGGCCGTATATTCAGCATCCCACTCCCTATCCACGGACTCCCATGACACGGGAATTCCAGCAGCGACGCCTCATCGTCAGCAACGCACCGGAGGACTACGACGGAACAACGGCCGTCGTGCGAAGCGAGCACCTGGCGGCAGCGGAGATCGAGTTCATGCGGTGGAAAGCGGAACGCTGGATGAAGCTGCGGCACGTACCGGCAGTCTTCGCGCACGATCCGTGGTTCGTCCTCGCGAACGCGCGGCGGATGCTCGGCCACACGTTTCGCGGAAGCACGGCGCGGACGTGGCTCGGGCTCGAAAGCGAGCGCCGCGCCTTCGAACGTTATCGAGCGATAAAGCAGCGCGAGCGCGAGTATCTGCCG
>Ga0209726_10009455_pt1 | contig 10149 bp, 12 predicted proteins | sample Subgrocontami54m_FD_187453 | JGI IMG/M metagenome (GOLD analysis project Ga0209726, IMG submission 187453) | Subsurface groundwater microbial communities from S. Glens Falls, New York, USA - GMW46 contaminated, 5.4 m (SPAdes) (version 3) | ecosystem: Environmental > Aquatic > Deep subsurface >... | reverse complement strand
GTTAGGAGAGGGAAGATGGTTGGTGATCAGCTGTGTGCAGTTGGGCTCTTGAAAAATGGCCTTTTTGACCGGCAGGCCCACTTTTCTTTTATCAATATCAAACGCGCAAACCACCTCGATGTCTTGAGGGCGATAACCGCCGATTTCATAGTTCATGAGCCCCAGAGAGTCGCGGTGGCCGTTCGTGGAGTTGCTGCGCCGGTAGAATTCGATGCCTTGGATGAGGGAGCTGGCACAATTGCCGACGCCGATGACCGCAATCCTTATTTTTTTCATAAGTCGCCAGTATAATGAAGTCCCATTGGTATTGTCAAGCGAGATTCTTCCTTTCCAAAGAATTGATCATCTGATATAATTTGGGCACGATGAACGGCCCTAATAACAGCAAAAAACCGAATCCAAAGAAGAATTCCCGGGAGTGGTTCCCGGGGTCCATCTTCCTATGGATATTCCTGTTCTTAAGCATCTTTTATTTTGCCCGGGTGGGCTCCATGCCGCTCGAAAAGCAGAGTAAGCAGCTGGCCTATGGTCAATTCTACGCGATGCTTGAGGCCAACCCGAAGACGCCCGCGCTCAAGTCCGGCGTGCGCATCGCCAATGAGGTCAGCGGGGATCTTCTAAACGGCGAGAAATACCATGTGCTTGTCCCGGAGCAGGACCCGGATCTTGAGCGGCTTTTGAGGCAAAATCTTTCGAGTTATGAAATACGCCCCGAGAAAACTTTTTGGACCCAGCTCCTCTATGCGGTGATAGGGCCGCTTCTCTTCGTGGGGCTTTTTTGGTTCTTGTTGTATCGCGGCGGCGGCGCCGCCGGCGGCGGAAAATTGATGTCCTTTGGGAAATCCAGGGCGCGTCTGGCGTCCAATCTCAAGATCACGTTTAAGGACGTAGCGGGCGTCAACGAGGCCAAGGAAGAGCTGCAGGAAATCATCGAATTTTTAAAAGAACCGAAAAAGTTCCAACGGCTCGGCGGTAAGATCCCAAAGGGGGTGCTTTTGATGGGCCCTCCGGGGACCGGAAAGACGCTGTTGGCGAAAGCGGTCAGCGGTGAGGCGGACGTGCCTTTTTTCAGTATTTCAGGTTCCGATTTTGTTGAAATGTTTGTGGGGGTTGGGGCCTCCCGGGTCAGGGATCTGTTTGAGCAAGCCAAGAAAACCGTCAAGACAAGCGGGCGCGGCTGCATCATCTTCATCGATGAGATCGACGCGGTAGGCCGCCAGCGTTTCGCGGGGATCGGCGGAGGCCATGACGAGCGTGAACAGACGCTCAACGCGCTTTTGGTGGAGATGGACGGGTTCAACACGCAAGCAGCCGTGATCCTTATCGCGGCGACGAACCGTCCCGATGTGCTGGATCCGGCGCTTCTGCGGCCCGGTCGTTTTGACAGACAGATCGTGATCGACCGGCCGGATTTGAACGGCCGGGAAGAGATTTTAAAGGTGCATACGAAAAATATTAAGCTGCTGGACGGCGTTGACTTGAAATCCGTCGCTAGACAGACGCCGGGCTTTTCCGGCGCCGACTTGGCCAATCTGGCGAATGAAGCGGCGCTTTTGGCGGCCCGCCGTAATAAAGAAGGGGTGGGCCTTGAAGAGCTCCAAGAATCCATCGAGCGGGTGATGGCAGGCCCCGAGAGAAAAAGCCGTCTGATCTCCGATAAGGAAAAGAAGATCGTCGCCTATCACGAATCGGGGCACACTCTTTTGGCGCTTCTTGTGCCGGGCGCCGACCCGGTTCACAAAGTGTCTATTATTCCCCGTGGAGTGGCCGCGCTTGGTTATACGATGCAAGTGCCTTTAGAAGACAGATATTTGACTTCAAAGAGTGAATTGCTGGGCCGGGTGGTCGTGCTGTTGGGCGGCCGCGCCTCCGAGGAATTAAGCTTCGGAGAAATCACGACGGGCGCTCACAACGATTTGGAAGTTGCCACGCAGATCGCGCGGCGCATGGTTTGTGAATTTGGGATGAGCGAGAAACTCGGCCATCTGACTTTTGGACGCCGGGACCATCAGGTCTTTCTTGGACGGGACCTGGGTGAAGAAAGAAATTACAGCGAAGAAATCGCGCATTTGATTGATGTCGAGGTCAAAAAGATCATTGATGACTCCTACCTTCGCGCCAAGAACGAGCTGACCGCCCACCACGAACAGTTAAAAACGCTTGCGACGGCTCTATTGGAAAAAGAGGTCTTGGATGCCGAGGAAGTTAAAAGGATTGTCGGGATTCCGAAGGCCGACGTTTAACCTCAAGATCGGCGGCGTCCAATTCCGTTTGGGGCTGGAAACGAAGCTCATGGGGGTCTTGAATGTCACCCCCGATTCTTTCAGCGATGGCGGCCGTTATTTGAGTCCTGACCGCGCGGTGACTCGCGCCCTCGAGTTGGAAAGAGAAGGCGCCCATCTCATTGATGTTGGCGGGGAGTCTTCCAGGCCGGGCGCGCGCCCTGTTTCAGCCAAACAAGAAATCAAACGAATTCTACCGGTCCTGAAGCGTCTTTCAAAAAAGATCAGGATCCCGCTTTCCATCGACACGTATAAGTATGAGGTCGCGTGGGCGGCTTTGGATCAGGGTGTTGTTTTGGTGAATGATATTTGCGCGTTGCACGGCGACAAGCGTCTCGCGAAGCTCGTCGCGCGTTACGGGGCCGGCGTCGTTTTGATGCACATGCAAGGGGTGCCCCGGACGATGCAGGGAAAGCCCCGTTACCGGAATTTATTGAGGGACATTTTGAATTATTTGGAGAACGCGGCAGGCATGGCATTGGAGGCGGGCATCGCAAGACGATCGATCATTTTGGATCCGGGGTTCGGTTTTGGCAAAACCCTCGCGCAAAACGTAGAGATCTTGAGCCGGATGGACTATTTTTCAAAACTGAAATTACCTGTCTTGGCGGGCCTTTCAAGAAAATCATTCCTGGGCAGTTTATCGGGCGCGCCCGTCTCCGACCGGCTTTATGGGTCGCTGGCCGCCGCGGCGGTGGCGATCGGCCGCGGCGCTCACATCTTAAGAGTCCACGACGTCCTCGCGCACCGGCAATTGGCGCTCGTGGTCGATCAGACGCTTTGGAACCGGAATTAGCATGATGATGGATCTTGCCCAGCAGCTTCCCGTCTTATGGCGTCCTTTCCTGGAAATCACCGTTTTCTGGTTTGGTTATTATCTGCTGTTCGTTTACATCAAAGACAGCGGGATGATGCAGGCTTTGAAAGGTTTGATCCTCGTGATCGTTTTTTTCTTTGTCGCGGAAGTGCTGCAGCTTGCGACGATCCGCTGGATTTTTTCCCACCTTTTTCAAATTTCGATCATCGGTTTCCTGGTCATTTTTCAGACAGAATTACGGCGGGGACTGACCCGTATCGGGCAGAGCCCTTTATTCAAGATGTTTTTGAAGGAAAAAAAATTGGTGGATGAGGTGTCAAGCGCCGTGCTCTTAATGTCCAAAAAGAAAATAGGCGCCTTGATCGCGATCGAGCGAGAGGTCGGCTTGAAACCTTACGTGGAAAGCGGCATCACGCTGGACGGAGTTCTGACCACGGAGCTCCTGCTGACGATCTTCATGCCCAATACCCCTTTCCATGACGGCGGTGCGGTGATTCAAGGCGACCGCGTGTTGGCGGTGGGTTGTCTTTTTCCCTTGTCTGACAGTCAGAAATTATCCAAAATGCTCGGGACCCGGCATCGCGCGGGACTGGGTTTAAGCGAGGAAACAGACGCGCTGGTGATCGTCGTCTCGGAAGAAACAGGGGCGATCACGCTGATGACTCAAGGCAAAATTATCCGGGACATTGATGACGAGAATTTGAAACAGTCTTTGACCGATCTCTATGAGCCGCAGAGATCCGCTTCAAGATTGAAGAAAACCAGGGAGATATAGGGAAGCCGGCATGAATCTTTTAAAAGGATCGCTGTTACTGAAAATCATTGCGCTCGCTTTCGCGGTCGCGACTTACTTCTTCATTCATCATGAGATCATTAAATCCGAAGATAAATTCACGGATCCTTCTTACAAGCTGATCAAGTTGACGGCGAAAAATCTGCCGCTTCATGTCCGTCTTGAAACCGCTCCTCCGGAAGGTTATCGTATCCTCATGGATAAGGTCTCTTCCAATCCCTCTCAGATCGTTGTGGTGGGGCCGGAGGCGCTTTTGGAAGAAGCCTCCTCCGCCGAAACGGCCTTGGTGGATGTCAGTGAAAATACAAACACGGTCACCAAACGCATTCCTGTGGAGAGCGTGGCCGGGATCCATCTGGCGGGCGAGCCCTATTTCATCGAAGTGACCGTGCCGATCGAAGCGGTCGAGCAAAAAACAGAATCCAAATAAATTTCAGGATTATTCGCCCATTCCGATATGCTGAAACTTGGTGTGAACATTGACCATGTGGCTACGCTGCGCCAGGCCCGTGGAGGGAAAGACCCGGATCCTGCCGTCGCCGCGCTTGTTTGCCAAAAGGCCGGTGCAGATTCGATCGTCATGCATTTAAGGGAAGACAGGCGGCACATTCAAGACGAAGATTTATTTCGCGTCAAGCGCGCCATCAAGATCAAGTTGAATTTAGAAATGTCGATCGCCCCGTCCATCGTTCACGTCGCGACGACGCTTTTGCCCGGCCAGGCGACGCTTGTCCCCGAGAGGCGGCAGGAGAGGACCACCGAGAGCGGTTTGAATCTTTTTAAAAATCACCGCCGTCTCGCTCATGCCGTAGAATCGCTTAAGAAAAAAAAGATCGAAGTCAGTGTTTTTATTGATCCGGATCCACGGCAGGTGCGCCGGGCGCGCGGATTGGGAGTGGAGGCGGTAGAATTTCATACGGGCGTGTACGCGAACGCCGTTTCCAAGCAAGCCAGACATAAAGAATGGCGGCGGATAAAAGACGCCGTGGATCTCGCGGATCACTTGGGATTGACCGCCCACGCGGGTCACGGGTTGGATTACCGGAATGTCTCAGAGATCAAAAAGATCAAAGGAATCAACGAGCTTAACATCGGCTATTCCATCGTCACAGAGGCCTTATGGGTGGGGTTGGAAAAAGCCGTCAGGGTAATGAAGGCCCTTTTAAAATGAACGCGATCGGAATTGATATCGTAGAGATCAAGCGTCTTGCGAAGGCCAGCAAAAAATGGGGCAACGCTTTCTTGAAAAAAGTCTACACATCTCGTGAGCTCGCGTACGCGAGGTCCAAGCGTTTTCCCTATCAGCATTTAGCAGCGCGGTTTGCCGCGAAAGAGGCGATTTTCAAAGCGCTCGGAGAAGTGGAGAAAGATTTTGTCGGTTGGAAAAATATCGAGATCTTGAACGATCCTCATGGAAAGCCGGTCGTTGTCTGGCACGGCAAGGCCAAAGCGGTCTTAAAAAAACGACATTTAAGGGGGGCCGTCGTGAGTCTTTCGCATACCGAGAATTACGCGGTCGCGAACGCGATGCTTTTGTGATGAATTTTAAGCTGCCTCGAAAATTTCCTCTCTTGCCGCGTAAGAAAAATACTTCCAAACATGATTATGGGCACGTGCTCGTGCTGGCCGGTTCGAAAGGGTTGACCGGCGCCGCGATCCTGGCCAGCCGGGCGGCCTTGGTCTCGGGGAGCGGGCTTGTGACGCTTGGGGTTCCGCGCGGCCTTGAAAATTTTTTTGCCCGGTCCCTCGTAGAAATCATGCAGTTAGGATTGCCGGAGACGACAGGAGGCGCCTTGGGCCGCGCGGCTTATTCGAAGATCCGCGCATTTATAAAGAAGCGCCATGTCAACTCGTTGGCCGTGGGGCCCGGCCTTTCCCACTCTGCCCAGACAAGCAGCCTCGTCAGGCGTCTTGTCAAAACCGCCTCTTTGCCGCTGGTGCTTGATGCGGACGGTTTAAACAGTTTCCGCGGGAAAGCAAAAGAGCTTCGCGGCCACCTTTCGCCGCTCGTATTGACGCCTCATGAGCGTGAATTTGAGCGGCTTTTCGGACAGTCTCTTCCGAAGAAGCCGTCGGGCAGGATCGCGCTTGCAAAAAAACTTTCTAAGTTTTATGATGTGGTGCTTGTGCTAAAAGGCCACCGGACTCTCGTGGTCGAAGGCCAACGGGTTTATGTGAATACGACGGGCAACCCCGGCATGGCGAAGGGGGGCACCGGGGATGTTTTAACCGGCATCATCGCTTCCTTTATCGGACAGGGGCTTGAGGCTTTTGAAGCGGCGGTCTGGGCCGTTTATTTTCATGGCAAGGCGGGCGACTTCGTCGCGAGACAAAAAGGAGAACTCGCCTTGAGCGCCAGCGATCTCATCGAGGCTCTACCAAAAGTTTTTAAGAGGCCGCAATCTCGTGATTGCGGCACTCCGCGCCGATCTTGAGGATCGACGCTACGTAAGATCTGAATTTTTTTGCTGGAGTAGCTCAGCTGGTAGAGCAGCGGTTTTGTAAACCGCAGGTCGTCGGTTCAATCCCGACCTCCAGCTTAAATACGCGCATGACTTACGGAGCTTTTTTGGCTACGTAAGTCATAAGCGCGGATTTAATCCCGAGCGAAGCCGAGGGATCTGATAGGAATTCATCCGTTTGTTTGCGTGATTATCGGAGAGATCCCTCGTCGGTCGCTGGGTCGCGACCTCCTGGGATAAATTCGCGCGGGCGACTTGACGTCGCCACGCAAGCGTGACTCCGTAAGTCGCGCGCTCATTTAGGGCAGGTACCAAAGTGGCCAACTGGGGCAGACTGTAAATCTGCTGGCTTTGCCTTCGGTGGTTCGAATCCACCCCTGCCCACCACTTTATTTCAAATTTCGCGGGTGTAGTTCAATGGTAGAATCCGAGTTTTCCAAACTCGTCATGCGGGTTCGATTCCCGCCACCCGCTCGAGTTTTTAGATCAGCGGGTTTCAGGAATCGAAGATTCTTCGCCGAAGACCGGATCTTTTGCGAATAGTCTGAGGACGAATGCCGCGGGTTCGACGCGGTTCGGCCCGCCACCCGCTCGAGTTTTTAAATCAGCGGGTCTCATGTGAAAAACCTCAAAAATTATATCGCGGCCTTACTCTGCAATCTCGGCGTCTCGGCCAATGCGTTGACAATGGCAGGCCTTTTGCTGGCGCTTGCCGCGGCCTTCCTTATATATGGCGGATCATTTTTCTGGGCCGGCGGCGTCCTTTTATTATCCGGGCTGTTCGACTTGCTCGACGGCGCCGTCGCGAGATTGTCGAAGAAACCCGGTGTGTTCGGGGGAATTTTGGACTCATCCATGGATCGCTACGGCGACGCGTTTGTTTTCGCGGGGGTCCTGTTCTTCTATTTCGGCGCGGGCGACCTTTTATACGCGGTTCTGACTTGGAGCGCGCTCGTGGGGTCATTTCTCATCAGCTATGTTCGCGCGCGGGCCGAGTGCGAAATAGAGAATTGTAGGGTCGGTTTTTGGGAAAGAGGGGAGAGGCTTGTCTATCTTTCGCTCGGTCTTTTGTTCAATAATTTAGAGGTGGTTCTATGGATTTTGGCGATCGGAACTCATCTGACCGCCCTGTTTAGACTGATTTATGCCAGGCAACCCCTTGGTTGGCACAGGATCATTCTCGATTTAAAAGGGAGGCAGAGCCCTTGGTATCTCCTCAAGGTTTTAGTCCTATTTTTGGCCGTGGCGTTCGTGCGAATTTAAGGATGCTAAAAGACTTGACACATTTTTAAAAAACACTATAATTACCAAGTCATTATAATTAGGGAATCCCTAACACAAAATTGTTTTTTTGTTGCAACGATGGAGCTGCAAATAGTTTAGGTGAGCTTGTGCTGCAGTAGCTCAGCTGGTAGAGCACGTGCATGGTAAGCACGAGGTCACCGGTTCAATCCCGGTCTGCAGCTTTGTTTTGATGCTTTCTTAATATTTAATAGTCATAGACGTAGGTGTAAGGGTTAGACCTGGCATCATCAATCGATAAACTTTAAGAAAAGGGAGAACGAGAAAAATGTCCAAAGAAAAATTCGAGCGCACCAAACCCCATGTCAACATCGGCACCATCGGTCACGTCGATCATGGGAAAACCACGCTCACGGCCGCGATCACGACCGTCCTCTCTAAAAAAGGACTTTGCGAAGCCCGGCCCTTTGACACGATCGATAACGCCCCTGAGGAACGGGAGCGCGGGATCACGATTGCGGTCTCTCACGTCGAATACCAGACCGAGAAGCGCCATTACGCCCATGTGGACTGCCCGGGACACGCTGATTACATCAAGAACATGATCACGGGTGCCGCCCAGATGGATGGAGCGATCTTGGTCGTCTCCGCCGCCGACGGCCCCATGCCCCAAACCAGAGAACACATCCTTTTAGCCAGACAAGTCGGAGTCCCGGCTATAGTGGTTTTCCTCAATAAATGCGACGCCGTAGACGACCAAGAGCTCTTAGACTTGGTGGAAGTAGAAGTCCGGGAACTCTTGACCAAGTACCAATTCCCCGGCGACAAGATCCCAATCGTCCGCGGCTCCGCTTTAAATGCCTTAAATAACCCAACCGACCCCAAAGCCAATCAGTGCATCATGGACTTGATGAAAGCGGTGGACGACTATGTCCCGACCCCTAAGCGTGAGGTGGAAAAACCCTTCCTCATGCCCATCGAAGACGTCTTCTCCATTACCGGAAGAGGCACCGTCGGTACCGGAAGGATCGAGCGGGGAGTCTGTAAGGTGGGAGACGAAATCGAGATCGTCGGCATTCACCCCACCAAGAAAAGTGTCATCACCGGCATCGAAATGTTCCGGAAATTACTCGATGACGGCCAGGCCGGAGACAACGTGGGGCTTCTTTTAAGAGGGGTTGAAAAGAACCAGTTAGAAAGAGGCCAGGTCCTAGCCAAACCCGCTTCAATTACTCCCCACACGAAGTTTAAGGGGGAAGTCTACATCCTGACCAAAGAAGAGGGAGGCCGTCACACCGCCTTCTTTAACGGCTATAAACCTCAGTTTTATTTTAGAACCACGGACGTGACCGGTGTCATCCAACTCCCCAAAGACGTGGAGATGGTCATGCCCGGAGACTCGGTCTCGATCACGGCCGAGCTTATCACTCCGATCGCGATGGAAAAGGAACTTCGCTTCGCGATCCGCGAAGGCGGTCATACCGTCGGCGCCGGGGTCATCTCGGAGATATTGGCTTAAAAACCAAACCCTCTGAAGGAATCAAAACCTTCGAGGGTTTTTTTGTGGTCGGAAAAATATTAGGTCAGCGTTGAGAGGAATTGATGCGAGAGTTTATTGAGTTTGAGTGCACCGCTTGCCGACGCCGCAATTACACGTCGACAAAAAACAAGAAGCTTCACGCGGAGCGTATCGAGCTTAAGAAGTTTTGCCCGTTTTGTCGTAAGCACGTCGTACACAAAGAACAGAAATAATTCATAGCTTTTAATTCCATCGGATTTGATTTTAAGAGAATCCTGAAGGAATTCTTTTTTTCCATTTTTATCGTTCTGTTAAGAAGTTTTTAGGCCAGTAGCTCCAATTGGCTAGAGCGGCGGTCTCCAAAACCGCTTGTTGGGGGTTCGAGTCCCTCCTGGCCTGCGGACTAAAAGAAAGCCTGCGGATTAAAGGGAACTAAAGAGGTTAAGGACTCGAAGAGAAGGTGCTTGTAGGTTCGTAATAGGTAGTAGGTCTTGTTTTCCTCGGAAGATTAGCGCCTCGCCAAAACCTAGTAAGCTTAAGAAAACAAAAGAGAAATTCCAAAATGCTCCGGAAGGCCAAGAATTTTGTTTTTGAAGTACGGGCGGAAATGCAAAAAGTCACCTGGCCCACCCGTGAAGAGCTGATAGGGTCTACGGCGGTGGTGTTGATGACCATGTTGATTTTGTCGACGTTTATAGGAGTGGCTGATTTTTTCATGTCGTTATTTCTGCGGGTCCTATTAAGGTAGCCTCTATGGTCCAGATCGCCAAACATTGGTATGTGATTCATACCCAAACCGGACACGAGGAAAGAGTGAAAACGACGCTTGAGAATCGCGTCCAACAATACAGTTTGCAGGAGAAGATCAGCCAAGTCCTGATCCCCACCGAAAAGGTGTCGGAGATCAAGGCGGGGAAGAAAAAGATATCCACACGCAAGTTTTTCCCCGGGTATGTCTTGGTGGAGATGGAGCTGACTGATGATACCTGGTATTTGGTGAAAAATACGCCGGGCGTCAGCGGATTTATCGGCTC
>Ga0209726_10009448_pt1 | contig 10156 bp, 9 predicted proteins | sample Subgrocontami54m_FD_187453 | JGI IMG/M metagenome (GOLD analysis project Ga0209726, IMG submission 187453) | Subsurface groundwater microbial communities from S. Glens Falls, New York, USA - GMW46 contaminated, 5.4 m (SPAdes) (version 3) | ecosystem: Environmental > Aquatic > Deep subsurface >... | reverse complement strand
ACGACATCAGCCTGCTCCGCATCGCCAACACGCCCGCCCGCGGTTTGAGCGACGTGACGATGGAACGATTGCTCGGCGCGAGCCACGAACGCAAGGGATCGGTTTTCACCGCGATGAAAAATCCGGCGGTGACGACCACGTTTCAAGCGCGCACGCGAGAGAGCATTGAGACTTTCGTGGAATTCATCGAGCGCACCCAGGCGGGGCTTCACGCTGCGGGCAGCGGAACGCCCGGAGGGAGCCACCCTACCCTCCAAGCCTGGGCGGAAGATTTTTTGAATGAAACCGGATACCTCGCCGAACTCCGCCGCGCCGAGAAGGACGCGGAAGCCGGCGAGAATCGCGTGCGCAACCTGCGCGACTTGGTGGCCACCCTCGACCGGAGCGCTCCCGCAACCAAATCACTGTCCGAACGGTTGGAAAGTTTTCTCGAAGACGTCACGCTCGATTCCGACCGCGAGGAAAAGGAGGAGGACAAAGGCGACGCCGTGACGCTCATCACCATGCACAGTTGCAAGGGGCTGGAATTTCCGCACGTCTATGTCGTCGGCCTCGAGGACGGTTTACTGCCGCACTCGCGCTCGAAAGTCGAAGGCACGCTGGACGAGGAGCGGCGGTTGTTCTATGTGGCGGTCACGCGCGCGATGCTGACGCTGACGATCAGCCATTGCGGCGGGCGCAAGAAATACGGCCAGGTCATGCCGTGTCATCCGTCGCCGTTTCTCAAAGAATTGCCCGCCGAACTCGTCGAAACCGAAGCAGAAATGTCCAAGAAACCCGTCGAGGCCAGCACCGGCACGAACCTTTTCGCCGCCATGCGCGCGGCGGCGGACTAGCATCGGCCAAACTGAAATTACCGGCGCGCGTGATCCTTGGCGAAAGTCAGGTCTTTCATGGCATCAAACTCAGGATCGCGTCCGCTGCCCGCGACGCGGCCCCGGGTTTTCCCAGCGACGCGACGACTCCGGCGAGCTTCGCCTTCACCACCGCCCGCCGCGATTCATCCCGCAACAATGCCAACGCCGCGTGTGAAATGTTTTCCGCCGTGGCCGCCTCTTGAATGAACTCCGGATAGAGTTCTTCCCCCGCCAGGAGATTCGGCATCGCGAGATATTTCACGTTCACAATCTGCCGGCCGATGAGATACGTCGGCCACGAAGTCTTGTAGAACACCACCGCCGGCACGCCGAACGTCGCGCACTCCATCGTGATCGTCCCGGACTTGGTGATAGCAAGGTCAGCCTGAGCGAGCGCTTGAGGTAAATTGCCGACCAAACACTTAACGTAGGGATGCTTGTCTAAATCGAATTCAGATTCGGACAACTCCCGGAAAACTTTTACCTGAGCCACGCCTGCGGCCACGGCGGCGAGTTCTTCGTTTGGCAAAACCATTACGCACCGAGCCTGAACTTCTGCCTTAAGCATGCGCGCAACTTCAACCATCACCGGCAGATGCCGGCGCACTTCATCGGCGCGGCTGCCAGGCAGAAACACAACGACCGGTGACGGTTCTGCATTTTGCATTTTACATTTTGCATTTTGCATTCGTTCCACCATCGGATGCCCGACGAACTCCACCCGCAGCTTCGGCACGCGGCGCGCATACCACTCCTTCTCGAATGGAAAAATGCTCAGCAGCAAATCATAGTTGTCCGCCAGTTGATACGCGCGGCCCGGACGCGACGCCCATACCTGCGGCGAGACGAATTGCACGATCTTCGGATTCCAGTTGTTGAATAGACTGCGATTGGCGCGGACGTGCTGCTTGATGGCCCGACCGAAGCGCAAATTGAACCCGCCGTAATCCACACCGACGATCACATCCGGCTGCCGCTGAATGGCGAGTCGGAACAACTGTTGGAACAAGCGTCGGAACTTAAGGTAGTTCTTCAACACGTCCGAGATGCCGATGACCGAATGTTGCGTCAGGTCGAACGCCAGATCCACACCCGCCGCCGCCATCTTTGGTCCGCCCGCACCGAAGAATCGCGGTGCGAGCGCCGTGCGCAGCGGCTGCACATTCGCTGTGGAGTCCAACAAACCGGCAACAGCCTTTTGCCGTAACGCGACGACGAGTTCCGCCGCGAGCGTGTCGCCACTCGTCTCGCCCGCGATAAGCATGAAGGAGCGGGGCTTCATGCGGCGGCCCGGAGGAGCCATGCCCAGCGGTGATGCCGGGTCACGCGGGCGGCGTCCCACGCCCGCGGTTGAGGCAGCAAATCGGGAACGAGGCCACGCCGGTTGATGCGCGGGTGCAGACCGGGCGGCAGTTGCTGGCCATTGCCGAATTCTCTCGGCAGGCAATGGTGCAAGTCGGGCCGTTCCAAACCCAGCAAGGAATCCAGCCAATGCCGCATGTAAACGCAAAGCCACTCGCGCGCGGCGTTGCCGCTGCGGCGTAGCGTGCGGTAATAGTGCCGGCGCGCGGAGTAACAAAGCTCCGCCTTGGTCGCCAGCCAGACGGCATAGCGGGCGGGAAATTCTTCCCCCAGAAAAAGTTCAACCTCCCGCACCACGTTTTCAGCGATGACGTCCGGCATGAGCAACGTGTCACGTTCCAGCGCGGTGGGGAGCGAGGCACGCCAGGCGCGAAATTTGCGGCGCAACGTGGTAGGGCGGCGTTGCTGCGCCGCCCCATTTCGTTCGCCGCTGCGCGACGAACGGGAAGTTTGGGCCACGCGGCAACGCGGCCCTACCGGGGATTTACGCCGCGCCGGCGACGAGGGCGATTTCTTCGGGTGTGCGAGCGATGACTTCATATGCGGTTCGATTTGCCCCAACGGGGCAATGTCATCCAGCCCAGGGTTGCGAGGCACGAGCTACCCTGGGTCAGCAAATCAAAATGATTTTCAACCCCAACGGGGTTGCATCGTTCCGCGGCGAAGGTGATGCAACCCCGTTGGGGTTGTGACGAATAATGACGCCCATCCCAGGGTAGGCTCGCAAGCTCGCCAACCCTGGGCTGAAGGATGGAATCCCTTTGGGATTCTGGGACGGCAAAGTTCATGCGTGGCCCTCCACCAGTGTAATTTCGTCTCTCGTCAGGCCGTAGAGGTCATAGACCAGCGCGTCTATTTGCTGGTCGGTGGCGGTGACGGCGTTTTGCAGCACGGCCTCTTCCGAGTCCGCCGAGTCCGCGCGCAGCTTGGGCATCAAACTCAGCAGCTTGTCCACCCGTGCTGTCACGTCAGTTGAGCGAAGGCCGTAGTTCTGCCACCAGCGGCTTTTGCCGGGACAGCTTGCTCACCTGCATGATGGAAAAACCGATCACTTGTCCCCGCTCGTTCACGCGCTCCATCACGGAAGCGTTGTCGGTTTCTTTCATGTAACCCGCGGCGTCAGAGAACCGGACTTCGAGGAAGTCGCCTTCTGCGTCAAACCATACTTTTACTTTGTCGGCCATAATTGTTCGCCTTTCTTTGGTTTATCGGTCAGATACGCCGTCAGGACAAACGCATCGTCTGCGGCATACTTTACCACAACACACAACCATTTGTCGCCTACGCGGGTGCCGAGGTAATAGCGGTAGCTCAACTCGGCGGCGGTGTCATTGAGGGATTGCAAGACGAGGGTGGGGTGTTCAAGCGTCTCGATCAACCCCGCTTCCATGTTCGCCATCTCCGGGTGTTCGAGGATGTGCGCCAACCGCTCGTCCGTCAGGCGTACGAAACGTCCTTGGTAATCCTTGAGGGTTTTCATGTGTGGCCCTCCACGAGTTGAATCTCCTCCGGTGTCAGGCCGTAGAGGTCATAGACCAACGCGTCAATTTGCTGGTCGGTGGCGGTGACGGCGTTTTGCAGCACGGCCTTTTCCGAATCCGCCGTGGCCGCGCGCAGCTTGGGCATCAAGCCCAGCAGCTTGTCCACCAGCAGCACCAGCTTGTCGTCGTGCGGCTTGATTGGAAAAGCCGCGAGTTGCTTGCGCGTATACCAAGGATAAAGCGTGTCGTAGATGGCGTATTTTGTTCTCAAATACCAAGCACCAATGCCCGACATCAAAATTCCCAAAATAAATTTCAACTGCCTGGAATCGTTCTTGGGCGAAATAAGAATGTAAAGCGATTGGTCAATTGCCATCGGCTCACGGATGAAAGTCCCGTGAAGCTTTTTCCCCAAAACTTTTCTTACGGTCACTTTGGGACTCTGAAAGTATTTTGGTTCGCGCGCTTCGGCAAGCCAATCGCCGTAGGAAATAAAATCACCCGTAGGAACAAACTCAAAGCGAAATACGTCTTTGCCTTTTATTTCTGGCAGATAAGTCGAATCAACCGCCTTCTTCGCGTGGTAGGATTGCTCGTCTTTGTCGCGCTTGGTTTGCGGACCTTTGCCGAATCGTGTGTTGCCGTAGCCATCTGTCCTATATGCGTGAATTCCTCGGTTGAGTTCAACCAAACTTTCCAGCGGAACACATCCACGTTCCATTTTTGCAATCAGGCTCAGTGCTTCCTCTGAATACATTGGGTCTATCAAACCGCGCACGATTGACTTTTGCGGGTCAACCTCACTCTGAAATTGAAACTTTCCTGGCTCGGTGAACCGATCCATTGGAATCAGACGTGGCTTCTCCCCACGTTCCACAACCAAGACGGAGTTCTCAATTGTCGCTCCTTCAAAAGGCGGGAAATCAAACACAGCAAGCCGCAACAGCCGATGCTCTCCAAGGAGATGATTGCGAAGTTTTGAAAAGTTTTCAGCCTTCATCCAAGAATCTGAAACGATGAAGGAGAATTTCCCCTTTTGCTTTACCAGGTTGAGTGCTTTCTCAATGAAGTAGGTGTAAAAGTCAGTTTGATATTCGCTCAACCGATACCGCTCGTTGAAGTATGAAATTGATTCCTGACCCGCTGAAGAAAGGTAAGGCGGATTGCCGATGACGGCGTCGAAACCGCCGGCTTGCATGATGGATTTGAAGCCCACCGGCCAGTCGAAGGCGTGAACACGCACGAGGTCTTCGGGCATCATCGAGAAATCGGAGGCGATGAGGGAGTTGCCGCACTTGATGTTGTCCTGCAAGGGCGGCAGCAGGGCGATCTCGGTTTCATCGGCCAGCAGTTCGCGCTGGCGCTGGAGCGTGGTGCGGTTCTCGTTCTCCAGCATCTTGAGGTAGAGCGAGAGCTGGGTGACTTCCACGGCAGCGGCGTCCAAATCCACGCCGTAGATGTTCTGGGTGAGAATCTGCCGCTTGAGGGCCACGGTCAGGTGGACGTCGTTGGTTTGGGCATCCACCCAGCACAACGGTCGGTGTTTCTTTTCCCAAGCCGCGCGGGCGGCGGTTTGTTCTGGAGTGCGGGGACACGTTCCCGCTTTCCGACTGGCAGACATGTCTGCCAGTTCCAAAGCGCGGTCATGCCCGCGCAGTCCCAAAACCTCGCGCAAGTCGGCGGTCAGCCATTTCTGCCAGTGTTCGCACACGCGCTCAAACGCGCGGATGAGGAACGAACCCGAACCGCACGCGGGATCAAGGAGGCGCAGGGCGGCGGTCTTTTTCTCGAAGTCTTTATCGGAGGGACGAGCTATGCGAGTCCCTAACTGTTCCATCCCGGCGGCGGGAGAATGGGGACTCGCATAGCTCGTCCCTCCCGCAATCTCATCCAGCAATTTTCCGGCGGTCTGCTCAACGATGTAATTCACGATGTAGCGCGGGGTGTAATAGACGCCGCCGGCTTTGCGGACTTCGGGCTTGTCATCAATGCTGATGCCCCGGCCTTTGAGCACGACGACTTTGCCGAGGAAGCGTTCATAGACGCTGCCGAGAATCTCCACGTCAATGTAGTTGAACAGATAGGGCGTTTCTTCATCGCTCAATTCACCGATGAATCCCGCCAGCCATTCATCGCTGAGGATGAGAGTTTCGGTAAAGTGCGGCTTGAAGAGGTTGCCGTTGAAAAAAGGAACGTGCGTGGGCGGGCGGCGGTCGAGCGCGCGAAAATGCCGGACGACGGCCCGCCAGAGGGAATCTTTGGGCGCACGGATGCCGCTGCTGCCGAAATCGGCGGGTGGCGCGTCGCGCATTTCAAAAGGTTGCTGATGCGCGCGGCGTCCGGTGTCATCGTTACCAGTGTTCTTGCGCCAAGTCTCGACGATGCTTTGCAGGGTCGTGCCGGTGTCAATGTCGCGGTCTTCGCAGATGCGGAGAAAGAGGATGCGGTCAATGATGCGCTGGACGGCTTCGGTGAGTTTATTGCCATCAAGCAGTTCGTCGTGGTCGTTGTTTTTGTAAATGTCAGAGGCCAGATCGCGCCGCGTCTCGTCCAGGAATTCGAGGAAGTCGGTGTCGAGGGCGCGGGTGCGGTCAGGCCGGATGAGCCATTGCTGGCGGGCTTTGCCTTTGCCGGTGGGTCGCTTGGGGAGGGCTTCGATGGCTTGATCAATACTCCCGGCGGCGACTTTATCCCGGGCGAGCAAATCCCAAAGCTCACGGGCGATGAGCGGGTATTGGCGAAAGTGCCAGGTCTTCCATTCGCCCACCTGGGGTTCGTCGAGATAGGGCCGGCTGCCGACCACATAAACCTTCATCTCCTCGAAGTCGGTGAGGACGCCGACCGGCACGCTTTTGTTCCAGGCGTAGCGTTTGGTCTGAAACGCGTAGCGGGCGGAAAGTTCCTCGGCGGGTTTCTTGGCTTCGCACACGAACCGGTCGCGCTTGTCGGTGCGGAAAAAATAATCGGCCCGCTTGCGTCCGCCGCCGATCTGCGTGGCGCTCTCGATCTCCACTTCGCGCTCCTTCTGGATGAGGCCGGCGCGATTTTCCATATCCCAGCCGAGCGCGCGAAAGAAGGGATTTAGAAAATCGTCGCGCAACTGCGCTTCCGCGTAGCCGGGTTGCTTGAGTTCCGTGAGGCGTTTGCCGAAGGATTCCACCAACCGGGATAGCTCCTTTTCAAATGACTCGAATGTCGGTTCGTTCGTCATTTACTCTGCTGCACCTGCCGCGTGATTTCAAACGCCAGGTCCAGCGCACGCTTGGCCGATTCGCCGCTGACCAGCGGGGTTTGTTTTTCGCGCACGCACTCGACGAAATGCTGCAACTCCAACTTGAGCGGCTCGTCCTTCGCGATGGGTACGGGTTCGCGCACGATGCGTTTGCCCGCGAATTCGCTCACGATGGTGGAGTCTTTCGACGCGAGCAGCTTTTTCAACAGCGAGCTTTCCTCTTCGCCGTCGCGGGCGATGCGGTAGATGAACCCTTCCTGCGCGCGATAATCCAGCGAGATGTAGCTGGGCGCGTCGCCGCCGCTGAACACGCGAATTTTCCGCATCCGATCCGGGCTGACGCGGCTCACGGTAAGATTCGCGACACAGCCGTTGGCGAAGCGCAGTCGGGCGTTGGCGATGTCCTCGGACTTGCTCAAGACCGGAATCCCCACGGCGTCCACGTTCGTGACCGGCGATTTCACGAACGCGAGAACCACGTCGAGGTCGTGGATCATCAGGTCGAGCACCACGCCGATGTCGGTACTGCGCGCGGGATAGGGCGAGAGGCGGTGGGTTTCGATAAAGCGCGGCTCGGTGACGACCGTTTCAAGGTAGTTGAAGACCGGGTTGAACCGTTCAACGTGGCCGACCTGCAGGACGCAATTGTTTTGCTGCGCAAGTTGAATCAGTTCGGCGGCCTGTTCCGTGTTGTCGGTCATCGGTTTCTCGACGAGGACGTGTTTGCCGCGCGACAGAAAGATTTTGGCCAGCTCGTAGTGCGTAACCGTCGGCGTGACGATGCTGACGGCGTCGGCGTCGTCCGCGATTTCCGCGACCGAACCCAGCGCATGGGTGTGATGTTTGGCCGCGATGTGACGGGCGACCTCGTGATTGGTATCGTAGAGGCCGACGAGATCCACCAAACGGGCGGCGACGAGTTGGGCGTAGATGCGCACATGCTCCTTGCCGAGCGAGCCGGTACCGAGCACGGCGACTTTCACCTTTGATGCCATGACGCAGGTTAGGCGTCGCGCGGGCGGCTTTGAAAGGGGAAAGTGACCCGCCGGTAAGATCAACGACCGCTACGCGCGCTTGTAAATCGGTTTGGCCACCACGACGGCGGGCGCGCGTTTGCCGCGCGTTTCGATTTCGATGATCGTTCCCGGCTTCGCAAATTCCGGCGGTACGTAGCCCATGCCAATCCCGATGCTGAGCGACGGACTTTGCGTGCCACTCACGACTTGGCCTACCGGCGCGCCATTCGCCCAGATCGGATAATGCGGTCGCGGCGGCGCGGATTTCTCCGTCATCTTGAACGCCACGCATTTCTTCTTCACGCCGTTTGCCTTCTGTTCCACCAGCACTGAGCGGCCAATAAAATCGCCCTTGTCGAGCGCAACAAAGAATCCCAGCCCGGCCTCAATCGGCGTGGTTTCCTCATCCAGCTCGTGCCCGTAGAGGGGATAACAGACCTCCGTTCGCAACGTATCGCGCGCCCCGAGACCGCAGGGTTTGATGCCATAGGGCTTGCCGATTTCGAGCAACGAGGCCCACACTCTCGCAATCGAATCGTCGCGACCGATGATTTCGAAACCATCCTCGCCCGTGTAGCCGGTTCGCGAAACCATCACGGTCGAGCCGCAAAACGGAAACCCGCCGATCTCATTCTTCTTCAAGTCTGTGATCCGCGCCACACGCATCGCGGCAGTGGACGCCCCCGGCAGGCACTGGTCAATGAACTCCTTCACGCGCGGTCCTTGCACTGCCACGGCGTCGTAGTTGTGCGACGCATCGCTGACCTTCAACTCCACGCCAACGGCTAAACCCGCCTGGGCGTGCAACCACGCGATGTCGGGCTCAATCCGCGACGCATTGATGATCAGAAAATAGACGCCGCTGGACAAACAGTAGGCGTAGAGGTCGTCAATGACGCCGCCATGCTCGTTACACATCAAGGTGTACTGGCCCAGGCCGGGCGTGAGCTTGCGAATGTCGTTGGTCAGAACGCGATTGAGAAAAGCCGTCGCGCCGCCGCCGCTCACGGTTACTTCGCCCATGTGCGAGATGTCGAAGAGGCCGGCGGCATTGCGCACGGCCAAGTGTTCGTCGGTGATGCTCGTGTACTGGACGGGCATTTCCCAACCGCCGAACTCGATGAGTTTGCCCCTGAGCTTTTGATGCGCGGTGTAGAGTGAGGTGCGTTTAAGCATGAGAATTAAAAATTAGAAATGCAAAATGGCGGAAGCAAATCCTGACTGGCACTATTGAATTTTGCATTGAATGTCAGCCCCATTTTTCCGTCTTCATCTGCGCCTTGGGCACGTTCAAACCGTGCAACACCAGTTCCTCGGCAAATTCCACCAGCGGATTCGGCCCACAGGCATAGAATACGGTGTTGGGCAGGTCGTGAATCTGTTCCCGTAACCACTCGGCAGTGATGCGTCCGCGATGGCCGGTCCACACATCTTCCGGATGCAGCCGCGTGCAGGTGACCAGGAAGGTGAAGTTTGGGTTCTGCGCGGCGCAGTCAAGAAACTCGCGCTGGAAAATGATGTCGTTGGTGGTGCGCACGCTGTACAGCACGGTGATCTTCGTTTCGAGTTTGCGCCGGGTGGCCTCGCGCACGAAACCGCGAAACGGCGTCACGCCTGAGCCGCCCGCGATGCAAAGGAGATGTTTCTGCGGCTCGAACACGGGCAAAAACTTTCCCGCCGGCGGCAGCACCAATAACTTGTCGCCCGGTTTGGCCCAATCCACGACCCGCGTGCCCATCTTACCTTCACGCTTGATTGTGACCTCGTAGCTGCCCCGATCTAGCGCGCAGGACGAAAGCGAATAGGCGCGCTTGTAGCCCGGCGCGTCCGGCCAATACACGGTGATAAATTGTCCGGTCAGAAAATCCGGCGTGTGCCCGTCCGGCCATTTGAGACGGAGGGTCTTGGTGTCCGGCAATTCCGTCGTCACCGCCTCGATCAACATTTCAATTGGTTCTCGTGCCATACGCTTTCGGAAAGTCGGCAAAGAGTAATTCAGCAAGCCGTCCTGTAAAGCCGCGAATCATTCCCGGGTACGCCTGGAAATGGCGGGCACAGCAACGGGAGTAGCGGCGGGCGTCTCGCCAGCCGTAAAGGGCGGCATCTTGCCGCCCGGAAAGGACGCCCGACCTTTCCACAACACACGAAATTTCCGCCGCGCCGGTTGTATGCGTGCGCCGTTTCCGCCGGGCGGGACGCACCGGCTCT
>Ga0209726_10009442_pt1 | contig 10160 bp, 8 predicted proteins | sample Subgrocontami54m_FD_187453 | JGI IMG/M metagenome (GOLD analysis project Ga0209726, IMG submission 187453) | Subsurface groundwater microbial communities from S. Glens Falls, New York, USA - GMW46 contaminated, 5.4 m (SPAdes) (version 3) | ecosystem: Environmental > Aquatic > Deep subsurface >... | reverse complement strand
GTCCCATGCTCCTGCAACGCGGCCGTCACGACCCCCTGCGGGCGGTCCCATCCTCCTGCAACGGAGATGGTCCCATGCTCCTGCGGCAAACGGTCGAAAGCGGTCCCATGCTGCTGCGAACTGACAACGATCCCACTTCGCGGGTGGAAGGCGAGATCGGGCGAAAGGAAACCGCCGGCCCGCGCCACCAGAGTCTCGAACTCGGCCCAGGACGCTCCGCGACTTGAATCCAGGCTGCGAAAAACGTGTAGCCCGCCCGTTCGCGTGTCATCGCCGTTGTCCGTCGCGCTCGGCAGCGCGATCCACGCGTCGTTCGCGGCCGAGTTCCAAATGAAAGCGGCGCGCGGAGGACATTTCAAGAGCGGCCGCAGCCGCGTCGGTGGCATTCCGCGAGTTCCGGTAGGCGCGACGAAGACACCTCCTGCGAACGAAACGCCGCCGTGCGCGACGCCTCCTCCGAACCCGAAGCCCTCGGGCGGTGTGACCCGGTGCGCCCGTTCAGACATCCAGCCGTGCTGGCTGTCATACACGGCGTAGCACGCGTGAAGCGTTCCGAACGAATCGCGATCGATGGGATTGCCCACCGTGAATGCGATCATCACTTCCTTTCTGGCGACTGGCGAAAGACGCTCCTCGAGGCGACGCAATCGGATCTCCTCAACGGAGTGCGGGTCACCGAACTCGCCGGGCACCGGCGAGCGCGCCTGCACGCGCGGCCACCAGCGCCTTCCGGGCGTCCCAGGCGGTGAACTCGGAACCGTGAGCCGGGGCGTGATCCACGTGACGAAGCCGTTGGCGTCGATTTGGGCGCCCCGGAGGTACATCGCGTCAGCGCCATCGTCCCCGAGCCACCGCGTGCCCCACGTGATCCACACCTCGTCGAGCCCCAGCATGCACGCGTGAGGCATGTCCTCCGTTCCGCCGTACACGACGGTACCATCGACGATCTCAAGGTGTTGGAATGTGATCCCCCAGTTGCCCGAAGAAGTGGCGATCACGACATAACTTCGCTCGTCGGGGAGTCCGCGATCTTCGCTAATGAGGCCGACGCAGATCACCTGTCCGCGCCGGTTCGTCAGGAGCGTCGGGTGGCCGTTCCACCGCGCGAACGGTGGAGGAAGCGGAGGCATCATGTTCATGGGGTCGCGCGGATCGCGCAGAACCTCTTGGAACGCCGTCTCCTCAAATCGAGTCGGCGTGAGTAGAGTTCGACCGAGACCGGAGCGGCGATCCCAATACGCGACGGCACGAGTGGAACCGGTCGGCATCCCGGCGTCGAACGCGCAGCACGACGGCTCGCGAACGTGCTCGAAGCTTCCGTTCTGTGCCGTCGGCTCTGGGTGTGTCGGAACCGGAGAGCCGAGGGCTTCGATCGACACGTCCGGCGGTACGTCGAGGTCGAGGAGTCGCAATCCCGGCTGCTGGGCACTTTGTCCCCACGGGAGCGCGCGTGTCGTCTGTTTGCCAATCTCGATGCGCGGCGCTGGCAGGGCTTGGTTGACGTCGCGGATTCCATTCAGCGGTGTGCCGGTGAGACGCGAATGCGCGGGAGATGCGGACGCCAGCGCAGCGATCTGTGCGTCTTGCCGGAGTTCCGGAACGCCCGCATTCTGCGCGGAGAACCCAGTCGGAAACAGCGGTCTCGGCGCGCTCGCGAGGTCCTTCGCGATCTGTTCCCAACGCGGGTCGCGCTTCATGGACTAGTCGTTTCGCACGGTCGCAATGATCTTGACGTGCGCGATCGTCGACGCGCTTCCGGAGATCCGCAGCCTCGCCATCGCACCGAGCGGCGCGGTATCCGTGTCGGCGAACATTCCAACGGAGACTGTATTGGCCGAGGTCGCGACGCTCAGGATGCCAGTTTTTTTCGTCGGCCAGTCTTGGCCGCTGTCCGAATGCTCGTAGTCGACCGACACCGTCGCCGTTCCCGAGATCGGCGTGATCCGGTACTCGAACGACGTCTTGTTTCCCGAGCCCAGGAGCGAGTTGAACGCGCTGCTGGTGTAGTAGGACGTCGTTCCCGAGATGAAGTCATCGAACACGAGCTGCGTGCCTACGATCATGATGGACCTCGCTGCCGGAAGGCGATGGTGTGGTTCCTTTGTCTCTCGCGCCGAGAGTCGGCCCAGTCTCACGCTGCCAACAAGTACCCGCCGGGTACATCGGACGCGATCCCCGCCTCCCCAATGCGCGTCGCCAAGCCGACGCCGACGTTGAGCGCGTCGGCCACGCAGCTCGTCGAAATCGCTTGGCGGTAGGCGAGTGTCCCGGGCTCGGAGCGGGGGTCCACCACGAAGTGATCGCCGACGATCTCGTGCAGAAAGCCGACCCGAGCTACGAGCACGGATGCACGGGACCACGTCGTTGCGAGCAACCGCGGACCTGATAACATTGCTGGGCTGGTGTCAGGGGAGCGTGCATGACCGATGTCGATAGAATCTTCGTGATCGACCGTGACACGGCGTGGTGCTCGCACGTTGCATCCGTGCTCGACGGACCTGCGGACATCGATGGGTTCGCGGACGTCGGCGCGTTCCTGACCGCGAATGGCGGCGATGTAGGTGCATGGGGGGGGGGCTGTGGAGTTGTCGTCTCCTCGGAAATGGCGCGTGAGTTGGACGCAATCGGAGCGTTTTCGCGTCGGCAGTCGCCCGCGGTTCTGATCGTCGCTCGCCGGGGAGACGGCGTCGATTTGCCGGTCGCGCATCTCGAAGCGTGGCGTTGCGTTCAGCCAATCAGCACCGACCTCCGCGTGCATTGGCGGGAGTTCGCAATGGAGCGTCTGCCCAAGACACGCGAGCGGAAGCGTGCGCTCGTTCGACGTCTGGCCGAGCGGCCTCGCATGCCGAGCCGGCTTCTCGAGGCGCTGGTGGCTGCCGTCGAATTCTCGACGAACACTGTGCAGATCGCAGCGAGGATTCACGCCAACATCGAGGCTGCGCGCAAGCTCGTGGCGCGGCTGCGCGAGTGGTTCGGCGAGCCGCGGTTGGACCGGCTGGTCGATGACGTCGATGAGGCGCTGTGTGGCAGAGGACCGCTGGTGGCGCGGTTGGGCGCGTCGCAGAACTCGAGTATCGGGAGGCGAACGTGAGATCGCGTTGCGCATGGGCGAGCCCGACGACACGGGCGAACCCCCGCACCGGGCACTCGGGCAAACGATTCGCCGTCACGGTCCTCGCTGCGTGCCTCGCATCGACATGCGCCCGCAACGACAGCCACGTCGATTCATCTCCGTTCCGAGACGTCCGCGAGCCCGATGCGCAAGTGGATGCCTCCGCGGATGCGCCGCCGGACGTGACGGAGGGTCCGTGTTCCGATAGGCCGCCGCGACAGATTGCTCCGCTCTCGTCGGGAACGGTGCCCAGCAACCGTCCTGCGTTTCGTGTGCGTCTCGCGGCTCCGGACAGTGTTTGGCGATTGCAGATCTGCAGCGACCGCGGCTGCAGTCGCATCGAACGCGAGGAATCCGGATTCGGCGACGTCTTGCGTGCCGGTCAGCGGTTGCGTGAGGGCATCCACTACTGGCGCGCCGGACATCGTAGTTGCGCTTCGGGAGACTGGATGTACTCGCAGGTCTGGCAATTCGATTCGCCGTATTTCGACGATGAAGTCCCGATGTGGTCGATCAGCGAACGCGCTCCGCCGCTCCCGTGGTTCCGATACCGCGTCGATTTCGACGCTGACGGGTTTGCCGATCTCGCCGTCGGCGCGCCGGCGTCGGAACGCATTGTGCTGTTCTTCGGCGGATCGAGGGCCATGCCGGCGGTACCGACGCGTGAGATCGTTTCTGACTCTGGCCCGGGATTCGGCTCGGTCCTCGCTTGCGCCGGCGACACCGACGGCGATGGCTTCGCGGACCTGGCCGTTGCCACACCGGGCCGAGACTTCCTCGAACTCTACCGGGGCGGCACCGACCGCTTCCCCGAGTCGCAGCGTCCCGTCCGTGTACCGCTGCCGATCGCGGCGACGAGCGACGTTTCACTTTCGTCGGCGGACGACCTCGACGGAGATGGATATGGTGACGTTCTCGTCGGATTCCCGTCCCGGCGACTCGTCGTCGCGTACTACGGGAGTTTGGCCGGACTCGCCGAGACCGTGACGATCCCGGCTCCGACTGCCTCCGTCACGTTCGGTTCGCACCTGTCCGGCGGTGGCGACCAGGACGCCGACGGCGTGAGCGACATCGCGATCGGCGATGCCGCGGGCGGATCCATCTACGTTTACCGTGGAATCCGCGGTGTGCGAATGCCATCGCTCGCCGCGACGATCGGACCGCCCGCAACGAATCTGACGTCGCTCGCGTGGCTCCGCGACGGCGACGGCGACGGCCGCAACGAGCTTGCGATCGGCGCCGTCGATGGCCACTCGTGGGTCTCAATCCGGCCGGGGAACGACCTGCGGAACTCGGCGACCGGAGTCGGACAGAACTTCTGGAGCGACGGGTGCGCGTCGATGTTCGTCGCCGCCGCCGGCCGCCTTTCGAACCCCAGAATTGGGAGCAGCTATGCGGGGCTTTGCACGGGCTCATGCCGGGACTACTGCATCTTCTCCAAGCTGTTCGAGACTGGCGTGTCAGAGATGATCCCGACACTACCGACTTCGTTTGGTCAGCGCGGCGTGTGCACCAACCCGAGGTTGTTCGAGAGCGGCGTCGCCGCCCTTGGGAGCCCCGGCGACTTTGACGGCGACGGCGAGTCCGACCGTTTCCTCGGGCTCCCGGAGGCGGCTGACGTGTTCGCGAACTTCGTTCACGAGGGCAACGCGGCATCCGGCGGTACGCTGTTCGCGTCGGGTCCGCCGGGCTTCGGCGCGGCCATCGCGCGCTGAGCGTTTCGCTATCGTTGAGTCACGCGGAACTGTTGCATCTCGATGACGTTGGCGATGGGGCGGCCGGGAGCGCCCGAGTCCGGGGAGCCGTAACCCTCGACGGTCCACGCGGCGAAGAAGTCAGCAGTCGATGTGAATCCCAGCGGCGGAATGGGACCACTCGGCATGGGCCCGAGAGACACACTCGCAGCATCGAAGCCGCGCTCGCCGCTCGGTCCGGCGGCGCCAGGATCCGATGCCGGATCCACCGTCTGTACCGGCGCGACCGAGATGTAATGCCGCAGCGCGAGGTATGCGAAGGTTCCCGGCGGCGGTAACGTTGGAGGGGACGGGGTCCGCTCGTCCTGTGCGCTCGGGGAGAACACCGAGAGTTCCAGGCCCGAAGTCGGTCGCGCAAGCGTGTAGTCCGAGTTCGGGAACCCCGGGTCGGGCTGGTTCGGCGGCGCGGGACGTCGGAGCGCGCGGCCCCATGCGAACACAGTCGCCGCGACTCTCGATGCTATGTAGATGTTGCCGAAGCGGTCGATCCCCGTGTTTTCGTCGTTGCCGTGGTAGCAGACGAGGCTGACGATCCCTGCCAGTTTGCAAGACCATGGGACCACCTCGTTGCCAGAGGATGGGACCGGGGGTCGATGTGAAGTGCACCGCCGGGGATGATGCCTGAGTCGGGATCGTGGGTCGAGTACGGAGGGTGAGTCTTCGAGCCCGACGCGTCTTCTTCGGGACACCCGCTCAGCGACGATGACGGCGCGGAGCAGGCTTTCGCACGACGTCGGATGGCTTCGCCTCGGGCTCGTCGTTGCGCAGCTTGGGCTTCTGCCTCGGCCTGTACGACTCGCCTTCGATGACGAAGTCGTATGCCGCGTTGACGAAGCGGTCGACGGCGCTCTGCGCGAGCAACGTCTCGTCGAACTGCCCGAGCCACTCGCTCGTGTCGCGGTTGCTCGTGACGATCATCGATGCGCGTCCGGTCCGTTCGACGAAGAGTTGGTAGACGTCCCTGCTCTCCTCGCGAGACATCGGTTCGAGTGCGAAGTCGTCGAGGATGAGCAGGTCGATCGTCGTGAGCGACACGATGAGTTGCTCGCGTGAGTTGTCCATTCGGCTCTGCCGCAGCTCGCGGAGCATGTCGTCCGCGCGGATCATGCGAGTGTTGTATCCGTGCTGACACGCGATGTGTCCGATCGCGCTCGCGAGAAACGTCTTGCCGACGCCGACGGGCCCAAGAATCGTGACGTGCTTTCGCTCGTCGAGGAATCGCAGCGAGCAGAGCGAATTGAGAAGTCGCTTGTCGTAGGTGATCTTCGCGGACGCATCGAATTGCTCCAGCGTCATGTGTGGGTCGAGCTTCCCCGCCGACGATCGTCGCTGGGAGGCCGCACCGTCGCGCCGCGAGATCTCGTCGGTGAGGATGCCGAGCAGCAGGTCCTCGAACGGCGTGGCGTGTTTCTCTGCGAGCGTGAGGCGCGCGGCGAGGGTACTGGCGATGGGGCCGAGCTTGAGCTTGCGCAACGCGCGCACGAGGTCGGGAGGTAGGATGCGCGCGCTCATCGTGCACCGTCCTCGTCGTCGCGACGGGTCTTGAAGTAATCGGGGTCCCTCGCGAAGCGCGGCGCACTCCGATCGATCGGAATGACGACGCCTGCTGCGCCGAGAGGCAGTTGCGTCTCGAGTTGCCCACGCTGGAGCATTCCCTCCACGCGCCGAACGTTGATCACGCCGAAGTCGATCGCACGTTTGCACGCCGCGTCCACGCGCGCGGCGCCGTAGCGCGAGCAGAACCGAACGACGGCCTGTGCGCCGCGAAGTCGAGCCCATGGCAGCGGCACGTCCAGCAAGTGCTCGACGAACTCGCCGACGTGCTCGCCGTGCTTGCGCGCCTGCGCGATGGCCCAGTCGAGGCTCTGCGTGACGTACGGTTCAGTGCCACGCGGATAGTCGTTGACGTCGGTCGAACGATCGCCGCGCCCGACGCGTGGGTGGACCTTGATCACCTCGTCGCGTGAGTAGATCTTCACCTGCTTGCTGTCGATGCGAACGCGTACATCCGAATGCAAGTGCGTCGAAGGCACCGAGTACAACGCATGCGCAACTTGGATGTGATGGTCGGGATGGACCTTCGCGTCGCACCATCGCGGCACGTCAAACGGCGCTTCCGGTGCCGGGAGCATCGCAGGTCGTTCGACGGTCTCGAATTGCTCGCGTGGGATCAGGCGTGTCGTGCCGTGCACCCGCGCGCCAGCGACGTCACGGCACCACTCCGCGGCGCTTCGTCTCGCGTCGGCCAGGTCGCGAAACGTTTCCCCGGCGAACCAATTCTCACGCACGTATGGCACTTGATTCTCGACGCGCGCCTTGTCTCGCGGATGCATCACGCGCGCGGGATCCACGAGAAGACCACGGTGCTGCGCGTACTCCGAGAACCCATCGGACAACTTCGGTTCGAGCGAATCGGGCCGCGCGACGATCGCCCTCATGTTGTCCGGAACGATCGTGCGCGGCATCGCACCAAAGAAGCTCCACGCGGCGTCCAGGCCCTCACACAGAGCTTCGAGTGTCTGCACGAATGTCGGCCACACAAACATGTATCGACTCACGGTGAGCGTCACCAGAAGAACCCACAGCACGCGCTGTGGCTCGCCGTCGCCGGCGGGGATCAAACCCATCCGTGCGAAGTCCACCTGCGCCTGCTGCCCGGCGGGCGGGTCGTCCAGACGCACGGTCGACTTGCACTTGCGCCAACCCAGCTCCTTCATCGCAAAGCGTCTCAGCGTGTCGTAGCTCGCCCGTACGCCCTCGCGACGCAGCAGCACGTGAACCTTGCGAAGCCGAAGAGCGCGCGGCCCGTCGAGCCACTGCGCGATCCGCTCGCGATGCTTCGCGACGTTTCCATACGCCGCGCTCGCTGGACGCCCGACCTTCGGCCGAACTCGACGTTTCACGTCGAGCACCTGCGCATCCGTCAGCTCGCCGTCCCGCGCGATCCCCGCGCGCGTCGCCGCGTCCACGTACCGACGCGCCGTCTTACGATCGATCCCTGTCTCGCGCGCAATCTGCCGCACGCCTTGCTGCGCCTGCCAGCGGCGCAATGCCTCTCTCACTTCGATCATGCTCAACTCCCGATAGGCCATTGGCTCCTCCGCGCAGCCCGCGTGCTGCGCGAACGAGCCTGATCCCGTGCCTCGGGCGCTTCAGATCCATTCCGACGGAATCGCGTCCGGGAGGTGGTCCCATCCTGCAGCAACACGGGTGGTCCCATGCTCCTGCAACGCGGCCGTCACGACCCCCTGCGGGCGGTCCCATCCTCCTGCAACGGAGATGGTCCCATGCTCCTGCGGCAAACGGTCGAAAGCGGTCCCATGCTGCTGCGAACTGACACCGCGAGTCGAATCGTGGGAACGGGAAATCGAACTGATCCTCCGGATCCAGATGCCTACGAGTGCGCGGACTCTGCTGGAGCAGTTCGGCGGGTTGACGGTAGGTAGGTCCGGCGCAGGCGTCACTTGCGCTCGGGGTTCCGTTAGAATCGAGCCCGATGCGTACGGAAGTGGGCCGGAGTCCCTCGCGGAACACTCGAAGTCGGCGGGTCGACAGTTGTATCCAATTGGAGAAACCCACAACCGATACATGATGGCAACGGTCGATGCGCACGGCGGGATATATCTCCTGGGAGATGGGGGGGCGGAATTCGCGGGGCCATCGATCTACCACGCGTTCGAGGCGATCTTGCAGGGGCGACTTCCGTGGACGGCCGGCGACGCTCGCGCGTGAGTCTCGATGCCGGCCGCTTTGTTGTAGTATCGCGCCTGTGACCTGGATCCGTGAATGGCGCTGTAGGTGGGCGATCGCGGCGATAGCCGTCGTGCTCTCGCTGAGCGCGTTGTCACCCGGGCACGCGTTCGCGTTCGAGTACGGTCGGCCCGGAGCGTCGGCCAACGCGGCAGGCCGACTGACTCGTCGCACCGACTCGTCGGGAACCATCGCGTTCCAATACGGCGCCATGGGCGAAACGACTCGTATCGATCGCACCCTCGTCGCGACGCTCGCGGGCACACATTCGGTGAGCGCCACCACGTTGTTCGTCCACGACAGTTTCGGTCGCATGCTCTCGATGCGGTACCCCGACGGCGAGGAGGTCCACTACAGCTACAACCTCGGCGGACAGTTGGAGTCCGTCGACAGTACGGGCCCCGGCGCGTCGCTCGGCACGAACTACGTCAGTTCCATTCGGTACGACGAATTCGGTTCGCGCATCCGGATGACCGCCGGCAACGGCGTCGTCACTCGCTACCAGTACGACCCGGTGATGCGCCGACTCGCGCAGCTCGATTCGACCATGCCCACGGGCGCTGCGATGCAGGCGCTGCGCTATGCGTACAATCTCGTCGGCAACATTTCGTCGATGCAGAACCGCGGCGTGACGCAGACGTACACCTACGATCGCCTGGACCAATTGACGTCCGCCATCGGGTTGTCCACTCGCCCGCTCGGCGCGGGGCCACGTGCCCCCATCGCGACGCAGCGCTACGTCCAGGCGCTGGGGTACGACGAAATCGGAAATCTTCGCCGCAACGTACAATTCGACGCGATCCAGATCGAGTCGGCGCCGGCGCGCATTCGCCCGGACACTTCGCACGACCTGATCTACACGTACGACGCGAGTCGTCCGCACGCGCCGCGGTGCGTGGGCAACCGTCTCGTCGATTACGATCTCGACGGCAACCAGCGCCACTGGGAGCACCGTCCGGACACGTGTCCGGGCACCGAGCGCCCCGACGGCGAGCGCACGAACGTGTGGGACGAGGAAGACCGCCTCACGCGTCTCACCGACGACAACGCAGACATGGAGTTCCGCTACGACGCGGATGGAGAGCGCACACATCGCATCTCCATGGGCCACGGCCGTCACGACGTGACGGCGTACGTCAGTCGCTTTCACAGCGTGCGCAACGAGCAGTTCGCGATGAACCACGTGTTCGCGGGCAGCGAGCGCGTGGCGACTGTGATGTTCAACCTGCCGCCGACGGGACCGTGCGTGGACGGGATGCTCGCAGGGAGCGGGCGGTTTTGCACGGTCACGAGCGGAGGACCGAGCACGCTGCCGCCGACGGCGGGAGGGCCGCGCACAACGCTCTGGTATCACACGGACCATCTCCAGAGTACGAACTACGTCACCGACGCGCGGGGGCGGTTCACCGAGCATCTCGAGTATTTCCCGTTCGGCGAACAGTGGGTCGAGGAGCAGTCGGGCGCGTCGAGCGACACGGTGCCCTATCGGTTCACGGGGCACGATTGGGACAGCGAGACGCGGTTGTATTACGCGGGGGCGAGAT
>Ga0209726_10009432_pt1 | contig 10167 bp, 7 predicted proteins | sample Subgrocontami54m_FD_187453 | JGI IMG/M metagenome (GOLD analysis project Ga0209726, IMG submission 187453) | Subsurface groundwater microbial communities from S. Glens Falls, New York, USA - GMW46 contaminated, 5.4 m (SPAdes) (version 3) | ecosystem: Environmental > Aquatic > Deep subsurface >... | reverse complement strand
TGCGCCATTCTTGTGGGGCAGACATTCCTGTCTGCCACTGAAGCCGCTGAATACGCAGGCAGACAAGAATGTCTGCCCCACAAAGACCAGCCGATTCCACAAGTTTGGCGGAGAACCGCAATTCAGAAACGCGTCTTCTCAGGTTGCTTTGCCGTCGAGTCGTCTGTTTCCAATCCGCAGGCCGGCCGCTTTGCAATGGCATGGTTCACGATCCAACTGCACCCCACCGTTTCATTCATTTACGTTCAGCACACACCCGAAGTGTCGAATGAAATTCATCGAGAATTGCAACGTCAGTCTGGGTGAGAGTTTACGACATCCCGTTGCCCTGCGTTTCATTCAGGACATTTTGGGCTGAACGAAACTGACGCAATTGAGTTTGGGAAATTGTGAACGAAGTCAGGTTGGTTCCGATCGAAGTTAGGCAAGCAAAACGAGACAACCGAGCTTGACTCACGGTGAGTTCACAACCCCGCATCCGTCCGCTTGAATGCCGACGGCGGCTGGCCGATGTAGACGGTGTTGGCGCGGCCGGGCAATTCGAGCACCGACCAGGCGCCGCGCCAGCGATAGAGAAAGACGTGAACTTGCATGTCGCTTTTTTCGCGGTAGGCGCCGACGCGGTAGACGATCGCGGCCACGTCAGCATCATCGGGGTCTTGAAATGTGCCGGCGTAGAATGTGCCCTTTAGGACGGCCTTGATGTCATCGCTCTGGACATAGGGCAGGGCAGCGGCACGGGGCGTGGCGGTGGTCGATTCGCGCTTGCTCAGATCTTTGATTTCGTCGGGCGTCAGCAGCATGCTGTTGTATTCATCGATCTTGTCATCGCCGGCTTCTGGATGATCATAAAGAAGCTTGCGTTTGGTCTGTAAGAATTCCTCGCGCTTGCGCGCTAGGGCCATCGCGTCCTTGATGGCCGGGCGCACGACGGCGGCCTGATCCTTGGCGAACAGATCGGCTTTCGCCCTCAATTTGGCGGTTTGAGCTGCGTTCAATTTGTTTTTGGGAAAGAGCGCGTCTTCATCCTTACGCAATTTCTGCAGCGCCTGCTTGTGCTTGTCGGCCTGCTTTTGCAGCGCCGCGAGCGTTTCCTTCTCCTGGGCTTCGATGGCGGCCAGGCGTTCGGCGCGATCGGGCAGGGGCGGTTTGACTTCCGGCGCCGGTTCGATCGGCGCGGGGATGACCGGCTCGATCTTGGCCGGCGCCGGCGGCGGACGCCCATTGCCCGTGTCGGCGATGGGACCAGGCGCTTGCCTATTCAAAACGATCACCAGCAGCGCGATCACCAGAAAGAACGCGACGCCCATACCAGTGAAAAGCAGTGCCGGCAGCCAGGCAGCGGACTGTGGACCGGCATCGAAACTGACGGGATCGACGACGTGCAGCGGCGCGGGCGCAGGCGGCGCGACAGCGGCAAATGCAGGCTGCGCGGCCGGTACGGCGATGCTGCCCTTGCACTTCAAACAACGAACGGAGCGCCCGGCAACCCGGTCCGGGGCTTTGAACTGCGATCCACAACTGGGGCAAGTGATGGCCAACGACATGGCAGCGTGTGTATCCGTCAGCGCGTGTCTTGATGGAGCGAGCGCGCAACGGCAAGCCACGCGTCAAAACACAGCTTATTTGATTCTGTTCGCTGGGATGCGGGGTTACAACTGCAAAGTCCGACGCCGCTATCGAATGCGGCGCGCCTCGACGCAGCAAACGGATCGGGGATTATCGATCACGATTGCGGAAGAAAAACTCCGCCGCCGTGCGCCGCAGCAGCCAGTCGCGATCGTCGTTCGTCAGGAAATTCAGGCGCGTACGAACCAGATCGATGCTGTTCTGGTAATTGTGGCCATTCGACACCTGAAACGGGCAGTCGCTTTCCCACATGCAGCGGCGCGGCGTGAAGGCCTTGACGACGGCCTGGATCATCGGGCCCAGGTCGGTGTACGGCGCCTGTTTTTTGCCAAGGGCGTAGAAGGCGCCAATCTTCACCATTGCGCGCTTGTGGGCGGCCAAGGCGCACAGCGCTTTGACGTCGGCCTCGCGGATCGTACCGTCGGCGCCGATGCGGCACAAGTGGTCGATAATCACCGGCGCGTCGGGGTAGCGCTTGCACATGCGCTCCAGCTCCGGCAGCGCATCCGGATCGATCAGGCAACTCATCGCCAGATTGTGCTTGGCGGCGGCGGCGAACATGGCGGCGTAACCGGGCGGTTCCAGCCAACGGGCCGGCGGCAGTTTGCTCAGACGCGGATGGATGCGAAACGCGCGCACGCGCCGCTTGGCCAGCTCGGTCATCTCGCGATCGGGATTCTTGGCGAGCGGATCGATCACTGCCGTGCCGACGAACACGTCCTTGTGCAGCGCCATCATGTCGAGCATGTAGCGGTTGTCGAAGCCGTAAAAACTCATCTGGATGAGATTGATGCGCTCGACGCCGGCCGGGCGCGAATGCTTGAAGAGATCCTCCGGCGTGAACGAGCGCGGGTTCATGTCTTCGCGCTTGTAACCGGCGGCGAGGGGATAGTGCGCCACGTCGGGCGTCCAGACGTGGACATGCGCGTCGATGGTGTGCATGGTGAAGCCTCGTGGACGATGAATCATCATATCCTTGGCGCGCCGGGAGCGTAAGCGACCGGAGCTTTTTCGGTGAATTCTTCGGTCGCTTGCGCTCCCGGTTTGCCAGTTTCTCCAGAGTACCTGGTTCGCGCCGATGCGACTTGGACGGACAGAAGCGGAGTTCTATCCCACGTGCTACCGACTGATCCGCAACTCGCCGCCTTTGAGCAGCGTCTCCACCTCCGCGCGCGTGATCCAATTGAAGTCGCCCGGGATCGTGTGCTTGATGGCGCTGGCGGCGACGCCCCAGTCGAGACCCTTTTGCAAATCGCCGTCGAGCAGGCCGTGGATGAGGCCGGCCGCGAACGAATCGCCGGCGCCGAGGCGATCGACAATTTCCACTTCGTATTCGCGCGTGCGCAACACCTGGCTATTGTGATGGGCAATGGCGGTCCATTTGTTCTTCCAGACGAGCGGATGGTCGCGCACGGTGATCGCCACGATCTTGAGATGGAAGCGTTGCGCGGTCAGCGCGGCGGCCTCCTCGTAGTCCTTGCCTTTGATGCCGAAGACGCGTTCCAGGTCCTCCTCGGTGGTGATGAGTACATCGCAATACCGCATCAGCTCGGTCATGCATTTGCCGGCGTCGGCTTGGCTCCAGAGTTTGGCGCGGTAATTGAGGTCGATGCTGGTTTGCAGGCCCGCCGCCTTGGCCGCCTGCAGTGATTCCTGGGTTGCGGCGGCAGCGCCGGCGCTCAGGCCGGGCGTGATGCCGGTGACATGGAACCACTTGGCCCCGGCGAAGACGCTGGACCAGGCGACCATGCCCGGCTTGATCTGCGCGATGGCGGCATTTTTGCGATCATAAACGACGTTGCTGGCGCGTGGCGCCGCGCCGAACTCCAAGAAATAAACGCCGACGCGGTCGTCGTTCGTCCACAACACATGGTCGGTGCAGACCCCGGCTTCACGGGCATGGTTCGCGATCAGCCGGCCCAGCGGATTGTTCGTCAGCCGCGACACCCAGGCGGTCGAGCGACCGAGCCGCGCCAGGCCGACCGCGGTGTTGAGTTCCGCGCCGCCGACCTGCACGTCGAGGCTGCGGGCTTGTTCCAGCCGGCGAAAGTTGGGCGGGCTGAGGCGGATCATGGCTTCGCCGAAGGTGACGACGTCGTGGGGCATGGCCTGTTCCTGGTGCAAATTGCATGCGGGGCGTCATGCAGTGCGCAAGCACGGATTCGAATCGAAAAGCCAAATTGCTGCGGCGCGCGTGCTGCACCCTTCAGTGTATGACCGATGGCCGACGCGCGAAGCGGAATTGACAGGCAGCACGGTTTCGGATTATTGTCGGCACGTCATGCCGAGTCGGCGCGATCAAGGAGAGCAGTGATGGCCAAGGAAGGCGAGATTGCGATTACCCGCATGAAAGGGGAATCGGCGATCCAGTTCGGGTTGCAGAAGCCATTTTCCAGCATGGATTGCCCGAGCATGCTGATGCGTATCGGCGCCGTCATGGCGCTGATGCCGCCGCCCCCGGCGCGGCTGCTTGACCTCGGTTGCGGCATGGGGTGGACCAGTATTTTTTTTGCCCAGCGCGGCTACGATGTGGTTGGCGTCGATATCGCGCCGGATAAGATCGAGTATGCAAACCTCCGCAAGGCCCGTGCGCAGGCGCCGAACGTCCATTTCGCCATCTACGATTACGAGTCGCTGCCGTTCCAAGACGAATTCGACATCGTTGTCTTTCACGATTCCTTGCACCATGCCATGGACGAAGCCTTGGCGCTGCGGATGGCCTATCGCGCCTTGAAATCAGGCGGAATCTGCGTCACCTCGGAGCCAGGTGTCGGTCACGGTCAGCAGCCCGGTGCGTTGCGCGCCGTGCAACTGTACAACGTTACCGAAAAAGACATGCCGCCCGCTCACGTGCGCCGCCTGGGCATGCAGGCCGGCTTTCGCCAGTGTCGTGTGCATCTCGAACCCTGGCAGCTGTGGCAGTCGGCAACACCATACAACGGCAGGCGCTGGCCGCTGCTCTGCGCGCGCTGGCGCTGGGCCTATTACCTTCGCTCGATCTGGAGGCTGGTGCGCCAACTTCGCGGCATGGAAGCTCAGGCAGGGTTTGTTGTCCTCACCAAGTAGGTTGGAGTCGTACGCGGATTAAACATCTGCAAATCTTTGCGGCAATCGTCGTCGGCAGCTCTTATAATCGGCGGAATGAAGCGCACGATCGAACAATTCCGGCGCGCCTGCAATTCCCTTGCCGGCGGCATCAGTTCGTCCACCCGCGTCAACAAGGCGCTCGGCCACGCAATGTATTTCGCGCGCGGCGACGGTTGCCGGGTTTGGGACCTCGATGGCAACGAATACCTCGATCTCTGTTGCAGCCACGGGGCCACGCTTTTGGGCCACGGCGATCGACGCGTGCGCCGTGCGGTCGAGGCGGCGCTGGAGCGCGGCGCGACGTGTTCTTATGAAAACGAAACTCACGCGGAGCTGGCGGAGCTGCTCTGCGCGACCGTTCCATGCCTGGAGCGCGTCCGCTTCACCGGCTCCGGCACCGAGGCGACGCTGCATTGCCTGCGCCTGGCCCGCGCGTTCACGGGACGTTCGAAGATTCTGAAGTTCGAAGGCAATTTTCACGGCTACCACGATCAGGTCATGTATGCGATCGGCACGCCGGCGGATCAACTTGGACCGGAAACCGCGCCGACGCGCTACCCCGGTTCGACCGGCATGCCGCCGGGCTTGGGCGACCTGCTTGTCGTCGTGCCGTACAATCGGCCGGACCTTCTTGAAGAGGCGTTTCGCAAGCACGGCCATGAGTTGGCGGCCGTGATCGGCGAGCCCATCTATTACAACGCCGGCTGCATCCTACCGACGCCGGAGTTTCTGGCAGCGCTGCGCAATCTGACCCGCCAGCACGGTGTGTTACTGATCTTCGACGAGGTGCTCAGCGCCTTCCGCATGGCCCCCGGCGGCGCGCAGGAATACCTCGGCGTCACGCCCGATCTGTGCACGCTCGGCAAGGCGGTCGGCGGCGGCTATCCGCTCAGCGTCTTCGGCGGCCGCAAGGACATCATGGATCGCTTGATGCCAATCGGCGACTGCCAGCATTCGGGCACTTACAACGGCCATCCGGTGGTCGTCGCCGCGGCGCTGGCGGCGATCAACGTGTATCGTGAGCCCGGCTTCTACGAGCACATCCATCGAGTGGCGAGGAAACTCTACGACGGTTTCAATGCGTTGTTCCAACGGCACAGCGTTGCCGCCCAGGTGCAGGGGCTCGGAGCTCGCTTCGGCATCTACTTCGGCGTCGAAGGGATGCCGCGCAATTATCGCGACGCCGTCACGCACCAGCGCGCTAAGATGTTGCGGTTCATCAAGCTGGCGATCGAGAACGGCGTCTATTTCCACGACTACGGCGGCGCGGCGTGCCACCATGGGTTTTGCGCCGCGATGACGCTGGCGGAGGTGGAGGAAGTGTTGCGGCGCTTGGACCGCGCGCTCGGCGCCATGACCCAATGATAATCATGTGGCAGAAGGCAGGTGGCAGACGGCAGCAAGAAAACCCAGTTCTTGCTGCCGTCTGCCACCTGCCGACTGCCAACTTTTGGGGGTGTTGCACTTGCGCATCGCCATCGGCCAACTCTGGCAGGAAACCAACACGCTCAATCCGCTGCCGACGACGCGCGCCGACTTCGAACCGCTCGGCATCTACTTCGGCGACGACCTCATCACCAAACTGGCGGACGTCAACGAGCCAGGCGGCTTCATCCAGAGCGTGCGTGCCTGGCCGGAGCCGGCGGAACTGGTCGGCCTGGCCCGATTCGGCGCCTGGCCGAGCGGGCCGGCGACGCGCGACACTATCGACGGCATACTGCACGATGTGAAGAAACGGTTGATCGACGCGTTGCCGGTGGATGCGGTGTATCTCGCTCTGCATGGCGCCATGGTTGCCGAGGGGATGCCGGACGTCGAAGGCGACCTCTTGCGTCAAGTGCACGAGTTGGTCGGGTCGAAAACCCCCGTTGTCGCCTCGCTCGATCTGCACACCAACATTACCAGGCAAATGGTCGAGCATGCCGATGCGCTCGTAGTGTATCACACGGCGCCGCACATCGACGTGTTCGAAACCGGCCAGCGCGCCGCCGCTGTGCTGCGCCGCATCTTGAGCATGCAGAGGAACGTCAAATTTCGCACGGTTACGGCGTTTCAAAAGCTGCCGATGGTCGTGCCGGCCGAGCGCGCCAATACGCAGGACCCCGCCAGCGTCAGCTTCGCCCTGCGCGAATTCCTGCAGCGCTGTGAACAAGACGAAGACATCCTGTGCGCCGGCCTGGCGACGGTGCAGCCGTGGCTCGACATTCCGGAGATGGGCTCGGCGATCGTCGTTACCGGGACCTATCTGCCCAAGGTCGAGCGACTGTGCCGCGACCTGGCCGAGCAACTTTGGCAGCGGCGTCGCGACTATCTGCCCGAGCTGGTTGATCTGCCGGAAGCCGTGCGTTTGGCGCGTGCAGAAGCAGACGGGCTGGTCGTCCTCGGCGACCCCGGCGATTCCACCAACTCCGGCAGCACCGGCGAATGCACCGCGATCCTCGCCGAACTGGTCAAACACGATTGGCCGCGACCGGCGCTGACGACGATGGTGGCGCCCTATGCCGTCGAGGAAGCGCAGCGGCACGGCGTCGGCGGCAAATACACGGCCAAGCTCGGCGGGGTGCGCGAACAACGCTTCTCGACACAAATCACTCTCGACATTGAAGTCGTCAACCTCTTCGACGCCAAGTTCACGCTCACCGGGCACATCGGCAAGAACATGCCGATCGACATGGGGCCGGCCGCGGTGTTGCGCCACGGCAACGTTCATCTACTCGTCACCACGCGCTCCGGCCCGCACTTCGCCCCGGATTTCTTCCGCAGCGCCGGCCTCGACCCGTTCGCCGCCAGCGTGCTCGTCGCCAAAAGCCCGTGCGGCTTCCGGGCGGCGTACCAGGCCCAGGCGAAGAAGATCATGATGTTGCGCTCGCCGGGGTGCGCGCCGTCGGATTTTTGGAATTACGAGTACAAGAATATCCAGAGACCGCTGTGGCCGTGGGATGAGATTGAGGGTTGGGCGCCGCAACCGTCGATCATTTTCTAAAGGTCGTTTACCGTTGCGCGCTCGCGTGGCGCCCGAAAAGGGGACAGGACCTCTGAATGCAAAAGGTCCTGTCCCCTTTTCGGGCGCCGTTTACCCGAAAAGGGGACAGGACCTCTGAATGCAAAAGGTCCTGTCCCCTTTTCGGGCGCGCGCAACGGCAAGGCAGCCATGGCATTTTGCTTTGCCGCGCGCCGCCGTTATAATAGATTCCGGTGCTGCGCCATTCTTGTGGGGCAGACATTCCTGTCTGCCACTGAAGCCGCTGAATACGCAGGCAGACAAGAATGTCTGCCCCACAAAGACCAGCCGATTCCACAAGTTTGGCGGAGAACCTAGATTCCTGGGCAACGCCCCATCTCGTCGCGAGCTGAAGGATCCCAAGCGCATGTCCATTAAGTTCAAATGCCCGCACTGCAAGAAGCCGTTGGCGGTGAAGGACAATCTGGCCGGCAAGCGGGCGGCATGTCCTGCATGCAAGAAGCCGATTTTGATTCCGGCGCCGGTGGCGGCGCCGGCTGATCTGGAAGCGTTCGCCGCCGCGGCGCTCATCGAACAGCCCGCCGCGCCGAAGGACGACAAACCGACGGAATTCGTCGAACTCGACTGCCCGATGTGCGGCGACTCGATCAAGATGCCGGTCGAACTCGCCGGCAAGAACGGTCAATGCCCCGCCTGCAAGAACATCATCAAGGTGCCGCTGCCCAAGGCGGATAAGCCCAAGGACTGGCGCGACATTGACAAGAAAGGCCCGACGGCGGCGATCGTCAATCTGCCGGAGCAACTTGACGACGCCTGGGGCACGGAGCTGAAGGGCCGCGTCAGCCGCGAAGCGCTCGAAGACGCCGGCGCGATCCAAATCGAAATCGAACCGGTCGGCTGGGGTGGCTGGATTAAGCGTGGTTTGATCGCAGCAGCGGTGGTCGGCTTCGTCAGCCTCATCTTTTTCGGCATCAAGAACAGCCGCGCCGCCAAGGTGGAAAAGGACGTCTTCGGCGAAGTGTGGGAGCACAAGAAGAAGCTGGACGAGGAAAAGGACCCCAAGAAAAGGCTCCACCCAGTGCTGGTGGCGACCATCCATTGGGCCGAAGGAGTGCGGCTGTTGCAACAGGACAAGGGCGACAAGGCCCGTGAGAAGTTCACGGCCGCGCGTGGTTGTATCGGCAGCGACATTCCCAAGGACATGATCGTTGACGCGGATCTCTTCCTTATCGAGTTGGCGTGGACGCAAATCGATCTGGGCGGCACCGAAGATCAATTTCGGACCAAGGCGCGCATCGAATGGGACAAAGGCGACAAGAACGTCCTCAAGGAAGTCACACAGACTCTCAACCGCATCAGATCGCCGGAGGCCAGGGTGATCGCCGTCCGAGAGCTGAGCAGCGAGCTCATCACCCGCAAAAAGAAAGAACTGGCGATCAGCTTGGCCTCGGGCCAATCGGCCCAAGAAGAAAAGGGCGGAGCTTCACCGGTCCTTGTACAATTGACCGCGCTGGTTTTTGCCCATGGCGATGTGAAGCGCTTTGCTAACTTGATCAAGCCGCCGGATCCGAAGATCCCACTGGATCTATCGGTTCGTCTCGCCTATGCCGAGGGACATGCGCGCAAGGGTGAATGGGAAGAAGCCAAGAAATTCGCAGACCATGCGGGTAGGATTCCGGACCGGTTGGAAACGAACATCGGCGTGGCGTGCGTGCTGCTGACCGACAAGACCAACAAGGAAGCCGCGCTTCAGGCGGGCCAGTTCGTGGACAAAGCGCTGGAACTGACCAAGGGGCAAAAATTGAATCCATGGCTGACTTTGCAGCTTTGCAAGGCCGCCTACCGGTTTCCCGATCATGCCGCCCGTGCGAAGGAGTTGGCCGACAAGTTGCCGCCCAATTTCAAACGCCGGGCGCAGCTCGAATGGCTGCTGGCGCAGCTTGAGAAGAGCGATGCGAAGGCCGAGGACCTGGTCAAGGCTCTGCCCGAACACGACGGGCCGACGCGCGGCCTGGCGTGGGTCGCGCTGGGTCGCCATTTCGGAAGTGCATTGGCATTGCCGGAAGTGAATTCGGAGGATGGCCCGTACCGCGTGTTCGCCAAGATCGGCCAAGCGCTGGGGAACAAGGAACCGGCGAAGTAGCAGCGCGAAGCCGCGCAGAGATCCCATTTCACCCATCCCACTGACACGCGTCAAAGAAGTTGGCGTGGTTCAAAAGCGCTGGATGAAGGGTGCCAACCGACAGGGCCACTTGGCCCTGTCGGACTTGTCGACCTGTACATTCGCAAGTCTAATAGCAAATTGCAGTTACGACACAGGAAAGGTGCGACAGGGCCACAATGCCACGATACTCCACACACACAAGTGGGTAAGGGAGAGGAGTCATTCCTCTCCCTCCCCGTTGTCGCCAGGGGGTTGCTTCCCCCTATTTACCGGCGTGCCCTTTTCGGGCACCGGGCGACGCCATGGTCAGGGCCTCGTACGAGGC
>Ga0209726_10009430_pt1 | contig 10169 bp, 6 predicted proteins | sample Subgrocontami54m_FD_187453 | JGI IMG/M metagenome (GOLD analysis project Ga0209726, IMG submission 187453) | Subsurface groundwater microbial communities from S. Glens Falls, New York, USA - GMW46 contaminated, 5.4 m (SPAdes) (version 3) | ecosystem: Environmental > Aquatic > Deep subsurface >... | reverse complement strand
CTGTGGCCCTGGATCAATCTGCTCCATGGGAAATCTTGCGGCGCACTGCGGGGAGACCCAGCCTTTCCAGAATCAGATTGATCCAGGGCCACAGTATGACGGGAGCGCCCTGTGAGATGAAGTACGCCTGGCCGTTGACCGGCGAGCCGGCGCCGAGCCGATCCGCCGCCAGGAGGTGCGCGTCGGCCGCGTTCTCTACGTAGGTGACGTCCACTTTGTTTGTGCCGTCTCCCACCTGGACCAGAAGCCCCCGCCGGGCTCGCTCGATGATTCTTGGGAACAGGTGGGGGTCGCCGGGCCCGTAAATCAGATGCGGTCTGAGCGAGACCGTCAGCAGGCCGTCCTGGCCGTTCGCGGCGAGGACCAAGCGCTCGGCCTCGGCTTTGGTGGCCGGATAGGGGCAGTCGTAGTGAGTGGGATAGGGGATCCGCTCGTCCGCATGCTCCAGATTGCCGGGAGCAGACACGACACTCGGCGTGCTGGTGTAGATCAATTTCCGCCCGCCCGCCTTCCGGCACCCGCTGAGAACGTTCTGCGCGCCGACGACGTTGGGCCCGTAGTATGACTGCCACGAGCCCCAGTAGCCGGCGCGCGCCGCGACATGGAAGACCGTATCCATGCCCAGGCACGCGCGCTCGACCGCTGTTGCATCCTGAAGGTCTGCGCAAACGGTTTCCGCGCCCATCTTTTCCAGGTCGGGATAGCCGCGGCGGCCCAGAACCCTGACGGTGTCTCCCCGCGCCAGCAGTTTCAGGACGATGTGCCGGCCGAGAAAGCCCCCGCCGCCGGTCACCAGCGCCTTCATCGCAGTTGCCTCAATTCGCCTAATTGCTTCGCGGCCCACAGGGCCAGCTTGTCACGTGAGATCTTCACGTTGTGGCGCACGTCCACCGGAAAAGCCCGATGGAACAGGACTGATGTGATGCCGACGGTCAGCGGATTGGCCGCGCCCAGTCTTAACAGCTCGTCGGTGAACCGCGCAGCCGCGTCCTCGGTCGTAGGGAATTTGTCCGGGTAGGGCTCGATGACGATCACCGGCCGCTGCTGGCCTGCGGGTCTGATGCCCACGAGGGCCGAGCGGAACACATCGGGGTGCTGGTTGAAGATCGCCTCGCAGGGTACGGTGAACAGCGTGCCTTGCGCGGTTCGTACCCGGTCTGCCTTGCGCCCGCAAAACCAGAGGCGGTCGCGCTCGTCGAGGTAGCCGACGTCCCCCATGCGGTGCCACCATGAATGGCCGTCCGGAATCTTGGCAAGCGCCGTCGCCGGCTTGCGTTTGAAATATGCTCGCGTGACGGCGGGACCCTTCACGACGATCTCACCGATCTCGCCGCGTGGGAGGACCAGTTTGTCGTCCCAGGACGAAATGGCGTCGTCTAAAATGCGGATGACCCGCAGGGTGATGCCCGGCAACGCCTTGCCGACGCAGGTGCCCTTGCCGGCGCGGGCGAGCGCGGCCGTTTCGTTCAGGACTTCCCGTGCCGTGATGGAGGACACCGGCAGCGCCTCCGTGGCGCCGTAAGGTGTATGCGCGTCGGCGCGGTCCGGAAGGATGCGCTGGACCCGTTCCAGGATGGCGGGCGAGACGGGTGCGCCCGCCATGAGCACGCGCGTGAGCGACGGCAGCGACAAATTCTGCTCCACGCAGTACCGTCCGACCCGGTCCCAGATGGCGGGCGATCCGAAGGACTGCGTGACGCGGTGAGCCTGAATCTCGGCGACGAATTTCTCCGGATCCACCTGCACGGGTTTGGTCGGATCCATGTCGGGAACGACGATGGTGACGCCCATGGCTACGCTGAACAACGCGAACAGCGGGAACGCCGGCAAATCCACCTCGCCTTCCTTGATGCCGTAGTAGTCGCGCAGCTCGCGCACCTGGGCGTCGAACATGCCGTGCTCGTACACCACGCCCTTGGGCGCGCCCGTGCTGCCCGAGGTGAACAGGATCGCGGCTGCGTCATTGGCCCTTGTGGGTGCACAAGGAAACTCGCGCCACATGGATTCGCGCACCTGCGCGAGCGTCGGCCCGCCCCAGAACCAGCGATGCCCGACCGTGACTGTCGTCCTGACGGTCCGGAAGGCGTGCGGGTGCAGCACCCGCGCCGCCTGCGCGAGAGGAATCGCGATGAAGGCCTCGGGCGCCGCCTCTTCGATACAGCCGAGGAGGTTCATCTTGCCCATGCCCGGATCGATCAGGACGGGGACCGCGCCCAGCTTGAAGAGCGCGAAGGTCAGGCTGAAGAACTCCAGCCCCGGCCGCACCATCAGGACCGTGCGGGTGCCGTGCCCGATCCCGAGGCGGCTCAAGCCCCAGGCGTACCGGTCGCAGTCCTCGTTCAGTTGCCGGAACGTGAATTGCGCCCCGCCGCTCTTGGGAACGATGATCGCAGGCTGATCGGGATGTTTGCCGGCCATGCGGGGCAAGTGGGCTGCGATGTTGAGCAAGGCGGGCTCGTTTGTTGCGGTGGTTGGTGAGGCGATGACCGTCATGCGATCGGATGCCTGGCGAAGAATTCGCGCACCCAGGGAATGATCTGCTCGTGCGCGTCCTCGACCACGTAGTGGCCGGCTTCGGGAATCCGGTGGACTTCCGCCTGGGGAAACCGCTGCTGCCATTCGGCGAGAAAATCCGTGGTGAAGCACCAGTCCTGCTCGCCCCAGATGATGAGCATCGGGCGGTCTTTGAAGACCGACAGTCCTTCGCCGATCCGCTCCACCAGTTTGTAGGTCGGGTGCGCCGGGCTCATCGGGATGTCCTGCACGAAACGCAGGATGGCGATGCGGTGCGCGTAGCTGTCGTACGGCGCGAGGTAGCCGGCCTTCACGTCCGGGGTCATGCGCTCCTGCTTGGCGCAGGCCAAGGAGGGCGCGAGGCCGGCGAAGGCATTGAGCCCGCGGACCGCCAGCGTGCCGACGATCGGCAGCTTGCAGATGTTGATCCGGAAGGGAATCCGGGAGGCCGGAAAGGCCGCCGTGTTGAAGATGACGAATCGTTTGACCCGCTCCGGATGGCGCTCCGCGCAGCCCATCCCGATGGCCCCGCCCCAGTCGTGCAGGAAGAGCGTCATGCGCTCCAGCTTGAGCGAATCGAGCAGGGCTTCCAGGTTGGCGATGTGCTGCTCGAGCGTATAGGGGTAGTTTGGGGGCTTGTCGGAGAGCCCGCAGCCCATGTGATCGGGCGCGATGACGCGATGGGTCTTGCGGAACCCGGCGATCAGCGAGCGGTAATAAAAGGACCAGGTGGGATTCCCGTGGAGCATGACGAGCGGCTCGGCCGGTTGCTCTTTGACCGGCTCCGTTGGGCCTTCATCAATATAATGATACTTGTGACCGGCGAGGGAGAGGTGATGGGATTCGAACGGATACAGCTTCCGGAAGGCGTCCACGCGGCACTACCAGGTCACGCCCAGCATCAGGCAGTTCAGGCCGCTGCCGATTCCCAGCAGGGCCAGCTTCTCGTCGCGCTGGACGTTGCCGGCTTCGATGCTGAGAGCCATGGTGATGGGCAGGGACACGGACCCCATGTTGCCCAGAAACTCCACGGTCGGGAAGTCGATCGCGGGGTCGAGCTTCAGCGTCTCAAACAGGAGGCGACGGTGGGCCACGCCGACCTGGTGGCAGAACGTTTTGGATACGTCGGCGTCGCTCCAGCCCAGATCCTGCTTAAAATCCGCCCAGGTCCGACCGGCGAGCTCACACCCGCGGTGCAAGAGCTCCTCCGACTGCGTGGACATTTCCGCCCGACTGTCGGAGTCCAGGCCCATATCGGCACTGCCGCGGCAGAGGTGATTCTGCTCCGAATCGGTCCGGGCGGCGCCGCCGGAAAGGACGTGGCCGTGCTTTGCGACGGACGTATGAGCCATGACGATCGCGGCCGCTCCGGAGCCGATCGTGAGGGACGCGAAGGCGTCCTTGAATTTCTTGCGGGTCATGGTGGGATCGGCGAGGAGCTGCCGGATGGTGGTCTTGACCAGCGGCTTTGCGTTCTCTCCTGCGACGAGGAGCCCGCGCTTGATCTGTCCCAGTTCGATCATGTTGCCGAGCATGATCATGCCGTTCAGCATGCCGAGGCAGGCGTTGGAGATGTCGAAGAGCATGGCGCGGGGCGCGATCTTCAATCGCTCGTGGACGACGGACGCCGTCGCCGGCTCCAGAAAATCGCGGGACACGGAGCAATTGATGATGCATTCGATCTCCTGCCCGAACACCCCGGCCTGCTCGAGCGCCTTGTTTCCCGCCACGGACGCGACGTCGCTCGGGGTCGTGCCGTCGTCCCAGAACCGCCGCTCGCGGATGCCGCTCATCAGCTCCAGACGGCCGTAGGGGAGCTGCAAGCGATCGTACAGGGGGCTGAGGCGCGCCTCGATCTCGGCCGAGGTGACCACCTGCTTCGGCAGCTCGTACCCGATGGACTCGATGCAGACGTTGGAGTAGCGCATGGACTGTTGACCCGGCTGGATGGGCTGTCGCCTCTGGTGTTTTCGCGGAAGCGGCCTCATTCTAAACAAGGCCATAGAGCGGGTCAAGGAATCTCGCGCCCAGCGATTTGCTTTAGGAACAGGGCGAGGCTAGAATCGGCGTGCGTGATCGCACGTCGCAATCGCGCCGGAGAGCCCAACGCGATGCCTGACAATACCGTGGTCGTGCAGCCTGAGATCGAGGAATCCCAGATGGCCGCCTCGTTTGCTGGCACCAGTGGTCGCCTCCAGTTCATCCTGCTTCAGACGCTCGTCACCATCGTGCTGTGCTACCAGCTCCTGTTCAGCCGGGAATCGGTCGTCTCATCCGAGGTCAAGGAGTTCATCGTCCTGGGGCTGCTCTTGTTCATTGCTGGCATGATGTTTCTGCCGGCCCGCATGTGGGGGAGAAGCTGGCCGGTCGTGGCGCTGGTCTTGGGCGACACGGCCATCACGACCGCCATCATCTACCTCTCGGGCAATGCCGGGTCCTCCCTGTACCTCATCTATTTTCTGGTCATGCTGATCGGCGCGCTCGCGCCCAGCCTGAAGCAGATGATCGGCCTGTCCGTCATTTTGTGCGCCGCATATGGCGCGTTGCTGTATCTGGATTCGCTCGAGACCGGCTCGTTGTCCGAGGGGCGTCTCCTGGGCATCCCGGTGCTGCTCATCTTGGCGGTCTTCTACGGAGTGACGACGGAGGCGGTGCGCTGGGAGCGGCAGAAAAGGGCCGGTCTCCTTGAGCAGATCAACACGCTCAAACGGACCGAAGTGGAGCTGCAGGCCCAATCCGGTCGGGACTGGCTGACGGGGCTGGCCAACCGCCGGCGCTTCGACGAGATGATCCAGCAGGAATGGGGACGGGCCAAGCGGGACGAGACAGCGCTCGGGGTCCTCATGATCGACATTGATTACTTCAAGCCCTACAACGATACCTACGGGCATCAGGCCGGCGACACGTGTCTCCAGCAGGTGGCAAAGTCGTTCAGTGAGGTCGTGCATCGCCCCGGAGACATGCTGGCCCGCTACGGCGGCGAGGAGTTCGTCGTGGTGCTGCCCCGGACCGACGTTGCGGGGGCCGCCGAAGTGGCGGAGAAGATACGCGCCCAGGTTGAGGCCCTGCGCATTCCGCATACAAATTCGCTGGTTTCCGATCTCGTGACCATCAGTGTCGGTGTCACCGCCATGGTTCCTACGGAGAAAAGCAAGCCCGCTGTCCTGGTTGCCGCCGCCGATCAGGCGCTCTATCAGGCCAAGCACGAGGGGCGCAACCGGGTGCGCGTTCATGGTGACGGCCAGGCCGGCGCAACGAAATGAGGAGAGGCGAGAAGAAGCGGGGGATTTAGGCTGAGGCTTTGGCCGGGCTTGCCGGCGCGCAGGTACTGGTCGACCGCGGCGGCCATCTTGCGGCCCTCGGCGATGGCCCACACGATGAGGGACTGGCCGCGCCTGACGTCACCGCCGGCGAAGACGCCCTCCACGCTGGACATATAGTGTTCGTCCACAGCGACGTTCCCGCGCGCGTCGTACTTCACGCCTAGGCCGTCCAGCAGACCGTTCTTCACCGGGCCGGTGAAGCCCATTGCCAGCAAGACCAGATCCACATCCATTCCGAACTCAGTGCCGGGGACGGGCGTGAACTTGCCGTTCTCGAACGCCGCCCGCTGCGCGTGCAGTTTGGTGACCTGGCCGTTGTGGCCCGTGAACTTCGTCGTCGAGACGCTCCACTGGCGGTCACAGCCCTCTTCGTGCGCGTGCGAGGTGCGCAGCTGCATCGGCCAGAGCGGCCAGGGTGTGGAGTCGGCACGGGCGGGCGGGGGTTCGGGGAGCAGTTCGAACTGGTGGACTTCGCTGCAACCCTGCCGGTGCGTGGTGCCCAGGCAGTCCGAGCCGGTGTCGCCGCCGCCGATGATGACCACGCGCTTGCCCTTGGCTGTGATCGGCTCCGCGATGATGGCGTCCCCGGCGTTGCGTTTGTTCTGCTGCGTGAGGTACTCCATCGCCGGGTGGATGCCCTTGAGTTCACGGCCCGGCACCGGCAGCGCGCGCGCCTGTTCGGCGCCCAGCGCGAGACAGACGGCGTCGTACTGGCGGCGTAATTCGTCGCCGCTGAGATCCACGCCGACGTGGACGCCGGCCTTGAATTCCACGCCCTCGGCCTTCATTTGGTCCAGTCGCCGATCGACGACCCACTTCTCCATCTTGAAGTCGGGGATGCCGTAGCGCAGGAGCCCGCCGATGCGATCCGCTTTCTCATACACGGTCACGCTATGCCCCGCGCGCGCCAGCTGCTGGGCGGCGGCCAGGCCGGCCGGCCCGGAGCCGACGACGGCGACGGTCTTGCCGGTTCGGCGGATTGCCAACACAGGCTCGACCCATCCTTCGTCGAAGCCCTTGTCGATGATGTTCCATTCAATGACGCGGATCGAGACCGGATCGCTGTTGATGCCCAACACGCAGGCCGACTCGCAGGGGGCCGGGCAGAGGCGCCCCGTGAATTCGGGGAAGTTGTTGGTCGTGTGCAGGGCCTTGAGGGCGTCCTTCCAGCGGCCCCGGTGCACGAGGTCGTTCCACTCAGGGATCAGGTTCACCACGGGGCAGCCGTTGTGGCTCTGGCAGAACGGGACGCCGCAGTCCATGCAGCGCGCCCCCTGGGCCTTGAGCTTGTCTTCCGGGATCGGCTCGTAGAACTCCTTCCAGTCCCGGACGCGGATCTCCACCGGCCGGCGCTTGGGGCCCTCCCGGGCGTATTTCAGGAATCCCTTCGGATCAGCCATGACTCACCAAATCTTTTTCCTTCTGCGCATGCTCCTTCGCGGCGGCCGCCTTGCGCTCCGCCAGGACCCGCTTGTAATCCACCGGCATGATCTTCACGAACTTCGGCAGCATCGTTTCCCAGGCATCGAGGACCGTCTTCGCCTTGCGGCTGCCGGTGTACTTGAGGTGCGCGTCGATCAGCTCGCGCAGGATTTTCTTGTCCTCGGCCGTGATGACTTTCTCCAGCTCTACCATGCCCATGTTGCAGCGCGACTCGAACTTGCCGTCCTCATTGAGGATAAAGGCGATGCCGCCGGACATCCCGGCCGCGAAGTTCCGCCCGGTCCTGCCGAGGACGACCACCACGCCGCCGGTCATGTACTCGCAGCCGTGATCGCCGGTGCCCTCGATGACGGCCCGCGCGCCGCTGTTGCGGACGGCGAACCGCTCGCCCGCCGTCCCGTAGAAGAACGCCTCACCCTGCGTCGCGCCATAGAGGGAGGTGTTGCCGATGAGGATGGTTTCCTCGGGGACGAAGGTGGCGCCCTTCGGGGGATAGACGATGATCCGGCCGCCGCACAGGCCCTTGCCCAGATAGTCATTGGACTCGCCTTCGAGCTCGAGCGTCACGCCCCTGGCCAGGAAGGCGCCGAACGACTGGCCCGCCGAGCCCGTGAACTTGATGTGGATTGTGTCGGGCGGGAGGCCTTCGAGACGGTACTTTTTGGCGATCTCGCTGGAGAGGATGGTCCCGACGGTCCGGTTCACGTTCCGGATGGGCAGGTCCAGCTTGACCGGCTGCTTCTTCTCAATGGCCGCTTTGCACAGCTCGATGAGCTTCCAATCGATGGCCCGTTCCAGCCCATGGTCCTGCTTCTCGACGCAGTGCCGGGCGATCTCCGGGCCGACCTGCGGCTGGGCCAGGAGCGCCGACAGATCCAGCCCCTTGGCCTTCCAGTGGTCGATGGCCTTCTGGGCGCGGAGCTTGTCCGTGCGGCCGATCATGTCCTCGAACTTCCGGAACCCCATCCTGGCCATCCACTCGCGCACTTCCTCGGCCACGAAGAAGAAATAGTTCGCGACGTGCTCCGGCTGGCCGGTGAACTTCGCACGGAGCGCCGGGTCGTGGGTCGCGATGCCCACCGGACAGGTGTTGAGGTGGCACTTGCGCATCATGATGCAGCCCTCGACGATCAGCGGGGCCGTGGAGAAGCCGAATTCCTCGGCGCCCAGCAGCGTGGCGATGACGACGTCGCGGCCGGTCTTCATCTGCCCGTCGGTCTCCACCCGGATGCGCCCGCGCAGGTCGTTCAGCACGAGCGTCTGGTGCGTTTCGGCCAGGCCCAATTCCCAGGGGATACCGCCGTATTTGATGGAGGAGAGCGGCGAGGCGCCGGTCCCGCCGGAGTCCCCGCTGATCAGCACCTTGTCGGCCTTGGCCTTGGCGACGCCGGCGGCGACGGTCCCGACGCCCACTTCCGCCACCAGTTTCACCGAGATGTCGGCCGCAGGGTTGGAGTTCTTCAGGTCATAGATGAGCTGCGCCAGATCCTCGATCGAGTAAATGTCGTGGTGCGGCGGCGGGGAAATGAGCTGCACGCCGGGGGTTGCGTACCGCAAACGCGCGATGGTCTCGTCCACCTTGTGGCCGGGAAGCTGGCCCCCTTCGCCGGGCTTGGCGCCCTGGGCCATCTTGATCTGCAGTTCCCGGGCGTGAACGAGGTAGTCCGTCGTGACGCCGAACCGCGCCGACGCCACCTGCTTGATCGCGCTGTTCTTGGAGTCGCCGTTGGGAAGCGGGACGAACCGCTCGGGGTCCTCGCCGCCCTCGCCGGTGTTGCTCTTGCCGCCGATGCGGTTCATGGCGACGGCCAGGGTTTCGTGGGCCTCCTTGCTGATCGCGCCGAAGGACATGGCGCCGGTGGTGAACCGCTTGACGATCTCCTTGGCCGGCTCGACTTCGTCCAGCGGAATGGGGGTCGGCAGGGTCTTGATCTCCAGGAGCCCCCGGATGTTCGATCGGCGCCTGCTCTCGTCGTTGACGAGCGCCGCGAACTCCTTGTAGGTCTGGGCGTTGTTGGCCCGCGTGGCGTGCTGGAGGCGGTAGATCGTTTCGGGATTCCAGTTGTGGTGCTCGCCCTGGGCGCGGTAGTGGATCTCGCCGCCGAAGTCGAGCTGGCGGATCGGCGCCGGAGTATACGCCATCGCATGCCGGCGCAGCGTCTCCTCGCCGATCTCGCGCATGCCGATGCCCTCGATGCGGGAGGCGGTGCCGGTGAAGTAGCGGTCCACGAGCTTGTGGTTGAGGCCGATGGCCTCGAAGATCTGCGCGCCGCAGTACGACTGGACGGTGGAGATGCCCATCTTGGAGAAGATCTTCAGCAGACCCTTGTTGATGGCCTTGATGAACTTGGACTCGGCCGTCGTCGCGTCGAGGCCCTCGGGCAGGTAACCGTCCCGCTCCATGTCCACGAGCGTCTCGAACACGAGGTAGGGATTGATCGTCCCCGCGCCGTAGCCGATGAGGCAGGCAAAATGATGGACGTCGCGGGGCTCGCCGGTCTCCAGGATCAGCCCGACCTCGGTGCGGGTGCACTCGCGCACGAGATGGTGGTGAATCGCCGCGATGCCCAGCAGGCTCGGGATCGGCGCCCATTCTTCATTCACGCCACGGTCGCTCAGGATCAGGAACTTGAAACCGTCCTTGATCGCCTGCGAGGCCTGCCGGCAGAGGTTGTCCACGGCCGCGCCCAAGCCCTTCGGCCCCTCCGCCGTGCGGAAGAGCATCCGCAGGGTCTTGCTCTTGAAGTGCGGGTCGGCGATCTCGCGGATCTTCTCCAGTTCCGCGTTGGTCAGGATGGGCTGCTGCACCTTGATACGGCGGCAGGCCTCCGGGGTCTCGTTCATCACGTTCGGCTTGGGACCGATGTTGGTGACCAGCGACATGACTAG
>Ga0209726_10009419_pt1 | contig 10175 bp, 4 predicted proteins | sample Subgrocontami54m_FD_187453 | JGI IMG/M metagenome (GOLD analysis project Ga0209726, IMG submission 187453) | Subsurface groundwater microbial communities from S. Glens Falls, New York, USA - GMW46 contaminated, 5.4 m (SPAdes) (version 3) | ecosystem: Environmental > Aquatic > Deep subsurface >... | reverse complement strand
CCGCCGCCACGGGACCGACCTCCTGCAGCTTCGCCTTCAAACCGCCCGCGTCCAGCCGTGATTCAAACGCTGCAATCTCCGCCTTGAGTTCACCATCGTGCTTTTCGCGCACGGCTTTTTCCGCTTCGTTCTTCGGCGGATTCTTGCGCGAGCGCGGGCTTATCTCAGCGCGTTCAGTTTCCTTGGTGCCGAGATCGCGGATGTCGCGCAGGACGGCGGAATCCGCCAGCGCCTCCAGTGAATCGTGCGTGGCGGCGAGTTGTTTGGCCGTGGCTTCACCGACGTCGGCTATCGCCAGCGCATGAATCCAGCGGTGGAGCGGGGCGGTCTTCGCGCGCTGAAGCGCCTCCAGAATCTTGGCCGCATTCTTCTCGCCGAACACGCGCGGCTCTGCGTCCGTGCCGAGATTCAGTTTGCCGAGTTGCTCCAGTTTCAGATCGAACAAGTCGAGCGGTTCCTTGACGAGGCCGCGTTCGACGAGTTTCTCCGCCACGATGCCGCCGAGCGATTCGATGTCCAGCGCCTTGCGCTGGGCGAAGTATTCCACGCGCCGCATCAGTTGCGCGGGGCAACCGGCGACATTCTGGCAGCGCCACGCGACTTCTTCGTCTGCTGTCGGAGGGACGAGCTCCGCGAGTCCCTGACTTCCGGTTTTTGATTGGGGACTTGTGGAACTCGTCCCTCCGAAATCGGCAGCGCGTGACGTTTTAATTTTATCCTTCGCAATCGGCCCGTCGCACGCGGGACATTTCCCGCCGACGTGCTTGAACAGATCAAATTCCTCCGCGCCCGGCGGTCGTTTGGATTTCAATACTTCCAACACCTCGGGGATCACCATACCCGCCTTGCGAATGACCACGGTGTCGCCGATGCGGATGTCCTTGCGGCGAATTTCATCTTCGTTGTGCAACGTGGCGCGGGAAATTGTCGAGCCTTGCACGAAGACGGGTTCGAGTTCGGCAACTGGTGTCAGAACGCCGGTTCGCCCCACTTGAACGGTGATGTCCCGCAGAATCGTCTCGGCGGGTGTGATCCATGGGATGGGTTTGTGAACCACCGCATAGCCCGGCGCGCGGGTCTTGCTGGGAATCCGCGCGCAATCGTCGTAGCGATTCACCTTGAGCACGATGCCGTCAATTTCATACGGCAACTGCCGGCGCAGGTCGCGGTCTTCGTCGTAGTGACAAACAATCTCCTCGCGATAGCGACGTAGCACCTCGGCGATGTCCGGGCACAACCACCATTTCTTTTGCGTCGGCAGACCGAACTCCGCCAGCGCCTTGAGCATCTCGGCGTGGGATTCAAACCCAACGCCCTCGCACGCGCCGACGGCATAGAACACCGCATTGACCGGGCGTTGCGCAACCGTACGCGGATCAAGTTGCTTGAGCGTCCCGGCGGTGGCGTTGCGCGCGTTGGGCAAAGTTTTTTCGCCCGCCGTGGCGAGCTTCGTGTTCAACGCATCGAAATCCTTGTTCGCCATGTACGCCTCGCCGCGCACTTCGAGCAGCGCCGGCGGATTCTTCGTCGTCAGTTCGAGCGGAATCGCCCGCACGGTGCGGAGGTTGGCAGTGATGTCGTCGCCATAGACGCCGTCGCCGCGCGTGACGCCGAGCGCGAGCTTCCCGTTGCGGTAATGCACGCTGATCGAAACGCCGTCCACCTTCGGCTCCATCACGTATTCGACGCGGTCGCGGCCCAGTTGCTTGCGGATCGTCGCGTCGAACGATTCCAACGCCGAGAGCGTGTTCTCGTCCTGGAGCCGGTTGCGCTGGTCACGATCCGGTTCTTCATCCTTGGTGGGATGTTCGTCGGCTTCGACTTTCTCCAGCGACAACATTGGCTGAAGATGCTTCACCCGAATAAAGCCATCGGCTGGGGCGCCCCCGACTCTCTGACTGGGCGACTCGGCGGTGACAAGGGCGGGGAATTTCTTTTCGAGATCAAGCAGTTCCTGAAAGAGGCGGTCGTATTCGTAGTCGGTGATCTGCTGCTTCCCAACGACGTAATAGGCGTGATCGTGCCGACGGACTTCGTCGGCGAGCCGGGCGTGGCGGACTTGGGCTTCTTTGAGCGTCACGGGGCAAGTGTTCCGTCATCGCGACGCGGTTGGAAGAATAATTTAGCTCTCCCGCCGTCCTTTGCGCCGGAGTTTGGGCAACTAAAACTTTCCCCAACCGGCTTGATGTGCGATTAATGTCCCCGCTATTGCATGAAGGTCGTGCTTGGAGAAATACACGCGGGCCCGGCCCGCTGGCGCGCGAAGGTGGCTTCGCTGCTCGCCATCTTCGCCGGAGTGGTGGGTTTGGGCTTGGATTCCGCCTGGGCGCAAATCGTCATGAGCGGCGGCAGTTACAGTCAGAACTTTGATGCGCTCGGCGGTGCCGCCGCCAACTGGACGAACAATGTGACCCTGCCCGGGTGGTATGCGGCCAAGGGCAGCGGCGACAACACGAATTACCTTGCCGACACCGGCACCAGCACTGCGGGCGGTATTCATAGTTATGGCGTTACCGGCATCAACAGCGTTTCCGACCGGGCGCTGGGTTCGATCGGGGCTTCCTCTGTCACCTACGCCTATGGCGTGCGGTTCACCAATGACACGGCGGCGATCCAGACCAACATCACCGTTTCCTACACCGGCGAGCAATGGCGGAGCGGCTCTGCCGCCACCGCCCAGACGCTCGCATTTTCCTACGCCGTCAGCAGTTCGCCCATCACGAATTCGTTTTCCGCCGCCACTTGGATCAATTTCACCGCGCTCAACTTCGTCTCGCCGAATTTATCCGCCGCCGCGTCGGCGCTGGATGGCAACGCCGCCACCAACCGCCAGTTTTTCAGCGGCGTGGTGCTGCCCGGCGTGGTGGTGGCACCCGGGCAGGAAATTTTTTTTCGCTGGCAGGATGTGGATGACACGGGCTATGACAACGCCCTGGCCATTGACGATCTGACCGTGAGTTTTGTCACCAACGCTCCGGCGGGTGATTCTCCCCCCATCATCACCACCCAGCCCCAAAGCCAGACCATCGCCATCGGCGCGGATGTAACATTCACCGTCGCGGCCACGGGTAATCCGCCGCCCGCGTATCAATGGCAGTGCAATGGCACGAACCTGACCGGGGAAACCAGCGCCTCCCTCACGCTGCAAGGGGTCACGACCAACCAGGCCGGCATGTACACCGTCACCGTGACCAACGCTCTCGGCGCGACGAACAGCCAACCGGCCAGCTTGACCGTCTTTCCCCCCGCGCACGGTTTCTCCTTGATGAGCTATAACACGCACGGGAATTTCGTCAGCAACTGGACCACGAATTCACTGCAGGTGCAGGCGATTGGCCGGCAGGTGCAATACCTCGACCCCGACATCATCACGTTCCAGGAAATTCCCCTCACGAACAACGGCTGGACGCACATGCCGGAATTTGTGACCGCGTTCCGACCGGGTTACTACCTCGCCACGAACTCCGGGGACGACGGTTTCATTCGCAGCGTGATCCTGAGCCGCTATCCGATCACCCGGTCCACGAGCTGGCTGGATGCCGCGAGTCTGACCAATTTCGGTTACAACGGCCAATTCGCGCGGGATTTGTTTGAGGCCCAAATTGCCGTGCCGGGATTTCCGCAGCCGCTGCACATCTTCACCGTGCATTTGAAATCCGGCCAGGCCACAGACGAATCCAACCACCGGGCCGCCGAGGCCAATGCCATCTCAAACTTTCTCGCGCAGGGTTTTCTTACCACGAACCGCCTGCATCCCTATGTGTTGACCGGCGACATGAATGAAGATATCGCAAGGCCGCCCGCGAGCGATCCCCAGAGCCTCCAGCGGCTCACGAGCGCGCCCACCGGGTTGCAGTTGACCACGCCACTGAATCCGTTTTCCGGCAGCGAACTCACCCACAGCATCCAGCTTGGCCTCGGCAAGCGCTACGATTACATCCTGCCGTGCGCGTTACTGTTGGCGAACGTGGCGAGCAGCCAGGTCTTCCGCACCGACCTGTTGCCCAGTCCACCCCCGCCGTTGCGGGCGAACGACGACGTGACAGCCTCCGATCATCTGCCGGTGCTGATGGTGTTCAACAATCCGTATGACCAGCCATTCCGCCTTCTATCCATGACGCGCACCAATCTCGCGGTAACCCTCAAATGGGAAACGGTCCCCGGCCAACCCTATCGCGTGGAGACCTCGACCAATCTGACAACGTGGAGCGCGTTGGCCAGCAATCTTGTCGCGACGAGTAACAGCTACACCTTCGGCGCCAACCTCAACGACGCCGGACGCTACTTTCGCGTCTATCGCGGGCCGTGACGCGGTGACCGACGGGCCCAACCGCGTGATGGTGTGCATCTTGAAGGTTCCCCCGGAACGCCGCCTTCAGGCGGCAGAAAGGCGACCGTTGCTGCCGCTGCCGCGTAAACGCGGCGTTCCGATTCCGCAGTAATGCGAACTTGGGGGAACCTTCAAGATGTACATTGTGTGATGCCGTCGCCATTTTTTCGCTTGGCGACGGCCACCGGGCGCAATAATCTCGGCGCATGAAAAAATATTTTCCGCTCGCTCTTGCGTTCATCGCCTCCCTCACCGCCACCGTCTCAATGTTTGCCGCCGATGACGAAGCGGACTTCAAGTCGCTCATGGACGGCAAGACCTTCGACGGCTGGAAGGCATCCCTGGACAGCCCGGACACCTGGAAGATCGAGGACGGCGCCTTTGTCGCCCATGGCAAGACCGACCATTTGTATTATGTTGGGGATACTAATCTCTTCAAAAACTTCATCCTGCGCGTGGACGTGATGACGGAAAAAAACTCCAATGGCGGCATTTATTTTCACACGCGCTATCAGGAAAAGAGTTGGCCAAAGTACGGGTTTGAATCCCAGGTGAACGTCAGCCAGGGGGATTGGAAGAAAACCGGCAGCCTCTATGATGTCGTGAATCTTGGCTCCACCCCCGCACAGGACTACAAGTGGTACACCCAGGAAATCACTGTCAACGGCAACAAGGTGACGGTAAAGATCGACGGTCATATCGTTCTCGAATACACCGAACCCGCCGGTGCTCAACCCGGCAAAAATTACACCCGCAAGCTTGATGAAGGCACCTTTGCGCTCCAAGCGCATGACCCAAAGAGCGTCGTCCGCTACAAAAACATCCGCGTGAAGCGGCTCGACTGAGTTGCGGAGCGCCGATCTTCAGACCCGCGCGTTTCGGTTCGCAGGTTCGCGTGTGCGCGGTGAAAACGACCTTCGCCTCCTGGTCGGGAAATGAGGCCGTTTCAGTTAAGTGACGAAGGACGGGCTTCAGCGCGCTCCCATGTCCATTTGATTTTCAGTAGCTTGGCCGGACGTGGTTTGAATTGACGCACCCACGGATACGGCATACAAACCGAGAAAGTGAAAAAAGACTGGAGAGCACAGGACGGGCAAATTTATTAAGATTGACCGAAAGGCCACAATGAATACCCCCGCATTCCCCAAAGTTAAATATGGCGCACTTTCGCTGCTAACGGGATTCTGCCTCGCTCTCGCCGGTTGCGGTAAACCAACGATTAACGGAGTGGCTCTGCCAGAATTCTATGGGCTGTTCGCGATTGACCAAGGCAAGCTCGTCCAGATAAAGCCGAACGACACCCCGGACTTCAGCAGTGGTGTTCAATTTCTGGTGTTCGACAAGAGCGTCACATTCGGCGCAGACGCGAAATTCTACAGCATTGGATTTGACGCCGAGCCTCATCTTGCGGACGACGGATCATTCTCCTGGTCGAAATTCATGCAGTCAACGGAGGCATATCAACGCGCCTCACAAGCGTCACTGACAGGGATACCCGAAACAGCGACTCAGGTTGAAACACTCAAGAAGCCGGTCGAAAAGAAACCGGAAATGATGTTGTTCGTTCCAGCGTCACCACTCAAACCGGGGCTTTACCAATTGGGGAACGTGGCGAAATTCTGGGTGGAGCGTGGCAAATATCAAACCACAGTAGAGGCCAACGCGAAGCGTTCCCTAGAGGCTCAGAATTGGCTGGAGGCGTCCAGACTGGCCAGCGTTGCTTTGATTATTGGCCCATCGAATCCAAGTCTGAATGACGAGCTAACGCAGATAAAATTCGGCTCGTTGAGCAAAGGGGCGCGGAAATTGATTGAGCAAGGAAATCTCCAAGCTGCTGAAAACCTTGCACGCCGCGGCAATGATTTTCAACCGCCCGGCCAATTCGCTTCTGAGTTTCGCGAACTCCTAAACGTCGAGATTCCTTACGCAGCGGCACTAAAAACCGCAGCTTCCGCTGCCCAAAATGAGGAATGGGATACGGTCATGCGCGTGGGCGAAGAAGCTCTCAGCCTTAAACCGAACGACGCCAAGGCAAAAGAAATCGTCGCGACATGCCCCAAAATACTTCTGCCGATCCCGAAGAGCATTACGTCGCAATGGACTGATCACAATTTATACGATCTGCAATTTTCTGCTGATGGGAAGAAACTGTTTTCGTCAATGGAATGGCTGGCGAGCGGCGGCTATTACCAGACTGAGATGGTCTCGGCTTGGGATGTGGCTAAACGGGCGGCCCTTGATGTTCCCGGAGCAAATTTCAGACAATCTCTTTATCAAATAATGCCGAAAAGCGAAATGCTCGCACGGACAGGTGACCAAGGACTATTGTTCATCAAACTTCTTGAAACGTCCCAACCGAGCCGGACCTTCCCGATGCGGGGAACGAGCACTTTCGGCTTCAGCGATGACGAATCAATAATGTGGTCCGTGGTCAGCGATCTGGCCGAGTCTTACCTGAATGATCTTGGTCTTTTGGCTTCGGCAAGACAACTCGGCCTCATGAGAACAGAATTGTTCCAGAGCGGCTTGAAGCCTAGTGTGATCCTCTGGGACGCTAAGACGCTGAAGCCGATAACACTGATTGGCTTTCCCAATCGTCGTTATCACGATCCTCGGTCTGTTTTGATAACGACTGACGGAAAGACCGCCATCATGTTTGAAAGATTTCAGTGGGGATGGGGCATGCCAAAAAACCCCGACATCCTGTCGGCTTGGAATATTTCCACAGGAAAACTTCTCGCTACTACTGGAGGCAAAAACGACGATTTGGTTATGTCGGTACTTACATCAGACAGCCGAAAGCGAGTCATCCCCATGTGGCATCTGGCATCGGACGGGAAGCGCGTCATTGTATGGGACAAAGGGAAATTCTTTATCTGGAACTGGGAGCAAAATGCTATTGAGCCTGCGGTGGAACTTCCCACGCAGGGAAACCACATTACAGCTTTCAGCAAAAATGGCAGATACCTTGCCACCCGTTCGACCAGCGATCCATACATCCGCATTTGCGAGTTTGAAACAAGCAAGGTTTTGCACAAGTTCAAGGAAGGAACGGGAGAGAATGTGGTTGCTATGGCCTTCAGCCCCGATGGTTCGTATCTCGCGACGGCCTTATCGCGCAACGACGACTTCCTGGCTTTGTGGAAGATTCCAGATGATTTGAAGCCCCTGATCGGTGCGCCGCCAAATCGAAAAGATCAGTCCGCCAAGGTTGAAGCGACAACTGAGATCACAAAACCGGACGCAAACACCCCCGTGCTTCTCGGAGTTGCTGCCGGCGATGAAGCGGACTTCAAGTCGCTCATGGACGGCAAAACCTTTGAGGGCTGGAAGCCGTCAACCGACAACCCCGACACTTGGAAGATTGAGGACGGCGCCTTCGTCACGCACGGCGAGACCGACCATTTGTATTATGTCGGAGATCCCAAGCCGTTCAAAAACTTCATTCTGCGGGTGGACGTCATGACGGAGAAAAATTCCAATGGGGGCATATATTTTCACACCCGCTACCAAGAGACCAGTTGGCCGAAGTACGGCTTCGAATCTCAGGTGAACGTCAGTCACGGAGATTGGAAGAAAACTGGCAGTCTCTATGATGTCATGAATCTCGCCACCACTCCCGCGCAGGACTACAAGTGGTACACCCAGGAAATCACTGTCAACGGCAACAAGGTGACGGTGAAGATTGACGGTCAGATCGTCCTCGAATACACCGAACCCGCCGGTACTCAACCCGGCAAGGATTACACCCGCAAGCTTGATGAGGGCACCTTTGCGCTCCAAGCGCATGACCCGAAAAGCGTCGTCCGCTACAAGAACATCCGCGTAAAGCGGCTGTGAATGAAGCGCGGGGCGGAGCGGCGGCGTCCGTTTGCATTTCGCCAAATGTGCCTATATTGCAGCGGTGTTCCCGGTTCGTGCCCGCCCGCCCCCAGCGCCACAAAAGCCTCCCCGGACAGCACGATCGGCCACGACCAGACCACCGACCTGCCACAGACCGTGGCCGAAAGTGGCGAAGATGCCGTTGAAGGCTGAGTTGAGCGAATCTTTGCGGATGGTCGCACCTGCGGGCGGGCGCGGGCGGGAGCCAATAGTTTTTCCCAGGTCAATACTTCGGCCTGGTTCCGGTTCAGACCGCATAATGTCGCGCCACTTTCCGAATCGCTTCGGCCACGCCGCCAATGTAGTCCGCCGTCATGGCTTCGTGGATTCCGACCCGGATGCCGGTTTGCAGGATGGCTTCGGCTTCGGGCGTCTGATGTTTCGAATAGTCCATGGTCGTCAGGCCGAGTTCGCGCACGGGCCAGCGGCCGGCAAAGAAAGCATGCTTCATGAATACCGGGTTGCGATGCAACGGCACCGGGATGTAGCCGGCGGAAGTTTCCACGCCTTCGGCCGCCAGCGCCTTCACAAACTCCGCGCGGTCGCAGCGGAACGCGTCCGGCTTGATCCGGAAAAAATAAAACCAATAGCCACAACGATCTTCGGGATGCACTTGATGTGGCCGCACCCCAGGCAAGCCGGCGATCTTTTCGGTCAGCAAGTTGCCGAGCCGCGCGCGTTGGCTGACGATGCCTTCGAGCCGTTCCAATTGGGCCGCCGCCACCGCCGCCTGCGGCTCGCTCATGCGATAGTTCGTGGCGAACAACTCGAACAAGCCGCCTTTGACGCGGTCCGAACCTTTGTCACCGAACTTTTGCAGCAGCGGACCAAATCGCTCGTCATTCGAGCCGACCAATCCGCCGTCGCCGCAGGTGATGTGCTTCGAATTTTGCAGGGAGAAGCACACGAGATGGCCGACGGTCCCGATGGGCTGCCCGCGATACTTCGCGCCCCAAGCCTGCGCGGCATCCTCAATCAGCACCAGCCCGTGTTTGTCTGCAAGCGTCTTCAATGCCTGCATGTCACAAGGATTGCCACACAGATGCACGGCGATGATGGCCTTGGTCTTGGGCGTGATGCGGCGCTCCACGTCGGCTGGGTCGAGGTTGTAGGTGCTACCACCGAGATCCGCGAACACCGGCACACCTTGCTGGTAAATCACGCCAATGACCGTGCCGATGTCGGTGATTGGCGACGTGATGACTTCATCGCCGGGGCCGATGCCTGCCGCCGCCACGGCGATGTGCAAGGCCGCCGTGCCGGACGAGCACGGTTGGACATATTTCACCGGGCAAACTTTCTTGAACCGCTCGATCAGCAGCGTCGTCTGCGGCCCCTTCCAGTAAAAGAGCGAGTCCTGACCGAGCATGGCATTAAGGCGTTCGCGTTCCGGCTCGCCCCAGCGGATGGGCAGCTTCGGCGACGGTTTCACCGCCTTCTCACCGCCATTGAGGGCGAGCTTGGATACCGTTGTGGACTCGGCTGCCGGCGAATTTTTCGGGGTAAGGGCGCCAACGAGCAAAGCGGTCGAGGACGCCGCGAGAAACTCCCGACGTGAGATCGCCGAAGAAGACCGGGCCGGTTGAGGCGAAGGGTTGGAGTGCATGGGCAAAAGAATGCTGAGCTAGCGGATTTTTGCAAGCAAGTGCTGCGCATTCGCGCGTCGGATGGCTCGCCGTTGTTCTTCGGTCAGCGACGACTCTTTCAGTTTGAGCAAGGACGACTCGAAGAAAAACAGCGGTGCGTAGGAGCCAAAGAGCACGCGGTCGGCTGGCGCTTGCGCGAGGAGGTTCGCAACACCGCCCACCCCTTCGAGCATGGCAATCTCGACGTAAACTTCTCCCGCCGCAATGACGTCGAGTAGCGGCTGACCGCGAAGTTTGCCCAATGCGTTCAGGAGCACCAACCGAAGTCCCGACGTGCGCTTGACGAGGGTGGCGAGCGGGGCGGTGTCCACCGGCTC
>Ga0209726_10009418_pt1 | contig 10177 bp, 9 predicted proteins | sample Subgrocontami54m_FD_187453 | JGI IMG/M metagenome (GOLD analysis project Ga0209726, IMG submission 187453) | Subsurface groundwater microbial communities from S. Glens Falls, New York, USA - GMW46 contaminated, 5.4 m (SPAdes) (version 3) | ecosystem: Environmental > Aquatic > Deep subsurface >... | reverse complement strand
CACGAAGTGCTCGGTGGAGGCGTCGATGACGTTGGCGCGGAAGATCTCGGCCATGCGCAGCGCCTCGATGCGTTTCTCGCCCTTGCCGGTGACCTTGATCAGCGCCAGCTCCCGCTCCAGCGGCTCGCCGAGCACGGTGAGATCGACGACGCGGTGCACGTTGACCAGCCGCTCCAGCTGGCTCTTGATCTGGGACAGCACCATCGACGTGGCGGTGGTGACGATCGTGAAGCGCGACAGGTGCTTGGCGTGCTCGGTCTCCGACACCGTCAGGCTCTCGATGTTGTAGCCGCGGCCCGAGAACAGCCCGGCGATGCGGGCGAGCACGCCCGGCTCGTTGTCGACCAGGATCGAGAGCGTGTGCGTCTCGGGCGCATCCTTGCGCTCCTCGAGGAAGTAGGCGGAGCCGGGCTGGGTGTTGGGCATGGGCGGAGGCCTTGAGGGTGCTATCAAGAAGGTGGTATCAGTCTTTCAGTAGGCCACATCATCGGAAGCTGGCATGGCTCAATTGACCGTCCGCAAGCTGGATGACGCCGTTGAGGAACGGCTTGAGGCGCGCGCCGCCCGCAATGGCCGCAGCGTCGAGGCTGAGGCTCGTGCGATCATTGAAGAAGCGACCGAGGACGAAGCCTTGCGAGGGCGCCGCGTTGATAACCAGAGCCTTGGAGAGTTCATGCATGCCGCTTTCAAGGACATCGGCCTGACGGACGAGGAATGGCATCGTTTCAACATCGGCGTCAGCGAGATGAATTCCGATGCGTCCATTCCAGACTTCGATGCCGACGAATACGAGGAGTCCAGCTCGGACAAGTGATTATTCTCGACACCAATGTCATCTCCGAACTGATGCGTGAGGGGGCCAACCCTGTCGTGCAGGTGTGGGCCAGGACTCAAAGGCGGGACGATCTCGTCACCACGACAATCAACGTCATGGAGCTGCGCGCCGGTGTCGAGAAGCTGCTTGCGAGTCGCCGACGCAGGGAGCTCGAGGCGGCGCTCGATAGAACTGTCAACGAGTTCTTCGGCGGTCGCGTCCTCAAATTCGATGTCAAAGCCGCATACGCTGGAGCCGCGTGGCAGGCTTCGCGCCGGCGCCTGGGAAAGACCATACCGACAACAGATGCCCAGATCGCGGGCATTGCTATTTCGCGGCGCATTCCAATTGCAACGCGAGACGTTTATGACTTTGAGAGTCTTCCAGTCAAGGTGACCAGCCCCTGGGACGCGCAGCCCTGACGGCTCCCTGCTCACACCAGCACCTTGCCTTCCTTGCCGATCGCCTTGTCGATCTCCTCGTCGGACACCTCCTCGCCCAGCAGCATCTCGTGGTGCGCCTTGCCGGAGGGGATCATCGGGAAGCAGTTGGCGAGCGCGGCGACGCGGCAGTCGAACAGCACCGGCCTGTCGGCGGGCGCCTCGAGCATGGCCATGATCGCATCGTCGAGATCGGCCGGCTTCTCGCACCTGAAGCCGATGCCGCCGTAGGCCTCGGCCAGCTTGACGAAGTCGGGCATCGCCGCCGTGTAGCTCTCCGAGATGCGGTTGCCGTGCAGGAGCTGCTGCCACTGCCGCACCATGCCCATGTACTGGTTGTTGAGGATGAACACCTTCACCGGCAGCCGGAACTGCACCGCGGTCGACATCTCCTGCATGTTCATGAGGATCGAGGCATCGCCGGCGATGTCGATGACGAGCGACTTGGGGTGCGCCACCTGCACGCCGATCGCGGCCGGCAGGCCGTAGCCCATGGTGCCGAGCCCGCCCGAGGTCATCCAGCGATTTGGCTCCTCGAAGCGGAAGAACTGCGCCGCCCACATCTGGTGCTGGCCGACCTCGGTGGTGATGTAGGTGTCGCGGTCCTTGGTCAGCTCGTAGAGCCGCTGGATCGCGTATTGCGGCATGATCACGTCGCTCGAGTTCTTGTAGGTCAGGCACTTCTTGCCCCGCCACTTGTCGATCTGCGCCCACCAGGACTTGAGCGCCGTCTTGTCGACGGTGGCGGCCTTGGCCTTCCAGGTGCGGATCAGCTCCTCCAGCACGTAGGCGACATCGCCGATGATCGGCAGGTGCACCTTGACGTTCTTGTTGATCGAGGACGGGTCGATGTCGATGTGGATCTTCTTGGAGCGCGGCGAGAACTGGTCGACGCGGCCCGTGATGCGGTCGTCGAAGCGCGCGCCGATGCACACCATGACGTCGCAGTCGTGCATGGCGAGGTTGGCCTCGTAGGTGCCGTGCATGCCGAGCATGCCGAGCCACTCCTTGCCCGAAGCCGGGAAGGCGCCCAGGCCCATCAAGGTGGAGGTGATGGGAAAGCCGGTGAGCCTCACCAGTTCGCGCAGCAGCTGGCTCGCCTTCGGGCCCGAATTGATCACGCCGCCGCCGGTGTAGAGCAGCGGCTTCCTGGCGTGGCTCATCAGCTCGACCGCGTGCGCAATCGCCTTGGGGTCACCCTTGACGCGCGGCTGATAGGTCTTGTGCCGCACGTCCTTGGGGCCGGTATAAGTGCCGGTGGCGAACTGCACGTCCTTGGGGACGTCGACCACCACCGGACCGGGGCGGCCAGTACGGGCGACGTAGAACGCCTCGTGCAGGACGCGGGCGAGATCGTCGACGTTCCGCACCAGCCAATTGTGCTTGGTGCAGGGGCGGGTGATGCCGACCGTGTCGCACTCCTGGAAGGCGTCGTTGCCGATCAGGTGGGTGGGCACCTGCCCGGTGATGCACACGACGGGAATGGAATCCATCAGCGCGTCGGTAAGGCCGGTGACGGAGTTGGTGGCGCCCGGCCCGGAGGTCACCAGCACGACCCCGACCTTGCCGGTGGAGCGCGCATAGCCTTCCGCGGCGTGCACCGCACCGCCCTCCTGGCGCACCAGGATGTGCTTGACCTTCTCCTGCTGGAATAGCTCGTCGTAGATCGGCAGCACGGCGCCGCCGGGATAGCCGAAGATGTGCTCCACGCCCTGATCGGCCAGCGCCCTGATGACCATCTCGGCGCCCGTCATTGTCAACGGCATGGCGATGAACTCCTTTACGCCCGCGACCAGGCCGGCGGGACCCTAACGGGACGACAATGTCGGATCAACGCCTAAAAACCAATAAATGCCAAGTAGTCGCCACCATTTCGTTCCATAAATTGCGCGTCAGCCGCCTTCCACGTAATCATGTTGCGTCGATACCACGTCAGCTGCCGCTTGGCGTATTGGCGCGTCTCCGCCTTGGCCTGGGCCACGGCCTCCTCCAGCCCCAGCTTGCCGGCAATGTGGGCCGTCAGCGGCGCCACGCCCAGCGCACGCATGATCGGCAGGTCCTCCGAGAGGCCGAGGGCGATGAGAGTACGCGCCTCGTCCAGCGCGCCGGCGCCCATCATGGCGTCGAAGCGAGCGTCGATGGTCTGGCCGTGCGCCTGGCGGTCCGGCAGCACCAGCAGCCGCACCGTCTCATCCTCCACCAGCACCGGCCTGCCGCGCTCGCGCTGCCAGTCCGCCAACGACCGCCCGGTGCTCTCCAGCACCTCGAGCGCGCGCACGATGCGCTGCGGATCGGTCGGCATCAGCCGCGCCGCCATCGCCGGGTCGCGCTGCGCCAGGATCGCGTGCAGCTCCGGTGCGGGCCTTTGCGCGGCCTGCGCGCGCCAATGCGCGCGCACGTCGGGATCGGTGGCCGGCACCGGCGACAACCCCTCCAGCAGCGCCTTGAAATAGAGCCCCGTACCGCCGACAATGATGGGCACGCGCTTTTCCGCACGCGCCGCGGCGATGGCCGTGGCCGCATCGGCCCCATAGCGTCCGACCGAATACGCCTCGGCGCCGCTGACGCAGCCATAGAGGGCGTGCGGCGCCCTCGCCTCCTCCTCGGGCGTCGGCCGTGCCGTCAGAATGCGCAGCTCGCGATAGACCTGCATGCTGTCGGCATTGATCACGACGCCGCCGAGCTGCTCGGCAAGCCTGAGAGCCAGGCCCGACTTGCCGCTCGCCGTCGGCCCGGCAATAAGGATGGCGCGCGCGTCGAACGGGCGGGTCATGTTCTCACTTACGCCCAAGCGTGACGGCAGATCAACACGGCGCACGCCGGCCCGATCGGCGAACGGAGGAGACGAAGCCCATGCGCATCGATGCGATCAAGGTCGGGCTGAACCCGCCCGAGGACGTCAACGTCATTATCGAGGTGCCGATCGGCGGCGAGCCCATCAAGTACGAGATGGACAAGGCGGCCGGCACCCTCGTCGTCGACCGCTTCCTGCACACGCCCATGCGCTACCCCGGCAACTACGGCTTCGTCCCCCACACGCTGTCGGAGGACGGCGACCCGATCGACGTGCTCGTCGCCAACACGCGCCCGATCCTGCCCGGCGCCGTCATCAATGTCCGGCCGATCGGCGTGCTCAAGATGGTCGACGACGCGGGCGGCGACGAGAAGATCCTGGCCGTGCCGATGCCGAAGCTCACCAAGCGCTACGAGCACGTCGCCAACTACACCGACCTGCCGCGCATCACGCTCGAGCAGGTGCAGCACTTCTTCGAGCACTACAAGGACCTGGAGCCCGGCAAGTGGGTGAAGACGGGCGGCTGGGGCGATGCCGAGGAAGCCAAGAGGCTGATCCGCGAAGCCATTGCGCGTGCCGAGGCCAAGGAGCGCTGAGCGAGGTCGGCACAATTGACCGCAGGACCGTTGCAAGCGGCCCGCTCTCCCACTAAACGAAAGCGCAACGAATCCAACAAAGGCAGATGCTCGTGACCCTGATCCGTCCCTTCCGCGCGCTGCGCCCCGTGCCGACTCGCGCCCGCGAGGTGATCGCGCCGCCCTACGACGTGCTCTCGAGCGAGGAGGCACGCGAGCGCGCCAGGGGCAAGCCGTGGAGCTTCCTGCACGTCTCCAAGGCCGAGATCGACCTGCCGCCCGGCACCGACCCCTACGCGGATGCGGTCTACGCCACCGCCGCCGAGAACCTGCAGCGCATGGTGGCCGAGGGCGTGCTGATGCGCGACGCCAACCCCTACTACTACGCCTATCGTGCCATCTGGACCGGAGGGCGGCAGACGGGGCTTGCCTGCGTCGCCTCGCTCGCCGACTACGCCACCAACCGCATCCGCAAGCACGAGCTGACGACGCCGGTGAAGGAGACCGACCGCGTCAGGCAGATCCAGGCGCTCAATGCTGAGACCGGCCCGGTGATGCTGGGCTACCCGCACGCGCCCGAGCTCGACAGACTGCTCAGGCGGGTCACCGAGCGCGACCCCGACGTGGCCGTCACGGCCGACGACGACGTCACCCACGAGCTGTGGGTGATCGGCGAGGCGCCTGTCATCGATGCGCTCACCCGACGCTTCGAGGCGCTGCCCGCCATCTACATCGCCGACGGCCATCACCGCTCGGCGGCGGCCGCACGCGTTGCAGCGGCGCGCGGCGGCGAGGGCGCGCACAGCTATTTCCTCTCCGTGATCTTCCCCCATCACGAGATGACGATCCTCGACTACAATCGCGTCCTCCGCGACCTCAACGGCCGCACGCCGGAGCAGCTGCTGGCCGAGATCGGCGAGCGCTTTGCCGTCACGCTTTCCTCTTCGCCGGTGCGCCCTGCTGCCTCGACCGAATTGGGGATGTTCTTATCGGGGCGCTGGTATCAGCTCAGGCTGCGCCCGGATCTCGTGCCGAAGGACGACCCGATCGGCCGCCTGCCGATCACGCTGCTCAGCCGCAACCTGATCGAGCCCATCCTCGGCATCACCGACCCGCGCACCGACAAGCGCATCGACTTCGTCGGCGGCGGACGCGGCCTCGCCGAGCTCGAGCGCCGGGTCAACTCGGGCGAGATGGCCGTGGCCTTCGCGCTCTACCCCACCAGCATGGAGGACCTGATGGCGGTGGCGGATGCGGGGGGCATCATGCCGCCGAAATCCACCTGGTTCGAGCCGAAGTTGGCCGACGGCATGGTGAGCCACGTGCTGGATTGAGGCTCTGCTGTTGGACCCAGCCGGTGATGCCGACCCTGGAGTGTCCGCTCCACCCCGGTTACGGACCAACTCCCGCTGTCGCGAAGTTCCATTTCCGGACTAATGCATTGCAGCAGGAACGCGCTATGCACCAGTATCAAGTTCGCCGCGCAGAAAGCGAAAAAGCAAGCGGCAGCCATGGCTTATCGGGCCACCGGCACGCGCCCGAGAAATTAGACTGCGTGTGCAACCTCAAGGCAACAGCTTCTTGAGATAGACAGCATACGGTACTCCGTAGACCGCGGGCGCATCGTGATGCCATTCGAAGCCCATCCGGAGATACATCGCAAGGGCTACCTTCAATATCGCACTTGTGTGAAGAGCAATGACTGGAGATCTATCCCGTCTTGCTCGCTTGATGCATTCCTGCGTTAGCGCCCGACCAACACCAACCCCTCTACTCTTGGGGTCAACAACCAGGGACCGAATGACGGGCCAAGCCTGGTCAAAATAGGGTGCCTTCCCTTGGTGCGGTGGTATGTAAGCTACTGCCCCTACGATGTTTGCAGCAATCTCGGCTACCACAATCTCCCCACTCTTTGCGAGGTCAGACATTCTTCCATAAAAAGCGGCAAGCGCCGGCCAATCAGAATAGTTGCTGCCGTACTCCTCAAACGCAGTGACCGCGAGGCGATTGATTTCTTGAGCGTCAGCCTCGCGGAACTCTCTAAGTACCGTTGATGACATCGTCCGAGCTCCCGTCGCCTCACACGCGCCCCTCATCTACGATGAGGGGAACAGACTATCAGATGATCTCGCACAGGGGCCTCTGGCAATTGCTGCGCCGCAATCTGCGGACACTCGCGACAGCAGTTGTGGGTCAATCGCGTCACGGCTAGTCGGCCTCGGGTCGGCACTGCCTCGAGCTGCGGACATCGCGGCGATGCTACTGAAAGATGCGGGCTAGAGGCTCGACCTGAGCCCCGCCCAGCGCGCCCTGATCTCCCGTAACAGCCGGCGGCCGCGCGTGCGCAGCCTTTCTGCCGCAATGCGCATCAAGGCCCTCAGCCCCAGCAGCGTCGGCCGCCAGCGTCGCGCCTGGACGGCCGCCATGCGTCTGACGCGCTCCTTCATGACCCGTGCGACGCGCCAGGCCCACGCGGCGTGCACGCGCGCAACCAGGGCGTCCTTCCACGGCACCATGGTGTCGTGGCCCCATGCGAACCAGCCGATCTGCATCAGCGCGGGCTGCGTCAGCATGAAGAGGCGGGCGACCAGCGCGGTCGCCACCACCTTGGCGGCGACGAACAGCAGGCCGGCGAGAACGATCTGGCCCCGGGCGACGAGAACCACCGCCAGCAGCTTGAGCGGCAGCAGCAGCGTCGTCGGCAGCACGAACACGACCAGCGCCACATAGGGCGGCAGGCGGATGATCAGGGCCTCGATCGCCGCCCACGGCCGCCAACGCGCGAGCCGGCCCAACAGCTCGGCCAGCGGCCGCCAGCCCCATTCCTCGAACACGATGATGAGGGCAAGGAGCAGCTCGAGCGACCCGCGCAGCACCGGCTTCGCCAGCTGCCAGCACGCACGCAACGCCGGACCCGCGCGGCGCAGGCCCTCGCGCGCGAGAAACAGCGCGGCGGCTCCTGCCCGTCGCACCCGGTCATCGATCTGCTGCCGGATCATGCTGATGCGCTCAAACGTCCGTTGGCCCGATTGCCGCCCGCGCGGGGCGAGGGAATCATCGAGTTCTGTCCCCAACGTGACAGATCGTCTCGCAACGCCTGGTTAATCTAATGCTCGAGCGGGCATTTAATTGGAAGGGGAAGGGAGCACAGCGGTACATTTCAAGGGTGATTTCCCATCCTGCGGGCCGCGACGGTAATACTATCGCCGTCGCGGTCATTTGCGTGTGCCCTCACGTCACCGATGTCGCCGGCTCCGCGTCGAGCCCTGTTGCACTGCCATCGAGCCGCCCGCCCTTGATCCGCTCGCCCTCGGCGGCCAGGGCCTCGGCCAGCTCCTCGCGCGCCTTCTCCGCCTGCCGCTGCCGGTTCCACAGGCTGGCGTAGAGGCCGGCCTTCTCCATCAGCTCCGCGTGCGTGCCCTGCTCGACCAGGCAGCCGGCGTCGAGCACCAGGATGGTGTCGGCGTTGACGATGGTGGAGAGGCGGTGGGCGATGACGACGGTGGTGCGGTTGCGCGAGACCTGGTCGAGCGCGTCCTGGATCTCCTTCTCGGTGTGGCTGTCGAGCGCGCTGGTGGCCTCGTCGAGCAGCAGGACCGGCGGCCCCTTGAGGATGGTGCGGGCGATGGCGACGCGCTGCTTCTCGCCGCCCGACAGTTTCAGGCCGCGCTCGCCCACCATGGTGCGGTAGCCCTCGGGCAGCTTCTGGATGAAGCCATCGATCTGTGCCATGCGGGCGGCCTCGCGCACCTCCTCGTCGCTGGCCTCGGGCCGGCCGTAGCGGATGTTGTAGAGGACGGTGTCGTTGAACAGCACGGTGTCCTGCGGCACCACCCCCAGGGCCGCGCGCAGCGAGGCCTGCGTCACGTCGCGGATGTCCTGCCCGTCGATGGTCACGCGGCCGCCTGCCACGTCGTAGAACCTGAGCAGGATGCGCGAGACCGTGGACTTGCCGGCGCCCGACGGCCCGACGATCGCCACCATCTTGCCGGCCGGCACCTCGAAGGAGAGGCCGTCGAGGATGATGCGCTCGGGCTCGTAGCGGAACTTCACCGCCTCGAAGCGGATGTGGCCGCCGGTCACGACCAACGGCACGGCGCCCGGCCGGTCCGCAACTTCCGGGTTTTCCGCCAGCACGTCCATCATGCGCTCGATGTCGGTCAGCGCCTGCCTGATCTCGCGGTACATCATGCCCATGAAGTTGAGCGGGATGAACAGTTGCAGCATCAGCGCATTGACCATCACGAAGTGGCCGACGGTCTTTTGCCCGCTGGCGATGTCGAGGCCGGCCATCACCATGCAGGCCGTCAGCACGATGGTGAAGATCACCGCCTGGCCGGCGTTGAGCACGGCGAGCGAGGTGTAGCTCTTGATGCTGGCCTGCTCGTAGGCGGCGACGGACCGGTCGTAGCGCGCCGCCTCGCGTTCCTCGGCACCGAAATACTTGACGGTCTCGTAGTTGAGCAGGCTGTCGATCGCCTTGGTGTTGGCCTCCGTGTCGCTCTCGTTCATGGTGCGGCGGATCTTGATGCGCCAGTCGGTCGCCCGCACCGTGAACCACAGGTAGAGGCCGATCATGCCGGCCACCGTGAGCGCATAGCGCCAATCGAATTCGAACAGCAGCACGGCCAGCACCAGGGCGAACTCGACCATGGTGGGCAGGAAGGTCATCAGCGTCATGCGGCTGATGTTCTCGATGCCGAGCCGGCCGCGCTCGAGCACCCGGGTCAGGCCGCCGGTCTTGCGCTCCAGATGGAACCGCAGGGAGAGGCGGTGCATGTGCTCGAAGGTAGTGAGCGCCAGCTTGCGCACGGCATGCATGGCGACCTTGGCAAACATCGCCTCGCGCGCCTGCACCAGCAGGGTCATGGCGATGCGCGCGAGACCGTAGAGCAGGATCGCCAGCACCGGCGCGCCGACCAGCCATGTGAGCGTCTGGCCGGGCGGCACCGCGCCGCCGGCGGCCGCCACCAGCGCATCGGTGGCCCACTTGTACGTAAACGGCATGGCGACGGTGACGAGCTTGGCCGCCAGCATCAGCGCCAGCGAGACGACCACGGTGGCCTTGAGGTCCGGCCGGTCGGCCGGCCAGATGTAGGGGATGAGGCCCTTGATGATGCGCAGCTGGCTGGAGCTCGGCCCGATCCGCTCGACCATGCGCGCGAGGCCGCCGCGCCCCGCGGCTCGGTTGAAGCGTTGCATCGGTCCGCTTTAGCCCCGGCCGGCGCGGTTGTCGATTGCGTTGTCGCCGGCCATCTCGCACTTGCGCTGGAGCCGATGCAATGGGCATGATGAAGGCGCATTTTTGAAGAGTTGGTCGGCGCGGGTGGATTCCATGCGGGAAGCAAAGCGTGCGTTGCGATTTGGATCGATGGCGTTGGCCGTATGGATTGGCGCCGCTGCCGCGATCGCGCAGGACCTTCCACCACAGTCGCCGCAGCTCGTCATCGATCCGGGCATGCACACGGCGCCGATCAGGCGTATCGGCGTTGATGCGGCCTGCTCGCTGTTGGCCACGGGGTCCGAGGACAAGACGGTGCGGCTGTGGCGGCTG
>Ga0209726_10009413_pt1 | contig 10179 bp, 15 predicted proteins | sample Subgrocontami54m_FD_187453 | JGI IMG/M metagenome (GOLD analysis project Ga0209726, IMG submission 187453) | Subsurface groundwater microbial communities from S. Glens Falls, New York, USA - GMW46 contaminated, 5.4 m (SPAdes) (version 3) | ecosystem: Environmental > Aquatic > Deep subsurface >... | reverse complement strand
AGGAAGAGCTAACTAATGTCGAAGAACGGTGCCCTTCAGGAAGGGAAAGATTTCCACCAGTCGTTCGAGTATGACCTCGTTATTGAATTGCCAGTTCACTACAACGACTGGAGGATAGTCTCTACCTATCCAGACTGTGGAGCTTTTAACCTGAAGAGGATGGGCTACTTCGTTCAGGTCTATGACTACGATGTCGACTCCGTGACGGTCTCTGTAGCCAAATCTTTCGGTCTGATAGACCCCCTTGATCAGGTGTTGCTCCTTGGCTCGCTTAAGGATCTCGAAAGCTCGTGTCTCAGCAGCAAGACCGCGTCGCAGGCTTTTTGGGAGATGCTTTTTGCGTGCGTTCAACGCGACCTTACTCCTTTCAACCGAGTACGTTAACTAATACAATAAAATTAACTAAAAGTCAAATAGGATATGTGATAAAATATTCATGTTTGTTATGAGTAATAAAAATAATTTGTACAAAAATCTTCCTGATACTCCGGGAGTTTATTTAATGAAGGGCTTAAATAATAGACTTCTTTATGTTGGAAAAGCTGGCAATTTAAAACGAAGAGTTTCTAGTTATTTTTTAAAATCACAGGATTCTAAGACAGAGAAACTAGTTAGCGAAATAAGAAAGATTGATTATATAGAAACTGGAACTGCAATTGAAGCTTTAATTCTTGAAGCCGAGCTTATTAAAAAACACACCCCGCCATTTAATATTAGGGAGAAAGACGATAAAAGTTTTCTTTTTGTTGAAATAACAAAAGAAAAATTTCCGCGAGTTCTACTTGTTAGAGGTAAAAATAAAGCTAACGGATACAGATTTGGACCATTTACTTCAGCGAATAGTATTCGAGAAGCTTTAAGGATTGTTAGAAGAATATTTCCATTTAGTGTTCATGATCCAGAAAGACTAGGTAAATTTATTCGTCCTTGTTTTGATTATGAAATTGGTACTTGTCCAGGAACGTGCATCGGAGTGGTTACAAGACTAAATTATTTAAAAAACATTAGAAACATAAAACTTTTCTTTGAAGGTAAAAAAGAAATAATAACCAAATCTTTAGAAAAAGAAATGAAAGTTGCAAGCAAGAAATTGGAGTTCGAAGAGGCTGAAAAGATAAAGAGACAGATATTCGCACTTCATCACATTCAGGATATTGCCTTTATAAACGAATCTGAAGTTGTGGGAGAGAAGACTATAGGGCGAATCGAGGGATACGATATCTCTAATATCTCTGGGACTAATGCGGTTGGTTCAATGGTGGTTTTTGTGAACGGCAAGCCGGATAAAGACGAGTATCGTAAATTTAAGATAAACACTGTAAAACAAATTAATGATGTTGGAATGATGAATGAGGTTTTAAAAAGGCGTTTTGGTAATTCTTGGACATTGCCTGATTTAGTTTTAGTTGATGGGGGATTGGGACAAGTAAATGTTGCACGGAAAGTTCTAAGAGAATTTAATTTAAAAATCCCGATTATTGGAATTGCAAAAGGACCAACAAGAAAAGCCAACAGGATAGTCGGAAAAATTCCAGAAGGAGCAATGAAAAAAAATTTAATCCAGGTTCGCGATGAAGCGCATAGATTCGCTATTAGCTACCATAAAAAGTTAAGACGTGATAATTTTATAAAACGATGAAATTATCTATCGGTATAGTAGGGCTCCCAAATGTTGGAAAATCGACGCTTTTTAAAGCTTTAACAAAGCAATCAGTAAACATTGCTAATTATCCATTTGCGACGATTAATCCTAATATTGGCGTAGTTTCTGTTCCTGACGAAAGATTAGATAAATTAAACGAGATGAGTAAGTCTGTCAAAAAGATTCCAGCCGTCGTTGAGTTTTACGATATTGCAGGACTTGTTAAGGGCGCGAACAAAGGTGAAGGATTGGGAAATCAATTCTTGTCTCACATTAGGGACGTAAAAGCTATTGTTCAAGTCGTTAGATGTTTTGGAGAAGGAGAAATAATTCACGTTGAAAATAGTGTAGATCCATTAAGAGACATAGATATAATAAATACCGAACTTATACTAAAAGATTTAGAAACTGTAGATAAACGATTAAGTAAACTTGAAGGAGAAGCCAGAACAGACGATAAGCAGAAACAAAAAGATTTAGAAATATTAAATAAGGTAAGAGAGACACTGGACAAGGGTGAGCGAGCTTTTATTCTCGGTAAAGAAATTGTTGAAGAGCCAGCCGTAGGCGAACTCAATTTATTAACTTCAAAAGCGCAGATTTATCTTTTGAACGGAACAGACAAAGATGTAACTGATAAATTAAAAGATAAGATTAAATTGCTTGGCTCTGATTATGTTGTTGCCGACTTATCTACCGATTACGATTTGGTTGAACTTATAAGGAAGGCATACGAGGTCTTGAGTCTAATAAGTTTTTTCACAACAGGAGAGGATGAAACGAGAGCCTGGACAATTGAGAAAGGAAGTTTAGCACCAAAAGCATCGGGCGCAATACACACAGATTTTGAAAATAAGTTTATACGTCTGGATGTAATTAACTGTGAGAAATTGCTTGAAGCGGGAAGTTGGAACTCCGCTAAGCAAAAAGGACTTATAAGGACAGAGGGAAAGGAATATGAAGTTCAGGATGGAGACGTTGTAGTAGTTAAGCACGGCTAAGAGTTATAATTAAAAAATGCCAAGATTAGTTTTTGATATTGAAACTGTAGGCGAGGACTTCAATTCGCTTGATGAAACCTCCAAAGACGTTTTAACTCGTTGGATTAAAAAAGAAGCTAATAGTGATGAGGAATATAAATCTTCTCTTGAAGATTTAAAGAAGAATTTAGGATTTTCTCCTCTTACAGGAGAAATCGTCGCAATAGGAGTCTTGGACTCTGAAAAAGAAAAGGGTGCTGTTTATTTCCAAGCGCCAGGGCAGGATATAAAACCCTTCGAAGAAGACGGAATTAAATTTAAGGTGATGACTGAAAAAGAGATTTTAGATAATTTCTGGAAGTTAGCCAATAATTATGATCAATTTGTAAGTTTTAGTGGAAGGGAATTCGATGTCCCTTTTATGATGGTTCGTTCTGCAGTTAACGGTATTAGACCAACGAAAGATTTAATAGCTAATCGTTATTTGAATTATCAAAAACCAAACGCGCTTCATATAGATCTTCAAGATCAACTTTCTTTTTATGGATCAGTAAGAAGAAAAAGCAGTCTTCATTTGTGGTGCAGGGCGTTTGGAATAAAAAGTCCTAAAGCGAGTGGAGTAAAAGGAGACGACGTTGCGCCGTTATTTAAAGAAAGAAAATTTTTGGATATCGCTAGATACAACGTTGGTGATATTAGAGCTACAAAAGAACTTTACGATTATTGGGATAAATATATTAGATTTTAAGTAAAAGAAGAGCCCTCGGATATTAATAGTTAATCGCTTATAATTCATTAGATGGTTTTAAAAGAGGAAGTCCAAAAAATTGTTGATGGTGAGGTTTACGATTCGCCGGATATATTAGAGGAATACAGTGAAGACAAAAGTATTTTTAAAGTAACTCCAGAACTTGTTGTTTTTCCAGAGAGTTCGGAAGATATAAAAAACCTTGTAACTTTTGCCAAATCAAAAAAGAATATTTCATTAACTGCTAGGTCTGCTGGGACCGATATGTCGGGAGGCCCGTTAAGTAATTCGATAGTTTTAGGATTCACAAAGTTTTTCAATCACACAAGAGAAGTCGGAAAAGATTTTGCTGTTGTCGAGCCTGGGGTTTATTTTAGAGACTTTGAAAAAGAAATATTAAAAAGGGGTTTAATGTTCCCATCGTATCCTGCATCGAAAGAACTTTGCGCATTAGGTGGAATAGTTGCTAATAACTCCGGTGGGGAGAAATCTTTGCAATACGGGAAAACGGAAAATTATGTTTTAGGACTTAAAGTTGTCTTGTCGGACGGAAACGAATATTACATCGAAAAGTTATCCGGTCCGGAACTTGCTAAAAAATTAAACAAGAAAGGATTTGAAAGCGATTTATATAACAAAGTTTATAAACTTATAAAAACCAATTTTAATGTTGCTCTAAAAGCTAAGCCAGATGTTTTAAAGAACTCAAGCGGATATGATATTTGGAATATTTATAATCCAGAGGACGGTAGTTTCGATTTAACTAAACTTTTTGTAGGTTCTCAAGGAACTTTGGGGATTATTACCGAAATAAAAGTAAAACTTGTTCCAGTAAATAGATTTTCGAAATTATGCGTTATTTTTGTAAAAGATATCTCAAAAGTTCCGCAATTTGTAAACGAAGTTTTAAAATTGTCCCCAGGAAGCTTGGAAGTTACTGACGATCACACATTCAAGCTTTATTTGAAATATTTTAGAGAAATGGCGTCCTTATTGGGTGCTAAGGGGATATTTTCAACAATAAAGCTATTCTTACCGGAATTTATTATGGTCTTGCGAGGAGGAGTCCCAAAACTTGTAATACTTGCCGAGTTTGATGGCAATAATGCTAGCAATGTATTAAATCAGGCAGGCAAAGTAATTCCTATAGCTAAAAAATATGGATTTGATTCTAAGATTGCCAAGAATGAAATTGAGGCCGAAAAATATTGGCGTCTTCGTCGCGACACTTATAGGCTATTAAGAGAAAAGCTTAAAAATGAAGTTGCGGCACCTTTCATAGACGACTTAATTGTAAAACCGGAATATCTGCCAGAGTTCTTGCCAAAACTTTATGAGATATTAGATAAATATAAATTGACATATACTATTTCAGGACATATTGGCGAAGGGAACTTTCATGTTATTCCTCTTATGAATTTTAGGAATGATGAGGAAAAAATAATTCATGAAGTAACGGATAAGGTGTACGCTCTAGTTTTGAAATATAAAGGATCGCTCTCTGCCGAACATAACGACGGTCTTATAAGAAGTCCGTATCTTGGAAAGCAATTTGGCAAAGAAGTTTTTGGAATCTTCAAAGAAATAAAGAATATTTTTGATCCGCAAGGAATTTTCAATCCACATAAGAAGACGCTCTCCGACAAGAAATATTCTCTGGCGCACATTATGGACTAAATCTTCTTATAGTCCTAATTCGTGAGAATAAGAGAATAGTTTGATATAATAAGGTTTGCGATGGAGAACACTAGAGAATTGGAGAAAATTTTAAAAGCGTTAGCTAACAAAAGGCGGTTAGCTATTCTTAAGTATTTGAAAAATGAAGGAGAGACATCTGTTGGCGATATCGCCAATAAGATTAAACTTTCTTTTAAATCTACTTCTAGACATCTTAGCGTCCTATTCGCAGTGGATATAATTGAGAAGGATCAGAAAGGCTTACAGGTTTTCTATGGGATAGCCGGTGACTCAAAACCGGCCGTCAAGGCTGTTTTATCGCTTCTGTGATTTGGATCTGATGTATCTATTCTCTTATTCGTACGAATAAGAGAATAGATGGACTGGTATGGTTGGAGAAAAAAAAGAAATTTGGAGTATAAAATTATCTAATGAGAATCATTGCCCATTTTGACATGGATGCTTTCTTTGCTGCGATTGAGGAGCGTGACAAACCGCGGTTTAAAGGAATGCCCATTGTGGTCGGAGCGGATCCGTTTGGTGGCAAAGGGCGAGGAGTTGTTTCAACTGCGAATTATAAGGCGCGTGAATATGGAATTCATTCGGCACTCCCAATTTCCACGGCTTGGAGATTATCGGAAATTGCGAAGCGTGCTGGAAAAGCTCAAACGATTTTTGTTGGAGTAAATATGGAAAAGTATATTGAAGAATCTGGGAAGATTATGGAAATTATTCACGCCTCAGTTCCACTTGTGGAGCAAGCCAGTGTAGATGAAGCTTACGCTGATTTGAGTTTTGTTGCCAGTAACCCTTCTCTAATTCGCGCGAATAGGCGAATGGGTGATGGTGGGTATAAAAAGGCGATTGAGATTTGCTGGAAGATAAAAATGGAAGTTAAGAAAAAGCGGAAGCTCACGGTGTCGGTGGGTGTGGGGCCGAATAAGCTCATTGCCAAAATTGCATCAGGGAAAAATAAGCCAGACGGCTTAACGGTTGTGAGAGAAGATGAAACTGAGAAGTTTTTGGAACCTTTGAAAATTCGAGATATTCCTGGAATTGGACCAAAGACCGAGGAAATGTTTTTGAAGAAAGGAGTGAAATTAGTCCGAGATTTAAAAAAGTTTTCTCAAAACCAAATGAAAGAAATGATGGGGAAATGGGGATTGGATTTGTATGAGAAAGTTCGTGGACTAGATGATTCGCAGGTTGTTGAAGAATATGAAGCTAAGTCTATTGGAGAGGAAGAAACTTTTTCTGAAGACTCAAAAGATGCAATATTTATTTCAAAACATTTGGAGAGACTTTGCGAAGGTGTATTTGAGACATTTTCTAAAAGCGGTTTTAAAAGTTTTAAGACAGTTAGTATCAGAATGCGGTTTTCTGATTTCGAAACTAAAACACGTGCTCATACTTTGGCTAAATCAGCTTCAGATAAAGAAACTTTAAAATTCGAAGCGATGCGACTTCTAAGTCCGTTTTTGGATAAAAGGGAGAATCCTAGAAATAAAAAAATAAGACTAATTGGTGTTAGAATAGAGAAGTTAATTTAAAAAATGGAAAAACTTGAATTTTCAGAAAAAGCTAAATCAATAAAACCAGGAATCTACGAGCACTTCAAAGGTGCTAAGTATAAAGTTTTGGGCGTTGTAAGACATAGCGAAACTTTAGAAGAAATGGTTTTGTATGAACATATGTTTGGTGACCATAGTACTTGGATAAGACCAATAGATATGTTCTTAGAACAAGTTGAGAATGATGGGAAAAAGATACCACGCTTCAAATATATTGACGAAAATTAATGTTTATAAAAGTTAAAGCTTTTCCTGGCTCAAACAAAGAAAAGATAATTAAAAAAACAGAGGATAGTTTCGAGATTTATGTAAAAGAGAAACCAGAACGTGGATTAGCGAACAAAGCAATTGTTATTTATCTAGCTAAACACTTCAAAGAGCCAGTTAACAAATTCAAGTTAATTAGGGGTGCAAGAGGGAAAAGTAAAATTTTCAGCATCAATTCATAAGCTTTCGGAATAAATACTATTGGAATATACTTGAAGTCTAATGTCCCAATATTATAGTGCTAAAAGAACTAATAATCTCTTCGATCCTAATTACAATTTTCCATTCAAGCTAAGTAGATCAAAGATAGATCTTTTTTTGAATTGCGCACGCTGTTTTTATTTGGATAGAAGGCTGGGGATTTCTCAACCGCCGGGATTTCCTTTTAGTTTAAACAGCGCTGTAGATAAACTTTTAAAAAAAGAATTTGACATCCATAGGGCTAAAAGGACAACTCATCCTTTGATGAAAACTTATGGAATTGATGCGGTTCCATTTCAAGACGAAAGAATGGAAGAATGGAGAGATGCAATGAGGAGGGGGATACAGTATCACGATGAGTCGACAAACTTAATAATAACTGGTGGGATAGATGATGTTTGGGTTACTCCAAACGGCGAACTTTTGATAGTTGATTATAAAGCTACCTCCAAATCTGGCGAGGTAAGTTTAGATGCTGATTGGCAGATAGGATACAAGAGACAAATGGAAATATATCAGTGGCTGTTTAGAAAAAATGGATTTAAGGTTTCGGACACTGGATATTTTGTTTATTGTAATGGAGATGCTGACAAGGAAGCTTTTGACGGAAAGTTGGAGTTTGATATAAAAATCATTCCTTATAAAGGAGATGATTCTTGGGTTGAACAAGTAATCATAAATGCTCATAAATGTCTTTCGAGTAACGAAATTCCTAACGCTTCACCTGAATGTGATTATTGTGCATATCGTCTAGCGGCAAGTAAAATTGAAGAGTAAACCCCCACACCTTTTCTGGATTGCTTCGCAGAATGAATTTATAAAAGTGAAATTTGTATCGAGAAAAGGTGTGGGGGTAAAGGTCGGAAGAGAAAAACTATATAATATGACTCACAAAATATATTTTCATATAACTAGCGCAATTTTTGCAATCATAACCCTACTTCATTTTTCGAGACTTATTTTTGGTTGGACTGCAATTGTCGGCGACTATGAAGTGCCAATGTGGATGAGCTATGTAGGAACGATAGCTGCCGGCTTCTTGTCGTTACAGGCGTTTAAACTTAATAAGTAAAATTGTCCTATAATAAGTTAGTTGAATAAATGGACGAACAAATCTTGAAGAAACTTGAAGAGCACGACAAAGTGCTTAAGGATATTTATCGCTCAACGGAAGCGACTAGAAACTATTTCAAATGGACTCTTATCATAAGTATTGTGGTGATAGTTGTTCCTCTCATTGGATTAGTCTTTGCAATTCCACAATTATTGAGAACTTTAAATCTGGGAGGTCTGGGAAACTACGGTAACTTAGGATTGTAATGTCGAGCAAAAGAGTTTTAAGAATAAACAAAAATAGTAAGTTTATTTTTGAAGCCATAAAGGAAGGAAAGAAATCAGTTGAGACAAGAGCGGCAAGCGTGAGATACAAAAATATTTCTATTGGAGATGTTCTGATTTTTACTTGTGGAGATAAGCGATTAGAAAAAGAAGTTAAGAGAGTGAAGAGATTTGCAAGTATCCATAGCCTACTCAAATCTGTAAATTTCAAAAAAGTTATGCCTTGGGTTTCTTCAGTAAAAGAAGTGGAAAAAAGCTATTATAAATTTCCAGGTTATAAAGAGAAAATAAAACAATTAGGACTTATAGCAATGTATTTAAAATGAACATAAATTTATGAAAATAAAAAAACTTGGACACTCATGTTTGGTTATTGAAGAAAGGGATTTAAAAATTCTTACCGACCCAGGGAGTTTTACTGATACTCAAAACGAGATAACCAGAATCAATTTAATACTAATAACTCATCAACATAGAGATCATTTACAAATTGATTCGGTAGTAAAAGTTTTAGCAAATAATCCTAACGTAAAAATAATTACTAATACTGAAGTTGGTGAAATTTTAGACAAAGAACAAATTAAATACGAAGTTATTGAGAATGGTGGAAGTACTATCGTTTCTGGGGTAAGTATTGATGGATATGGAAACGAGCATTATTTACTTCCAAATATGGTGCCAGTTCAAAACACTGGTTACTTAATTGCAGGGAAACTATTTTATCCTGGAGACGCTTTTTATAATCCTAATCGTGATATTCAAATATTAGCGCTTCCGCTTGGCGGGCCATGGGTTAAAGTCCAAGAGGCAATTAATTATGCAAAAGCGATTAATCCTGAAAGTATTTTTCCGGTTCACGATGGGATGATTGACTCGCCAAAAGATTTCTATAAAGAACAGACAGAAAGGTTTAAAGAAGTTGGTCTAAAGTTTATATCGCTTAGCAATAACGAAGAAATAGAAATTTAGAGATGACAATTATTTCACAAGAAGTTTTGAAAAATCGAAAAACGAAAGCAATAAAGATTATTAAAGTTTTAAAGAAACTTATCCCTAAATCCAGAACTGTTTTGAATTATAGAAATAATTGGGAACTTATGGTTGCTGTCCAGCTTTCAGCCCAATGTACTGATAAAAAAGTTAATGAAGTTACCACCAAGCTTTTTAAAAAATACAGGACTTTAAATGATTATGTTAAAGCGAAGCCGAAAGAATTTGAGAAGGACGTAAAATCAACCGGCTTCTATAGAAACAAAACCAAAAATATTTTAGCTGCGGCAAAAATTATTAAAGAGAATCATGGTAAGCTTCCCAAAACAATGGCGGAGATGATAGCAATTCCCGGAGTTGCTAGGAAAACAGCAAATATAGTTTTAGGTAATGCGTATGGAATTATTGAAGGAGTTGCAGTAGATACGCATGTTAAGAGGCTGTCAAAAATATTAGGATTAACGGAGGAGACAGACCCAGTCAAAATAGAAAAAGATTTAATGGAGATACTTCCTAAAAAAGAATGGCTAGATTTTAATCACAGACTTGTCGAATACGGGAGACATTATTGTCAGGCTCGTCCGCACAATCATGCGAATTGTCCACTTAGTAAAATTAAATAAAGTTAATAACTTTCTTTGATTTCAGTTATCAGTTTTGTATAATGTAGTAGTATATTGAAGTAAGCTTTACAAATTGCGGTATGCCGACCGATGGTTGCAAATGCGGTTCTGAGCATTCTCTGCTTGTGTGTAGAGGGTGAGT
>Ga0209726_10009410_pt1 | contig 10180 bp, 11 predicted proteins | sample Subgrocontami54m_FD_187453 | JGI IMG/M metagenome (GOLD analysis project Ga0209726, IMG submission 187453) | Subsurface groundwater microbial communities from S. Glens Falls, New York, USA - GMW46 contaminated, 5.4 m (SPAdes) (version 3) | ecosystem: Environmental > Aquatic > Deep subsurface >... | reverse complement strand
AGAGGAACGAGACCATCGCCTCCCAAGCGGCTCTGATCGAAGAGCGCTGGGCCGCCATGCAGCAGATGGAGACGATGGTCCGCGAGAGGAACGAGACCATCGCCTCCCAAGCGGCTCTGATCGAAGAGCGCTGGGCCGCCATGCAGCAGATAGAGGCCATGGTCCGCGAGCGGGATGAAACCATCGCAGCGCAAGCGCAGATGATCGAAGAGCGCTGGGCCGCCATGCAGCAGATAGAGGCCATGGTCCGCGAGCGGGATGAAACCATCGCAGCGCAAGCGCAGATGATCGAGGAGCGCGACCGGCGGATTGCCGAACTGCAACGTGAGCTTCGCGAGACTAAGTCCGTTCCTCGTTGAAGGCGGTACTGTCTTCCGAACGTGTTGGATCTGTCGCCTTATCGACATGTGCCGGCGACACACTATTCATCTCATATACTTGTATACTTGGAGGGGAACCGTGAGGGTACATATGACGAAATTCCTCTACCTTGGTCTTGCGTTAGTACAGTGGGCAATCGTCGTTGAGGTTGCATGGGCCAGGGTGTTGCGGGAGATCTTGCCCCGGATCCCCATGTGATAGAGCTTGGTCTTCGCCACGCGCAGGCATGCCTCAATATCCCTGAGGTTTTCCCGGTACGTCAGTTGGGCAAAGGCCATACAAAGGAACTGGTCCAGGCAGGAAAACGTCTTCACCTTGTAATTGCCGTTGTAGCGCTCGACGCATTGGCGAAACTCGTAGGTGGGAATCAAGTCCATCGGGTGAGCAAACACGGTTCTGCCGAGATTCATACGCCATCTCCTTCCGCTCAGACGTTGCGGAAGTATGGCCTATGGGAGAAAATAATTTCAAATCGAAAAAATTCCCTTTTGGATAAAAGCCCATATTTATCTGCGTGTTAAAGCACTTTCCCTGTTCAACGTTGGGACACTACTGTGTTCGTATATTATGAAAATCTCATCAGAGCGAGGAGACGCCGATGGCAACAGTTCCAAAGGGCCTTCAGATTCCTCAGTGGATCGCCACAGCGATTGAAGATCTGGCTGGCTTCACCAACCGAAATATCTTTGAGGACGTGGTTCGGTAAATTAACGATGTCTATAGCTAATCTTATTTCTGCGACGAGATACAACAATTGCTTATCGTACTCCTACGAGAAGCCGTGCGTTTTATGCTTACAAACGGATATCGTGAAATTATTTGAAACTGTAGATGTCAACCAGAAGCCGGTTGCAATTTATGTGTGTAAAACATGTTTCAGCGTTCTACCGAAGTACAGCCACAGCCTAAGTGATGAAGAGCTCCAGCAGAGCAACGATTCCGGTATGGAATACTATTTTTCGGCAAATAAGGATCAGTGGAATGCCGATGTAAGCTGTCTGGATGGCATGGTCCAATACTTTGAGGACCTATTGGGGGATAAAGACAAATCTATAGTTGGCGAAATTGGGACCGGGCGGGGCTGTTTATTGGCGGCATTAAAAAAGCGGGGCTATGGGGTCAAAGGGTGTGAACCGACTTTACTTGCCGACCTATCCAGAAAGTACTTCGAATTCGGTGATGACGAGCTGTTAAAGTGCCGCATCGATGTTTTTGCTGAAAGCTATCCGGAAACTTTCTCAAGCATCTTCGCTTGGCATGTCTTTGAACATATTCCCAGTCCGCTTAAGGCATTTTCCTCGGTGCATGCAATGTTGAAGAGCGGAGGCTTTTTGATATCTCAGTTCCCAACATTACGAGTAGAAGAGCTGCACCAGCAGCATCTGATATTTTTTTCCGAACAGTCTTTTGAATACATCTGTCGTAAGACGGGGTTTTCTCTGGCCGCAGTCTCCTATGATTATCACAATAGATTCATGACGGTGATTTTAAGAAAATAGACGATAACCAAGACATACTAGAACGATGGATAGCCATTGTGGTGAGGATGATATCGAGCGAATAGTGAGTTAATCCCGACTCTTGTTGAGAATGGCGAAGCGATCTCTCATGCTTGTCATGTTATGCAGGAGAAGCTTTGGGATTCATATATTCGGGGAGGTGCAGAGTGCGGACACAAGCAACGAAATTGCTCTATCTTAGCCTGCTGTTGACGCAGTATGTCATCGTTGTTCAGATTGCCTGGGCTCAAGAAGCACTACCGCAGTCAGGGCTTCCCGGTTTTACGACGTTTCAGCTTACCAAGGAAAACTGGCGTGAGGCGGCCTCGATTATTTCTCAGGCTGGACTGAGCGAGAATCCTCTTATCGTCATCAAGCGAGATGTTCCACTCGGCCCTCTACCTGTCAGAATTCCTCAGCATGTTCGGATTCTCGATTTCAGATATGGGGGTGGCGTTAACCTGGTGCGTGGTCACCACCCACGCCTGGAAGGCATCTGGGGCCAGTATGCTCATCTCGGTGCTGGTCTTAGGCAGAATATCACAATCTCAGATGTCATTACTCCTGACGCTACAGTAACTGATTGGCGATCCAACCCAAAGGCATACAGTTCAACACAGTTTAGTTCACCTGCCGAATATCACCATAAAGTTAATCACTATCAGAATCTCATGAGCGAGGTGTGGAACTTCAATCCAAGTATTAACGGCGTGGCGATCTGGGGAGACTCAGGCGCTTTCGTACCTGGCAGCAAGGTGTGGGGCGGGTTCTTTTCGGCGCGGTCTTGGCCCCTATACTGGCAGGAGTACGTGCCGAAGGATCGGCCGCCATTTACCATCGACAACTTTGATGCCCAACTCATTGGCCTTGAGATAGACGTTCTGAATGCCGGGAAGGACTGGCCGGGCTGGGGTCGCGAGAATGCAGGTATCTTGAGTAAGACTGGTCTTCAGGTAGTGGGTTTTGGGAAACAGAATACCCAGGCAATAGAGATTCGCAGCGAAGACTCCGACTCGCCGGATGCCGCTAAACGCAAAGGTCTTTGGAAGGCCGGCATGGTGGTGTATAACAGCCTTACCAAGGACGGCCGGGTGATTTATGGTTTGTTTGAGGAGGGTGGGATCGGCATCGACTTCGACCAGCCGGTATTTGAGCACGGCGCCATGCGTCTCCACACGAAGCGAGAGGGTCAGGGGCTGGTCTTCAACGGCGGCAGGGGTGGGCAGATTTACGCCGATGAATCGGGTACGCTGACGCTGTCGAGCGGTGCGCAAGGATTCCGCGTAAAGGGCCCGGATGGAAGTGAGGCAATCCGGATCGGTTCCGACGGAAAGGTGGTTCTGAGCTCGGTTACGCTGGACACTCGTCAATTAGTAGGCGCTTTTGTGCGCGACCCGGTTGCGATATTGATCATGGTCGGGATTGCCATGGTCCTGTTCCTTCCCGTGCAACTGTTCGTGACCTACCTTATGCTGCGGCGACGCCGGCCGTCTGCTCAACCGGGCATATAAGGAAGTATGGAATCATCGAGTGTATACTTCGATTGTCCGGGCGACCTATGTACGTGCGCGGGGGCGCAACCGCACCCGCGCTGCTCAATGTGGTGTCATGCATAGGACTTCATAACACAACGATGGGTGGGTAGTCCGAATGGCCACTATCGCATGGCTCGTTCCAAATCTCCTCGAGGGATCGGGGGGCCACCGCACAATTCTCCAACATGCGGCATTTCTACAACAACAGGGGCACCATTGTGTGCTGTATCTTGAGGACCATCAATATTTATTCGAAAGATCATTAAAAAAAGATATTGCAAGAATGTTTGGTTTTGAATTTGATGATGTCCAGCTTGGCTGGTCGCATGTACGCCCGGCTGACCTCGTATTTGCGACAATCTGGTACTCTGCGAAGGTCGTACGAGATCTGCCATTTCCGTGCATGAAGGCGTATTTCGTTCAGGACTACGAGGCTTGGTTCAATCCCATGGGTGACGGGTTTCTGATGGCGGAAAACTCATATCGATACGGGCTGTACCCGGTTACTATCGGACGATGGCTGCCTGCAAGGTTGAAAAAGCGGTTCGATGTACAGGCGGCCTTCTTCGATTTCTGTGCCGATCTCGATATCTACCGACGACTGCCGAACATCCAGCGCGAACGGGCGGTGTGCTTCGTATTTCAGCCGGAGAAAACCAGGCGTTGTACCCAAATCGGCCTGGAAGCCCTTGGCATCGTTAAACAGTTGATGCCTGATGTGACAGTATATCTTTACGGCTCAAAGGATTCCGGCGGGCCGTGGTTCGATCATAAACACCTTGGGCTACTGAGGCTGGAAGAATGCAATCGTCTCTATAATAAGTGCACTGTGGGGCTGTGTCTCAGTTCCTCCAATCCTTCCCGGATCCCCTTTGAGATGATGGCGGCAGGTCTGCCTGTCGTGGAAATGTTCCGGGAGAGTACCCTGTATGACCTTCCGCAAGGCGCGGTGTTGCTGTGTGATCCGACACCGGAGTCATTAGCTGAGGGGCTCTTGAGGATCCTCGGAGAACCCTCATTGGCTGCGAGAATGGGCCGGACGGGTTTAGAATACATGGCAGAGCGACCGTTGGAGAAGGGGTTGAGGCAGTTCCTGGAACTCGTGGAACGTCTGCTGCAGGGAAACGGTCTTCCAGACGTGAAACTGGAGCCGATGTACCGTATCCCTCCCGTTATCTCTCAGTCATATAGAAATCACAATGGGAATTACGGGGGGTTCTCTTCCTCTATTCCGGATAGAGGTCGATTGGCCTTTCTGCCGCCTGGCGTTCGAGTGGTTGTGCGGAGTTGCTATCGGACCCTTCGCCGGCTGGTGAGTCAGTCCCATGCCTAGTGAAATACACAATGCAGCAGAGGCCGGCGGGACCTCTGAGTACCATTTGATGACCGTAGATGTCTGGGATACGCTGCTTCGCCGGCGTTGTCATCCGGATGCGGTAAAGTTACACGTATGTCGTTGGTTGTTGCACTGCTACGGTCGATGTCTTCCCAGCGAGCACAGGGACCACTGGGTATTGCTCCGATTGCGTCAGCAGGCAGAGAAAGAGCTTGGAGAGGAGAGCCGGCGAGAAGGAGGTGATGACGAGTATCGTCATCTTGAGGTGTATGAGCGATGGCTCTATCTGGCCGGTATCAAGACGACTTTCAGTCCTGAAGAGATCTCGCGCCTTTGCAGTGCGCTGGGGCAAGTCGAGTTGGAGCAGGAGCGATATATTTCATATGCCGACCCATCGATTGCCGATGTGCTTGCCAATATTCGCGCCCGCAAGACCCTTTTTCTCAGCGATTTCTACCTGCCTGTTGAGATGGTGAAGGAGCTTCTCTCGTTCCATCACATGGATGGCATGACTCCGGACGGTATTGTCTCATGTGATGTCAAGCTCAACAAGAAATCCGGCAGGCTGTTTCGTTACCTCCATGAGAGCCTCGGGATTACCCCGGACAGACACATCCACGTGGGGGATCATCTCTGGGCGGATGTCGAATCGCCGAAACGAATCGGCGTCACTGCCGTACACTACATTCCGGAGAACGCGCACAGACAGCGCCGGATGCACGAGGACAGTTTCCGTGCCAGAGGCGACTTTCTGCAACGAGCCGTTCATTCGTTGTGCGATTCTCGCGATTCTCGATACGACCAGGACGGTTCTCTGCCGGCCCGATTCTACGCGCTTGGTCGCGAGTCCTCCCTGTGGTTTTTTGGCTTCGTCCTGTATCTGATGGAATGTGCGGTTGCAGAGAAAGTGGACAGGCTCTTCTTCCTGACTCGTGAAGGAGAATTCTTCCTCGAACTCTATAGGCGCGCGGCTGAGTGTCGTATCCTCGGATGTTCTGTGCCGGAAGGCACGCTACTTGAGGTCAGCAGGATCTCGACATTTGCAGGATCGCTCCGTTCATTCACGTCGACTGAGCTGATGCGAATCTGGAATCAGTACAGCGTACAATCCATGAACGCCCTCCTGACATCTCTGGGCATTGATCCTTTGCGATTTGTGGACAAGGCTGCATCGTACGGCATAGATATTGATCAGGATATCACCTATCCTTGGCAAGATTCGCGAGTTCAGGCATTGTTCAAAGACGATTGGGTGCGACGGGAAATTGAGCGCGAGCTTTTTAGAAAGAAATCTGACTTATTGTCATATCTCGCTTCAGTTGGACTTCCTGGACAGAGTACCAAAGTCGGTATTGTTGATATAGGGTGGCGTGGAACCATCCAGGATAACCTGGCCTATGCAATGCCGACGGTTCAACTCTACGGTTATTATCTGGGTTTACTTCGCTATTTGAATGACCAACCATCCAACGCCGTGAAGAGCGCTTTTGGGCCGAATCGGAACGAAGCGCAATCGGATTATGCCGATTTGCTGGATTTTGTTGCTCCCGTCGAGATGCTGTGCAATTCCCCTCACGGGGGTGTAGAGCACTATGAGGTCTCCAGGAGCGGAGTGAAGGTTGCGCGTCTCACTGACCCTGCGGAGAATCAGGTGTATGATTCGTACATCCGGCATTTTCAGGCCGGCGTCATTGATTCCATCGCGTACTGGTCGGACTTTGTTCGGACGCATGCCTACACATCCGCCGAGATCAGACCGCTCGCCATGGATATATGGGGAACACTTATTCAAAAACCTCCATCATTCCTCTCTAAAGCCTACTTTGAGTTGAACCATAATGAGACGTTCGGTGTAGGGCGTTTTTCCGATAAACGTCAGTCGCCGCGCGCGCAAGGCCTCCTGTTCGCCTTCTTGTCAAAACGTCATCGGCAGCAACTGGATGCCTTCCTGACGGAAGTTGGGTGGGTTCCAGGGCTTATGGTTTACCCGGAGACTGCTCCACTTGTTAGATGGTCTCTACGCGCATTTCTTCAAGCTCGCAGAATCAAACGGTTTGCATACAACTTCTTGCGAGCACGATTCGTGTGAGAGCGTATTTCTTGCATCGGTCATCATGCTTGTCCAACATAGGATTTTTGAAAGACCGGATTTGGACAGCATTCTTAAAATCCCCCCCCCTGCTTAATACATGCAGGGGCAGGCTCTCGCCCCTCTTTTCCAAAGAGGGGTATTCACCATATTTCCCCCTTTGAGAAAGGGGGATTGAGGGGGATTTGCACGTGGGAGTATTTGTATTAGCCATTTGGACAGCATATTGTGATAGCGGCAACCTCATTTTTCAGGATGTTACAGGTATCAATGAACCCACTTGCTTCGCTTGTCCAAAAAGGATGTTTTATGGAAAAAATAAAAAAATAGGGACGAGCTACCATTTATTACTCGGAGCCACTACTGTCCGGTTAAATGTGAAATCAGCATTTCAGAGTTTGTAACTTCTTGTTTTATAAGGATACGGTTTTCTGACGTGAGTTGAAATCGTTTACACCTTGACATGCTCGGAAAGCCTCATCAATAAAGGCTTTGCGTGAGTTGCGCTTAAAATGAACCGGACAGTAGTGACTCGGAGCATAAAATAGTGGCCCCCCCCTTTTCGCAAAGGGGGGTAAGGGGGGATTTGAACGATCAGGAAATCCCCCTCAATCCCCCTTTTTTAAAGGGGGAAGTGGCTTGAGATGTTGCGCAAGAGTGCAATCTAGTTCGTGCTCCCCGTAATAAGTTTGATACCAAAGAGGAAGTGACTAACGAATAAGACTTCGCAGCGGACCGGCAGGTCCGTCTGCAAGTCGTGGTTGAACTGAGCCGCGGGTACGGGGTACCTTTGGAATTTGCTTCCGGAGTTTGGTCCGATACAGAGACGACTACTCAGGCAGATGTGGGAGCGGATCTGGGGGTAGGATGGGTCGGTCGTGTGGAGGAAGGGCGCCTGGGAGCGGCTGCGAAGGTCTGGGAGTGGGAGAGGAGAGGTTGGGCAAGTCGTGGTGGACGGGCACTGACCGTGGCACGGCGAGCGAGACTCGTCGGTGCAGGGCGATTGAATGGGTTGGCGGAGCACGGAGCGATCACGGTGGTCCTCGCCGTCTGCGGATCTCATGGATGTGGAGCATCTCGCAGGCGCAGTGGGGGCAGACAATCGCGGCCGGACGACAGGCTATGGGCGGTGCTGCACGGGAGGCAGGGGACGAGTCAACTATCCTGGGGCGGTCGGGCTGCAGTTGTTCTTGGACAAGGGCGAAGAGGTGGCGCTGCTTGGGATGGAGCAGGCCGTAGGTCCGCACCTTCTGGAAGCCGCGTGGCAGGACATGCTGGAGAAACCGCCCGATGAACCGTTCGGCGGGGAGCGTCCGGATCCGAGGGGCATTGGTTGTGGAGTCACGGTACCGGAACGTGACCTGGCCATTTGCGAGATCTAGAAGATTGCGGTTGCTGATGGCGACGCGAAAGATATGGGGCGCCAGGTACTTCAGGGCCGCCGCACCGCTGCCCACGGCGATGAGGTCCACGACCCAGCCCTGCTGCCAGACCTCCCGGGGGACCTGCGCGAACAGACCGGCCTGCTTGAGCAGGTCCCGGAACTTGGCCCGAAAGATCCGGGCGAGGGGTTTTTCGGGCACGAGGTAGTTGGGTCGGGCCGCTCGCCACGTGTGGCCGTCCGAGTGCAGCCCGCCCCCGGGGATCAGATAGTGGACATGCGGGTGATAGCGCAGGTCCCGAGTCCAGCTTTGCAGGACGCCGATCAGGCCGAGGGTGCCTCCGATGTATGTGGGATCGGCAGCCAGCTTCTGCAGGGCCTGTTGGGAGGCCCGGAAGAGCAGGTCGTACAGGAGCTTCTGGTGGCGACGGGCTAGGCGTCGCAAGCCGTGCGGTAAGGTAAAGGTAGCCATGAAGTACGGGACGGGCAGGAGCAGTTGTTGCTGCTGATCGAGCCAACGATCCACTTGGTCGTTCTGACACTTGGGGCAGTGGCGGTTCTTGCAGGAGTGATACTGGTAGTGCTCCTGCTGACACTTCGGGCAGCGGGACCAGATGACCGCCCGAGGCCTCGGTGCGACAGGCACAGATATCCTGGATGGCCCGCCTGTGGCTGGGCAGCAGCCGGTCGTGGTATCTGGCGAGATAGTCCGGGCCATGCAGGTGGAGGATGTCCGCCAGCTCAGGCATGGGCGATCTACAGGTCAGCCATGAGCCGGTTGATGATCTCGGTGGCCGGTCTGAGGGCCGGCTCGGTCAGTTGCGTGTAGAGCATGGTGGTTTGGGGAGTGGCGTGGCCCAGGATCTGCTGGATGATGCGGAGATCCACGCCCTGTTCCAGCAGATGGGTAGCGTAGGAATGGCGCAGCGTATGGACCGAGGCCCGCTTGTGCACACGGGCCTTGGCCAAGGCCTCCTTGAAGGCGATCTGGACGCTGGCGACCGGCAGGGGCTGCTCGGCGGTTGGCTCCCCCCGCCCGCTGCGACCGGGAGCAGGGAAGAGCCACTGCGGATGGCGATGGGTCTTCCAGAGCTCTCTCAGAAGTTCAAGAGTCCGCCTGGGCAGCGGGACGTAGCGATCCTTGTTCCCCTTGCCGCGGATGTGCAGGAACAGGCGGTCGCTGTCGATATCGGGAATCTGCAAGGTCCGGCCTTCGGTCAGGCGCAACCCGCAGGAGTAGATCGTGGCCAGGCAGACCCGATGGCGGAACATGTGGACGCACGCCAAAGCTCGACGGACCTCCTCGAGACTCAAGACGGTGGGCAGGGACGTGACCCGCTTGGGCTTGAGCAGACCGATGTGTGGTCCAGTCTCTCTTCAGGGTCTGCTCGTAGAAGAACTTGATCCCACAGAGGGCAATGGTACAGGCCACCCTCGACCAGCGGCTGACATTGGTGCGGAAGAGGAAATACTGCCGCAGTTCCTCATCCGTGATCAGGTCCGGGGATTTATGGTGGTGTTGAGCGAGCTTGAGGACCGCTCGGGAGTAGGATTGCTGGGTGCGGGGCGAGAAGCCTCGAAGCTGCATATCCTGGATCATACGTTCGCGCAGAGTGCCCATGGTAGACCTCCTGTGTTGTTTGGTTTGCGTCTTGGCGCACACGGAGGGTCTACCATGCTTCTATATTGGTCGCAACTGAACAGAGAAGAACCCTGCCGCGTCAGCGGCTCAGTTCAACCAATCGTTCCAGCGGATGGCGTAAACGCCGCCGCTGCTCTCATGGCTCTGCGCGAAGGACCGACCAACACTGTTCCTGTTCGTGATTTCGTATCCTAGTGTAGTGTCCACGAATTAGCTAGACAGTGTCCGCTGTGGCGGAAGGGTACAGCCGGGCTGGATCTGCTCCAGCGTCTGGCGGCAGCCAGAGAGCTTGGCCACAATCGATTCGACGGTGGCGG
>Ga0209726_10009406_pt1 | contig 10182 bp, 11 predicted proteins | sample Subgrocontami54m_FD_187453 | JGI IMG/M metagenome (GOLD analysis project Ga0209726, IMG submission 187453) | Subsurface groundwater microbial communities from S. Glens Falls, New York, USA - GMW46 contaminated, 5.4 m (SPAdes) (version 3) | ecosystem: Environmental > Aquatic > Deep subsurface >... | reverse complement strand
TGTCACTTCGCTGGTGGCGGCACCCATCCGGCCGGCGCGTCCGGCCAGGTGGCGTCCGGCCTGGCCGGCTCCGCCTGATCGGGCCCCAGCCGTTCGGGACTGATGTCGGCGAAGACGAAGTTCTCGGGAGCCACAGGCGTTCCGGCGAGACGCCGCAGCATCGCCAACTGACCCGCATGGGTCATCGCATCGGAGAACGGTCCCTGCAGCAGGCGTTCCGCAGACATCTCGCCCCGTAGCGGCGTGCCGCTCTCGATCTGTCGCGCCAGATCCCGCACCATCTCGTGAAAACGCCCGATTTCCTCTTGCAGCGACGGCAGGGGATCGGGCCAGTATGTGCCACCGGTGAAGAACGTCCGCGCGTAGCCGAGCACGCTCGTCATGTGGCACACCAGGCCCGCGGGCGTGCGCACGCCCTCGGCCGCCTGGAAGGACCCGAAGTCAGCCGGCGCGCCCCGCAGCGCTTTCTGGGTGCGATAGGCCAGGGCCGCGAGAAAGTGCTGCAGCAACCGCCGCTCGGCGTCCATCATCGTCATCACCTCGGTCGTTCCGCACGTTCTTCGGTTCCGAACTCGACCTCGTCGGCCCGCCGGGCGTCGATGACCGGGCCGAAGCTGACGATGTCTGGCAGTGTCGCGTTGTGATGGGCCCTGATCTCGGCGCCTGAGGCGTGCGCCTTGTCGTGCGTTGTGTGCGCATCGGCCACGAGCACCACCGGGAAGCCCGACGCAGCGGCGCGCCTCACCGTGGTATCGACGCAGAACTCCGACGCGTAGCCGCAGATGACGAGCGTCTCTGTGCCCCACCCTGCCAGGAGATCGCCGAGTTCCGTGTGAAGGAAGGAATCCGGCGTCGTCTTGCGGACCCTCACGTCCCGATCGTCGACCACGAGACGCCGTTCGAGCTGCCACCCGTCGGACCCGTGCGCGAGCGGACCGTTGAGGGTTTCGTGCTGCACGAACACGACCGGCACGCCCGCCGTGCGCGCGCGGGCGGTGAGGGCGTTGATGCGATCGACCACCGTATCCGCCTCGTGGGGCCGAGGCGTTCCTTCGAAGAGGCCGCGCTGGACGTCGATGACGAGCAGCGCCGACTTCGCGGGCATTCTGGTCGTGGGGTGAGGCCTGACGGCCGAGCCGCGCGCGCAGAGCACATCGAGCTGGCGCAGGTGGTGATGGAGGTGGCCCACGTAGTCGCGCATGAAGTAGTCGAGCGAGGTCGGCCGATCAGGCGGGACCGGTTGCCACGCGAGCGCATCGAGGTTGTGGCGCGTGTGCACGCGCAGGCGGACCGGCTCGGGCGTCGCGCGCATGACCCGCGCCAGATGGCCGTTGTAGGCGACCCAGAGGTCCAGGAGTTCCGGCCATGGAGCCTGCTGGTACGCCTGCGCCGAGACCCACGCATCCTGGTCGTAGCCGGAGAAGATGAGATCGTCCTGCCACGACGCACGCACGAAGCGCTGGTGATTGTGGGAGGCCGAATCGATGAGATGCCCGACGATTTCCTTCGCGGACCAGGCGCCGGGCGCCCGGCGCCACGCGGCGTCCGCATCGCTGACGCGACGCAGGCGCCCGGCGGCTGCGCGGACGGTGGTGATCAGATCGTCGACGTAGTCCATCATCGTGCCTCGCCGGGACGTCTCGGCCCGCGCTTCGAATGGCTCGATGCGCGCACGCAAGCGCCGACGCGGCGCCACACGCGCGGCGGCGACCGCACGTGGGCCATTCTACACGCCCGACCGCCGCTCCGCCCCCCGCCGCCATCGGGTGCAGCGGCTGGTTCCCTGTGTGCACGATGGCGTGGCGCGCGCACTGGCGTCGGCATTGGCGCGCCCGCGGCAGATGTGGGTGTCCTGGGAGGCGCGCGACCTTGCCGTCGTGGCGCGAGCTACACGTACACGACGCCCGCGAGCCGCTTGGTCTCCTCGAGGGATCGCTCCTCCAGCATGGCCGCCGCCGTGCCCTCCCTACGCCGTGTCTGCGGGACCACACGACCGCTGCCCGATGGTCGGCAGGGACATCATGACTTCGGCTCAACGCTCCGCATCAGCCGCGGCGCGCTCGATCGCTGCGGCGGCGACGGCTGCATGCTAAGCGAGGGGGGTCACGCTCGGCTTCTGCCATTGCATGAACAGGAAATACGGTATCCGCGCCAGCCTGGCGAGCCGCGCGGATTGCTGAACGTGGGCGGGCGTCGCCGTTGGCTCCACGAGGTTCCGCAACACGAACCCACGTCGCAACAACGGCCGGACGACGTCTTCAAGCGGCCGATGCCGACGAAGAATCGGACGCCGGAATCGCGGCGTGACGAAGTCCTCCCATACGGCCCGGTCGAAGTATCGATCCACGGCGAAATGACGAAGCTCACCGCGCTCCGTCTTCACCCACTCTGCCGTTGGAGCCGAAAAGCTGGGGTGGGTGATGCTCATGAGGAGAGTCCCCCCGGGAACGAGTACTCGCCATGCTTCGTCGATTGCGCCATCGTAGTCTTCGACATCCATGAGACTCATCGCCGCCAAGACCTGATCGAAGCACTCTGCCTCGATGCCCTCGAGTCTGCTGGCATTGGCACAGATGTAGGTGACACGGGGCTCGGGATCGCCGGAACGCTGTCTCGCGACCGACACGAGCCGGTCGCTCCCATCCACACCGACGACGGTGGCACCCCGCTTGGCCAGCTCACGGCTGTAGCCGCCCTCCCCGCAACCCACGTCGAGAATCCGCTGCCCAGCGACCGCCCCGATCAACTCGAGTGTCAGCGGCATCAACACGACGTTCCGATAGTCGTTGGTATCGGCGTGGGCCACCCAATCGTCGGCGACCGCCTCCCATGAGCAGGTCGAGCTGTCATCAAAAGTGCCCATCATTCAGGATCCACCTGATGTCCCGCCGCGTTCGAACGCAGGTCAGCGTAGTTCTTTCCGCACCACCAGCTTCAGTCCCGACCAGACAGCGTCTATCGCACAGACCTTCACGTCGACCAGGCCGAGCGGCAGGGCCAGGTCGCGCACGCCGTCCTCGGTGAGATCGGTCACGACGTGAGCAGCCTTCTTGGGCCAGGACACCCACACCCCGGCGTCCGCTCTCATCTTCTTCCGGATGGCGGGGAGTCTCTTCTCGAGTTGAGCCCTGCTCGTCGAGAAGCAGTGAACCAGGTCCGTCGTCTCGGAAACGTGCGGTACGAACTCCACGCCTTCGGGTAGCGGCGTCAGCAGCTTCGGATATCCCGGCGGCGCCTCGACCAGATGGACCTTGCTGCCTGGCTTGATCCCCAGCTTCTTGGAAAGCGGCGTCCCTGAGTAGCCTGCCACACGCATGTCGCTCCTCCCAGACCCGTCGCCATCCGCCACACGGTCGAGTCTGAATGCTGGTCTGCCTGACGACCAGCGCTCACCTGCGGCCGCTCACCGACACTTCACATTCGCCTGCTTGTCGAGCCGCTGCCGGCTGGGCTGCAACGTTGGGCCCCAGCCGCAGGGCGACGTCTATCAGCGTACCTCGTCGTGTATCAGCGCGTCAGCCGCCATGACGCCAGACAGCCCCGCGCTCGCGACGCCGAATCCCGGCCAGCTGGTTTGGCCCGCCTGATACAACGCGCGAATCGGGGTGCGGTACTCGAACAACCTGGCGGGACTGGCCAGTGGAGACAGTCCATACAACGCGCCGGCATAGAGGTGCGTACTGTTCTGGAATTCCCTTGGGCTCAGAACGCGGCGCACCGTGATGTCGATCGCGTGCATGCTCTTCAGGCGCTCGACGGCCTGCGCAGCAACCTCCTCCTTGCGTTCCTCGCTCCAGTCCTCGGCCGTCAGGTCCTGACGGATCGGTGGAAACACCTCGACGATGGTTCCCCCGGGCGGAGCGAGTTCCGGCACGGCAATCGTGGGAACCATGTAGACAAGCCAACGCAGTTCGTGCGGATCCGGTCGAAAGAGCTGACGCTGGTCGCCGAGCCAGGGAAGTACGTAGTTGGAATAGCTGCTGGCGTCGATCTGGTTGGACAATCCCAGTTGAAGAACGAAGCCTTTGTGCGAGAGGATCGCCCGCCGCGCTTTTCGAGCCATCTTCGCCGGGACATCGCGTGCGGACAGGAGCGATCCGCAGGTGTGCATCCCGCTCGTGGTCGACACCACGGCATCGACGCCGACGACACCTTCACCTTCCACGTCGATGCCGCAGGCGCGTCCGTTGTTCACGACAATCCGATTGACCTTCGCATTCAGTCTGATCTCGCCGCCTTGTTCCCGCACGGCATCGCCCAGCGTGTCCGGAATACGGCCCATCCCGCCCTCGGGAATGAAGTATCCCTGCCGGAACATGGCCGCCAGGCTGAGCAGCGATGCGGCCGGCGCCTGGTCGGGTGGAATGCCGCTGTAGAGCAGCGTTCCCGACAGCGCGGCACGGACGGTCTCGTGGCTGAAATTGCGGCTCAAGTACGACGCCGCCGTCCCTCGTAACAGGTGCAGATGTCGCCAGCCTTTGGCGATGAATCGCGGAAGCGACAGCGGATGCACCAGGATGTCGTCTGCGAACAGATGCAGGAGCGGATCCCATGTCTTCAGGACACGCTGCAGTTCCTCCCGTGCTTTGGCCGTGGCCGCCGCGCCGTGGTCGCCCTCGACCGAGATGTCGGCCTCTCCGCCGAAGGTCACGACCGTGCCGTCGGGCAGCACGGTCCTCTGCAGGGCCGAGATCCTTCGTAGTGGCAGGAGTGCGCGGCGATCGAGTTCCAGTCTTCGGAACAGGTGATCCAGCATGCCGGGAAGCGCCAGGAACAGCGCGCCATCGTTGAGCGTGTAGCCTCCCACGCGCGTGGTGGCACAGCATCCGCCCAACTTGCCGTTGGTGTCGTAGAGCTTGACCGTCACTCCCCGCAGACACAGCCGGCGGGCCGCCGCCAGTCCCGCCACGCCGCCGCCGATGACGGCCACTGTCCTACTCTTCGGCATCAGCTCACACCCCCTTGGCACCAGCCGTTCTCTTCGAACGTGACTCTTTGAGACGGGATGACCACTGCCAGAGACCCACGACCACCTTGGATGGGAGGCGGTGACCGAGTTCGCGAGCCATGAGGAGAAGCTGGCCGCGATGATGAGCCTCGTGGGAAACAGCGTATCCCGTGAAGAGAACGACGTTGCGCGGCATCGCCCCATAGACGAACGCGCTCGACACGCCGGGGAACAACCCGCCAGCGCTTTGGCCGGCCTCGAGCATGAGGAGGACGGCCCTGCCGCTCGCGTTGAGAGCCCTGACCAGATCTCGACGGGTGACGACGAGGGGGTCGACTCGGTTCGGGATGGGAACGACGGTGCCTGCCGCAAGGCTATGCATCCAGAGGCAGCGTGAGTTGTGCAGGTGCGCGGCGATGCCGCGGACGGTGCGGCGAGGCGATGCCGGCAATCCCGATGCCCAGATCGCTGGTGGAATGTTCTGGACGAGGAACGTCGTGACGCGGTCGTTGATGCGCCAGGCGTCGAGCGTCGATTCTTCTGTTGAAATCATAAGCGCTTCGAATATGTGAGGGCGCTGGCGCCCAGACGGCATGCGCCTGAGCCGCCGCGCTCAGACCGGACGATGTCACACGCATCAGGCCCGGCCCACACGGCAGCGACCAAGCGCCCATGGGGACGGAGCACGCGAGCCATCTCGCGCGCCGCGGCTTCGCGGTCGATGACGTACATCACGCTCAGCGAGGCCAGAATCGCATCGATGCTGCTGTCATCAGCCGGTATCGCTGCGGAGATAGATCTCCGAGATTCCATTCCACACGCCAATCTGCCACGCAAGCGCCTGCCGATCCGTAACTCGCTCGATCATCGGGTTTCTCCGTCGAACTTTGCGCGTGACAGCGACGTCCGCCGGTCAACGGGCGGCATCAGCGCCGGCGCCCGGCGCCAGCCGCTGCGTGCCGTTGGATGGCACGTCCCCGGAGCGCTCCGGTCTGAGCGGTGCGAGGTATTCAAGGCGCCACAGCTTCACCACTCTGTCGTCACCCGTGCTCGCCAGCCACCGCCCATCCGGGCTGAAGGCGACAGAGTGCACATCACCAGAATGCTCCGCGAGGGCCTGTTGAAGGTCACCATCGCGGACCCGCCAGAGACGGACAGTCTTGCCCCTGCCGCTGCTCAGCCGATCTCCCGAGATCTGTTTCCACAGGGTTCCCATCGTGCTCTTCTCGCGGCTCCCACTCGCCAACCATTGCCCGTCGGGACTGAAGGCGACCGAGTAGACGTGCTCCGATCCACCGGTGAGGGTGTTCAGCAGGGCGCCGTCGTTCACTCGCCATAGCTTGATGGATGAATCGTCGCTGCCGGTGGCCAGCAATGTGGAATCGGGGCTGAAGGCCAGCTCTACAATGGCCTCTGAATGCCCGGACAAGGTGTGAACCAGGCCTCCGGTGTCGCCTCGCCAGAGCTTTGCCGTCTTGTCGAAGCTGCCAGTGGCTAGCCAATGGCCGTCAGGGCTGAAAGCAACAGACCAGATGTTCAAGGTGTGCCCCACAAGGGTCTGCAGAGCGGCGCCGTCACTGACGCGCCACAGCCTCACAGTCTTATCCTCTCCGCTGCTGGCCAGCCGATGCCCATCCGCGCTGAATGCGACGGACCACACAGTGCCTCGATGCCCGGCCAACGTTCGCTCGAGGGCGCCATCCCGCACGCGCCACACACGGACACTCTCGTCGTAGCTTCCGCTGGCGAGGTACTGCCCATCCGGGCTGAAGGCGATTGAGGTGATTCCTTCGGGCTGGGTGAACGTGTGCACGAACTCACCTTCTGGCATACGCCTCAGTTGCACGGTGCGATCCACGCTGCCACTGGCGAAATACTGCCCGTCAGGAGAGACAGCGACTTGCCACACCTCCCTCGAGTGGCCGGCGATTGTCTTCTGCAGTCGGGCACGTAGACTTGGGTTCGGGTTTGGCGCGAAGTCACGGTCGAGCTGTGCGCCCCAAGAAGACAAGACGAGCACCAGCAGGCACCCTGCCAACATGGCAATCCAGAACTTGGGTGTTCTAATCCGCATCTGTGGCATTCCAACGGAAGCCATCAACGTCGTGTCGATGACCTACGGCCGAAGTCCATCATGCCGCGCCGACGGCTCTACTTCAACACGAGCATCATCGACCGGAAGTCAATCGTGACGCTCCGGGCCTGGCCGAGCAGATCCATGCCCAGGTTGCCGTGGTCGCGCTGTCCGGCCGGGAGCGTCTGGCTGACGAGCACATCCGCCGGTCGGAGCAGCGTGTCGAAGCCTCCGATTCGTAGCCTCACCTCGGGCAGGGTGATGGATTCGACGTCAACGCTGCGCCCGACGCCCGTCACGCGCTTGGTTCCGGCGGCTCCAGACTGGCTCAAGAGCGCCGCGAAATCTCCGGCGAACTTCGGCCATAACTGGGTCCCGATGGCGCCGGTATCCAGGTGCATGGTGATCCGACGGTCGCCCAAGAGCCCCTCGGTGACGGGCGTCGCCCCGTCGAAGCACACGTTGGCCTCGCGGCGATCTCGGCGCGGGGTCGGGACGTCGATCTCGAACGTGCCATCGGCTGTCCAGCGAAACGCCTCGAACGCCAGGAGGACCGGGATCCCGAGCACGCCTCGTTCATCCGGTGCAAGGTCGACGAATGGCTGCTGATCGTCGCCGACGACGAGAAACGCGATGTGCCGGAGAATGGTCGCCCCGACCTGCAGTTCGTCGACCACCGTCGTGCGCACACCCATCGTGCCGCCCGTGATCTCGGTGACGCTGGCGCCGCCTTCGTGAATCGCGAGCCCGAGCCGTCTGGCCTCCGACTCGCTCATCAGCGAGAAGTCCGCGCCGGTGTCCACGATGTAGGAGGCGGGGCGCCCACGGATCGAGACCGGCACGAACAGGTTGCCGGCCTTCATCCTGCAAGAGATCGTCGATCGCTGCCGCCGGGCGACGGATTGATCGGGGTACTGGCCGAGTGCGCCGAAGAGCCCGCGCGCGCGCCTGAGGCTGTGGTTGTCTGGATACGCCGCCAGGAGCGCGTCGATTTCGGCGAGCGCCTGGCCAACATGTCCAGCCCGGTGGTAGAGGGAGAGGAGCAGCCCGCGCGCTTCGGCGGCTTCTTCGGACCGCGGGTTGGACCGGATGATTGAACGCAGGATCTCTTCACAGTCCTGGACGTCGTTGAACGCGCACCCGGCGGCACCGCGGTAGAAGGCCGGCGCAGTGCTGTCGATCGCGTCACGCAGCGCAAACCACCGATGCCCGTCGTACAGTGCCTTCACATCCGGCACACGCGTGGAGGCCGCCAGGCATGTTGACAGACCGAGCAGCACCGCTACGGCGCGACTGGCCACAACTGCTCCTTCCGGTCACAGACAGCGACAAGAGATGAGAGATCGCGGCGAGAAACAGAACGGACAACCACAACGGTCTGTTGTTCACATTGGCGACCTCCCTTGTCGGCCCAACGCGCGGCTGGAGCCGCGGCGCGCCGCCGACAGATTCGCGCCGACGGCTCCAAGTGATGTTGGCGCCGTCCCGTCACATCTTCCGGTCCTTGGGCTCGCCGGGCGCCGGTTTGGCTTCCGTCGGTACGTCGACGGTAACGGAGTTGGAATCGATCCGTCCCTGCCATGCGTGTAGCCCGAATTCGTCCCCGGCCTGCCCCGACCTGTACTCCCCCCAAACCGAGAGTTTGCCGGACGGGGTGGGGAACGCGAGATAACGTGACTGTCCTATGAGAGCTTCCCCGGGCTTCAACGCGACAAAATACTTTCGCTCCAACTTCCGCGTGTGAGGATATCCAGGTGCATGGCCCTGCGAGGTGCCGTCTGGCATGTCCCAGCTCGACCCGAAGGCGGGCCCGGGCCACTGGCAAACGTACACTGCTGAACTGCTCGTGTTCTCAAGTTCCCATCTCACCGACAGCCAGGTCCCCTCCCGCGGGCCGGGCGGCTCCACAGCGATTCGAAAGACGAGAGGGGGAGTCTGTTCCTGGGTCTCCGTGCTTCCACGCAGCGGAGCCGGGGAGAAAAGTGCCCCCACGCTAGCCAGCGCGATGACCACCCCGATTATCGTGAACTGGCCGTTCGACCTCATACAGCACCATCTGTTTGAATAGCCATCAACGTTCGGCGCTCAGCAGCGAGCGCCCGCGATCACACCGGCGACCGTCGGGTGCAGCGCCACGTCACGCGACCCTGCCAAAGCCTCGAGCAACGGCGCCGTTCGCCAGTTTGGTCAGTACTGTCCACGCATTCGGCGCAAAACGCGCGCGTGGAACCTTGGACAAGACGTGGCCTGCGAACCAGGGGATCCCAACCAGGTCGGCTGGAATACGAACGACAGGTCCATCCTGGAGACGAAACACCATGTGGCTCCAGCGCGTCCACTTGACCTTGTCGATTGCCGCCCATCGCACCGTCATTCCGCGCGACATCAGCGGCGTGAAGTCAAAGCCATTGGTTGTGAGTTGGCACCGCACTCGGTGATGCGCAAAGACGAGTGCAAGGCCGAGCGCTGAAACGGCCCCGAACCCGGCGGGAATCCACAAAGAGGGCACGTCGCTCACGCTGAAGAGAATCCACAACGTCGCAGCGCCGGACAAGGCGAACCCAGCCATTCCGATCACGAGATACACCACCGGATACCTCAGAACGCCGTCAGGTGGCGGTGTTCGCTTCCGCCGCTCGTGCTCGCCCCAATCCTGCGCTGCGCCAACCGCCAGTTCTGTGAGGAAGTCGCTCATAGCATCCGTGGTCGCCTAACGCGCGCGCATCACCCGCGGCCGCGGTGCGTCAGGGTCAGCGGCCGTCGGGTGCATGCGCTGGTTAGCACTACTTTGTCAGGTTGATCTGCGGGCATCAGCGGCCTGACGACCAGATGGTACTTGTACTTTTTCGGCGGGTCCGCTACGCTGCGACTCGTGAGGACTGGGCCCGCCCGCGCGCTGTTGCAGCGCCTGGGGCAGTTCCTGGACGGCTTCAGTGCGTGTTTCAGCCGCCAGCCGCAGCGGGAGGCCGCCAGCCAGTATCTCGACGGCCTGTTCAACGACAGCGAGCGGAAGTCGATGCAGGCGATGCATGGCCGGTTGAGCGATCCCGGCCAGTTGGGCGCGCCGCTCAGAAAGTAGGCCAAACGCCGCTCGGAAAGTAGGCCACCTGAGGGTCTGATGGCGGACTTGCCGGATCGAGGGATCTGGGGTCCGCTGAGA
>Ga0209726_10009395_pt1 | contig 10193 bp, 8 predicted proteins | sample Subgrocontami54m_FD_187453 | JGI IMG/M metagenome (GOLD analysis project Ga0209726, IMG submission 187453) | Subsurface groundwater microbial communities from S. Glens Falls, New York, USA - GMW46 contaminated, 5.4 m (SPAdes) (version 3) | ecosystem: Environmental > Aquatic > Deep subsurface >... | reverse complement strand
GAAGTATTGGCGCAGGACTTCGTTGTCCACGACCGCCTGCTCTACCGCCCATCCGCCCGCGGAATAGCCTGACTGCGCTACCGCATATCCCGCTTTCAGAAACACTGCAAGCGATGAATCCAGTGCCTTCTCTTTGAAGGCCCCCGGCTCCGGATCGTAGCCGTGGCAGTACATCACCAGGCCGTGGTTCCAGTTGTCGGGGATATCAATGCGGAATTTGGCCTGGTTGAGCTGTCCAATCTCAGTTTTCGCGAAGACCGTGATGGACGCGAAGACAAGCAGCACAACAGTCAGAAAGTGGCGGCGCATGGGTGAAATCATTCCATGTCTTGCGCAGCAAGGGAAGTGACTCCCGGATCAGCAGGTAACGGACGGGCGCCATTGTCCCGTAGATCACAGCCTTCGGTGATCTTTATACCTTGAAGCTTTGGCGTTCCGGCGGTAGCATGGCGGGTCCGAACTATTGAGGTGAACAAGGATTCATGCCGCAGAACTACGTTCCCATTTTCCTGTTCATTGCGGTTGTCGGTGTGCTGATCCCGCTCACCCTGGTGCTGGCAAGAATTGTTCGCCCCCAGAATCCCCACCGGACCAAGCTGATGCCGTACGAGTGCGGCATTGACCCGGTGGACAACGCCCGCGGCCGTTACACGGTGCGCTATTACATTATTGCCATGCTGTTTGTGGTGTTCGACGTGGAAACAATTTTCCTGTTCCCCTGGGCGGTGAAGTTCAAAGCACTGGGCAGGTTCGGCCTGGTCGAGATGCTGGTCTTTTTGGGCATCCTGATCGTGGGCTACATCTGGATCTGGAAGAAAGGCGCGCTGGAGTGGGTTTAAGGCAGTTCCCAGTTCCCAGTTCTCGGTTCTCAGTAGGGTCCGAAACAGGGTTTTCTGAGAACTGAGAACTGGGAACGGAGAACCGTAGCGATGACCGAGGAACCCAAATCGCCAGTCTCACCGCCAGCAGCCGACGCGGCTGCCACTGCTCCGCCCAAACCGGCCGCCCCCGCTAAGCCCGCCGGCCCCGTTCCCGTGCCGTGGTCGTCGCCGATGGTTGAGAAGTACAAGCGGCAGTACGGCTCGGGCCTCGAGGCGCAGAGCTATCTCGGGCAGAATTATTTGACGGTTGACCGCTCGCTCATCCCCGACATTCTGCGTCTCCTGCGCGATGACGACCAGTTCGACTACTGCGTGGACATCACCGCCGCCCACTATCCCAAGCGCGAAAAGCAGTTCGACGTAATCTGGATACTCTATTCGTTCGCGAACAACGAGCGCATGCGCGTGAAGGCGCAAATTGCCGACGGCGAAACTCTTCCGAGTAGCGTGCCGATCTGGGTGACCGCGAACTGGCTGGAGCGCGAAGTTTATGACATGTTCGGGATCAAGTTCGACGGTCATCCCGACCTGAAGCGCATTCTGCTGCCCGACGGCTGGAAAGGGCACCCGCTGCGCAAGGACTACGGCATCCTCCAGCAGGATCAGGAGTGGGTCCAGATTAACCTAGGGATCGAGAGCGGACAATGAACGCCCAGAAAACCGACCAGCCGGACATTCTTCCGAACCTCGACCTCGAAACTCCCGAGCGCCCCTATCTCGACTCCAACGAACTCATCATCAACATGGGCCCCCAGCACCCGGCGACGCACGGCGTGCTGCGCGTTATCCTGCGGCTCGACGGCGAAAAAGTCCTGGGAACCGAATGCGTAATCGGCTACCTGCACCGCGGCGTCGAAAAGATTGCCGAAAACCGCACCTATACGATGTTCAACCCGTACGTGGACCGCATGGACTACGTCGCCGCGGTCTCCAACGGGCTGGGCTACTGCCAGGCAGTCGAGAAGCTGCTGAACGTGGAAGCGCCGCCGCGGGCGAACTACATCCGCGTGATCCTGACGGAACTGAACCGAATTGCCAGCCACCAGCTCTGGTTGGGCACGCACGCGCTCGACATCGGCGCCATGACGCCGCTCTTCTACACCTTCCGCGACCGGGAAGAGATCCTGAAGATTTTCGAGAAGTACTGCGGTGCGCGCCTGACCACGCATGCCTTCCGCATCGGCGGCTGCCTTTATGAGACCTACGCCGGCTTCGAAAAAGAAGTAAAAAACTTTCTGACCTTCGTCGCGCCGAACATTGACAAATATGAGGAATTGCTCACCACCAACCGCATCTGGCTCGAGCGCACGAAAAATGTCGGCGTGATCTCCGCCGCTGATGCCATCGCGCTGGGCGTAACCGGTCCGGTACTGCGCGCCAGCGGCGTGAAGTGGGACATCCGCAAAGCTCAGCCCTACGCCAACTACTCCGAGTTTGATTTCGAAATCCCGACCGGCCAGAACGGCGACACCTACGACCGGTACCTGGTGCGCATGGCTGAGATGCGGCAGTCGCTGCGCATCATCGAGCAGGCGGTGAACGGCATGCCCGAAGGTCCGATCATGGCCAAGGTTCCCAAGGTGATCAAGCCCGCGGTGGGCGAGATCTATCATTCGATCGAAGCGCCCAAGGGCGAGTTGGGATACTTCATCGTCAGCGACGGTTCGACGCAGCCCTATCGGGTGCGCGTGCGTCCCCCATCGTTCCTGAACCTGCAGGCGCTCGACATCATGGTGCGTGGCCTGCTCGTGGCTGATGTGGTCGCCGTCATCGGCACCCTCGACATCGTGCTCGGCGAGGTGGACCGCTGATGCTCGATTCCTTCATGTCCTATCTCGGCAGCAGCGTGACCCCCGGCGAAGCCAACAACCAACTCTGGGCGCTGATCTACGTCTTGATCATCTTCACGGGCGTTTCAGTCGCGGTGATGGCGATGAACTGGCTGGAACGCAAGGCGCTCGCGCATTTCCAGGTGCGACTCGGCCCCATGCGCGTCGGCCCGCACGGATTGCTGCAGCCCATCGCCGATGCGGTCAAACTCCTCATCAAGGAAGACATCATTCCCGCCGAAGCCGACAAGTTTGTTTTTTGGATTGCGCCGCTCATCGGCCTGCTCGCGTCCTTTACCGTGTACACGGTCGTGCCCTTTGGTCCCTCGCAGGCCGTCAGCGACATGAACATCGGCATTCTCTTCATGCTGGGCGTTTCGTCGCTGGCCGTATTGGGGGTCGTGATGGCGGGCTGGGCTTCGAACTCGCACTATCCCCTGATCGGGGCGCTGCGTTCAAGCGCGCAGATGGTTTCCTACGAAGTCGCGATGGGTCTGGCTGTCGTTTCCGCAATCCTGATGACCAGCCTGCACGGTACCGGCTTGTATGGCGTCTCAAAATTGAGCGACGGCACGGGTACGCTGAGCATGATTGGCATCGTGCAAGCGCAGCAGGAGCAACAAGTCTGGTTCCTGTTCAAGTTCTTTCCGCTCGGCCTGATCGCCTTTGTGATTTTCGCCATCGCTATGATTGCCGAGACCAACCGCGCGCCTTTCGACCTGCCCGAAGCCGAGTCGGAGCTGACCGCGGGATACCACACCGAATACAGTGGGCTGCGCTGGTCGCTCTTCATGCTGGCCGAGTACGCCGCCATGATTGCCGTGTCGTCGATCGCGGTGACGCTCTGGCTGGGTGGATGGATACGCCCGTTTCCGCACTGGCTCGGCGGGCCTGCGTGGGACTTCGTCTTCTCGTTGTCCCCTGGGGTGACGTTCGTTGGATTAGCGGCCATTGCGTTTCTCGGCACCGTCCGCATGCCGAAGCACCGCTATTTTCGCGTACAGACGATCGGCCTGGCCACGTTTGGCGCCGTGCTTGCGCTGATCGGAATTTTGTTGCTCGGCATCGTCATCGGGGCAAAGGTCGGCAATCACGATATCCTCAATCGCACCGCAGAAGGTCTGACGAACGTTTACTGGTTTGTGTTCAAAGTCGGCGTCTTCATGTACCTGTATATCTGGTATCGCGCCACCTGGCCGCGCTACCGTTTCGACCAGCTCATGAGAGTCGGATGGAAGGTGATGCTACCGATTTAGCTCGGCGTGCTAATCGTGACCGCCATCGCGGGGGTGCTCCTCGGATGACGCCGGTCGCGACTCCATTTTTCTTTTATCTGCTGTCAGGGCTGGCCATCGCTGGCGGGTTGCTGGTGATTACCCGACGCAACGCCATTCATTCCGCGCTGGCGCTGATCGTGACGCTGCTCGCAGTGGCGAGCCTCTACCTGATGCTCTATGCCCCATTCGTCGCCGGCGTGCAGATCATCGTCTACGCCGGCGGCATTATGGTGCTGTTTCTGTTCGTGATTATGCTGGTCAGCCTGGAGCGGACGGTCAAAGAGCGACAGTTCAACCGCATGTGGCCGGTCGGATTGCTGGCCTCGTGCGCGCTGCTGGCGCTGTTCATGTCGGTGTACGCGAAGGGCAAGGGCCTGCTCGTGGAGCGCGGCCCGCAACTGCCGGAATCCGCGAACACGCAACAGATCGGCATCATGCTCTACGGAGAAGCCGGCCGAATGGGTCAGTACACATTCGCCTTCGAGATCGCGTCGTTGCTGTTGCTGGTCGCGATCTTGGGAGCGGTGATTATGGCGAAGAAGAGGATTTGAAAATCAGCACTTGGCATTTGGCACTTAGCATTTGGCCAAACCAGATTTTTGCGAGCTTCGGCAATGCTGTTTAAGGGCAATGTCCTAACGCTCAGTTGCTAAGTGCCGACTGAGAACTGAGAACCGAGAACTATGGTGCCGATAACCACCATTCACTACCTCGTCGTTGCCGCGGCGCTGTTCGTGCTGGGCGTGATCGGTGTGCTCACGCGCCGCAACGTGGTGATCGTGCTGATGTCGATCGAGCTGATCCTGAACGCGGTGAACCTGAACCTGGTGGCGTTCTCGCGCATGTGGGGCGGCCTGCACGGCCAGGTGTTCGCGATCTTTATCGTGGTGGACGCCGCCGCCGAAGCTGCGGTCGGCTTGGGCATTCTGATCGCCTTCTTTCGTAACAAAGAGACGATCAATGTGGATGAGATTGATTTGTTGAAATGGTAGAAACCAGCACTTAGCAGTTAGCACTTGGCATTTAGCCCGTCCAGGTTCTTGCTGCGACTGGCAACGCCGATCAAGGGCCAAATGCTAAGTGCCAAGTGCTAAATGCGATGTTTTTCTTAAATCACATCTGGCTCATCCCGCTCTTCCCGGCCTTCGGGGCCGCGATGATGTTCTTCTTCGGACGCCGAATGCAGAAGGCGGCGGTGAGCGCGGTGTGCGTCGGAACGGTCGTCGTCGCGTTTCTGTTTGCTTGCGGCGCGGTCTGGCAGTACACGCAGTTCGCGCACGGAACGGGACAGCCATTTGAAAAGGTCCTCTACACCTGGCTGGGCAGCGGCGATCCGCATCTGAATTTCATGAAGTACGACGGCACGCCTGCCTCATTCACCGCTGACTGCGGTTTCCTACTCGATCCGCTCTCCGCTATCTGGCTGCTGTTCGTGACCGGTGTGGGCATGCTGATCCACATCTACTCCACCGGATACATGGCGCACGAAGGCGGCTACTACCGCTTCTTCGGATACATGAACCTGTTCATGTTCTCGATGCTCACGCTGGTTCTGGCGAACAACTATGCGCTCATGTTCGTCGGATGGGAGGGCGTGGGCCTGTGCTCGTATCTGCTGATCGGGTTCTATTTCCATCGCAAGTCGGCGACCGACGCGGCCAACAAAGCGTTCATCGTGAACCGCATCGGCGATGCCGGATTTCTGCTCGGCATGTTCACTCTGATGTGGTACCTGGGCTCGTTCCGCTTCGTTGACATCAACGCCGCCGCCCGCAGCGGCCACTTTGGCATCGGCGATCCGATCCTGACCGCGGCCGCCCTGCTCCTGTTCGTCGGCGCGTGCGGAAAGTCCGCGCAGATTCCTCTCTATGTCTGGCTGCCGGACGCCATGGAAGGCCCGACGCCAGTTTCCGCGCTCATCCATGCCGCAACCATGGTGACAGCGGGCGTGTACATGGTGGCGCGCTCGAACGCGATCTTCGTGCTGGCGCCGACAGCGATGAAAACCGTGGCGATCGTCGGCGCGCTGACGGCGGTCTTTGCCGCCTCCATCGGCCTCGTGCAAAACGACATCAAGCGCGTGCTCGCTTACTCCACCGTCTCGCAGCTGGGATACATGTTCCTCGCGCTCGGCGTCGGCGCATTCGCCGCAGGTGTCTTTCACGTCTTCACGCATGCGTTCTTCAAGGCCCTGTTGTTCCTGGGCGCCGGCTCGGTGATCCACGCGCTAAGCGGCGAGCAGGACTTGCGCAACATGGGCGACCTGCGAAGACGCATCCCGACTACTTTCAAAACAATGTTCATCGCCACGCTGGCCATCGCCGGCATCCCGCCGCTGGCCGGCTTCTTCTCGAAAGACGAGATTCTTTGGCAGGCCTTCCGTTCCGCCAACGGCAGCTTTCCGTATCTCTGGCTCATTGGCTTCGGCACTGCGCTGATGACTGCGTTCTACATGGCTCGGCTCATTTTCCTGACTTTCTATGGCCAGGCGCGCATGAGTCATGAAGTCGAGCACCATATTCACGAGTCGCCCAAGTCCATGACCGGCGCGCTGGTGGTGCTCGCCATATGTGCTGTTCTCGCCGGTCTTCTCGGAGTGCCGCAGAGTCTCGGCGGTTCGAATCGTTTTGAAAAGTTCCTTGCACCGGTATTCCCTACTGAGACACAAGTTGTGACTTCCGAACCGTCGTCGCCCGTCGGCGGGGAAGAGCACCGCGGCATGGAATGGGCGCTCATGATTTTCTCGGTAGCGGCCGCTGTGGTCGGTGGAGGCTGGGCGTATCGCTACTATGCGAATGCAGGCAAGGATTACTCCGAGCCCATCGCCGCCAAAGCTCCGCCGCTCTATCGCGTGCTCTACAACAAGTGGTTCGTCGACGAAGCCTACGACTACGTCTTCACGGGACGCCGCAAACTCGGCGACATCCGCCTGGGCGCGATGGGCGCGGGCGAAGCGTCCTCCTGGTTCGACGCGAAGGTCATCGATGGCACCGTCAACGGCGCCGGATGGAGCACGCGCGCCGCGGGCACGCTTTCGAAATGGTGGGACATCATCGTCATCGACGGCTTGCTGGTGAATGGTCCGGCGGTGACGGCACGCATGATTTCATATCCCGCGCGCCTGTTCGAATGGGGACTGGTGCAGTGGTACGCGCTGGTGATGACCGCGGGCTTAGTGGGCTTTGCGCTGTATTTGGTGTACCAGTAGCGCGGAGCGCAGGGCCGAGAAGAAAGTAGCGCCGGCGACCCGCCGGCTGTCGTGGGGGCGTCTCGCCCCCACCGGCGAGGGCAAGTTGCCCTCGCGACAGCCGCCGAGGGCGGCGGCGCTACACGGGAAGTTCTTATGCAGAATCACATTCTCTCCATCATCCTCTTCACGCCGCTCCTGGGCGCGCTCGTTCTCCTGTTTGTCCCGGGGACAAACAAAGCGGCCGTCCGCTGGATTGCCAACCTCTTCGCGCTCGGCGGCTTCCTGATTTCGATCCCGCTGGTCCCGATGTTTTGGGCGCAGCGTGACACCGCGCAGCAGTTCAAATTCATCGAGGGCTCAGTCAACAACTGGATCCCCTCGATCGGCGCGGGTTACATCCTCGGCATCGACGGCATCTCCTTCCTGCTGATCATGCTGACCACTCTGCTGGGATGGATCTCGATCCTCTCCTCGTGGACTGCGATCGAAGAGCGCGTGAAGGAATATTACGTCTGGTTCCTCGTGCTCCAGACCGGAATGCTGGGCGTCTTTATGGCGCTCGATTTCTTCCTCTTCTTTGTCTTCTGGGAAGCGATGCTGGTGCCGATGTACCTGCTGATCGGCATCTGGGGCGGCCCGCGCAAACTCTATGCGGCAATCAAGTTTTTCCTGTACACCTTGCTCGGCTCCGTGCTGATGCTGCTTGGCATCCTGTTTCTGTATTTCCATCACGAGACGGTCAAGCACGTGTACACGTTCAGCATCCCCGAACTGTACAAGACTGCGCCCGAGATACCGTTTGCCAGCGCCATCTGGTTGTTCCTGGCGTTCTTCCTCGGTTTCGCCATCAAGGTCCCGATGTTCCCCTTCCACACCTGGCTGCCGGACGCGCACGTGGAAGCGCCCACTGCCGGCTCCGTCATCCTGGCAGGTGTTCTGCTGAAGATGGGAACGTACGGTTTCGTCCGCTTCTCACTGCCGTTCTTCCCCAGCGTAGTCATGGACTCGCGAGTACGCGGATGGATGGTCGGACTCTCCATCGTCGGCATCATCTACGGCGCGCTGGTTTCACTCATGCAGAAGGACATGAAGAAGCTGGTCGCGTATTCGTCCGTGAGCCACCTGGGTTTCTGCACGCTGGGGATTTTTGTGCTGAACTCGACGGGAATCAGCGGATCGGTGTTGCAGCAGATCAACCACGGCATTTCGACGGGCGCGCTCTTCTTGATCGTCGGCATTTTGTACGAACGGCGGCACACGCGCGAAATCTCGGAATACGGTGGCATCTCGAACGTGATGCCCGTCTACGCGACCATCACCATGATCATGTTCCTGTCTTCGATGGGACTGCCGCTGCTGAATGGGTTCGTCGGCGAGTTCACCATCCTGCAGGGCGCATTCACCGCGAATTGGAAATGGGCGGCGTGGGCTGTGCCCGGTGTGATCCTGGCGGCCGCTTATTTGCTGTGGCTGTATCAGCGCGTCTTTTTCGGGCCGGTCACGAATCCCAAAAACGAAAAGCTGCGTGACCTGACGCCGCGCGAACTTCTGACCTTTGCGCCGCTGGTCATTCTGGCGTTCTGGATCGGTCTCTACCCTAAGCCGTTCTTCCAGATTCTTGAACAGCCGGTGAACCAGTTGGTGCAGACGATCCACGACAATGCCAAGGCGAACGTAGCGGTGAACGCGCAGGTTGTCCTGCAGCCGGTTCCGGCAGCATCGGCGCCAGTGACGCCAGCCGCGGCGACTAAGCCGAAAGGGAAGCACCAGTGAACGGCCTCTCGCCAACCGAATACCGGCTGATGTTGCCCATGGTGGAACTCACTATTTTTGCCCTGGGTATCCTGCTGATTGACCTGATGGTGCCGCGCGAGTGGAAGTGGATCAACGCGGTTGGCGCCTTCATGGGCGTTCTATTTGCGGCCGTGTGCGTCGCGCAAATTCAATGGGTGTTGCCGAGGGGCGGCATCGGATTTTTCAATTCTTTGTTGGTGGATCGCTTTGCCATCTACTTCTGGTATCTGTTTCTGGCAGGGGCGGCCATTGCGATCCTGATGTCGGTCCGCTATCTCGACATCGAGAACGAACATCACGGCGAGTACTACGCGCTGATGCTGCTCTCGGTCGTCGGCATGATGTGCATGGCCGCCGGCGTCGACATCGTGCTGATTTTCATCGGCCTGGAACTGATGGCGATCTCCACCTACGTGCTGGTCGGCTTTCTGCGGCGCGACCGCCGCTCCAACGAAGCGGCCTTGAAGTATCTTCTGCTGGGAGCATTTTCCTCCGGCATATTCGCGTACGGATTGTCGCTGCTCTATGGGCTCACCGGCACCACTAACCTGATTCTGATTCAAAGAGCCGTTTCCCGCCTCGACCCGCACAACCCAGTGCTGATCATCGCGCTGCTCACGACCATGGTGGGCCTGCTGTTCAAAATCGCGGCTATCCCCTTTCACCAGTGGGCGCCGGACGCTTACGAAGGCGCGCCCACCAGCATCACCGGATTCATGTCGGTGGCGGTGAAGGCGGCCGCCTGGGCGATGCTGCTTCGAATCCTGCTCTTTGGCTTGTTCCCGTTGCGCTCGATTTACACGCCAATGATTGTCTTCGTCGCGGTCGCCACCATGACCGGCGCCAACTTTGCGGCGCTCACCCAGAACAATACGAAACGCCTGCTGGCCTACTCTTCCATCGCGCACGTCGGTTACATGCTGCTCGCCTTCGTGGCCATGGGAACGTCTGCGCCCGACAGCCCGGCATTCTGGGACGGCTTCAAAGGCATCCTAATCTACCTGCTGGTGTACACCTTCATGAACCTGGGAGCGTTCGCCGTGATCACCTCGCTGCGCCAGCGTGACGTCGTCGGCGATGAGCTCGACGACCTTGCCGGGCTCTACTCCCGCGCCCCCGTGGAAGCGGTCCTCATGTTGCTGTTCCTGCTTTCGCTGGCGGGCATTCCGCCCGCGGCGGGGTTTCTGGGCAAGTACTACATCTTCCTGAGCCTGATCGAAAG
>Ga0209726_10009394_pt1 | contig 10193 bp, 12 predicted proteins | sample Subgrocontami54m_FD_187453 | JGI IMG/M metagenome (GOLD analysis project Ga0209726, IMG submission 187453) | Subsurface groundwater microbial communities from S. Glens Falls, New York, USA - GMW46 contaminated, 5.4 m (SPAdes) (version 3) | ecosystem: Environmental > Aquatic > Deep subsurface >... | reverse complement strand
GTGTCATTGAAAAACGGGTTGCTATGCTTGCCGATGATACAAGTGGAATGAAGCAATTACTCGGATACAAATGGATACTGGAACAATATGGAGGGGTTAATTAGGGATGGTATAAGCTGATTTCAACACTCTCCCCTGCTCTGGAACATCCGCATCAACGCCGCGACAAGGCCACTCGGACTTTCCTACAGCAAATTCATCCACGCGCTGAAAGTAAAGGGCATTACGATTGACCGCAAAATCCTCGCCACACTCGCCAAAGACGAACCCAAGACCTTTGAACGAGTGGTTGCCCAGGTGAAATAGAGTCAGGAATAGAGAATGTGGAATATAGAAAAAGCCCCTAGAAATGGGGCTTTTTTGATACCCCACGGGTATTGACATATAATCCATTTAGTGCTACAATTAAAGGTGGAATTAACACCCGACGGTCTTTGAAAAAATGACCCTAGAGGCGTATCTTCGAATGGTGGCTCTTCTGGAGCTTGTCAGGATTCGCACTATTTGCGATTCCTGTTTGCTGCGCAAAATCCTAGCGCAGGAAATACTAAATTCCTCTGCGATACCGGCAGAACAAACAAATCAGGACGAGGTGAAATACCTTTTAAGCAAAATGAGCAAGAAGATTACTCTAGAAATCGGTGGCCATTACCTCACCACGGGTAATGGTGAATTGAACAGGGCTCGTATGGCCCCGTTCATAAAGATCTGGACCGACGGCGTGGTGGAAGTAACTCCCAGTCCGTCAGAAAAAATCTGGGACTGCCACTGGCAGAAAGACGTCCCCACGAAAGTGGGCTATGACAGAGCAACGGTCACGACGTATACATACGTTGTGACTGAAACGGGAGGCACGTGTCGTGTCGTGGCTGGGACACCTCCCGCCGAGTTGGGCTTGCAGTATGGCGCAAGTGAGCTCGAAAAACTCGGGTACTTCTTGGGGAAAAAGTCTCCGGAGGAGGTTATCAAGGTAATCAGAGAGATAAAAGGGTACTCCATGTTCGCAATGACCCACACAGGTGGGGTTGCAAACATAACGGCTCCTGGTTGCAAGTGGAATTGTGGCCTCACTGTCGAGATGGCGAAAGCCATCTACCGCAGTGGACTCTGCGATGAGGGGTCCGGGAGATGCCCGAGAGTTCGGGCACACTCGTCCGAATGGAACGGAAAGGAGAACGTTCCCATTCCCGCCCCATGGGAATAGTTTAGTTCTTTCACGGGGTACTAAGTCCCCACATAAAAAACTTTCTGAAGGCTCGCGTTCGATTCATTTCGAACTGCGAGCTTTCTTTTTGCTCAAAATCGAAAAGGCACTTAATGCAGAAGTGTGCTATAATACTCTTATGAGAACGACAACACAACATTGGTCGGTAGATGAAACGGAGCTGAAAAAAGACCCTGAACGCTATGCTATCTGGAGACTGGAACAGCGCATAAACTTTGGAGTGGGAGTTCAGAAGCTGAACAGGTCGGAACTCAAGAAATACTGGGATAGGATAGATATTGACACCTTTAAGCGAAAGGCGCTTTCATTGGCGCTGGAATAATCATGTCCATACTCACCGAGAATCAGAAAAAGATTCTGGCGCTTATTGCCGACGATAGAGATATCTCCGGCAGTTTTTATCTTTCTGGAGGAACCGCACTTTCGGAATACTATCTCGGACACCGTTTCTCCGAAGACTTAGACTTTTTTTCTGAACATGAATTTGACCCGCAGGCGATTTCCGCGTTCTTTAAGAAGATTACGGGTAAGGCCGGCATCACCTCGATTACCTACGAGCAGAGCTTCAACCGCAACCTCTTCTTTTTGGATGTCGGGGTTGACCGGATCAAAACAGAGTTCACCTATTTTCCTTTTCCCTGCATTGAACATGGACAAAGAATAGGGAAGCTTTCCGTTGACAGTCTCCTTGATATTGCGGTCAACAAGATCTTCACCATTTACCAAAAGCCCCGATTGCGCGATTTTATTGACCTGTATTGCATCCTGCAAAAAGAAAAGAGCTGGTCGCTGGACGAGCTTGCTAAAAAGGCGCAGATAAAATTTGATCATTTTTTAGACCCGCTTCAGCTTTCGGCGCAGTTCACTAAGGCAGAAATACTCAAGGATTATCCGACCCTGCTCACCCCGCTTCCGGAAAAAGAGTGGCAATCGTTTTTTTTGGCTGAAGCCAGGCGACTCGGAAAAACGCAACTTGAATAGATTCAGTTTTCTTTTTCCTAAACGCTATCCCTCCAGTTCCTCGGGATGGTGAGCCTGTCGAATCCAACCGCTGTACGCTACACGCTTCTTCACAGCTCTATCTCCACACTCTCCCCCATCTCCGGCACATATGTGTGCACGCCAAGATAATCGTGCACACGCTGGGCGAGAAAGAGCGCGGATTTCGGTTCCCCCATCACGACAAAAATATTCTCCAAACTGTCCGCTCCCGCGGAAGCAAACTCCACCAGATGCTCGCTATCCTTGTGCGAGGAGTAGCCGGTAATCGTTTCAATATGAGCGCGAACCTTAACGCTCTCATGCTTTATGGTGAGGTCTTTCACTCCTTCCTGGATATGCCGTCCGAGGCCCCCCACCGCCTGATAGCCGATAAAGAGGATGGTGTTTGTGGGGTCGCCAAGGTACCGCTTCTCGTGGTCAAGAATACGCCCGCCCGCGGACATTCCCGACCCGGCGATAATAATCTTGGGGCTTTGCGTACGCACGATTTCAGATGAGGCCTCTCTATCCATTGTTATTCGCAGGTTGGGAAATGAAAAGATATCATCTCCTTTTCGTAAACGTGTCTGCGCCTCCTCATTAAAAAAGCTTGTGTACTTTCGGTAAACATCCGTTACCTTAATCGCAAGTGGCGAGTCAAGAAAAACGGGAACCTTGGGAATCTTTCCTTGCGCCAGAAGGTCATCCATTTCATAGAGAAGCACCTGCGTCTTTTCAAGCGAGAAGCACGGGATGAGAAGCACACCACCGCGCGCGACCGAAGCCGAAATAACTTCAGCGAGACGTTCTTTGCGCCTCTCTCCCCCTTCGTGATTGCGGTCGCCGTAGACGCTTTCCATCACCAGATAGGTCGCATCCGAAATGGTTTCCGCGGGCCGAAGGAGCGGAGTCGGAGTGTTGCCTAAATCTCCCGTAAACACAATCGTCCTCTTCCTATCCCCCTTAGTAAAGGGGGTGCCGAGGTCTTCCGAGGCGGGGGTTGTATCCTCCCTAATAAGGGAGGTGCCGAGGTCTTCGGACTGTGTCCCTCCGAAGCCTTGTGCGGAGGGGGAGGCGGAGGGTGTATCCTCCTTACCAAGGGAGGTGGCCGAGTCTGCGAGGACGGAGGGTGTATCCTCCTTACCAAGGGAGGTGGCCGAGTCTGCGAGGACGGAGGGTGTAACACCCCTCCTGCCGAGGACGGCAGTGCCCGCCCGACTGAACGATTCCAGTCGTTCGGGCGGGCTCCCCTTAATAGGGGAGATTTCAAACATAGCCGAACCCAGAATATGTCCACTGTCTTTCATCACCACCTCAAACTCCCCCACCTGAAATGGAGTGTGATACTCCCGTGTCTCCCAGAGTGAGAAAGCCTCCGCAATATCTTCTTCATCGTACATAGGTTCTTCCCCGTGAGGTAGCTCTGACCGAAGCACCGAGAACGCATCGGGAAGCATTAGTCGTGAGAGGTCCAGGGTCTGCGCGGTGCTGATGATTTTTCCGTGAAAGCCGTCGCGTACGAGCTTTGGGATGCGCCCGACGTGATCAATATGCGCGTGGGTAACCAAAAGAAAGTCTATGGACGCGGGGTCGTAGGCAAACGGCTCCTTGTTGAGGTCCAAGGCAAACTTCTCGCCCTGAACAAGTCCACAGTCCACGAGGAGCTTCGTGCGCTCTCCCGCGAGCAGGAAGTTCGCGCCTGTCACGCTCCCCACCCCACCATAAAATGAGAGGGTGGCTTTCATATAAGGGGACGAGCGGTACGAAGTAAATAGCGTAAAAGAAAGTAGGAAACCACACCACCAAGCACATCCGCGAGTACGTCGAGTGACGTATCGGTCCAGTAGCCCTCGGGACTCCAGGTAAGGTCCAGCCCCCGCTCAAACACCTCCCAACCGACACCGATGACAAACGCGCTTAGCACGGTAAACCAAAAGAGTGTGCGGAGCTTGGGTAGCGGGTGCACCCCCAGATAGCCTGAAAAGTACCAGAGCCAGACCGAGAGGAGTGACACAAACATACCTCCGAAAAAATGCGGAAGAGTATCAAACCACGAGAGTTTCCAGTACAAAAAATAAACGAAGGCGAGACCGTGGAGCAAGGCGACCAGTAGTACCAAAACCGTAAGAATATATAAAAGTCGGGTGCGTAACATACCGCTAAGTATAAAGCACCGTATTCAAAGCTCAAACTGACAGCTTGTGTCATCTTTCCACTAAAAAATCCGCTGTCGCGGATTCTTTAGTGGTTACTCGGATGTTCCCTAGAACGAATCCAGGTGGGTGTTCTCAACTGCAGATAAGGGAACCACTGAAGGCTCTCCAGTGTGCAATGATTCGAACTCCCTAAAAATTGTTATAGAGGTAACATCACGGGTAACCACTGCTATTGTACATGAACCATGGAATATGGAACAAGCAGACAACCTTTGCCACGTATTTCATAGTACCTATTTCATACTCCGTTTCTTACCGCAACCAATCCGCCACCCACATGGGGTTGGCGGACGGTTTTGAAGTCTCCCAGCAAGAATGGAGCGCGTATATGTATTCTTATCCCGCACCGTTACCCAGTGGGTAAACGTGTAGCAGAGGATGTTGTGTAAGATTTTTTAGGCCCCCTTACCGGGAAACAGTACCTACAGTATATGCCTGCTCTTCGTGAGCACCGTAAGGAAAGTTGATAACCTGTTTATAGCGAGTGGAAAGGGGCTTAAAAACAATGACGATACCTTGCGCCTCGTTGTGGATAACTTTTGGATAAAAACTTGACACGTTTCAAAGTGGCGAAATTCGGTATACGGTAGCGCGGCGCGTATCGTCTTACGGGGACGTCTTGCGTCTCTGCGCGCTTCGCTTAGCGCATACCGATACGCGTTGCGCCACCGAAAAACGAGTAACGCTTTCTTACTCTAGGAGTCCGTCCAAATTGACGTCGTAGAGAATCTGCTCCTGCACGAGGCGGTAGTTCACGAGCTCTTCCGGCTTGAACCAGTGCTTAATCTCATTGTTGGCTTCTTCTACCGAACCTGACGCATGTATGAGGTTGCGCACCGCCCTGCCGTCGGTATCAGCCATCTGATAGGAATCAACCACAAAGTCACCGCGAATGGTGCCTACGTCAGAGGTGAGCGGTTCAGTTCCGCCAGTAATTTTCCTCACAATCTTTACCGCGTGCGCTCCCTGCCAGACCATCGCGACAACGGGTCCCGAAGTCATATATTTCTGAAGTGCGTCAATCACCTTGTCGCCGAGTACGAGGGGGTCCATAGACGGAGGTGTGAGTCCTTTCTTCTGGTACGCCTCAATAGACTTTTCGCCGACAATTCGCTTCCAGTTCGGGTCAAGGTTGTAGTGGGTCTTGATGTGCGTAGCGGTTGGGACGAGAAGCTTCATCCCGACGAGCTTGAGCCCCAGGCGCTCATAGCGCTTAATAATCTCTCCGGCAAGGGTTCGCTGAAGTCCGTCCGGCTTGATAACGACGAGTGTGCGTTCTGATTTGAGATGTGCCATAAATGCGAATAGGTACGAATCAACGAATAGCTACGAATAAGAAAAAGATAGGAGTATCCTAGCAAATATCGGCTTAAAAGCCAATCAATACATTTCATCGCGTCTTCCGACCTTCAGTACAAAGATACTTCTGTCCTGCACATCAAACGCCACGCGATAATCGCCGACACGAAAACGATACTCTCCTTCTCGATAATCGGTTAAATGTTCAGCAAACTCAAGTGGGTCCTCTTGCTCCGCATAGAACCGCATCTTCTCGGCAATGCGTTTTTGTACGAACCGAGGTAATCGGCTAAATTGTCTTGCTGCCCGATGCGTATAATGAATCTCCAGTGAAGCTCCACCAGCAGAGCTGGTGGCTTCCCCGACCGCTACTTGAGATCGAGTTTCAGTTGCCCCCTGTCTTCGCGGTCTTGGTAGCTGACGTAGGCGAGGATTTCCTTTTCATTCAGCCCTACGCTTGATACGCAATACCCGCGCGACCAGATACCCTCTTTGTCGTAGTACACCTTGTGCAGAAAAGGAAACCTCGCCTTAAGTAGCTTGCCGGATTGGGATTTGATGAATTGTATCACACTGGCAACCGAAACTCTGGGCGGGATGACAATGACCATATGCACGTGGTCGAGAGGTGCGTTCACCTTTATTACCTCGATATCGGGGTCGAGCCCTTCGAGATGTCCGATGAGTTTTTCAGCGTAGGCGCGTACACCGGTCACAAATATCTTTCTCCGATATCGAGGAGTCCAGACGATGTGATACTCCGTCTTGTACACTGCGTGGGAACTTTTCCGAAATCGCATGGGGAGTAGTTTAGCATACGGAGTATCGTCTGGACGCCCCTACATCCCCCGACAGAGTCGGGGGATTTGAATTGGGCTTATTAAGAACAGGCTCTAAGTTCTTCCCCCATTTTTCGCTCAACTACTTTTTCAAGAGGTACCGAAAAATCACTCCGCAGAAGGCGTCCACCCGGAAGGTCAAAATCGCCAAAACGGTCTTTGGTAATCAGCAGATTCCCCTTCCCGTCTTCAAGAAACATTTTAACGGCTATATTGTAGAGGTCTTTTTCCATTAGGGTTCTTACCTCTCTCTCACCCTATTTAGAGGGGGAGATAGAGAGGGGGTGTTTTTCTTCCAAAAGTTCCATAATTCTGGTTATCACCTCATCAATAGTACTATTTATTTCATTATTCCCAAATCTCACTACCCGAAGTCCTAGGTTCTGGAGATATGCTGTTCGTCTGGCATCATACTGTTCCTGATCACTATGTTGCGAACCGTCAATTTCAATAACTAACGATTTTTCGCGACAATAGAAATCTGCGATGTAGTTTCCAAATGAGTGCTGACGGCGAAACTTGTATCCCAACTGCTCGCTCCGCAAGCGAGACCAGAGGATTATTTCTTGGGGTGTCGCTTCTGCTCGCAATATTCTCCTTCGGTTTTTCAGTAAAGATATGTTACTTATTCTTCCTTTCATATAGAATACCCCGACCTCAATCTCTTTACACCCCTACCCCTCGGAAGACCGAGGGACTTCCCCTCTAAAGAGGGGCAGAGGGGAAAAGATAAGAAATCATGCTCCATGGCACTTTTTGTACTTCCTACCTGACCCACACGGACAGAGGTCGTTTCGACCTACTTTTGAGCCGTCGGGATTGGAGGGTGCGGAAGAGCGAGATATATTTCCTTGGTGTTTACTGTCGGACTCTTCATCGCCAGACCCGATAAGCTGGGCCTGTTCGTGCACTTCTTGGAGCTTGCCCTGCTCTACGATTGGAGCACCTCCTGTGGTGAGCGAAGCCCCACCACCGACGTGCGGAAAAACGTGCATCACTTGCGCGATGATATTCTCCTCCATTTCCTTAAACGTTTTGAGTCCTTCTTTCTTATATTCCACAAGTGGGTCGCGCTGTCCGTAGGCGCGCAGATTCACGGAACCGCGGAGGTAATCCATAATTTCCAAATGCTCCACCCAAAAGAGGTCAATGGTTTGAAGAATAAGACGCTGAATGGCTGTGTAGAAGTCGGGACCTAGCTGTTCTTTTTTGGAGGCGATGACTTTTGAGAAAGTAACACCCTCCGTCGCCGAAGACGGCGACACCTCCCTTGTTAGGGAGGATACATCCCCCGACCTCAAAGACTCGGCTGCCCCCTTTGTTAAGGGGGAATTAAGAAACTGCATGAGGTACTCATCGATGGCGGTGGGACCGTCCACGAGGATTTTGCGTCGACGTTCATAGATGACCGAACGCTGATGGTTCAGCACGTTGTCGTACTCAAGCACATGTTTGCGCGAATCAAAGTTGAACCCTTCAATTTTGGTCTGCGCGCTTTCAAGCGAGCGCGTAATGATGCGGTTCTCAATCGGCTCGTCTTCGGGAATACCGAAACGGCCCATCATATTTTTGATGGTATCCGACGCAAAGACACGCATCAGTGAATCTTCCATAGAGACGAAAAACTGGGTTTCGCCCGGGTCGCCTTGCCTACCGGACCTCCCTCGGAGTTGGTTATCAATACGCCGTGCTTCGTGACGCTCGGTACCAAGCACGAAAAGTCCGCCAAGCTTTTTGACCTCTTCGGAAAGCTCCGCGCTCGTCGGGTTGCCACCAAGCTTAATGTCCACGCCTCGGCCGGCCATATTAGTTGCTACCGTTACCGCGCCCTTCCGTCCGGCTTGCGCAATCACCTCTCCCTCCCGTTCGTGATTTTTAGCATTCAAAAGTTCGTGCGGTACGCCAACGGAGTGCAGGTACTTTGAAAGCACTTCGTTCTTTTCAATGGACACCGTACCGATAAGCACCGGCTGACCTTTGGCGTTCAGCTCCGCGACTTTCTTCGCGATGGCTTTGAACTTCCCCGATTCGGTTTGGAATATCTGGTCGTTCTGGTCGGTGCGGTTGATGGGTTTGTTGGTCGGAATAGAAATCACATCAAGTCCGTACACTTTGTAGAACTCCTCGGAACTTGTCTTCGCGGTGCCGGTCATACCCGAGAGTTTGGTATACATTCGGAAATAGTTTTGGAAGGTGATGGAGGCGAAGGTGCGCGACTCTTTCTGCACCGCCACTCCTTCTTTTGCTTCAACCGCCTGATGGAGTCCCTCACTCCAGCGTCTTCCCGGCATCATGCGTCCGGTAAACTCGTCCACGATAATCACCTCGCCGTTCTTCACAACGTACTCTTTATCAAGCTCAAAGAGTGCTTTGGCGCGCACCGCCGTTTCCAGATGGTGCACGTACTTGATACCTTTTTCGGTGTAGATATTGCCGATGCCGAGCGCCTGCTCCGCTTTTTCAATACCCGCGGGTGTAAGCGAAATAGCTTTTTGCTTTTCGTCCACGGTGTAATCGGTTTCTACTTGAAGCCCTCGCGCAATTCCCGCGAAGCGCGCATAGAGGTCTTCGGACTCCGCGACCGGCGAAGAAATAATGAGCGGGGTGCGCGCTTCGTCAATGAGAATTGAGTCTATCTCGTCTACAATCGCATAGTGGTAGCCACGCTGACGAAGCCTGTCGGGAGAATATTCAAGGTTGTCGCGCAGATAATCAAAGCCGAATTCATTGTTGGTGCCATAGGTAATGTCGGCAGCGTACGCTTCACGCCGACTACACGGCTTCAAAAACTCATACACAACCTTGAACGAACCCAGCTCGTCTCGCACCGCGTCTAGTTTATCGTCTTCTTCGTTTGATTTTTCGGATTTCTGATTTGGAGTTTGTTTGGGATTTGGGATTTGGGATTTGGGATTTCCACCTGCCTGATCCGATACATGTGCAGGGTTATAGAGAAATGAGCTGTCGTGGTTAATGACCCCAACAGAAAGTCCGAGCAGGTGGTAGATTTGTCCCATCCACACCGCGTCCCTTCGTGAAAGGTAATCGTTGACCGTCACGACATGCACTCCCTTTCCTTCAAGCGCATTTAAATATGCGGGAAGTGTCGCTACCAAAGTCTTGCCTTCTCCGGTGCGCATCTCGGCAATACCGCGATGGTGGAGCACCTGTCCTCCTAAAAGTTGCACATCAAAATGTCGTTCGCCAAGCGTTCGTCTTCCCGCCTCGCGTACGAGTGCGAAGGCTTCGGGTAAAATAGCGTCTAGTGTTTCTCCTTTCTTGAGGCGCTCCTTAAGCTTTTCCGTCTCCCCCTTTAGCTCCTCGGAGGAGAGTCCTTTGAGTCCGTCTTCAAGCGCGTTAATTCGCTCCACATTACCGTACAAGGGCCTTAGTTTAGCCTTAGAATCGTCGCCGAATAGCTTCTTTAATCCTTCAAACATTAGGCAATACTAGCACAAAACGTGAAAACTGGAACATATAACAACATCATAAACTAAAAGAAAGGGCGAAGTAGATAGTAATTAAACGACACCAAGAGTCTCAGGCAGTTTTTGCTAATTTTCTCGAGGTCCCGTGTCGCCTTTGGGTATCATGGACTCGCTTCCCGAGTCGGTCAATCTCCTTTTTCAGGTA
>Ga0209726_10009393_pt1 | contig 10194 bp, 16 predicted proteins | sample Subgrocontami54m_FD_187453 | JGI IMG/M metagenome (GOLD analysis project Ga0209726, IMG submission 187453) | Subsurface groundwater microbial communities from S. Glens Falls, New York, USA - GMW46 contaminated, 5.4 m (SPAdes) (version 3) | ecosystem: Environmental > Aquatic > Deep subsurface >... | reverse complement strand
TTCAACCGCTCCAGATCGCCCATCAGGCCGACCGTCTCCGTGACGCTCAACGGCTCAGCCAGCGTCACCGGCACGAACCGGCATCGGACGGGATCGCGCAGGATCTTCTTCATTCGCTCCACCGACACCGCCAGGTCCAACAGGAAGCGGTCCAGCTCGTCGTGGCGATAGGCGCCGCTGTAGAGCTTCTTCATGTACCGGTGCTTGGCCAGGAGCGCGTCCAGCGCCCCGAGCCATCGGTCGATCAGCTCGGGCATCTCCAGCAGGCGCAGCGTGTGGCCCCACGGGGCCGTGTCCACGATGACGCAGGCGTAACGCTCCTGTTCGATCCACCCGGAGATCTCCAGGAATGCCATCAGCTCATCGAGGCCGGGGAGCGAGAGATCCAGCAACCGGCTGATGTCGTCGTCGTCGAGGAACGTTCCGCGCGCCGCGATCTCCTTGAGTGTCCCGCCGTGCGCGGACTTGAACGCGGCCAGGCGTTGCCCGGCGTCGAACTCCGTGACCGTCAGGTTCGGTGGAAGGGGGGAGCCCGCCAGGCTGTCGGCAAGAGAGTGGGCCGGGTCAGTGGACACCAGCACGTAGGACGACTCCGGCCACCGGCCCGCGAGCGTCAGGGCCGTCGCGGTGGCGCAGGTGGTCTTGCCGACGCCTCCCTTGCCGCCGAAGAGGAGGAGGCGCGGGGCGCAGTCCCGCAGAAAGGCCGGCCCTCCGCCGCTAGCCCTCCTCCCCGGCGTCTTCATCGTCTCCTTCTCCCTCATCTGCCTCTGCGTCCTCGTCCGTGTCCTCTGCACCCGGCCCGGATCCCCGCGCCTGAATCACCTCCAGCCGGTCGAGCAGCGTCCGCTCTCGCGCGTCGAACTCCGCCTCCGTGACCCGCCCGGTTTCCAGCATCATGTAGAGGTCCCGCAATTCCTCGGTGATCGTGTCGGCCTCCCCCAGCATCTCCTCCTGGGCGGCCTCGTGGATCTTCCGGAACACCCACAGGAGACCGGTGATCGGCGCCAGGAGAAGGTCGTCAACCAGGAGCACCGTGGTCGCTCTCTCCGTCCGTGCCGGTCACAGGTCCAGCGTCAAGTCCACAAAGTTGTGCGGCGCCCAGGGGCCGTTGTAGTCGAAGGCATAGTGGTTGTCGAAGAGCTTTGCCGCCTCGAAGACCGCGGCCTCGAACTGCTCACGTCCGGCGCGCCCGATGAGGCAGGCGAGGTTGACCACCTCGCGCTCGGTGCGCGGCTTGTTCCGCCTGATCTCCCCGCAGCTCGGGGTCAGCATCTCCACCACCCGCTCGGTATGCGCCTCGCGGTCCTCCACGAGCAGGCGGTCGAAGAGCCGGCCGAGCTCGATCTTGTCGTCCTGTGCGGGCTGCCGGTGGCCGCCGAAGAAGCGGTCGCGCGCGACCCGCAGCTCGGGGTGCGTCTGAACGAAGTACTCGAAGATGTTGGGCACATCCCAGCTGACCCGCAGGCCCATCTCCACCCGGCCGGTGACCCGGCGGAGCTGTTCGAGAAAGCGCTTCTGGTGGCCGGAGAGGATCCTCCGGATCGCCGCGGGGTCATCCGCGATGACGCCGAAGGCCACCGGCAGCACGGCGGTCGCGTCCAGCATGAGGCGCTTGAGCACCTCCTGGTGGGCGGCGAGCTGGCGGCGCTCGGGGCGGATCTTGTCGGGAACGTCGCTGACCACGGCGGACACCCGGCCGTTCGTGATCGCGTAGACCGCGCCGCCGTCGAGACCGATGGGGCCCAAGCTCACGCCGTTCAAGTCCGGCGCGATGGCGTAGAGGTAGACCTTCTGCTTCGTGGGCTCTTGCCTGGCCATGTCTCGCTCACCTCCCCCCGGCGCGGCCCGGGCGCACCCCGGCCGTCACGGGGTATTCTCGCGTACCCCGGTGGCCAGGGCTCCGATCCTCATTGCGACCGCCACCGCCCTGACGTGGCCCTCTTCCGTCCTGATCTCGAGCATCGCGCCGCACACCAGGCACTTCACCTGGCCGGCGTAATCGTCATACGCGTCGCCCAGATCGAGCTTGTGGCCGCACGACACACAGTTGATCCTCATGATCGGCTCTCCTGAATGTGCGCCGCGTGCGCCTCCCACTGTCGGGCGAGCCACCGGCGGCGCCGCTCGCTGCTCGCGAGGCCGGCCTCCGCCTGAACGACTCGGCGCGCCTCCGCCCGCTGCCCGGGCACGCCCGTGGAGGCGGCACACGATCGGAAGCCTTTCAGAGTCCGGGCCCCGCGAATCTGAGCGGAAGTCCTGAGCATCAGCATCACTGTCCCCCTTTCAGTACCGGAGCTTGAACCCTCCCCCGCTTCGGGGAGGGGTGGGCCTGCCGACTGCGCTCGGCGTCGCGACACCCGGGGCAGCCCCGCGTTCTGCCAACGCACGGAGGAGCGCGGCCTTCTGCGCCTCGATGTCTCGAAGGCGGCCGTCGAGGTTGCCGATCCGCTGGAGCGCGCTCGCTTTCTCCCGCCCCCGGCGGGCCTTCTCCATCTCCAGGCAGGTGATCTGCATGTACGCCATGTACGGGTTGGCGATTCGGTCGACTTTCCCTGTCAGGGTACGGATGTCGCGCATGGTCTTTCGCGGAATGGCCATCGCCTCACTCCTTTCGTCGGGCGCCGGCGCCGACGACGCGGGGCGCCGGCCGTCCGGGCCGGGGCCCGTAGACCTTCCGGATCGCCTCGGCCACCTTCTGGGGCATGAGCGACTCGCCCCCGCGGGTGACCTTGGCGGTGTCCGTGTTGAGGACGTCCTGGCAGATCCACAGGAACACGGGATCGCCCGGCCTGGCTCGCGCCCCCCTGTGGGCGAGGATCCGGGCGATCGCGATGCAGGCTCGGATCGTGGGCCGGTGGTTGTTCACGCCGACCCCCCTCAGCTCTCTCACGATGTCCACGATGGCTTCGGCGTCGGTTTCCGGGACGCCCGACTTCGCGACCGTAACCGCGATCTCCGTCGCCCGGTCGTAGTGGCCCAGGGTGATCGTGATGAGGCGGTCCATCAAGGCATCCTGCGTCTTGTGCACCCCGGCATACTCCTCCGGGTTGGAGGTGAAGATCGCGCGAAACTCGGGGTGCACCTCCAGGTATCCCTGGCCGCTCCGGCGCAGCTTCGGCAGGTTGAGAATCCGCTCCCCCAGGATGCTCAGCAGCGCGTTGTTCGCCTCGGGTCTCGACCGGGTAAACTCGTCGTAGATCAAGGTGTCGCCGTTCTGGCAGGCGGTGGTGAGCCGATTGTCCATCCAGAGGGTCTGCATCTCCTCCTCGGTCTTCAGGACCGAATGGATGAAGTTGTCCACCAGCTTCGACTTGCGATAGCCGTAGTCATTGCCCACGAGATCGGAGCTGGCGAACTCGTCGTCACCGTGGACGAGCGTGACCGGACGACCCAGCTTCGAGGCCACGTGCATGGCCAGGGTGGTCTTGCCCGTTCCGGCCGGTCCCGAAAGGTGAACGGGGTAGCCCACCTGGAGGTACGTGAGGGCACGGTCGGTCAGCGCCTGTACCTCGGGGGTGGACACGAACCCCTCACCCGCCTCGGGGCAGACCTTGTCGGCGCCCGGCGGCATCCGGACCGTGACCTCAGAGAGCAACCCGAACCCGTTGTCGGCCATGCCTCATTCCCTCCCTTGCGCTGGCGGTTGTGAGAGCCATCCTCGCCCGCGGCACCGGAGACAGGCCATCGCCGGGGCGGAACCATCGTCGCCGGAACCTCCGCACTCAGGGCAGCCGATCCTCGGCGCGTCGCCCGCTGCAACCACTCCTTTGCCACGGCAGACGGTGCAGGTAAGCGTCTTGATCGCTCCGGTACCGTCGCAGTGCGCGCAGCGCGTGTGCGGCGCAGGGGTGGACACTGTTCCCCGCCCTCCACAAACGCAGCAGTTCGAGAGAGAAGACATGATGTCAAATGGATCCTTCCCGCGGCCGCGGCAGAAGGCACAGACGACGTGCTCCAGCTGTGGCGTCTTCCCGGTCAGTGTCGAAGGCACGATCCTGTTCCTCTCCTCGGGGCGTCTGGCGGCGCCGGTCTCAGCGCGGCCGATGCCGTCCCCTGGCTTTCGGGGTCGCGTGGGCCTCGTCGCGAACTCGGCGCTCCGCCTCCAGGCGCCGGCGTTCTTCCGCCGCCTCCCGCAGCACATCCTGGCGCTCGGCCACCGTTTGCCACTCTCCGGCGCCTGCGGGCTCGGGCCCCGCGGCCCCTCGTGAACCGGCGGCCCCCGCCCCGACCCAGGCGGCTCGGGCGCCCGCGAGATCGGCCGCGAATGCGCCTCGCAGACCCGCCACCGCGCGCTTCATCTCGGCCGCCGCCTGCTTGAGGTCCTGCGTCAGTCGTCCGCGGTCGTTGCGGCCCGCGTGGATCTCGCCCACGAGCCGCGTCATGTCATCCGTCAATCGCCCCATCATTCCTCACCTTTCATTCCGTCGAGCGAATCGTGGGTCGTGAATCGTGACACGAGCCGCCGATCACGATCCACGATCCCCCCGACTCGCCCTCACACCGGCGGAGCCGCGCTGGCTGTCAGGCCGTCACGCGCTTTCGCCGGAGAACCATTTCCCGCCCCGCCGGATGCGCCCGGCCGTCGTGCCGGGCGCGGCGCCGGCCCAGACCTTGTGGGCACCCGCCAGATCATCCGAGAACGCCTTGCGCAAGCCCGCCACCGTGCCCCTGAGGCCCGAAGCGAACCCGCGGAGCATCCGCTGCTGCCTCCGCGCCATGTCCGCGTGAGCCGAACGGAACCCTGCCTGCACCCCAGCCACCGCCTGCTTCATCTCGACCGTCGCATGCTTGAGGTCCCGCATCAGCCGTCCGCGGTCGTTGCGGCCCGCGTGGATCTCCCCGACGAGCCGCGTCATGTCATCCGTCAATCGCCCCATGTGTCCGTCACCTCCTCTCGGGATTCGACCTACGCCCGCTGGGGGCCGCCGTAGCGGCCCCCAGCGGGACACTGGCACAACCGTTACGCCGGTGACGCAGCGCTGGCCGTCAGGCCGATCGCCTCGGCGTACTTGAGATACGTCTCCACCGACGCGATCACGACTCGGGCCTCGATCGAGAGCAGCTCGATCCCGACCAGAGACACCTTCACCCAGGCATCGATCACGATGCCCTTGTCCAGGATGCGGTCCACCACTTCCGCCAGGCTGGACGAATCCGTCGACTTCTGCACTTTCGCCATTGTTTCTCACCTCCCCCGTGTGATGAGTGTCCGCTCGCCTTCGGCTGGCCTCGCCGGCCCCGCCTCGGCGTACCGGTCTTCATACAGAGCAAGGCCCGTGCCGCGGCCACGAGAGAATCTCCCTCGTCTCCCCGTGCTGTGTTCTTGAGAAGTTGCGGAACGGCGGTAGGTGATTGGACCCACGCCGGCAGCCTCCCTGAGCGCCGGCGCCATGGAACGCGCGCCATGACCTGGGGCCGCTGATCCCCTGAAGACGTTCAACGAAGAGGAGGCGGCGCCGTTGCATCGGCGGCCCGTCGGTCGAAGCGTTGCACCAGCGCGAAGTAGTTCAAGGCCACATCCTCGGCGTACCGGTCCAGCGGCCAAGCCTCGCTCGCGCGACCCGGAGAACGGTTGTACGCCCGTATGGCTGTCGGCGTCATCCCGAACCGTTCGATTTGCCACCTGAGGTATTCGATGCCATAACGTACGTTCACCTTCGGATCGGCGAGACTCCCAAGCAAGCTGTAGTGCGGGCGCCCGTCTCTATCCTTGCTGACCCCCACGGGGGATTCGTAGCTCGTATCGTCCAGGCGCTTTGCCACGAGCGCTGCCGTCGAGGGAAGAAGCTGAAGCAGGCCTACCTCGCCGGCTGGCCCAACCGCGCGGGGATTCATGCCGCTCTCTTTGTCCGCCATTGCGAGGATCAGCCGGTAATCGACGCCGGCTCTCTCTGATTCGTCGAGCAGCACCGCCGGGAAGGACAGGAAGTCCTTGACGGTCGCGGCCGGGTATCGTTCAACGACCCAGGAGAGAATGCGGGCCTCGCGATCGGCGCGCGCGGACGCCGCCGTCGTGATCGAGGTCGCCGTGACCTGCGCAGCGATCCCGGCACCGGACGCGATGCAGAGCGCCGCGAGAGCCACGATCCCGAGGGCGTTGCGCCTCATCGAAACCGCCTACGGAGAGCGCTGCTCCAGGCGCGACACCACTCGCTGCTCCACCTGGCCCAGCGGATCTCCATCGAGCTCGGGTTTGCTCCAGGCACCGAAGTCGGGGTTGGAACCCGCGGGTTCGGGCCAGGCCACCCGGAGGCCCGCTGCATCGCTCGCGAGGATACTGCGCAGCCTCACCACCGTGCGTCTCATCTCCACAGTCACGTGATCGAGGCGCCCGCTGGGCCTCTGGATCTCGCAAACCAGCCGTGTCACGTCATTTTCCGCCCGGCTGGACGAGTCCGTCGACTTCTGCACCTTCGCCATGGTTTCTCACGTCCTCGTGTGATGAGTGGGGCTTGCCTTTGACCGGCCTCGGCGGCTTCACCGGGACACGCCGGTATTTCTCCGAGGCAAGGCCCATGCCACGGCCACGGGAGGATCTCCCTCGTCTCTCCGTGCTGTGTTTTTGAGAAGTTGCGGAACCGCCGGGGGTGGTCGGACCCGCGCCGGCAGCCTCCCTGAGCGCCGGCGCTATGGAACGCGCGCCATGACCTGGGGGGAGCCGACCCCCGAACGGCGCAGCCGCCCACACGCTTCTCGAACGCCCCGAAGCCGGTCTCCCCGTTCCCCACCTGCGTTCCCTGGTGGCTGGACGGCGCGCGCAGGAACGCTTGACAGGCTGGGGCGTGTTGGGCTACCCACAGAGCCTTTGCACTACGATGGCTTTGTAGTAGGCGGTGGAACCCGGGCGGCGCGCCGCGGTCCTGCGCCGGGTCCGGCCTCGTTGGGAGGATCGCCTGGGGATGGCAGCACTCGAGTTCTTGCGACGCAAGATCGTGCGGACACCGCGCCCCGTTTGACATGCCCATCTACGCCGTTGCGTGAAACTTACCCATCTATCCCACGGGGAGAAGTTGAAGATCTCGGGGGCGCCGTAGCGGCGCAGAGCCTCTTCCAGAGCCTCGATGCAGAAATCGGTGGCAAGGGGGTGTTCGATACCCGAAAGGCGAGCACCTTGCGGCTGTAGAGATCCAGGATCGCCACCAGGTAGGCAAAGCCCTTGGCCATGGGCAGATAGGTCACGTCGGTGGCCCAGACCTGATTGGGCCGCTCGATGACGACATCGAGAAGCAAGTACGGGTCTCCCACGTCCCATTGCGTCCAGCGGTGCAGGAGCATTAGGATCGGATCGCGCTGGTGACGTGTATGCTATTCCTGACAGCGGATCTTGGCGACCTGAGATGAAGTAGTGGAGGAGGTGGGCCGATGGAAGATCGGATCAGCGTGGACCCTAAGGTCTGCAGCGGTAAGCCGTGCATCCGAGGGACTCGTATCATGGTGACGAACATCCTTGGAATGATCGCGGGGGGGTACACGATCGAGAGGGTGCTCGAAGCTTACCCTGAGCTCACCCGCGAGGACGTCATGGAAGCGCTTAACTACGCCAGTCAGGTGATCGACGAGGAGAAGGTCATCCGGCGTGCCTGAGCCGTTCGCGGTCCTCCTCGACCAGAACGTGCCCCAAGCAGTTGCCGCATGGCTTCAAGGATTGAAGCCCTCGTGGGAGATATGCCACGCGACGACGGTCGGTCTTGGAGGAAAGAGCGACCGTGAAGTCTTCGACTGGGCGCAGGCACAGCGGGCGATCATCATCACATTCGACGAGGACTTCTCGGATCAGCGATCCTTCCCTTATTCTGTTGCATCCCACCACTCACAGCGGTCGAGCCGTGACCACGGAACGACCGTGCCGGCGGATCGGCGCTGAGGCTCGGCGCCGCCGTACACGACGAAGCCACGCACCTTGCGCCGCAGCCTCGATGATGCGACGACCGACGCGAAGGTCTCCAGGCCGGCGAAGAAATCTCCCGCGACGGTTTGTCCCGACTTGGTTTCCACTGCGAGCAGATCGCGCCCGAGATCGACGACCACATCCACCTCCGCACCCTTCCGGTCGCGAAAGAACGAGAGGCTCGGCGACAGACCCCTGTGGGTGCGAGACTTCAGGATTTCGGACACCACCCAGGTCTCGAAGACCGCGCCGCGCAGCGGGTGGTCCCGCAGCTGGTCGGGCGAACGGATGCCGAGCAGGTGGCACGCGAGGCCGGAGTCAACGAAGTGCAGCTTCGGAGTCTTGATCAGTCGCTTGGAAACATTGGCGTGGAACGGCGGCAGCCGCCACGCGACGTAGCCGGCCTCCAGAACCGAGAGCCATGATTTCGCGGTGCCGTGGGTCACCCCGGCGTCGGCACCCAGCGAGGAGAGATTCACCAGCTGGCCGACCCTGCCTGCGCACAGCCGCAGATACGTTTGGAACGCCACGAGGTCTCCGACGTTCAGGATCGTTCTGACGTCCCGCTCAAGGTAGGTCGCGACGTAGCTCGGATACCAGTCTCCTGGCTCGAGGCCGCGGTCGTACACGGCGGGATAGCTGCCCCGCCGGAGCAGGTCGAACAGGTCGACGGGAGGATCCGCGAAACGCCGGACCTCCTCCAGGGAGAGTGGCAGAAGCTCGAGGAGCGCCGTGCGCCCCGCGAGCGACTGGCCGAGAGACTGGAGCAGGGCAAAATTCGCCGATCCGGTGAGGATGAACCTTCCCGCGACGGGGCGCGCGTCCACCGCCGTCTGGACGTAGGACAGCAGATCCGGGACGCGGTGCACCTCGTCGAGCACGGCTCCGTCGGGATGCTCAGCCAGAAACGCCCGCGGGTCCCGGCGCGCGAAGTCCTGCACGTCGGGCGCTTCGAGGGAGACGTAAGGCTTGTCGGGGAAAACGGCCCGGCAGAGCGTGGTTTTGCCCGACTGCCGCGGTCCGGTGACCGTGACGACAGGGAACTTCCGGGCGAGGGCGCGGAGCCGAGTTTCGAGGACTCGTCGAATCATGGGGAGATCCTGCCATGCGATGGACCGATTGTCAATAAGATTGTGAATCAGCACCCCGCCGTGAACTCGGAGCAGCTCAACAATAGCTCCTCTGTCGCCGTCCGCGTCACGTCTGCTCCAGGAGCCTGAAATACTCCTCGCGCGAGAGTCCAGCGGTCCTGAGGTTATTGCGGATGACGAAGACCGGCACCTCGTCGTAGTCGGGAATCACAACGGGGCGGAGAATACCGGGTTTGGAATAGATGAAATGGTCACCCTCAGAGCGGACGCAAGTGAAACCGGCCAACTCGAAGACACGTCTGAGTTTCCGGCTCGGGATGGGGGTCAGCCGGGGCACCGGTTAACTCCCGACCCGCACCTCCATCGATTCAGAGAGGACGATTCTGGGAGGAGTATACGCCCCGCTCGCGTCCAGGACATACCCTCCTTCTTCCAGGATCTGCTCCAGGGTGCCCATCCGCTCAGCCTCCTCTAAGAACAAGCGGGCGGCGGTTCGTAGATTCTGGCGGGCTTCGTCCACATCCTTCCCGCAGGAAGAGACATCGAGCTCAGGGCAGTAGGCGACAAAGGTCGGTCCCTCCCGAAAGACGATGGCATCGAAATCGATCCGCCTCATGGCTCCACCTCAAACCTCGCCCCGAGTGTATCACCGTATCCCCTCGGCGGGACTTTGCTTGCCATGGTAACTCTCCCCGTGCTGTGTTTTTGAGAAGTTGCGGAACCGCCGGGGGTGGTCGGACCCACGCCGGCAGCCTTCCTGAGCGCCGGCGCTATGGAACGCGCGCCATGACCTGGGGGCGCTGACCCCCTGAAGACGCTCAGCTACGGCGCGAGCGCCGCCCGGGCAATCGTCCGAACTTCGTCGTGCAGGAAGGGTTTGCTCACGAAGCCGTTGATGACTCCCGCCACCGCCGCCTGGAGCACCTCGGGATCGTCGCCGTAGAAGTAGCCCGAGATCAGCACGATGCGGATCCCGGGATTCGCCTCCCGGATTCGCCGGGCCAGATCGAGCCCCTCGGCGTCGGGGAGCTTGGCGTCGACGAAGGCCAGATGGAAGCGCTGCCGCACTGCCAAACGGAGCGCCTCCTGGCCGGTGGTCGCCGTGACTGAGACGATCCCGCTCCCTCTCAGGATGTGCCCCAGCGCCCAGCACATGCCCGGCTCGTCATCGACGATGAGAACGGCCGTGTCGTTCCTGATCATCGCGTGCTCGAC
>Ga0209726_10009391_pt1 | contig 10195 bp, 12 predicted proteins | sample Subgrocontami54m_FD_187453 | JGI IMG/M metagenome (GOLD analysis project Ga0209726, IMG submission 187453) | Subsurface groundwater microbial communities from S. Glens Falls, New York, USA - GMW46 contaminated, 5.4 m (SPAdes) (version 3) | ecosystem: Environmental > Aquatic > Deep subsurface >... | reverse complement strand
GCGACGCGTGCCGACAACCCCGTGCTCACCGGCGACGTCGGCGCAGGTGACGGATTCGTGATCGGGCTGAAAGACGCCGCGGGGGCCGCCGTCAGGCACCTCGACCCCGGCACGTACACGCTCCTCGTCCACGACCACTCGAGCTTCCACAACTTCCGCCTCTCCGGCCCGGGCGTCGACGTTGCGAGCGACATCGAGGGCGTGGGCGACAAGACCTTCACCGTCACGCTCACCGACGGCACGTACTTCTTCCAGTGCGACCCGCACTCCGCCCAGATGCGAGGGAAGTTCACGGTCGGCGCGGTCGCGACGACGCCCGCGCCGGCGACCACGCCGGCCGTCCGGACGAGCGTCCGTGCGTCGATCGTCGGGTCGGCGAGCTCCTTCCGGCCCTCGAGCGGTCTCTCGGCGGGCGCGTTCGCGATCGTCGTCCTCGACCGGTCGGCCATGGACGGGTTCCGTCTCGCGGGCCCGGGCGTCTCGAAGGCGACCGGCGCGACGTTCCGCGGCACGGTCACCTGGAAGGTGACCCTTGCGGCGGGACGCTATTCGTACGGCTCGGCGCTCCACCCGAAGCTCCGGCACACCTTCACCGTCTCGAGCTAGCGCGCCCGCTCAGCGGCGGCCGGTCAGACCGAACCGGCCGGCCTTCGCCTTGCCCTCGCGGCCGCGGCGCACGAGCAGGCGTGCGGTCGCGCGGATGCCGCCGGACGCGAGGAAGCCGAGACCGAGCGCGCCGGCGGCGGCAACGGGAAGCTTCGCCCGCAACTTCCCGCCGATGTCGGCTGCGTGGCCGAGCTCGCTGCGGAGCGTCGCGACGGCCGCGGCGAGCTCCTCGCGCTCCTCGCCGATCTCGCGGCGGAGGTCCTGGTCAGTGCCTGCCATTCTTCACCGCCTCCGCTGTCAGCTTCGCTTCCCGGATCGCCTGCTCCGGGACGGGTGGCGTGCTCTTTCGGATCGCGCCCATCCCGACCACGACGAGCAGGCCGACGACGAGGAAGAGCGCGCCGGTCACGATCAGCAGCGCGAGCCACGTTGAGAGAGCGGTCGCGATCGCGGCCGCAATCGTCGCAAGCGCGAAGCCGAGCGCGAAGAGCAGAAAGATCGCCGCACCCACGAGCATTGCGATGCCGAGACCGAGTCCGACCACCTTCCGCTTGACCTCGGTGACGGCGAGCTGGATCTCGAGACGGACGATCGCACGCGCGCGATCGGCGACGAGCTTCGCCGCGCCGCCCACGCCGGGACGGCTCTGTCCCGAACGGTCACGGGCGCGGGCGGGCATGGCCTCTCCGATCGATCCACGTGGGCGTGGCGCCCGCGTTCAGTTCTTCGTGCACCATGCCTCCCGTCTTGCCACCCTCATTGTCGCGGAAACGTCGCATATCTATGCTCGATGGTATGCAGACGAGCGCCCGGCCACTCGGCAAGGCGGAGCGGCACCGCCTGCTCGCCGGAATCGTGGCGCGCAAGCGCGTGGGCACCCAGCTCGAGCTCGCGGCCGCGCTCGCGTCGGCCGGGTGCCCCGTCACCCAGGCCACGATCTCGCGCGACATCCGCGAGCTCGGCCTGGAGAAGGCGCACGACGCGCTCGGACGGCCGCGCTACGAGCTGCCGTCGGGCCCCACGCGACGGCGCCCCGACCCCCAGGCGGCCCTCCGCGCGGTGCTGGCGCAGTTCGGGCGCCGTGCGGCGGTGGCGCAGAACATCGTCGTGCTCCACTCCGAGCTCGGCTCGGCGCCCGCGATCGCCCGGGCGCTTGACCAGGTGGCGCATCCGCGGATCGTCGGCACGATCGCAGGCGACGACACCTGTCTCGTCATCGCGCGCGACGAGCAGGACGCCCGCGCGCTCGCCGCCGAGCTGACCGACGCGATCGGCTAGGTGCTAGGACACCGTCGGGCGGCGGTCGATCCACGGCCGGGCCTGCTCGAGTTGCGCCGCGAGCCGGAAGAGCGTCGCCTCCGCGAACGGTCTGGCGACGAACTGGACGCCGATCGGCAGGCCGTCGTCGCTCCAGTGCAGCGGCACCGACATCGCCGGCTGGCCCGTCACGTTGATCACGGCCGTGAACGGCGTGAACAGCGTCTGGCGGGCGAAGGCGAGCTGCGGGTCGCCGTCCGTGTCCTCGAACGTCCATCCGACCGGAACGGGCGGCATGGCGAGCGTCGGCGTCAGAAGCACGTCGACGTCGTCCCAGAACGAGATCACCTCGCGCGCCAGCCGCTGCAGCTCGATGATCGCGGTCGCGTGCTCGGGGCTCGGCGTCTCCTGCGCCTGCTCCGCGAGCATCCGGTTGATCGGTTCGAGAAGCGTGAGGTCGTCGATCCCCGCCGTCGCCGGGCCGACCTGCCAGATGCGGATGAAATACGCGATCAGATCGCCGCTGTCCCACGGCGGCGTCGCCTCGACGACCTCGTGCCCGAGCTCCGTGAGCAGCTCTGCCGCCGCGCCGGCTGCGGCGGTGCACACAGGATCCACGGGTACCTCGATCGGCGGCGTCGTCGAGAGCGCGATCCGCAGGCGGCCCGGCTCGAGATCGGCCTCGGCAAGGAACGGCCTCGCCGGCGTGGGCGCGACGAAGAAGTCGCCGGTCTCGTAACCGGCCATCACGTCGAGCAGCGCTGCGGCGTCGCGCACCGTCCGCGTGATCGGCCCCGAGGTACCGAGACCGAGCGAGCCCGAGCCGTACGGCGCCGGAGAGACGCGACCGCGCGACGGTTTGATCCCGAAGAGCCCGCAGCAGGACGCCGGGATGCGGATCGATCCGCCGCCGTCGCTGCCGTGCGCGACCGGGCAGAGCGCCGCCGCCGTCGCGGACGCTGCGCCGCCGCTCGACCCGCCCGGAGTGCGCGACACGTCCCACGGGTTGCGGCAGACGCCGTTCAGCTCCGACTCCGTCATCGCGATCGTGCCGAGCTCGGGCGTGTTCGTCTTGCCGAGCACGACGAAGCCCGCCTCCCTGATCCGGCGGACGACCGCGGCGTCGAACTGCGGAACGTTGGCCGCGTACGCCTTCGCCGAGTACGTCGTGCGCAGTCCGGCCGTCTCGTTGAGATCCTTGATCGAGATCGGGATGCCGTGAAATGGCGAATCCGACGTTGCCGACTCGGCGGCGCGCGCGGCAGCGAGCGCGCCCTCGGCGTCGACGGTGACGTACGCGTTGAGCTGCGGATCGAGCCGGCCGATCCGCTCGAGGTAGAGCTCGGCGAGCTCGACCGGCGACACCTCACGTGCGCGCACACGCGCCGCGAGCTCCAGCGCGGGCGCGAACGCGAGCTCGTCGCTCATGGGGCGAGCACAACCTCGCCGAGGTCGTTCCCTGCGGCGTCACGCACCCGCCAGCCCCGCTCCATCACCTTCCAGGAGACCGGGTCGACCACGGGCTCAGACGGCCTTGCCGCCGAGGTACCAGACGGGGCCTTGCGTGCCGACCGGATGCGTGTCGGACATGAGGCGCAGGACGCGCACGGTGCCCGGGATCCCGGCCTCGTCGACGCGCTCGAGGCAGCGCCGCACCATGCCGGGCGACGCGCCGTAGCCGAACGAGTGGGCGACGCGGAAGCGGAACGTCATGTTGTCGCTCTCACGCAGCGGATTCGCGGGGCTCATCAGCAGGGCGGTGAGGTCGAGGTGGTCGCTCGACGTGACCGACAGGTCGCAGAGCAGGTCGCTCCAGTCGGCGGGGAGGGCCGCGAGCGCGGCGTCCCACGCGTCGGCGAGCGATGCCCGTTCAGCGACCGGCGCGGCAGCGGTCTCCGATGCCCCGACGAGCTCGAGTGTGCCCTCGACGCCCTCAGCCTCCGCGCGATGCAACATTCGTCGCACCGCTTCGGGTCCGACACCGGCACCGCTGCGCGCGACGTAGAAGCGCAGCATTGCGCCCACTCTGACCGGCCCCGCCGGTGCGAGCAGTGCGGCGGCACGCCCTGCGCGGGACGCCTCGTCCAGCGTGAGCACGACGTGTGCGTCGCTCCACCTCGGATCCAGGCCCCGCTGAATCGTGTCCCACTGGTCGACGAGTGCCATCGGTTGAACCATAAACTGCGCGCCGTGGCAAAGGTCGAGGCAAAGACGACGCTCGCGAAGGGCGACCTCCAGAACGTCCTGCGTGAGATGCTGCTCATCCGCCGCTTCGAGGAGAAGGTGGAGGAGCGCTTCCGCGCCGGCGAGCTTCCAGGCTTCCTCCACGTCGCGATCGGCCAGGAGGCGTGCGCCGTCGGCGTCTGCCGCGCGCTCGAGGACGGCGACGTGATCGCCTCGACGCACCGCGCGCACGGCCACACGCTCGCCAAAGGCACGCATCCGAACGAATTGATGGCCGAGCTCTACGGCAAGCAGGAGGGCTGCTCGCACGGCTACGGCGGCTCGATGCACCTGTACGACGTCGAACGCGGGAACATGGGCGCGAATGCGGTTGTCGGCGGAGGGCTCCCGCAGATCACCGGGGCTGCGCTCGCATTCCAGATGCGCGGCGAGCCGCGCGTGGCGGTCGCGTTCTTCGGCGACGGCGCGACGAACATCGGCACGTTCCACGAGGCGCTCAACCTGGCGCAGCTCTGGAAGGTTCCAGCCCTCTTCGTGCTGGAGGACAACAAGTGGGCGGAGTCGACGCCGGAACGCCAGCACTCGCCGATCCGCGACCTTTCCGACCGCGCGAAGGCGTTCGGGATGAAGGCGATGAAGGCCGACGGCCAGGACGTCGAGGCGGTCTACAAGACGGCGCGTCAGGCTCTGGATCACGCGCGCTCCGGCAAGGGGCCCGTGTTCGTGCACCTGGACTGCGTTCGTCTGCACGGCCACTACATCGGCGACCCGCAGGTCTACCGCGACAAGGACGAGGCGCGGAAGCTCGCGGAGACGCGCGACCCGATCACCCTGCTGCGCACGAAGCTCGGCGTCTCGGACGAGGACTTCGAGGAGATGGACGCCGAGGTGATCGAGATCGTCGACGCGTCCGTCGAGTTCTCGAAGAACGGCACCGACCCCGCGCCCGAAGACGCCCTGAAGAATGTCTATGCCTGACGCCCCTGACCCGGATGCCTGAGCTCTCCTACAGAGAAGCGGTGCGCGACGCCCTCTCCCAGGCGATGCGCCAGGACGACGACGTCTTCATCATGGGCGAGGACATCGCCGAGATGGGCGGCTCGATGGGCGTGACGCACGGGATGCTCGACGAGTTCGGACCGGAGCGCGTGCGCAACATCCCGATCTCCGAGATGGCGCTCGCGGGTGCCGCGATCGGCGCCGCGGTGCAGGGCATGCGCCCCGTCGCAGAGATCATGTACGAGGATTTCATGACGCTTGCGGCCGAGCAGGTCGTCAACCAGGCCGCCAAGCACCGCTACATGTCGGGCGGGCAGATCAAGGTTCCGGTCGTCTTCCGCACGCAGGGCGGCGCCGGCTGGTCGCCGGGCGCGCAGCACGCGCAGCAACTCGAGGCGTGGTTCGTCCACATTCCCGGGCTGAAGGTCGTCTTCCCCTCGACGCCGGAGGATGTGCGTGGGCTGCTGTGGTCGTCGATCTACGACGACAACCCGGTCGTCTTCTTCGAGCACCGCACGCTCTACGGGATCAAGGGCGACGTGCCGGAGAAGATCGAGCCGATCCCGATCGGCAAGGCGCGCGTGCACCGCGAAGGCGACGACGTCACGGTGATCGCGACCGGCCGGATGGTCCACGAGTCGCTCGCCGCTGCAGCCGAGGCCGAGAAGGAGGGCATCTCGGTCGAGGTCGTCGATCCGCGCACGCTCCAGCCACTCGACGAGGAGACGCTCGTCGCGTCCGTGAAGAAGACGAGCCGCGCCGTCGTCGCGCACGAAGCCGTGACGCGCATGGGCTTCGGCGCCGAGGTCGCGGCCGTGCTGCAGTACCAGGCGTTCGACTGGCTCGACGCGCCGATCGAGCGGGTCGGCTCACGCTTCACGCCGATCCCGTTCGCGCCGGTGATGGAGTCGTTTGTCATCCCGCACGCGGAGACCGTGCTCGAGGCGATCTACCGCACCGTCAACAAGAAAGCCTGACGTGGCGACCGAGGTAAAGCTTCCGCGGCTGGGCCAGGGCATGGAGTCGGGGACGATCGTCAAGTGGCTCAAGTCCGAGGGCGAGCAGGTGCAGAAGGGCGACGCGCTCTACGAGCTCGACACCGACAAGGTCACGCAGGAGGTCGAGGCGGAGGCGAGCGGCGTGCTGCTGAAGATCGCGATCCCGGAGGGCGAGGTCGAGGTCGGCAAGACGATCGGCTTCATCGGCGACAAGGGTGAAGAGGTGTCCGTCTCCGCCGTGCCCGGCGGAGACGCGGCGCCGGCGGCCGTCGAGCGGAAGGCGCCGGACGTTCCCGTTCCTGCGACGAACGGTGCGTCGCAGCCCAGGACCGCCGACGTCTCGGCGGCTACCGGGTCGGGCCGCATCAAGGCCTCGCCGCTGGCGCGCCGCATCGCGCGCGAGCGCGGCATCGAGCTGGCGCAGGTGCGCGGCACCGGCCCTGACGGCCGCATCGTCGCCGAGGACGTCGAGCGCGCCGAGGCCACGCCTGCGGCCGGCGCCCCCGTCGCAGCGGCGTCTGCCGGCGAGGTCGAATCCCGGCCGCTCTCGACCATCCGCAAGACGATCGCGCGCCGGCTCACGCACGCGTGGACCGTGCCCGCGTTCCAGCTCACGGTCGACGTCGACATGACGCGGGCGAACGAGCTCGTGACGCGACAGCGAGAGCTGTACCCGGACGTCCGCATCACCGTCACCGACGTGCTCACGAAGGTGTGCGCGCAGGCGCTGATGCGCCACCGCGACGTGAACGTCCAGTACACCGAGGACGCGTTGCTCGTCTTCCCGAGCGCCGACGTCGGCATCGCCGTCGCTGCGCCGCAAGGTCTCGTCGTCCCCGTCGTGCGCGGCGCCGAACGGCTGTCGATCGCCCAGATCGCCGGCGTGCGCGCCGATCTCGTCTCTCGCGCGCGCGATGGCAAGCTGCGCAGCGAGGACCTCGAAGGCGGGACGTTTACGATCTCGAACCTCGGCATGTACGAGGTCGACCAGTTCATCGCCGTGCTCAATCCACCGCAGGCGTCGATCCTCGCTGTGGGCGCGACGCGCGACCAGGTTGTCCCGCGGGACGGCGAGCTGCACGTCCTGCCGCTGATGACAATGACGATCACGTGCGATCATCGCGCCGTGGACGGTGCGACCGGCGCGGACTTCCTGCGGACGATCAAGGCGTTCCTCGAAGACCCGGGGCTCGCGCTCTAAGGGTGTGCTCCGCTGATGGCGCCGACCGTCTGGTACCACGTGCGCGACCTCGACGCGGCGCGCGGCTTCTACCGGGAGACGCTCGGCTTCGAGGAGACCGGCGTCGACTTCAGGGAGCGCTGGTCGCTGCTCAAGCATGGCGAGATGGAGATCGGGCTCGCCGAGGGAGAGCCACGCGAGGACAGCGGCGTCGCCCATGTCGACGCGGGTGACCTGAAGGCGGAGGCCGAGCGGCTGCGCGCAGCGGGCGTCGAGGTCGGCATCGTGTTCGAGCTGCAGGGCGAGATACGGCTGCTCGACGTGTACGACCCCGACGGCAACCGGGTTCAGCTCGCACAGGAGCTCTAGGGCCGTCTGATGCTGCGGCCCGTGGACGTACACGACGTGCGGTTCCTCCGCGACATGCTTCGCCACGCGTACCACTGGCGGCTCTCGGAGGACACCGAGCGACCGGTGTACCGGTACGTCGCCAACTGGGGCAGGCGCGGCGATGCGGGCGTGCTGGCGCTCGACGGCCCGCACGCCTACGGCGCCGCGTGGTACCGCCTTTTCACCGAGGACGAACCGGGCTTCGGGTTCGTCGACGAGGCGACACCGGAGCTGACGATCGCCGTCGTGCCGAGCCGCCGCGGCAAAGGCGCCGGTGCCGAGCTGCTGCAGGCACTGCTCGAGCGCGCACGCGAGGACGGCTATACCGCCGTGAGCCTCAGCACGGCGCACGAGCAGTCGAGCTTCTACGAGCGCTACGGCTTCGAGACGGTGCGCGAGGCGCCGCACGCCGTGACGATGCTCGCGCGACTGTGACTACCATCGATTTCGAGATTTCGAGAGTGAGGGAGAACCCACATGGACGTTGACGTCGCAGTCCTCGGAGGCGGTCCCGGCGGATACACCGCCGCGATCCGCGCCGCACAGCTCGGTGCGAAGGTCGCCTGCATCGAGAAGGAGCCGGAGCTCGGAGGCACATGCCTGCGCGTCGGCTGCATCCCCACGAAGGCGTGGGTGCAGACAGCGTTCGCGCTGCGCGAGGCCGAGGAGAGCTACGCGAAGTTCGGCGTCAAGGTCGGCGAGGCGACGCTCGACTTCGAGGCGTCGAACGCGTGGAAGTCCGGCGTCGTCAAGCAGATGACGCAAGGCGTCGCCGGGCTCTTCAAGGCCAACGGCGTCGAGTGGGTCAAGGGGGTCGGTCGCTTCAAGGATGCGAACACGATCGCGGTCGAGGGTGGCGAGGACGTCACCTTCAAGTCGGCGGTCGTCGCCACGGGCTCGTTCCCGCTGAGCCCGCCGATCGAAGGGCTCGACTCGCCGCGGTGCGTCGACTCGACCGGCCTGCTCGCGCAGACCGAGGTCCCGAAGCGTCTCGTCGTGCTGGGCGGTGGGATCATCGGCTGTGAGTTCGCGTCGATCTTCAGCCGCTTCGGCACCGAGGTGACGATCGTCGAGATGCTCGACACGCTGATCCCGCAGGAGGACGCGGACGCCGCGAAAGAGCTGGCGAAGCAGTTCGGCAAGCGTGGCATCTCGCTCCAGCTCGGCAAGCAGTGCACGAAGGTCGAGGACGACGGCTCGAAGCTGACCGTCCACTACGGCGACGGCGAGACCGTCGAGGCCGACCTGATGCTCGTCTCCGTCGGCCGCGGGCCGCTCGTCGAGGGGGTCGGGCTCGAGGAGATCGGCGTGCAACTCGACAAGCGCAAGGGCATCGCCGCGGACGAGCATCGCCGCACGACCGTGGCGCACATCTACGCGGTGGGCGACTGCGCCGGTTACTGGCAGCTCGCGCACACGGCGTTCCGCGAGGGCGAGGTGGCGGCCGAGAACGCGTGCGGGCACGATGCGATCGTCGACAACCGTGCAGTGCCGCGCCCGATCTACACCGACCCGGAGATCGCGGGGGTCGGCCTCACCGAGGCGGAGGCGCGCGAGCAGTACGGCGACGACGTGGCGGTCGGCCAGTTCCCGTGGGTTGCGAACGCACGTGCTGTTATGCAGGACGAGAGCATCGGGTGGGTGAAGTCGATCCACGAGACGCGCTACGGCGAGCTGCTCGGCCTCGTGATGGTCGGGCCGCACGTGACCGACCTGATCGAGGTCGGCGTGGTCGCGATCGACGCGGAGGCGACGGTGGAGACGGTGGCCGACGGCATGGCGCCGCACCCGACGCTCTCCGAGGCGATCAAGGAAGCCGGGCTCGTCGCGCTCGGGCGGGCGATCCACGTGCCGAACCGCAAGCCGCGCGCCGCCAAGACTCCGGCCTGACGGAGGCCGGGAAGAAGATTTCGGGTCCCGCGCAAGTTTTTCGCGGGAGCGGGATCTCAGATGGCAGGACGTGCCCTCGTCCCTATCCTCCGGGGCCATGCCGCCCGCGGGCCCCGGAGGAGACGTTCTCTCCGAATGAGCCGCCCTGCCGCAGGGGCGGCTCATTCCTTTTGGGGCGGTGCCCGGCATCGGGTAGCGTGGGCGCCAGACCAAGGGAGGTCACATGGGAATCGTCAACAAGCGCAACGCCGTCGTCGGCTGGATCGTCCTCAAGCTCGGAAAGCGGGCCGCGAAGAAGAAGGCTCAGGGCGCGGTGCCCGGTCCGCGCTCAGGCGGTGTCGCCGCAGGCGCGCTCGCCGCGATCGGCGGGGTGCTCTTCTTCTGGCGCAAGAAGCGCGGCAGCGGCGGCGCCCCCGAGTGAGCCGCGGCTTCTTCCGCAGCTCGATCGCGGATCTCGTCCCCTACGAGCCCGGCAAGCCGGTCGAGGAGGTCCAGCGGGAGCTCGGGCTCGACCACGTGGTCAAGCTCGCCTCGAACGAAGGCCCGTTCCCGCCCTTCCCGGCCGCCCTCGAGGCGATCGCGCGTGCGTCGCACGACCTCAACCGCTATCCGGACGGAGGTGTCTACGCGCTGCGGGCCGCGCTCGCCGAGCGCCACGGCGTCGCACACGACGAGGTCGTCGTCTCGGCGG
>Ga0209726_10009390_pt1 | contig 10197 bp, 6 predicted proteins | sample Subgrocontami54m_FD_187453 | JGI IMG/M metagenome (GOLD analysis project Ga0209726, IMG submission 187453) | Subsurface groundwater microbial communities from S. Glens Falls, New York, USA - GMW46 contaminated, 5.4 m (SPAdes) (version 3) | ecosystem: Environmental > Aquatic > Deep subsurface >... | reverse complement strand
TCGGATTCCGAAGAAGTGACGACGCGTTTATCCCGCTCCTCCCGGCATGTTGCGGCCAACGATCCCTTTTTGGCCGAATCGCTGATGTTAACGGGGGACTTGAATTCGGCCGTCGTAGAATGGATTGTGCAGTATCGCGTAAAGGATCCGGTCGCGTATGCCTTCCGCATCCGCGAACCGCAGGAAACCTTGCGCAATATGTCGGAAGCTGTGATGCGGTTGGTCGTCGGCGATCATAATATCAACCAGATTTTGACCGCGGGCCGCGAGCAAATCCAAACAGAAGTCGAGCAGATGCTGCAAGAAATTTTGGACAGCTATGGCGCGGGGGTTGAAATCCGCAATGTGATTTTGCAGGACGTCAACCCGCCGGATGAGGTGAAGGCCTCTTTTAATGAGGTCAACGAAGCGCGCCAGGAGAAAGAAAAATTGATCAATCAGGCGTGGGAAGAATACAACCGGATCATCCCCAAAGCTGAAGGCGAGGCTTTGCAGCAGATGCGCGAGGCGGAAGGTTATGCGGTGGACCGCGTCAATCGCGCCAAAGGCGATGCTGAACGTTTTATCTTAACGTGGGAAGCCTACCGCCAGGCTCCTGTGGTCACGCGGCAGCGGCTTTATTTGGAAGCGATGCAGAAAACTTTACCGCAATTAAAGGATAAATGGATTATGGATGATTCTCAAAAAGGAATTTTGCCGCTTCTCAATCTCAATGCAGACCAAGGAGGGCAGCCGTCATGAAACAACCGATCCTTGCCTTAACGCTGATTATTGTTTCGATCTTCGGCATCTTCATTCTCAACAGCGCTTATGTTGTGGATGAAACCCAACAGGTCGTGCTGACGCAATTCGGAGAACCGGTGGGCGGTCCGGTCCGGAAACCCGGTTTGCATTGGAAAACGCCCTTTATGCAGGAAGTCCATTACTATGACAACCGTATTTTAGAGTGGGACGGTTATCCTTCCGAAGTGCCGACGTGGGACAAGAAGTTTATCTGGGTGGATGTAACGGGGCGCTGGCGCATCCAGGATCCCTTGAGGTTTTTGCAGACCATGCAAACGGAAACCAACGCGCAAAGCCGGCTCGATGACATCATGGACGGCGTGACGCGCAATTACATCACGCGCCATAAATCCGTGGAAATTGTGCGCAGCACCAACCGTATCCTTGAAGTCAAAGATCAAGCGGATGACATTTCAGCCGAGTCGGCGTATGAACCGATTGAGATCGGGCGCGATAAAATCACGCGCGGTATTTTGGAAGCTGCCCGTGCGGTGGTGAAAGATTACGGCATTGAATTGATTGATTTGCGCATCAAGCGGATCAATTTTATCCATTCCGTTCAGGTCAAAGTGTTTGAGCGCATGATTTCCGAACGCAAGCGTGCGGCCGAGCGGCTGCGTTCCGAAGGGCAGGGTGTGCGGGCGGAAATCGTGGGACAAAAAGAAAAAGAATTAAAACGCATCACTTCCGAGGCCTATCGCAAAGTGCAGAAAATCAAGGGTGAGGCGGATGCGGAAGCCACCAAGATTTACGGGGATGCCTACGCTAAGGATCCGGAATTTTACGCTTTCACCAGTTCGATCGAAAAGTATCCGGATGCCCTGCGCAACGCCCGGGTGGTTCTAGCCACGGACAGCGATTTCTTCAAGTATTTGAAAAAAGCCGAATAACGTTTTTCCTAATTGCATCTGCCAGAAGGGGACAGGCATGAAGTGACTGCCTGTCCCCTTCTAAAAAGTCCGGCCTTCATCCACAAGTAAGAGGCAACCCGTGTTGATCCCGATGGTGCGACCTTACCGGTCTTCCCGCAAGCCGTGGGAATTATTCCAAACGCTTTATGCGCAGGACACTCACGCTTTTTTTTTAGATAGCCACTCGTACCAGCCGCCGAACCAAGCGTTTTCCTACCTGGGCAGCCGGCCCTTTTTAAAATTAACCGTCCGGCAGGATAAAATTTATCTCGAAAGGGAAAGCGGCCGCCGCGTTTTGCCCGCGTCCGGACTTTTGAAACTTTTGCGGCAGCTTTTCAAGCGTTATCAAAGTACGGCCAGCCCACGCCGGCCTTTTTTTACCGGCGGCGCGGTGGGCTATTGGGGCTATGAGCTGGCCGGATTTTTTGAAAAAATCCGGTTTCGTAAAAAGACCGATCCGGGTTTGCCGCTTTTGGCCCTGGGTTTTTACCGCGATATGATGGTTTATGACCATGCGCGACGGCACTATTGGCTGGTTACACATGTGGCGGCGCGGCGCAAGCTGCCGCTGCGGGACCTGAAACGCCTGGCTGAACCCGCCTGGTGCCGTTTGGAGCTCTCTATTGATAAGAAGGCGGAGGATGGGCCGGCGCTGCGCGTCAAAAGCCGCCGGGACCGGTTCCATCTCAAGAATTTCCGGCCGGAAATTACAAAAGGCCGTTTTATGCACATGGTGCGCCGTGCCAAGGATTACATCCGGGCCGGGGACATCTATCAGGCCAACTTGTCCCAGCGTTTTGCGTTTGGCTACCGCGGATCGCCGCTCATGCTTTATGACCGGCTGCGCACGATCAACCCCTCGCCGTTTTCTTCTTTGCTTAAATTCGGCGATCTACATTTGGTCAGTTCCTCGCCCGAACGCCTGGTACTCAAGCAAGGGCGCCTCTGCGAAACCCAACCGATTGCCGGCACCCGGCCGCGCCGCGAGCACGCTAAAAACGAGCGCATGCTGCTTGCGGAATTAAAACATAATGAGAAAGAACGCGCCGAACACATCATGCTCGTGGATCTTGAACGCAATGATCTGGGCCGCGTTTGCCTTTGGCCGACGGTGCGGGTGCGGCAGATGATGCAGGTGGAAAAATATTCCCATGTCATGCATCTGGTTTCCCGTATCACAGGGCACATGCAAAAAAATAAAGATGCTTTGGATTTGATCGGCGCCATGTTCCCGGGCGGGACCATCACGGGCTGCCCGAAAATCCGCTGTATGGAAATTATCGATGAGCTGGAACCCGTCCGCCGCGGCGTTTATACGGGCTCCATCGGTTATCTTGGATTTAACGGCGACCTGGATCTCAACATTGTGATCCGGACGCTTGTGCTCAACAAGCAACGCGGTTATTTGCAGGTCGGCGCCGGGATTGTGCATGACTCGGATCCCGCGCGCGAATATGAGGAAACGCTGCATAAAGGCGAAGCCTTAACCGAAGCGCTTGTGCAGGCCAGCACAGCATTAAGATTGTCCCGCAGGGACTATCATGTGCAGCACCGTGTTCCCGCGAAATCAAAAAGAACACGGTGTAGTCTATGAAGTGGACGATTTATGCCCGCGGGAAAGTGGTGGAAGGGCATTTGCCGCTCGATGCCTGGGATGAAGAAGGCGTCAGTGTATTTGAAACCCTGCGGGTCTATCGCGGGACGGTCTTTTGCGAAGCGGAGCATCTCCAGCGTCTGCAAGAATCGGCGCGGACTTTAGGGAGCGGGCTGCCTTGTCCGGTTTCGCAAATTCAGCGCGAATTAAAACAAGCCGTGGCCGTCTACGGCCAGCCGGAGGCAATTGTCCGGATTGCCTTTGTGGGCAGCCGGCTTCTGATTTGGATGGGGCAGCGATCCGTATCCCCTGAACTCTATGAAAAAGGCGTGGCCCTTCAAACCTCGCCGGTCCGGCGTTCGCCGACGCATGCCGGTGCGCCCGAAATCAAAAGTTCGGCTTACCAAAACCCCGTTTTGACCGGCCTGGCGCCGTCCGCGCCGGGTATTTTTGAATGGCTCGCGCTTGATTGGCAGGGTCATCCGGCCGAAGTCCGGACCGGCAATCTGTTTATCATCCCGAAAAAAGGCCGGAAAAAATTTTCGGAGGTGTGGACGCCGCCCTGTCCGGGGATCTTAAATGGCGTGACCCGCCGCTTTGTGATAGAATGCGCCCACACTTCGGGAATTCACGTGCGCGAAGAAATTTTTTCCCGGCATGAAATATTCAATGCCGCCGAGTCCTTTTTAACCAATACTTCCTGGGAAATTCTGCCGGTCCGGCAACTCGATGGCCGGGCGATTGGCCAAGCCATTCCGGGGCCGGTCACACAGCAGCTTCAGCGGGAATTCAGAAAGCGAGTGTTAGCCGCATGTCAGCCAAGATCAAAAGGGCGCTCATCAGCGTCTCGGACAAAACCGGATTAATTCCGTTCGCCCAAGCGCTGCAAGCGCAAAAGGTGGAAATTCTTTCAACCGGCGGCACTTTAAAAGCCCTGCAAGCCGCAGGCGTTGAAGCCAAAGCAGTTGAAGAACACACGAAGTTTCCTGAAATCCTCGAAGGCCGCGTCAAGACATTGCACCCCAAAATTCATGGCGGCTTGCTTTTCCGGCGCGATAAAAAAAATCATACGGACGAGGCCAAACAGCACGGCATTGAGCCGATCGATTTGGTCATCGTGAATCTCTATCCTTTTGAGCAAGTGGTGGCCCAGGAAAACGTCGCCCTTGAAATCGCCATTGAAAATATCGATATCGGCGGCCCTTCGATGCTGCGTTCCGCCGCTAAAAATTATGATGCGGTCACGGTGGTTTGTGATCCGGCGGATTACGGGATCGTGATGGAAGAATTGAAAGCCAACAAGGGAGCCGTTTCGGATGAGGTGCGGCAGCGGCTTGCCAAAAAAGTTTTTGAAAAAACTTCGGCCTATGATCATGCCATTTACCATTATTTAGCCTCCTCCAACGGCGCTGCGGCCAAAAACCAGGAACCCCATGCCCTGCCGGATACCATCCGCGTGAATTACGTGAAAAAAGAAGAATTGCGTTACGGTGAAAATCCGCATCAGCGGGCGGCGCTTTATACGGCCGCGGATCGCGCGCCGCGGTTTGAATTTAAGCAGCTTCACGGCAAAGAGCTTTCTTATAACAATTACTTGGATATCGAGGCCGCGGTCGACATCCTGCGCGAGTTTGCGGATTCTGCCGCCTGTGTGGTGAAGCACAATAATCCCTGCGGGATTGCGGAAGACAGCGTCAGCCTGCCGGAGGCTTTGGAAAAAGCCATCGAGTGCGATGCCATGTCGGCCTTTGGCGGGATCGTCGGCATTAACCGTCCGTGTACCAAAAAAAGCGCGCAAGTTGTGTTGGATATGCTGCGGTTTTTTGAAGTGATCGTCGCGCCCTCTTTCGATGCGCCGGCGCTGCAATTATTAAAGGAACGCAAAAACGTCCGCATCATCAGTACCGGGCCGCTGGGAGAAGGCGGGCCTTATGACATGCGCTTCATTAAAAGCGGGATTCTCGTTCAGGATCGGGACCGGCCGGTTCTTACTTATGAAGCAGATCTGAAAAAACGTTTACAAGTGGTGACTAAAACGAAACTGAAGCCTTCCGAAATCGACGATTTGATTTTCGCCTGGAAATGCGTGAAGAATGTTAAATCCAACGCCATTGTGCTGACGCAAGGGCGTCAGACGGTCGGGATTGGCGCCGGACAAATGTCGCGCGTGGATGCGGTCTTTATGGCATGCGAAAAAGCCCATTACCGCACCGAGGGCGCCTATTTGGCCAGCGATGCTTTCTTCCCGATGCCGGATTCTATCGAAGAGGCCCGTGATCATAAAATCCGGGCCATTATCCAACCCGGAGGTTCTGTCCGCGACGCGGATGTCATTGAGGCCTGTGATACCTACGGTATCGCCATGGTCTTAACCGGCGAGCGTCATTTCCGGCATTAAGCCGGCGGACGGCTCCCCGCAACCCGTCACCCCGCATGAATTACCGCCAGTCGCTTCGCTATCTGGATTCCTTTCTGAATTTGGAGCAGCTTGTTTGGCGTCCCGGTAACCGTTTTTGGAATCTCAAAAGAATGGCCTGTCTTTTGGATTGGCTGGATCATCCGGAAAAGGATTTTTTCCCGGTGCTGATTGCCGGCACCAAAGGCAAGGGCTCCACGGGATTTTTTCTGGAATCGATTCTTTGTGCCAGCGGCATTCGCACCGGTTTTTATTCTTCGCCACATCTGGAAGATCCGCGCGAACGGATCCGCCTGCAAGGCAAAATGATTTCGAAGGCGATGTGGGCCGCGGGGCTGGAGCAAATTCGCGGGGCGCTCCGGGGCCGCAAGTTGCCGCCCGGCTGCGGCGAGCTGACCTACTTTGAAATCATGACCGCGCTGGCCATCCTCACGTTTCAACAACAGGGCCTGCGTGTCGGTCTTTTTGAAATCGGCATGGGCGGGCGGCTGGATGCCACCAATTGCCTGGATGCCCAGGTTGCGCTTTTAACTCCGATTCACTATGATCATGAGGCTTTTTTGGGGTCTACCCTGGCTAAAATTGCAGGGGAGAAGGCGGCGATTATCCGGCCGGCCGCTTCGGTGGTGGTGAGCCCGCAACGGCCGGCGGCTCTGCGGGTCATCCAGACTGTCTTGCGGCGGCAGAAGGCCCAAGGATACAGGATTAAGCCCTTGCAGGGGCTAAGGCCGGGCTTAGAGGGGGATCACCAAGCCGTGAATGCCGCTGCGGCCCTGCAGGCCGCTGTTATCCTGCGTGACCGTTTTGGTTTTCCGGTTCGCACGCCGGCTATGCGCCAAGGGCTTGCGCAGCAGGCCTGGCCCGGCCGGTTGGAAGCTTGGGCCGGTTCTCCGGCATGGCTTTTGGATGCTGCCCATAATCCATCGTCTACGGCCGCTCTGGTCCGGTATTTAAAACAGCGGACGCCCAAGCGGCATCGTCTTTTGATTTTTGGGACTGCGCGGGATAAAAAATCAGCCCGGATGCTGCAACAGCTGAGCGATATTTTTGATGAAGTGATTTTGACACGGATTCCCAACCCGCGTTCGCAGGCCTTGCCGGTTTTATTGCAGCAGGCCCGGACTTGTTTTAGCCGGGTCTATCCGGCCGGGGATGTCCGGTCGGCCATGGCCTTGGCGCGCGCGGTTGCGCGGCCGAAAACCGAAGTGGTCGCAACCGGTTCGTTTTATTTGGTCGGTGAAATCCGGAAAGCATTGCGCACAGCGCAAAAAAATAAGAAAGCAAAAGAATAAATATTTCCATGGCTGCGGATTATCAAGAAGAAGACACCATCGCCGCACTCGCGACCCCGGCCGGGGAGGGCGGGCTTGCCGTGATCCGTGTGAGCGGATCCGAAGCCGTGACCCTCAGTGCTCGCCTGCTGCATTTTAAAAGCGGCAGCCTGCAAGCCTTCGATTCTCACACCCTTCATCTGGCGACAGTTCAAGCGGACAACGGCGAACTGGTCGATCAGGTCATGGTCGCTTTCTTTCGTACCCCGCATTCCTATACAGGCGAGGATGTGATTGAAATCAGTTCGCACGGCGGCATGGCGGTCACGCAAAAAATTCTGCAGCTGCTGTTTCAAGCCGGTGCGCGGCACGCGGCACCGGGTGAATTTACCAAACGCGCTTTTTTAAACGGCAAAATGGATTTAACCCAGGCCGAAGCGGTCGTGGATTTGATCCATGCTAAAAGCGCGAAAGCCGCGGCCGTGGCGGCACGGCAATTAGCCGGCAGTCTTTCGCGCCAATTGAACGGCTTGAAAGAGCAATTGATGAAACTCTATGCGCACCTTGAAGCTTATTTGGATTTTCCGGACGAGCATTTAGAAGTCTACGGGCAAAAAGAGATCGCCTTAGCCTTGGCAAAGGTGCGCCAGGAAATCGAAACCTTGCTGGCCAGTTTCGGCCGGGCTTCCTTGCTGCGGGAGGGGGCGGTTGTCGCTTTGGTGGGCAAGCCGAATGTCGGTAAGTCCTCACTCTTCAATGCGTTACTGGAACGGGACCGTGCGCTGGTTTCGCCGATTCCGGGGACCACGCGGGATCATTTGGAGGAATATTTAGAGATCCAAGGGGCGCCGATCCGCTTGCTGGATACGGCCGGGTTGGCCCATGTTTCCGAGAATCCTTTGGATCAGCTCGGCATGGCGCGCACACGGCATGTCTTGGCCGAAGCCCATGTGTATTTGTTGCTGGTGGATGGGTCCGCGCCGCTGGATGTGCGCGATCGTGAAGTCGTAGAAGCCTTGGAGCCGCAAAAAGCTTGTTTGGTGATCGTGCACAAGAGTGATTTAGCGCGCCAGCTGGATTTAAAAGCGTTGGCAGCCTTGACGGGGCAGACAGAACCGCTTTTTGTTTCGTCGCAGACGCGCGAAGGCTTGGAAACTTTGGAACAAAGAATCGGCGCCGCGCTTTTTGGTCCTGAAAAAGAAGTGGTGGGTGAAAAAATCACCCGGCTCCGCCACAAAAATGCTTTAGAAACAGCTTTAGCCGCCTTGTTGCGCGCGGAAACAGCTTTCGCTGAGCAAATCTCACTGGAATTTTTGAGCCTTGAATTAAAAACCGCGCTAGACAGTCTCAAAGAACTGGTGGGCGAGGTTTATTCCGAAGATTTGCTGGATATCATCTTCGCAGAATTTTGTATCGGCAAGTAAATCCTCCAAAGCATGTAAAGAAACACCGCTAAAACCCGCGCCATTCCTAGGAGTCAAGCAAAAAATATTTTGTATTTGAAAGCGTTGAAAAATTTTTGAAATATTTCATGAAATCTAATTGACACGCCGGAAAAGTTTTCATAGAATGCCCGACACTAAAGTTGTGGATTAGTTTTTGAGCCGGAAACGCAACTGTCGAGGAAGACGCCAAAGCGTAAAAAGAAGCGAAATGAAGAAACGGAATTTTTCAATATTGTTCGACGTTTTCCATCCGAAAAAGCAAAACGGTTCACAAGACCAAGTAGTATTTTAGAAAGACGAAATAGTTTCTGCCAGTCCGGCAGAAACTATTTTTTTTCTCTGGGCGCGGTGCGTGGGGCATTGCGTAATTTGAAAAGCAAGTAAGCTTGTTCAAATGCGAGCAAGCGACCAGGAAGGCGGACGCGAGGGGATGAAAACCTCGGTCACTAAAATACCCAGCTCGGTTGTTCCATACAAAAAAACGGTTAAAGCCTCGTTCCCAGGAGGCCGATTGAGTCTTTACAGCCACTAGATATGGTAGTTTTGGAAGAAAAAAGCGCAATATATGGTTAATCAAGGGTTATAATATTTCGAGGGTCAACCGGGGGCCGGCAGCCCATAAAATAGAGGAGATTCAAGAATGAGTGTTAAAACAACCAAACAATCCGGGACCAAAGGCATGATCAAGGACGCAGACTATTCTAAGGAAGGGCTCGCCTTTGAGCGGTATTACACAACCGCCGGATTGGATCCCCTCGAAGCGATCGAATATACGCGCCGGACTTCTGTGATTACCAATCCCGACGGCTCTGTCGTGTTTAAGATGGATGATGTGGAAGTGCCCAAGGACTGGAGCCAATTAGCGACCGATATTATTGTTTCCAAATATTTCCGCAAAGCCGGCGTTCCCAAGACCGGCCATGAAGTCAGCGCCCGCCAGGTTGTCTACCGCATCGCGCACACGATTCGCGAAGCCGGCGAAAAGTTCGGCCATTATTTTAAAGCCCCGGCAGACGCGCAAACTTTCGAAGACGAATTGCTGCATATGCTGATTACGCAGAAAGCGGCCTTTAATTCCCCGGTCTGGTTTAATTGCGGTCTTCATTTATATGGGATTAAAGGCAGCGGCGGCAATTGGGCCTGGGATCCGGCGACGGATGCGATGGCCGAGACGACGGATGCCTATACCAGCCCGCAATGCTCCGCTTGTTTCATTCAATCCGTGCAAGATGATTTAATGGCGCTTTTTGATTTAGCAAAATCCGAAGCGCGCCTCTTTAAGTATGGTTCGGGCACCGGCACTAATTTTTCGGCTATCCGCGGACGTCAGGAAAAACTTTCGGGCGGCGGCACGTCTTCCGGCCTGATGTCTTTCCTCGAAGTTTTTGACCGGGGTGCGGGCGCCACGAAATCCGGCGGTACCACGCGCCGCGCAGCCAAGATGGTGTGTTTGGATATGGACCATCCCGAAATTGTGGACTTTATTAATTGGAAAGTGCGCGAAGAGAAAAAAGCCAAGGCCTTGATCGATGCCGGGTATCCCGCGGATTTCAACGGCGAGGCTTACCGCACGGTTGCCGGGCAGAATTCGAATAACTCGGTGCGTATCAGCGATGAATTTATGCAGGCCTATTTAAATGATGGCGTGTGGCATACGCGTATGCGGACCACCGGGGCCGTTTGCGAAACCTTTAAGGCCCGGGAATTGATGGACCAGATCGCCTCGGCGGCTTGGGGCTGCGCGGATCCGGGTGTTCAATTTGATACCACCATTAAT
>Ga0209726_10009384_pt1 | contig 10201 bp, 9 predicted proteins | sample Subgrocontami54m_FD_187453 | JGI IMG/M metagenome (GOLD analysis project Ga0209726, IMG submission 187453) | Subsurface groundwater microbial communities from S. Glens Falls, New York, USA - GMW46 contaminated, 5.4 m (SPAdes) (version 3) | ecosystem: Environmental > Aquatic > Deep subsurface >... | reverse complement strand
CCATGTCGCCAGGCTTTAAAATACCGCGTTTATAGCCCTCACGCAAAATATAAAATGCCATTCTGTCTTTAATGCTTCCAGTCATATTAAGATTTTCAGCTTTGGCAAAAAGTCTTCTTTCTTCTCCTTTGTAAAGTAAATCAATCTGTAAAAGCGGTGTATTTCCTATAAGACCAGCAATACCGTTAATTTTTGAACAACATTCTTCTTTATTCATGATCCATATCTCCTTTTTTATGTTTGTTGTACAGCAGACAATCTATATATATTTAGATAAACTTTCAATATTTCTTAATTTTATAATGCTTTAAATGTCATATTGGTAAATACAGATTGAGATATTAAAATAACGTTTATCCTAGTTGTATAAAATATTTAGTTTAATGGAGAATGAGAGTGAAAAAAGATTTTGTCTTACATTTTATTTTGGTAGCAGCATTTATAATTGCAGTAGTATTTTTGGTATTATATGTGCTCAATAAAACAGCTTCAAATTCATCTACCTACATTATACTTTTCTTTGTTTTTGCCGTAATCGAGCTGTTCTGTCTTGTTATAAAACAAGAAATTAACAAAAGACGTGAAGATGGTAATCACAAGAAAAACCATTAATCACGTCATGGTATTCATCATGCAAAAAAAACACCCGAAACAAACGAAAATAATATTAACTTATTTTAACTCAATTCGGGTAACAACACCGTGAAGTTCGACAGGGGGCAGTTTATAAAATTGCACATATGTAGAAGTATTTCTTTTAATTAAAGCGAATATTTTCCAGATTATTTTATCTGTTACTATTTCCTCTTGACCATAGAAAATAACTTTTTCCTTTATGCCTGCTTTTCTAATAAGGCTTATTACAGGTTCACGTTCCATATATCCTAACCGTATTTCAAATACACGCAATCCTTTTGCAATATCATCCCTAAAAAAAGAGTGAATTCCCCACGGTCCATTTTTTCTTATTATTGAAACAAAAATATTATCCTCGTAGATTATTTCGTTTTTAAACATAGTGTGAGCAACATACGGTGGGATAAAATCGATATCTCTTAAAAAGAAAATAGCACTGCCTTTGATCTTTGAAAACTTTTCATACGCTTCATTATAAGCCATGAGAAAGATATCTTTATCCAAAGGTCGTAATGTTTTGAAAAGTTTCTTTTGTCCTCTTGTGAATATTATTATGATAGAAAGCGGAATTGCTGCTAAAATCAAAGACCAGTATCCTCCATATGGGATTTTAAATAAAGTTGAGACAAAATAACATGCAATAATCGTAGTTGTACATATACAGACAGATTGCTTTAAACGTTTTTTTTGCTTGTGAAATATCATGATCATTATGAAACCAACAAAAACCATTGCTCCTGTTACTGCTAAACCGTAAGCGGCAGCAAGAGCATCTGATGTCTGAAACCAAAATAGTATAATAATAATGGCTATTAATAAAAACCAATTCACTGAACCTATGTAAATTTGTTCCTTTATTTTATCAGAGGTATAGCTTATTTTTAGAAGTGGCAAAAGTCTCATATTTACAGCTTGATAAACAACAGAAAAAATGCCTGTTATCATAGCCTGAGATGCAATAACTGTAGCAAAAATGCTTAATATCAGAAACGGTAGATATAAATATTTTGTTTGTGAGTTAACCATTAAATAAAGAATGCTATGTCCATCACTGACAGGATTTTTAAGAAGATAAACAGATTGTCCAAGATAATTTACAATTAGAGATATAAAAACTAATACCCAAGCTTGAGTAATGGGTTTTCGCTTTAACTGTCCCATATCGGCATATAGTGCTTCACCGCCTGTAGCACACAATATTACTTCAGAAAGCGTAAAAAAACCGATGAAACCATGTTCCCATAAAAATTTTATACCGTAATAAGGAGACAACGTTTTAATAATAGCAGGCTCGTTAAAACAGCTTATCAGCCCCGAAATAAAAAGTGCAATAAACCAAATCAACATTATAGGAGCAAATGTCTTTCCAACTTTTTCGGTTCCTTTTTTTTGAAATGCAAAAAGGACTATAGCAATAATGGCCGCAAGGTAAACTAAATGAATATTCTTAACGTTTTCCAAGCTCGGCATTAAGTTAATTCCCTCTACCGCACTTAAAATAGAAATAGCTGGAGTTATTATTCCGTCTCCTATAAGAAGGCAGACTCCAAGATATGCAAAAAAAGTAAATAATCCTATTGTTCTGCCTGATTTTAAAAGAGGAATCAATATTTCTAAAAGAACAATCGTGCCCCCTTCACCCCTTTTGCTTAAACTCATAGCAAGCCAAACATATTCCACCGTTACTATTAGTATAAGAGTCCAAAGAATAAGAGAGGTAATACCGTAAATATTATCAGCTGTGGGAGCTAAAAGAATAAAAATTACACTCATAGTGTAAATTGGACTCGTCCCAATATCCCCAAAAACTATTCCAAGAGATTTAAGAGTGCTTGAAACTTCATGCTTTTCAGAAAATTCTTTAAAACTCATAATTTGCACATACCTTTAATTTTATATAAATACTGAAGTTGATTATAATGAATCAACTGTAATTTTTAAATGGCTGATTTTACCGTTATGAAAAAATATTTAAACTCTTGCTATAGAGAATGTTTTTTAAAAACCTGTTAAAATCCTCTCGCCTAATAGATATATTTGCTAATACGAATTATTTTAACAGTTTACTTTAACAATGTAATAAGCATGGTGATATTTATGATTGTAGTACTGAAACCTAATACTTCTGATGAGAATTTAGATTTAGCTTTAAAAATAATTAAAGATTTGGGTTATGAACCAAAAGTTATAAAAGGAAGTGAACAAACAGTCATTGGTGCTGTAGGAAATGAACATAAAAACCAATCTTTAGATAGGTTGAATAACCTTGATTTTGTTCAAAATGTTCTTCCCATACAAAAGCAATATAAGCTCGCAAGCAGAGAGTTTAAGAAGGAAAATTCGATTGTTAATGTAGGCGGATATCTTTTAGGTGCAGGGCATTTTCAAGTAATTGCAGGTCCTTGCTCAATTGAAAGTTATGAACAGATGAAAGAAACAACTCAAGATTTAATAAAGTGCGGTATAAAAATCATTAGAGGTGGTGCATATAAACCTAGGACATCGCCTTATGCATTTCAAGGACTTGGTGAAGAAGGTTTAGACATTTTACTTGCAATGAAAAAAGAATTTGGTGTAGCTGTTATTACTGAAGTTGTCGGAGTTTCTCACATAGACAAAGTGGCTGAAATAGCTGACTGTCTGCAAATAGGTGCAAGAAATTGTCAGAATTACCATCTTTTGGAAATGGTTGCTGATAAAGGAAAGCCTGTTTTATTGAAACGCGGTATGGCTACAAGCGTGAGTGAATGGCTTTCAGCGGCTGAATACCTTTTAGTTAACGGATGCCCTGACGTTATATTATGCGAGAGAGGAATTAGGACATTTGAAACCTGCACTCGAAATACCTTGGATCTCGGTGCTGTAGCAGTAGCCAAACTAGAAACTCATTTTCCTGTTATTGTAGACCCTTCGCATGCAGCAGGGAAAGTTAATCTTGTACTGCCTCTATCTAAAGCAGCGATAGCAGTAGGTGCTGACGGTTTGATTGTAGAAGCTCATCCTGATCCTGTAAAGGCCTCAAGCGATGCAGCGCAACAGATTAAGTCTTCTTCATTTCATATTTTTATGAAATCTATTGAACCTTTCGTTAATGCAGCGGGCTTTAATTTACAATAGCTGAAGGTTTTCGTTATGTGCGAAACGTGGTTAATAAAAAGTAGAGAAAAGATTTTAGAAACACCAGTTTTTAATATATTTAAAGAGCGTGCACAATCTCCAAGAAATAATACGGAAGGTGATTTTTTCACGATAGATTGCCCTAATTCATGGGTTACCATTATTGCTGTTACTGAACATGAAGAATTAGTATTGATTAAACAGTATAGGCATGGCTCTAAACAAGTTGAAATTGAAGTGCCTGGAGGGCTCGTAGAAAATGAAGAGAATCCAATTGATGCTGCTGTCAGGGAATTAAGAGAAGAAACTGGTTACGTAGGGATGAACCCAAGAATAATTGGTTCTGTTTGCCCGAATCCTGCACTGCAAAGCAACATATGCTACACCGTTTTGATTGAAAATGCTGTGCTTAAAGAAAGTGTAAATTTGGATTGTTTCGAAGATATTGAATGCTTTACCCTATCATTTCATGAAATTGAAAAAAGAATAAAAGATGAGTTGATAACAAATGGTTTAGTTATTAATGCATTTTATTTTTACTCTTTTTTAGCAAAAAAATAATAAATGCTAACGGCGTAATGTCAGATACAATAATAGAATAAATGAGTTTTAATTGGTGTATATCCCTTTATTTATAGGAGTTTTAAAATGAAAAGTGCATACGAGCTTGCAATGGAACGAAAAGGAGTAATGCCCTTAACAGAGCTGAATCAAGAACAAAAAGAAAAAATAGCTGAGATAGAATCTCTTTATAAGTCAAAACGTGTTGCAGCAGAACTTTCTGCACACGATAAAAAACAAAAAGCCTTTGGCAATCATGAATTAATAAATCAAATTATTGATGATCTTGCAGTTGAATTGGCTTCTATAAATTCTGTTATGGAAAGAGAAAAAGAAGCAGTCAGAAACGAGGCAAAATGAGCATTAATATAAATGATTTATCCACAAATCAGCAACAGTACATAGAAACGATTTATGCACTTTGTGACAAAGAAGAACACGCACATACAAAAGAAATAGCTGACGCCTTAGGGATAAGCATGCCTTCCGTTACAGAAGCACTTCAAACTTTGGGACGCATGGAGCTTATAAATTATAAAGCCAGACAGGCTGTCACATTGACAGAATCTGGTTTTCATATTGGGAAAGAGCTTCATTACAGACATAAAATTTTTGCGGAATTTCTCACCTCTGTTTTAGGTTTTGACTCCGTAGAATCAGATGAAATCGCATGCAAAGTAGAACATGTAATAGACGATAAGGTTAGAAAACGTCTTTCAGATTTCATGCTTTTTCTTAAAAAAGAAAGCCAATTTGGGTATGATGGCATTATAAAAAAATTTTTAACAACCACACTAAAATCATGAATATTGCAACGTTAAATATTGATATGGAATTATTATCAGATTTTCTAAAAATTTCCGAAGCTGACTTTTTACCATTTAATTCTATCGAAAAATTACTTTTGGAAGAAAAGAAATTCGCTATATTTTTAGCTATTAGCAGTTATGCTGATTTAACTTTGATTATGTCAAAAATAAGACAAAGCAACAATAATTATCTGACGCCTGTTTTTAATCTTAAAAAAATAGATAATTTTGAACTTACTGATGGGCATTTATCTACAAAAGATGCCTTTTTAGAAAAAGCAGAAAGAATAAATAATTACATAAAAAAGATTAATCTTGCAAATTACAGGCACTGGAATAATAAATTTCTAGCATTTTTTTACACGAGACAGCCTCAAACATTACTCCCAACTAAAAATAATTTGAATCCTTTTTATATCCACTATCCGATATTGGATCTTTTTAATACTCATGAAGAAAATAATTTTTTCTGGCTAAATGATATGGTAAATGAAAACATATTAAAAAAAGAAACCTTAATAGATCAACTTTATCAATGTCCATTTTGTTATTCTGCACATCTAAAATTCAGCGAACACTGCGAAAATTGTAACAGCATAGATTTAAAGAATGAGAAATTTTTGCATTGTTTTAGTTGTGGCCTAGTAGCACCCGAAAATGATTTTTTAAAAAGCGGAAAGCTGATTTGTTCAAAATGTAATGCACGCCTCAAGCACATCGGTGAAGATTATGATCTGCCTCTAGAATCTGGACAATGCAAATCATGTGGTCATCAATTTACCGACTCTAAACTGATAGCTTCGTGCATGTATTGTAATAAAAATTCAGAGACGTCATCTCTATTTAAAAGATATATTTATGAATATTCATTAACTGAAAAAGGGATTAACTACACTCTTTTGAATTTTGATTTTTTTGGTTCAGTTTTTACCGATTCGATAAATTATGTGAATAATGATTTCTTCTACTCAATGTTGCAGTGGTTTATTGAAATGAATAAAAGATATGAAAATGAAATTTTCAGTTTAATAGGATTAAGTGTCCATGCTGAAAATGGAATGGATAATAATGCGTTTTATGAACTTGCTAAGCGCATACGTGAAATGCTTAGAACTACTGATTTTTGTACAAAGTTGGAAAATTCGACTATATGGATAATCTTTCCAAAAGTTGACAAAATTGGATTATCAATAATATCTCAAAGAATAAATGATGCTGGGGCTCATATTAAATCACTATTTAAATCAGAACCAACCATAAAAATAGCCACATACCTTTCTTCTCACGAAAAAGTAAAAAACGAAACAGCAAAACTGCTAATAGCAAAGTTGAACTTTTAGCTGATCTTACGCACAATAGTCTTTAGCACTTAATGGAGGGAAACGCTCTGCGTTTCCGTTTATAGTTCGGTTTTGACAGAGCAAAATCCTCCAAAATGCATGAATAATATTTCCTCTGCATACCATTAGATAATAAAAATCATTAACCACGCCATGGTATTCATCATGGTTTAAAAAACTCGAAACAAACGAAAATAGATTAAGCTAAAAGGCATATAAAATAAAAAATCAGCTGTAGATGATGGAAAAAATCTATAACGAGGCTGTCCTAAAAATTGGTTGACTTCCATTAAGATAGTTTCAAATTTGTTACAAGTTTTTCTAAAACAATTTGTTATTGATATAAAATTAGTGTCAATTAGAATAGTTTAATTGACAAAAAATCTAAAAATCGCTGAGTCCTCTGAGAGCTCGTGGCTTAATAAAATAATTAATGATAACTGCGTAAGGTAGTTTTAAGTATGTTAACTTTTCTAAACGAAATTCATTTTTTCACCTTATATTTTTCAGAATTCGTGCACACGTGGGAATTCTATATGTTTTTTGTACCCATTGTTCTTTTTGTTGAATTTCCACTATATTTTCTTGTGTTGATGGGAATGCTGAAAATATTGACCAACAACATATTTAATCCCGAATTTACGCCAAATTATCATCCGAAAGTTTCTTGCATCGTAACTTGTTACAATGAAGGAGATAGTGTTATCAGAACCATAAAATCGCTTTTGCATCAAATTTACTATGGTATTATAGAGGTTATTGTAGTTATTGATGGTGCCGATATAAATATTGAAACTCTTAAAGCTGCTTCAAACTACAAAAGAAAATTTAGTATTCCAGTTGATCGGATTCTTAAAATTTTGCCAAAGTCATCTCGTGGCGGACATGCTTCATCAGAAAATTTAGGTGTTAAAATGGCTGAAGGCGATATAGTTATAATTCTAGATGGAGATTGTTCTTGTGATAATAATATGGTTGAGGCTGTAGTACAAAATTTCAAAAATAAAAATGTAGCAGGTGTTTCAGGCAGTATTAAAGTTAGAAATTATAAATGTAACTTACTCACCAGGCTTCAAGCTCTTGAATATATTATCGGCTTGCATCTTTCAAGAATAGGGCTTGGAAATATAGGAATGTTGAATAATATATCAGGCGCTTTTGGTATATTTAGAAAAGATATAATAGAAGCTGTTGGTGGCTGGAAAAATGGAACAGCTGAAGACTTAGACCTGACGATGAGACTTAAAGCCTATGAGAAAAGGTATAAGGGCTTTAAGCTTGTTCATGATCATACTGCAATTGTTCATACAGATGTCCCAGAAACATGGAAAGGCTATTTTAAACAGCGATTGAGGTGGGAAGGGGATCTTTATTATGTATATTTTAGAAGGCATTTAAAATCTACTCTTCCTAAATATATGGGCTGGAAAAATATTTTTGGAATCTACTGGTATAACATATTCTTTTGTGCTGCAGTTCCTCTTATCACTGCAGGTTATATGATTTTTTTGCTTTTTGAGTTTAATATCTCTTTTGTAGTAGCTTTGCTTCTGATTACGTATTTTTATTATTTAATAGTAACAAGTTTTATGTTCATAATTTATATCCTTTTAGCCTGCGATAGAAAAAAAAGCGACATTAAATTGGCTCTTATTATACCAATTATGCCACTTTATCAATTTGTTGGTCGTCTTTGGACAGCGTTCTCTCTTTTAGCTGAAATCTTTCTTAAAACACATAAAAATTCCAATATGGCTCCGTGGTGGGTAATTAAAAAAACTTTATAGGGATACATTTAATGACATTTCAATTCAAAAAAAATAAAATAGAAACAGATAAAAATGTAAAGTATGGATCAAAAAGACCAACTAACAAGTGGCAATGGTATATTTTGGTTATCGTAATACTGATTCCTATTTTTTATTTTATTTATGGTGTAACGAAGGGATATATTTTTTCAATAGGAGATGGCTTTGTTGTTACTGAAACATTTTATGTCCGCTCACCTTCTGATGGGTATATACAAAACATTTTTGTTAAAAATGGAGATTTCGCTAAAAAAGGCAGCACACTTTTAGAAATTATTTCGCCAGCAAGCACTATTGAACTTAATAATCTAGAAAAAGAACGAGATACATTAAATAAAAAAATCCAAGAGACCGATAACACTGAGCTTAAAGCTCTAAATAAAATGGTAGACGATGCTGAATATTATTTAACCAAAACGATCGAATACAGAAATTCTGTGGTAAAGTTAAAAGAAAAGGGCATAGCCACTATTTATGATATTCAAGAAGCAGAAAGATATTTAAATGAGGCTAATACTATATTAAATGATGTAAACAGGAAAATTGCTGAAAGTAACCTCAAGCATAAATTTAATATAGAAAACCAATACTGTAAATTATTAAGAGAAGTTGAATTTAAAATTGATACTTTAAAAACAGTTATTAATCAGTTGATTATACAAAGTCCTATAGATGGGCACGTCATTAAAATAGAAGCTCAACCAAATGAGTTTATACAAAAAGGTCAATCTCTTATATCAATGAGTTCAGATAATAATTTTTACGTAAGAGCTTACCTTTCACACAAAAATATGAAAGATAATATTCAGATAGGAAAGCAAGTTAAAGTTTTTTTTAGCAGTACTTATTTCGTCTATGGTAAAATTTCTAAAATTCCTGCCTATGCTGAAGATGATAGTGGAGCTAAAAGCATAATTAAACAAGAGTATAACAAAATTCTTATTTATATAAAGCTTAACGATAACTTACCTCAAAAATATAGAATTTACGGTTTTCCTGTTAAGGTGTATTTTTAATGAAAAATCTTAAATGCGATAATTAATATAATCAGTTGTTTTTTAGATTAAGACTGGTATGTTTATAAACTTAGTAAACAAAATATAAATAAAATATATTTAGGAATATTTAACTATGTGGAACTACACAGATGATGTAATGGATCATTTTTTGAATCCTCGAAATGTTGGCGAAGTCGAAAATCCAGACGGAGTAGCAACTGTAGGCAATATTAGCTGCGGTGACGCATTAAAGCTTTCATTTAAGCTTGATAAAGATGGCAAAATAGCTGAGGTTAAATTCAAAACTTTTGGTTGCGGAAGTGCTATAGCTTCTTCTTCGATTTTGACAGAAATGGTTAAGGGGAAAAATCTTTCCGAAGCAGAAAAAATTACAAATAAAGATATAGTTGACGCTTTAGGAGGACTTCCAGAAGCCAAAATTCACTGTTCTGTAATGGGAATGGAGGCTCTTCAGGCTGCTATTGCAAATTTCAGAGGAGAAGAATATAAACATGACGACGAAGACCATGAAGGTCGTGTTGTCTGTCACTGTTTTGGTGTTACAGATACAAAAATACGAAAACTAGCAAAAGAAAATAACCTTCATAAAATTGAAGAGATTACCAATTTTACTAAAGCAGGTGGAGCTTGCGGCAGATGTAAAGATGAAATTCAAAGCATACTTGACGGAATATGGAAAGCCTCCAATGAAACCTCAAATGCGGATGCCGTTAAATCTCAACTTTCAAGTTTAAGCTTTGCACAAAAAGTGTTAAAAGTGCAACAGGTTATAGATTCTGATATTAGACCTATGCTTGAAAAAGACGGAGGAAGTATTGAATTTATAGATTTAAAAGACAATACCGTTGTAGTTAGACTTAAAGGCAGATGCTCAATGTGTCCAAGTGCAGGAATTACCTTAAAAAATACTG
>Ga0209726_10009383_pt1 | contig 10202 bp, 7 predicted proteins | sample Subgrocontami54m_FD_187453 | JGI IMG/M metagenome (GOLD analysis project Ga0209726, IMG submission 187453) | Subsurface groundwater microbial communities from S. Glens Falls, New York, USA - GMW46 contaminated, 5.4 m (SPAdes) (version 3) | ecosystem: Environmental > Aquatic > Deep subsurface >... | reverse complement strand
GGGGTCGTCGAGGACGTAGTAGCGATAGTTATGATGATTAATTTTGTCGCGAAGAATTTGAATGGATTTTTCAATGGAGTGAAGTGATTTGTTCATGTTTGATTAATTCGTTTGTGTTTACTGCAAAGGCACGCTTATTACGCTCGAGTACTCGCTCCATGCGCGTTTCCGTGAGAGCGAGGTATATCGGCACGCTTATTGCGCGCGAGCACACGCTTCATGCGCGTTTCTGTGAGAGCGAGGTATATCGGCACGCTTATTACGCTCGAGTACTCGCTCCATGCGCGTTTCTGAGAGAGCGAGGTATATCGGCACGCTTATTACGCTCGAGTACTCGCTCCATGCGCGTTTCTGAGAGAGATCGATACGAGAATTCAGATCGATCTCACGGAAACGCGCACGTAGCACACGCAGTGTGCGCAGTGAGCGTGCCATCATACTCACGCTCTCTATTCAAACATATCGGCGGTATTTTTACTGTTTTCAAACGCACGGATTTGTTGACGGTATTTTACCATTCTGTCTTTTGTAAACAACGTGCGGGTTTCATCCAATACTTGCCCACCTAAATCTTCTACCAATTGATCAATCGTTTCTAATAAACAATCAAAGGCTGTCATGGGTTCCGCTACAGAAGACGTAGAAAAAAACAATGATAATCCGGGACAAGAAAACGTACCCATTTTGGTTAAATCGAATGTACCGGGCGCAACGGCAGAGGCACAATGAAACAACACATCACCACGACCATCTTTATGCACGTGACGCTGAAAAATACGATTTTTTCCGAAACGTAATCCCGCTGACAGTAAGGCTTGCAACAATTCATATCCAGCATACGGATTACCTTCCGGTGCCATTAAATAAATCACAACAACACAATCTGATTGCGGTGAAATGGTTGTCGTAGATTTTGAATCAGGTTGCTGTGCTTCATTTTTATCTGTTGCAGCAATTCCGAATACATCGTCACGATCATATTCTGACTGCATAGCAATATCTGCAAATGCTTCTTGGATCCTTTTTTCTTGAACCGGCGGTATTATTTTTTTTCTGCGATAACGGTTTGATGGCTTCTCGCGGTTTTTACTCCAGAGATAAAGCCCGCCGCAAATGGCCGCTAGAAAAAGAAAAATAGAGGTAATCATGGGTACAAATCCTTATGCTTCCACCAACTCAACCGCTTGTTGCATATCCACCGACACAATACGTGATACACCCGGCTCTTTCATTGTCACACCCATCAAATGATCAGCGGTTTCAATCGTCACCTTATTGTGACTGATGATTAGAAACTGCGTATCTTTCGACATTTCTTTCACGAGCTGACAATAACGCCCAACGTTTAAATCATCGAGCGGCGCATCCACTTCATCTAATACGCAGAATGGCGCTGGATTTAATTGGAACATCGCAAACATGAGAGAAATAGCCGTCAATGTTTTTTCACCACCGGATAGCATATGAATAGTTGAATTGCGTTTACCCGGTGGCTGCGCACGAACAATGATACCCGTCGTTAATAAATCATCTTCTGCTGTTAATTCTAATGATGCTTGACCACCACCAAAAATACGCGGGAATAACCGTTGAAAATGTTGATTCACTTGATCGAACGTATCTTTAAATAAATGTCGTGTTTCACGATCAATTTTGCGAATCGCATTTTGCAATATTTCTAATGCTTCGGTTAGATCAGTGACCTGCTGATCCATATACACTTTGCGTTCACTTAACGTTTTAAATTCATCAATTGCCGCCAAATTAATGGGGCCCAAACGATCAATTTTATTTTGCAGTGTTGTCGCTCTGCTTTCCCATTCTGCAAAATCCGCCTCTGGTGGTAATTCACCCAGCAATTGATCTAAATCAAATTGCATTTCTTGTAACTGTTCTTTCAACGTCATTTGACGCACGGTCATTTCTTGTAATGACATGCGCAACTGTTGTTGCTGCTCTTGTATCGCCGACAATGATTTTGAAACCATATCACGTTGCGTTTCATATTCGCGCAAGCTCGTTTGCTCAGACTGCAATTGTTTTTCAATGTCACGCAACGAATGTTCAACCGAAACCCGTTGCGACAAAGCCATTTGCAACGCATCATTCCATTCTGCGAGTGGCGCATCGGCTTGCGATAATTGTGATCGTAATGTTTCACGGCGTTCTGTGGTTTGTAGCAATTGTTTTTGATTGGCACTCAACGTTTGCGTCAACAATGCCAATTGTTTTTCACTCGATGTTAATCGAATTAGACGCTCATCCGATTGTTGTTTTTTCGCGTTTGCATCAGTTCGTGCAGCAGATAATTCATTTTCTGCTTTTGAACGAGATGCCAACAACACATCGCGCTGCTCTGCTTCCGCTTCTTGTGTTTGCGCAAGCACTGCTGCTGCCTCTTGCGCAGCGGTTAATGCGGTTTCACATTGTTCAAGCTGCGATTCAATTTGCGCAATATCTGATTTTAATCGTTGATGTTGTTGTGACAACGTTTCCAATCGTGATTTTTTCGCACTCACGCTCGCTTGTGTTTCAGTCAATGCCGCTGTCGTTTCTTGGAATTTTTTATGCTCTGCATCGCGCGTTGATTCTAATTGTTCAAGTGATAATTTCGCTGCTTGTTGCGCGTTTTGCAATTGCGTTAATTTTTCATTTTGCGCATCAATGGTTAATGCTAATTGTTTTAACTGTTTTTCGCGCATCAAAAAGCTTTCTTCGCTGGTATCGGATTGGCTGACTTGCATCCAATTCGAACCAACCCACTGGCCATCACGCGTCACAATGGATTCTGCTTCTGATAACTGCGAACGCATCGACAATGCTTCAGATAAATTCTCTGCGATATAAATTGTCGACAACCATGCGGGCAAATGCGAACCATGCTGAATCACATCACGCAGTGTTTTTTGCGACAAACGTGCCGGTGTCGTATTTTTTTGCGTTTGTAATAACGTGATTTGACCTTTCGTTAATTCCGATACTGATGCGGCAACAGGATCAATTGCATCAACACAAATTGCATCAAAATAATCACCTAATACGACTTCAACCGCCGTCTCCCAACCCGCATCAACCTGAATCATTTTTCCCAATTGCGGTTGATTTTTTAAACCTTGTTTTTCTAACCAAGGACGAATATCGGATTGATGATCTTGTAATGCCGCTTGCTGCAATGCATTTAATGAGGTTTGTTGCGCTTCTAATTTTTGCAATTCACCTTGTGCTTGTGACATTGCAGTTTGCGATTCCTGATACGCGGCACGTTGTTGCGAAATCGCTTGCGATAATTGCGACAATGATTCTTGAATGCCCGCAATCATCGATTTTAATTCATCTGCTTTTTCAGTTAATGGTGATAACTCATCCGATAAACTAGCAATCGATACACCGTTAAATTGTACTTGTAATTGTGTATGACGATCCGTTAATTGTTGTTTTTGCGATTCAGTATGACGAATATTATTTTTCGCCACTTCTAATTGCTGATTGGTTTTCGCTGTTTGACTTTGGAAACGATCCCAGTCGCTTTGACAAGCGCGCATGGCACTTTCGGCTTCCAATAACACTTGATTTGCCGCATTTAATGCATCTTGCAATTCATCAGCTTGTGGTCTTAACGTCTCCACTTCATCCGTTAATATTCCAATCTGTGAGGTTTGCGCTGTTTCTTGTTGTGATAAATCATGCCAGAGGGAATCCGATTGTTGTAATTCACGTTCCCACTGTTTCAACTGCTCTTGTTTGTGTGCGATTTGCTGCTCTAATCGCGCAATTTCCGCCCCCACACCATAAAATTGTTTTTGAATCTCGCCTTTTTTATCCATCGATTCGCTAGATGACAAACGGGATTTTTCAATATTGGTTTCCGTTTCACGCAACTGTGCCAACAACGATTCATGCTGCACATCCATCAGTGCAATATTTTCTTTTTGACTTGCGAATTGTGATTCAAAATTTTTCCACTGCAATGCTTTCATTTGTGCATGCAGCAAACGCAATTCGGTTTGCAATACTTTGTATTTTTCAGCGGCTCCTGATTGACGCTCCAAATGACGCAATTGTTTTTCTAATTCATCCCGCACGTCATTCAACCGATCCAAATTATCTTGCGTGTGACGAATGCGATTCTCAGTTTCACGGCGACGTTCACGGTATTTTGAAATGCCCGCCACTTCTTCTAAATGCGTGCGCATGTCTTCGGGTTTCGCTTCAACCAATTGCGAAATCATGCCTTGTTCGATAATCGCGTAACTACGTGGACCTAACCCCGTTCCCAAAAATAAATCGACCAAATCACGACGACGCGCAGGAACACCATTGATGAAATAAGATGATTGACCATCACGCACCACTTCACGACGAATGGAAATTTCAGAAAAAGCCGCATATTCACCGACAATACGACGATCAGAATTATCAAACGTCAACTCTACCGCCGCTTTTCCGACGGGTTTACGACCCGAAGTACCATTGAAAATAACATCGGACATGGATTGACCGCGCAATTGTTTTGCAGAGGTCTCACCCGTCACCCAACGAATGGCATCAACAATATTGGATTTGCCGCAACCATTGGGCCCGACGATGGCGTTCATATAGCTCATTACCGGAATACTGGTTGGATCAACGAATGATTTAAAACCGATCAATTGGATGCGCTTTAATTGCATAATTCTACTCGTTAGACGTGGTCAAAAACACGTCATATTGTATCGAAAAGTGGACGAATTGGATAGCAAATAGTGATCAGTGATCTGTGATCTGTGATCAGTGATCTGAGGTGTAGCTTAGAATTTTTTTTAAACTAGGCCTCAGATACTGATCACTGATCACTGATCACTGATCACAGATCACGCGATTACCTTGTTCAAACGCACTTCTTCTTCAACCGTCGCAAATGATTTCACCCAAGGATGATTCGCTTTGAGATCGGATGGTAGTTGTGCCAATGCAGACATCGCTTGTTTTTCTGAATTGTACTTACCGTACGTTAACATATACCAAGGCTTACCGTGCAAGGAAGTGCGGTAATATTGCACTCGATTTAAATTATGTTCCTGCGCAAAAGCTTTGAGATCCGACATTTTATCACTCGCCATCAACTGCATTGTGAAACTTTCCGCATCATTCGAGGCCACTTGTGCGTCCGATGCTTTTTTCATGCTAGGTGCAGCATTAGCAGATGACTGAGCTAAGATTTCCGTGTTTGCGGCTTTATTTATTGCTGGTGCAGCATCACCAGAGGATTGTGCCAAGACTTCCGTGTTAGCAGCTTGGTTCATTGCCGGTGCCGCATCGTTAGACGACTGCGCTAAAACTTGACTACCAGCAGCATCGTCACGCGCTACACTTTTTGCCACCACTGGTCTTGCATTGCTCGCCAAACGCGGATCACTGATTTTCAACGAAGCCATTTTTATTTTTTTTGTGGCTTGCGTATCAGCAGACGCCGTGTTGGTATTACCAGCATTATTTTTTAACACATCTAATGCATCTTGTTTATGGCTAGATTGGCCGGGGTTATATGCGGGCAAATGATTTGTAATTGGTTCTGAGGGCGTACCTGAATTCAGTTTCGACACATCGTCATCTTGTTGATGAACAATCATATTGCTGGGTGTTGGGGTATCGTCGCCCGTGCTATTGGCAGTAGCTGACGCGCCAGATGCTGCTTGATGCAAATCCGTAAACTGCGCACCACTGGTCATTAAAGATAACGCTTTTTGTGCCAATGGCTGACCTTGATCTGCCGCACGCTTGATCCACAACTGCGCTGTATCTTTATCTCTGACCGTATCTATGCCGTAGTAATACATGTATCCGAGCCCATATTGCGCATCGGGATCACCATTTTCAGCTGCTTCCTGAATTTTATCAACGGAACAGCCATATTTCATCAGATAAGGGTTGTTTTGACAGCCAACGGTATACATCGGCTTGTGACTTTGTATGGGATGCCGTTCACAGCCGACCATTAAAAATGGCAATGCTATGACAACCGCACCACGCAACAAAAACGATCTCATTGAGGTGTCCATCATCTTTAGTCCATCCTTATGAAAATGAAATGATTTACTATACTAAAACATTTTACGGAAGAGTGGGAGTAGCAATGGAAGCACAATCAAAACCGAAGCATATCGAAATCAGGACTAACATCTGTCCTCGTTATTTGAGCAACGCGAATAGATCTAACTCGTGAGCAGCGCGAACAAGTTTGCAGTGTGCTCAACAAGAACACTGCCAGTGAGAACAGAAGCCTGCGCGACCGTAGCTGCGCACGCGGGAAGCAAGGGCGTATACCAGAGACTTTTAAAAGGAACCCCATTAAACTCACCTCAAACCCAAAACAAAAAAAACCCCGTGGCACCAGCGCTGCCACGGGGTCGATCGATACTAGGGAGTTCACTTTAGAGAGCGGTCAGTTAAGGGCCCCAATACGGATACCACTGAGATTTATTTTTTAACATCGTCATAATTAAAATCCTCCTTGGTTTCGCGTTTTGCCTCGAGTTTTTAAGCCCCACCTGATCCAACTTTTCAACATCCTTGTTAAACTGTTTTCTCAATATGTCGGGCTTAGAATCAAGATTAACACAGCTCACTTTTCGAACAACACGCGAACAAAAATTAATCGAATTTTGTTTTTTTTGAGACAGCATCTTTTCAGCTGGTTATATTTTTTACAATCCATGGACTGATAGAAATCAAACGGTTGGTGTTTTACTGTGTGTGCAATGTCTTATGGCACGTTGAGATATTTCTCACAATGGATTGAGAGATGTGATATTTGAGCTAATGCTAGGGTCTGTCATCAATTGAGATAATTTACACATAATTAAACTCTGAACCCACGGAAACGCGCATGGAGCGCGTACTCGCGCGCAATAAGCGTGCAAATCCATTGTGAAAACACGCTTATTACGCGCGAGTACGCGCTCCATGCGCGTTTCCGTGGGTTCGGTGCCTTAAAATAACCAATTGATGACAGCCCCTAGTACGTTGTCACACTAGCAACCAACTCGAAAATTACATAGACTCTCAGGTCTCATGCTCAAGGAAGATCAACATGAAACACATCAAAGTCCTAGCCCTCAATGTCATCTGTTTGTTATTGATAGGCTACGGCGCCATCCTGGCATGGCAATATCAAACAATAACAACACCTTATGGCACTTCTGACTACGCCACGTTTTATCAAACCCTACGACACAATCAAAATATTTATAAAAACCATCAGTTTGTTCAAGTACTCAGCGAAGAAATCGTTAATGGCAAACCACAGCTCACCACCACCCGCCCCACCGAGAGCGTTAATCTAAACACACCACTCATGAGCTTATTTTTAAAGGGCCTGGTTAACACGAGCAACCAATTGGGCATCAACGTGGCCACCTGGATAGCTGCCATCTTGATCAGCGCCATCACTGGAGTTTGGATACTGATATCAACTACCACATCAACACAAACAGGACGATTATTTTTACCGTTGCTTTTCATCTTTCTGCTAAACGGATACAGCCTAGACACCATCACTGCCGGGCAAATCAGTTTTTTCATATTCCCCATCCTGTGTCTGGCATATCGATTTTGTTGCACAAACAACCCCACTGCCCTTGCAATCACGCTCGGCTTATTGAGCGCTATTAAATTATTTTTCCTGATTTTTTTAATTTATTTTGTAGCAAAAAAAGCATGGCGACTGCTGTTTATCATGACACTGTCTTTTTTGATATTTTTCTGTTTGCCATTATTGTATTTCGACACCAACACCTATCTTCATTTTTTTTCACTCACGCATGACTATTTTGCTTTTATCACTCGGTCAGTGATGGCTCGAAATGGCTCATTACTAGGATTTATTACGAATTTAACCTATTTTCTCAATTCGACCATAAACGCACTACAACTACGCTTTATTGCTTACGCCATAGTAGCGTATTTTATTTTTCGCAGCATGGTCTATGATTATCGCGTGTTACAAAAACTGCCAACATTTTCAGAAGAGCTGCGATTTAGTTTTTATATCATGATTGGATTAATTTGCTCGCCACTGGCTTGGATTTATTATTTTGTATTTTTAACCATACCCATCATTGTTTTTTACAAAATCAATCAGCGCTACCAAACCGGCATGGCATTTTATATCTGTTTTTTTCTAGGATTAACCTTAACTGCCATACCATACACAATCATACATCCAGACAAAACAAATTGGCTGCTTTTCATTAGACAAACCAGCGCATTTACGGCATTACTGTGCTGGTTAATTGCATTGCTTATCTGCGCTTCGCACATCAAAAAGAATCAATACCGCACAAAAAAAACAGGGAATAGTTTTCTGTTAATTTATCTATTCGCTTCATTATTTTCGATTGGCTATAGTCAACTCACCAATCATCAATCCTATTTTATCACCTGGAATAAAGCGCGATTTCTGAAAGAAGCAAAACCCATCAAAGAAGTGCATACAATTATCACTGGAACAGACAACAAAAATCCGTATAATCCGGATCATGTCAAAACGAACTCGCAAAAGAATACCCACTGATATCATCACCGCACACGTGACACAACTTAATCACGAAGGACGCGGTATTGCCCATATCGACGGAAAAGCCACGTTTATATTCGGTGCATTACCCAATGAAACGGTGCAATTCAAGTACACACAATGTCATTCAAAATTTGATGAAGGCAATGCCATTGAAATAGGTGAAAAATCAGATGATCGCGTCACCCCACTCTGCAAACATTTCGGCATATGCGGCGGTTGCAGCTTGCAGCATTTATCCGGTGATGCGCAACGTGCACACAAACAAAACGTATTATTAGAGCATTTCCAACATCAAGCACAATGCGCACCACAAGAACTGTTAGCACCACTCTACGCTCACCCGTGGGGATATCGTCGTCGTGCACGATTATCCGTGAAATTCGTACCCAAAAAAAACGCGGTGTTGGTTGGATTTCGCGAACGCAATTCCAGTTTTGTTGCCAACATCATACAGTGTGAAACACTGCATCCATCAGTCGGACACAAAATAAAGCCTATCAGTGAATGCCTAATGACGCTCGAGGCAAAAGCATCTATTCCACAAATTGAAGTGGCGATTGGTGACACCATTACCGCAATTATTGTGCGACACTTAACAGAATTACCTAAAAGCGATATTGAAAAACTGATTACATTATCAATTGAAAATCATTTTTATTTGTATTTACAGCCAAAAGGACACGACACCATTCACTGTGTTTACCCCGAGCATCCAGAAAAATTATTCTATGATATTCCTTCAGAGAATATAAAAATTCATTTTAAACCTGCGCAATTTACGCAAATTAATCAAGACATCAATTTGAAAATGATTGCACGCGCCATTGAATTACTTGAATTAAAATCAACAGATCGCGTACTCGATTTATTTTGCGGTATAGGTAACTTTTCATTGCCGATCGCAAAACACACAGGCCATGTTGTGGGCGTTGAAGGATCAGATGAAGCGATTTTGCAAGCAAAAGAAAATGCGGTTTCTAACCATATTCCAAACACCGCATTTTATACAGCCGATTTATCAGCTGATTTAGCCTCACATTCGTGGGCAGACGCCCAATACGACAAGATTTTACTAGACCCTCCCAGAGCAGGCGCCAAAGAATTGATGCCCAGCCTTTCACGTTGGAACCCCCAACGCATTGTTTATGTCTCCTGCAATCCCATTACATTAGCGCGCGATACCCAGCATTTGCTACAATTGGGGTATCGCTTGGAGAAAGCCGGTGTGATGGATATGTTTCCACACACAGAACACATTGAAGCAATTGCGTTGTTTGTTAAGTGACCTGTGATCACAGATCACAGATCACAGATCACAGATCACAGATCACAGATCACAGATCACAGATCACAGATCACAGATCACAGATTACTGATCACTAATTACTGATTACTGATCACTGATCACTGATCACTGATCACTTACCAGCGAGACCACCATGTCGAACTCGCCAGAAATAAACTTATCGCCACGCGTCATGTACTGGATCGCCCATCTCGATCGTGCAATTTATAATATCGATTTAATCACCAACGCATGCGTATTCGCATCACTTCACGAAAATAAAAGCACACCCTTTTTAAAGTCTACGTTATCGCAAGGTCTTGCGATGGCCGATGTATTAATTGCATTGCAATGTGATAG
>Ga0209726_10009381_pt1 | contig 10203 bp, 10 predicted proteins | sample Subgrocontami54m_FD_187453 | JGI IMG/M metagenome (GOLD analysis project Ga0209726, IMG submission 187453) | Subsurface groundwater microbial communities from S. Glens Falls, New York, USA - GMW46 contaminated, 5.4 m (SPAdes) (version 3) | ecosystem: Environmental > Aquatic > Deep subsurface >... | reverse complement strand
GAGCAATTCCTGGTCTGATAACGAATAGAGCATGTCGGATTCCTTTCATAAAGAACGATCCGACATTCATCATTTCGCACACACTTCACGAACACACGACGGGAGAACGTGCCGCTGCGGCACACAGTGCCGTCGTGCGTGTGATCGTGCCCTTACCTATGCTAAGCGAATGCTCAGGAATCTAGATATTTCGTACTTCGCAATAACCAACGGGCGATTGCCACACCGAACATTCGGCATCAAGCAGGCTGATCGGCTTTTTCATACGTATGCCATCGGGAAGACTGGAACAGGAAAAACGACGCTCCTAGAAACTATTGCCTTGGAAGACATGATGCGCGGGCGCGGGGTGACAGTAATCGATCCGCATGGGGACCTTGCCGATCGACTCGTCGCGCAGGTTCCCCCGTGGCGCGAGCGCGACCTCATCTACCTGAACGCCCCAGACCCTACCCAGCAGTTCGGCTATAACCCTTTGCGGCGAGTGCAGACGGACAGAATTCCGCTCGCCGCCTCGGGCTTGATGGAAGCGTTCAAGAAACTCTGGGCCGAGGCTTGGGGCGTTAGAATGGAGCACATCCTGAGAAATACCCTCTACGCGCTCATTGAATTCGGGGGCGCAACGCTTCCGGACATTTTACGAATGCTCACCGATACACCCTTCCGAAAGCAGGTGCTCGCTCGGGTTAAGAACGATCAGGTAAAGTTGTTCTGGTCCAAGGAATTCCCGAACTATAACCCCCGGTATCGCCAGGAATCCATCGCCCCGATTCAAAACAAGGTCGGCGCCTTTCTCGCCGATCCGCGGCTATACCGGATGTTCACCAATCCACCGGTCGATCTTCATTTTCGACAAATTATGGACGAAGGGAAGATTCTCATCGTGAACCTGGCCAAAGGGCGTCTCGGCGAGGACAGTGCCAACCTTTTAGGGGCGCTCCTGGTGACGACCCTGGGCCTGGCGGCCTTCAGCCGCGCGGATACCGATGAATCAGGTAGACCTGACTTCATGGTATTGATCGACGAATTTCAAAGCTTCACCACCTTGTCGGTAGCAAACATGGTGTCGGAACTGCGCAAGTTCCATGTCGGGCTAGTTCTCGCTCATCAGCATCTATATCAACTGGAGCCGGAGGTCAGGCACGCGGTGCTCGGCAACGTCGGCACCATTATTTCCTTCCGGCTTGGTCCCGAGGATGCACGGATCATCGCCCAGGAATTTGAGCCGGTATTCGTTCCCCAAGACCTGGTGAATCTTCCCAACCATGACATCTACGTAAAGCTCATGATCGACGGTACGCCCAGCCGGCCTTTCAGTGCCACTACATTGCATCCGAGTAGTCTTGAGAAGCAGTGAAGGTCAGGAGCATAATGGCCGGGCAGTCTATAACCCACAGGGAGGCAAAAAATGAAAATGCTGCTTCGGCGGGACCAAAAGACCGGATTCACAGGAAAAGTTACTTTCACCCTTGCAGTTCGGGCGGAGCTAACCGACGAGGAGAAAAACAACATCAGCAAATACAAGCTCGGGGACACGATGCTCTACGAGAAAATGACGATGACCGACAAAGGCAGCGGGCTTCTTGGTTTGGCGTCGCGCTTGGCCTTTAAGATGATCAACATCTCGGTTTCTGTCGATGATTTGTCGGGAGGCAAGAAAATAGACTGCAAGGATATCGTAGAGATGCTGGCGGTCGAGGATCAGATCAAGGAAGCGGCCCAGACGTTCAAGAACGTGCTGGAGGCGGCTGCCACCTTTGGCGGCGAGGAAGTGATCGAGCTGAAGTAACGTGGCTTCCGACGCGGGGAACTGGTTTCAGAACTTGTTCTTCGGATCGGCTCGCGATCGCGAGCTTCAGGAGACGGCCGAGCTCTACGCTCGAGTCAAGCAGGCACGCGACGATTCTCCGCTTGGCAGCGACGATAAAACTGGCACGTTCCTTCTCGACCTTATTTCTGAAATCTGCGAGAAGCGGGGCGTCACGCCCTCCATTCCGCTCGGTGAGGCGCTATGGTCGGCGATTAAGGGCCTACTATACCTTGAAGGTTTTATTGTCGAGTTGCCCGAAGAACAGTCTTTCGATCGCCTCACCATGGAAGAGGGCGTTGAACTTCGCAAAACCCTCAACCGCCACCTGCGCTTCATTGGAGACCAGAAGCGTCTTCTAACCATCTGGCGCGACAAGCTTGTGTACCTGTTTTCCGGCATCCTCGCGTATTTTCCGCTCTCCGCCTTCACCGACATTGATGAGAAGGGCGTCGCCGCTGATGATTCGGTGGTGCTGCCGGAAGCCAAAGCCTATGACCTCTGCGACAACATTCCGGAGGTCCTAGATCGGCTGCTCATCACCTTCTACGATGAGGACGTGGTCAATGCCCACCTGTTTCAGACGCTAAGCGAGCGATTGGACCTTAACACCCTGCATGCATCCGGCATCCCCCCGGAAAAAAGACATGAGGCGGCGGGGAGGGCCAAACTGCCCTCGCAGCAGAAGAACCAGTCTCCCGAGTACCTCATTGAGGCGTACCTGCAAGCAACGCCGTTCGCCCGTTTTTTCCATGCCCCTCTGCCGTTCGCCATTCCCTTTCCGGCACGGTTCGAGCACACGCACATCGTTGGCGGTACCGGGCACGGCAAGACGCAGCTCATGCAGTTTCTCATCAATCATGATTTGGTACGGGCGCTTGAGGACAATCGCTCGGTAGTAGTGATGGATAGCCAGGGCGACCTCATTCGGACCATCTCCCGCCTTTCATACTTCAGCCCTTCCGCTGCCCATAGTCTTGCCGACCGCTTTGTCTTGGTCGATCCGAACGATGTCGAGCACCCCGTGTGTCTCAATATGTTTGACTTCAACCGGGATCGTCTCTCGGGCTACGCCCCGGTTGATCGGGAGAAAATTCTCAATGCAACGATTGAACTCTACGAATACTTCTTCGGGGCGCTTCTCGGCGCCGAGCTTACCCAGCGCCAGGGGCTCATCTTCAAGTATCTGGCACGGTTACTGATTGAAATACCGGATGCCACCATTCACACGCTCCGGGAACTCATGGAAGACAGCGAGCGATTTCGACCATACATGGCGAAGCTCACCGGCACGGCTCGGAGTTTTTTTGAGACTCGATTTTTTGATCGCCAGTTCAATGAGACCAAGAAACAGATTTTGACGCGCTTGTGGGGTGTCCTATCCAACGCATCCCTTGAGCGGATGTTTTCACATCCTCGGAACAAGATCGACATCTTCGAGCTATTGAACGAAGGCAAGATCATCCTCATCAATACGGCCAAGGATCTCTTGGGACAAGAGGGCTCTGCCATCTTCGGTCGTTTCTTTATTGCCCTAATCGCCCAAGCGGCAGTGCAGCGGGCTGCCATACCGGCGTACAAGCGCCAGCCCAGCTTCGTATACATTGACGAAGCCCAGGATTACTTTGACGAAAACATTTCGCATCTTCTCAACCAAGCGAGGAAATACCGCCTTGGTCTCATCTTTGCGCACCAGAACCTCGATCAGCTCGGAGCTGGACTCCGCTCTAGTGTCCTTGCGAGTACCACGATCAAGTTTGCCGGAGGATTGAGCGCCAAAGACGCCAGCGCGCTTGACTCGGAGTTCCGCTGTGATGCCGCCTTCTTGCTGTCGCAAAAGAAGCAGCGCAATCACACCGAGTTTGCCTGCCATGTGAAGAACTACACGAACAAGGCTCTTTCGGTAACGATACCGCTAGGTTTTGTCGAGGCACTGCCGACGCTCGAAGCTAGGGAGCAGGAAGCGTTGCTTGAAGATAATCGAGAGCGGTACAGCGCGCCGCCAATGTTGCCTTCCTACACTCCCTCTCCGCCTCCTCCTGCGCCTCGGCCTGCACCCGCGGCCCCGGGTATAGCGAAGCGTGAGCAGGAAGCCACACCGACAACTGAGCCTGCAGCCCCGACCGCGCCGCAGCCGGCACCTTCCGTTGTCGAACCTAAGCAAGTGACCGCCCCTGTTACGCTCAAGCCGACGGAAGCAAAGGCCAGAACAACGAAAGTCCCGAAGGAAGTCGCGGAATCAGGACGAGGCGGGCGGCAGCACAAGTATCTTCAACATCTAATCAAACAGCTTGCCGAGGACCGCGGCTTCCGGGCATCGATTGAGGAAACGATTCTTGAAGGCGCTGGCCGGGTTGATGTCGCACTCGTCCGCGGCGAACAACGCATTGCCTTCGAGATATCGGTAACGACCAATCGGGATCAGGAGCTTGGGAATGTCGAGAAGTGCCTGGCTGCGGGCTACGCTGAGATCGTTTTGGTTGGTAGCAACGAACGACATGTGAAGTCGCTCGGAAAATTTATCGAGGAGAACCTGGAGGAGGCAGAGCAAGGCAGGGTCAGATATGTGGTGCCCGAGGGCTTAACAGATTACCTCGACTCATTGGGAGGGTCCCCGCAGCCGACCGAGCAGATGGTTCGAGGTTACAAAGTGCGCACCGTGCAGCAGGTGGTAGACCCGAAGGAGGCCGGGGCGCGAAGACAGGCGATTGCAGAAGTGATCGCACGGTCGCTTAAGAAATCCAAGGATGCGTAGAGCGAATGATCAAATTGTTGTCTGATCTCTTCTGAAACCCTGGCTCCTGACCTTGAGGATCTGGTGGATGGTATCTGACCCGTTAAAGGAGTACGATGTTGTCAGCATAACGCTTTTACACACCTCGCGAAGGGTCCAGTATGGCATTTCAAGAATTGTTCTTTTTCGCACTTGGATTAGTTTTTTTTAATGCCTTAGCGCTCGGTTTCGCCAATCACTTTCGCACTTTGATCTTTCTCGATACGATCGCAACTGCCATTGCGGCGTTTTCCGGACACCACTACTTGCCAGCGCTCGGTGCATGGGCAGATCCCGTTTTAGGCGCTGTAGTTGGTCTTGCGACGAATTTGCTAGTAGGGCTAGGAAAGTATCGACCTTACCTATACTTCGCGCACGTAAATGTAGTTTGTGGTATCGCTTGGGGGCTTATTTCCGCATTTGTGTTTTTCCCAACGGCGAATAGCGGGGTTACAGTCATAATCCGTTACATCGTTATAGTTGGGGTTGTAGTAGGGATAATTGCCGGCGTCTGTTCTGCTCAAATGAGGCAAAAACTTGGATTTAAAAGTAGCCACCTGCTCGATAATCTCAGTGGTGCTATTTCGTTGAAATGGAAGACAGCAAATCGTTTTGTAAGGTTTTATAGGATCTGTTCCGCTGAGCTCCTAGTCAGCCATATCTTAGACAAGCTTTTGGCGACCACTATCGGCGTAATGTATGTACTTGGTGCCTATTACCCAGGATCCGAAATAAACGCGACTTATCGCGATCTCATGGAACTCGTGGCTGGGTACTATTACCTTGCGATAGGTTATGTCATCATAAGACTTCGAAAGATGGAAGTCGATTTCAAACCGGATGAAATGATTCTTCTTGGCCCACTAGGTTTGTTCGCTGGCTTGATCGCTTTCCCGGTATTTCTTCGATTGATTGGGTTCGTACGATGACTGCCAAACTCTCCAATAAGCGAAAAGAATTAGTCGACGCCGCATACAAGGCACGTGAATTCGCTTATGCCCCATATTCTAAGTTCAAGGTCGGCGCCGCCGTTCGGACTGAATCGGGCCAAATTTATGCGGGGTGCAACATAGAGAATGCGTCATACGGGCTTTCCATTTGCGCAGAGCGGACAGCCATTTTCATGGCAATATCAGCGGGCCATAAGAGCATTTCTCAACTGGCGGTCTGCACGAATGCCGTCACCCCGTCAACGCCGTGCGGAGCGTGTAGGCAAGTATTATTCGAGTTTGGGAAACATGCCGAAGTACTCATGAGTAACCTGGAAGGCGATGTCAGAGTCAGCACAATCACCGAACTGTTTCCTCAGCCATTTACACTGCCTTGACGCTTAAATGATGAGTTTCGCCGATATCATGGACTCGAGAATGCTATGCGCGAGGTCAGCTGTAGTGTCTGGATTGCTGCGAATCAGATGCTGGCACACATGGGAAACCATGAGATTAAGACCCCGATCCTCCGACAGACGAAAATCCGTGCGAACCCCGATAATCGGGATTTTTCGTGCGTACGCATAGCCGAGTTCGATACATGTGCCGGAATCAGCGTCAGGTCCGTCTAGGATACTAATGACCACATCACAACGCTCGATTATTTCTAGGCAGTCTCGAAAGATTAACTCTAACCCGTTTTCTTCGGCGAGCAGCTTCTTCGCGCGTTCCTGCGGAAGGATCACTTCTACGTCTTTGCGGTGCTCAATGAGTTCATCGGCGAGACGTCGATTAAACTCTCGTTCGGCCAGAGTGAAGACTGGGCCCGCAAGATAAATCGTTGTCATCCGAATTTCTCGCTTTCTGAGTGTTCTTGGCCTCATGGCCAAGCGCGTCGCCCGCGACCACTTCGCAGATCCCCTTGGTCGTGGGGTCAACACATGTTAGGAGCGATTCAGCAACCTCTGCTGGCGTTTCGTTGGGTCCTTTGCGCAATATCGAGATATCAGACCCATTCCGGGGACCCTCTACTTGCGGCTTTGGGAGGCTGGCTGTGCCGCGTACAAGGTCCTACGAAGCTTACGCTTGTAAAGGAAGCGCTAGGTAAACAATTTCTGTTACTGCAGGCTGTTCATATAACGATGGGCCCTCGGATAATTCAGTTCTGTATATAAAGGCATCGCCAACTACCTTGGGTGATCGCGACTTGAAGGGAGTGCGCGATTCTTCTTTGCCTTGTGCGGTCAATCCTTCCCACCATCTACCATCGAGCTTGCAATGCTCCGTCAGCCTAGTAAGACGGTCCGGAACCATTTCATTTGGGATCTCTCGCGAGGAAGTCCGAAAGGGGATACGAATTCCTGCGACTGAATTCGCCTTACGCAAATCCCAAGGAACTGCGCACCAGCTTATCTTCCATGTGCCTACAGCCGGTTGGCCTTTAACAAGAACCGCGTGTTTCCGAAGTCTCAGAATAGCCACTCTACGTGGGAAAAGCTGATACAGTAATCTTCGAGCTACCGCTTGTTCGGCGACTTGATACTCGCGCGCAAGCGCTGGAACAAAGTGAAGCGGTGGGACTGTGAAGTCTCCAGATTTCCCAACCGCGTCTTCTATGTGTCGTCTCGGTAAGAGCAAAGCTCGCGCAAAGAAATCACAGAGATGCTCGATGGTAGCAGCATTAGAAGCGTTAATTTGAAGACGGCTAATCGGCTTGCCTAGCTCACGGGAATCAAAAAAGAAGGTATGACCAATTTCATGCGCAATGGCAAACCTACGCCGGTCCCTGGGAATTTTGTCATTATAGTGAATTACATACCCATTCATCCCTGAAATAATGCAGGCGTGCTCGCCGATTATCGATCCTGGGCTTATGTATTCTATGTTTCGCGCTTTTTGAAGTGCGGCATTGAAACGAACTCCTTGACCGCGCGTAAAGCCCAGCTCAGCAAGCCGCTCAGCCTGACGATCTAGCCAGTCGAGCAGATCATTTGTGTCCAGTAGCACTTCGAGGTCTCGGACTAGTGCTGGATCAAGATCAAACTCTGAAATTGCCATAGAGCTAGCGCTGCGTTCGAACACACAGGTTAAGTCTTACACACATGCGTTTCTATAGCCTCGCGGATCCGATCACGGAAAGGTCTGCTGTCTTTTGACGTGGTCTCGAGTGCCTCGGCTGTTTTCTTTATGCGGTTCTTTATTTCCCCGTAAGGTAGAGGGGGTACGGGATAGCCATCATTGCTCAAAGCAAAATCAACCAACTTCTCATTATGATCCAGCCGACGCTTGTGTTGCTCAATCCGTGGGCATAGAAACTGAGTCTCGAAGGCGTCTCGAAGTAAATCCCTTCGTTTTGAATCCTTGGCTATCGCCCTTGACGCGACAAGATGTATACCCCACAGCATATGATGAGAATCGATTATTTGCTGCAGTCTAGGCTTTATGATTGGATCGTCGATGTCTTTGAATTTCTTGTCTTGACCATGCCAGCGCACGTTCATTTCCGCTGTTTTAGGGTTCATATCTAACGCAGGAGCGTAAATCAGCACGTCTCCAGGTTCGGCCCCAATACGCTCTGCGAATTCGTTTTCGATAAGTCTACGACTTTCGGCCGGCCCGAGTACTTGGATTGCTAGATCCTTTGCATTGTGCTCAACGTCACCGGATTCGACTGCGGCGAATGCGGAATCGTCATATGGCGTAGTTATTACTTTATAAAGTTGGCGATTCCACAGCGCAGAAGCGAGTTTAGATGCAACCCGAGAATCGCTCCGTCGTAGCGCCCAAAGTAACGTATCATCTGTGTGCTCGTATAAATCACTTTCTTTCAAATATTTTGCTATCAGGTGCTCCTGGAGTGCGCGTCCCAACATCATGCCACTGATTATCTTCGCGTGGTGAAAATAGGCTCGCTCGGCGATCATATATCTTGCTTCCAGAAGACGAGCCAAATCAGTCATGGTGTCGCGCCGAGGAGCGTGTTGTCGACCTTTCCACAGGCGTACGAAAACTCGCCTAAACCGACTCCCATGAGGTTTCCCCAAATAAAGAAAATTGATAAATCGATATTCAAGACCTACCTCAAGATTGCAAAAATAATTATCCCGTGCCACATAGTCCAGCAAGTCAGCGCACACAGTGTTACTAACTAGGTCGTGAATAAAGATGTCGTCATCGCCTTCTCTTGGCTCCAGCCATTCCTTCAAAGGCTTCCAGTCGCCACTTTCCATCCGAGCTTTTCGATCTTTCTCTTCTTCTTTCCACAGATACACTCTCATGAATCGACTATAGCCATCCTTGTGAATGTAATTCTGAATTATGGTTCCGATTTTACTTCCTGGGCCCAGGAAACGGTTTATGCGTTCCGGATTCTGATCGTGACGTTTCAATATTCCCAGTTCATCTTCAATCGTATGCCCAAAAGGTACGTGAGTGATATCGTGTAGGAGCGCGTAAAGACGCGCTATAATTTCTTGGGCAGGTTGAATGTCTCGCTCACCCTCTTCACTAGCCCGATTATTTCGTATTGCCTGCACCATTTTATCGGCCATCGCGAGAGTTCCAAGCGAGTGGTCAAATCGTGTATGCAATGCCGTCGGATACACGTGAGCCACGTTGCCAAGTTGTCGCACGCCTCGGAGACGTTGAAAATCTGGCTCGTCTATAATCTCTTTTTCAAGCTTAGTTATAAATACGTCACCCGTTACGGCTATACGAATGGTTTTCTCAATCTTGAACAGGGCGTCGTTGCTACGGTCTATCTCAACGAACAAATCGTCTGCGGACGAGGTATTGCTTTTCGACTCGATAGGCCGGTCGGTGGGTTTCTTAGGTTCGAAATCTAGCCCATGGGCTTCCTGAGCCGACTCCAGCACATCTTTTTCCCGCTTGGCCATGACCCTTCCTCCTTCACTAAACGTATCGGCGAGCCCGAATTAACCGAGTCTCGATTAACAAATAACCCAACGCATACCGGGTCACTCATCGCTTCGCAAAATGCACAGAGCACCTTAAAAAATTGTAATGACCACGGCGACGATCATTTCTTGATCAATGAAAAAGCCTGATAAATCTCTGAAAGAGTTATCAGGCCGAGAGCGCTTCCGAATAAAGTGGAAACGTATTCTCTTCGAGATATCCATCGCACCTCTCGTGGGGAGGAGATAGGCTGTACGGCAAGGGGTCCAGCTTTTGCCACCTGGAAGGGTGTACCTCTGTCGGTCGCATTTCGACTGCGGCCAGTCCTGTCCGTGCCATGCATTCATATCCAACCTTCCTTGGGCGCCTCACACATAGGGTGCCCGTCTACGAATGTGGGTCGTGTGCACCCCAGCAGTCCAAGGACGAACTTCATAATAGCTACTCGGTCGATCTTGTCAATACTTTCTGTACGAGTCCAGTACCTTTGGACAAGACGCTGGTGGAGCTTGTAGAGCAGTGTGACGTGCGTCCAAACCAGATTACCCAGTGCAAGACGCAGTAGCAGGAACGGATGCTGGAAGTGTCTGTCTGTCCCCGCGACGGAGAAATCTGGAACCACTTGGCTTCACCCCTCCTTAAGGCTCAGACGAAACCAGGCGCGTTGCATGCCGGTCCCGCGGATATGGCTATGGTTTACGCATTGAACGCTTGCCGTGGTTTTTGTTCCAGCGGTCTGCCATTTCACATGTGAGATCCGCCTCAGCCAGGCCAAG
>Ga0209726_10009367_pt1 | contig 10217 bp, 6 predicted proteins | sample Subgrocontami54m_FD_187453 | JGI IMG/M metagenome (GOLD analysis project Ga0209726, IMG submission 187453) | Subsurface groundwater microbial communities from S. Glens Falls, New York, USA - GMW46 contaminated, 5.4 m (SPAdes) (version 3) | ecosystem: Environmental > Aquatic > Deep subsurface >... | reverse complement strand
ATAAATTCTCCTCGGGAGCTGTCACTGGCGCGATTGTTAGCAGAATTAGCGAGTCTTGCAACTTGCATCGAAGACTCGGCCTGGACCATTATCGAGGAAATAAGGAGGTCGCATTATGCAGTATCGAATGCTTGGCAAAGAGCGCGTGAAAGTTTCCGCCATCGGTTACGGCTGTCCGCCGTTTCAGGGTAAGTTGAGCGACGCCGATGAAAAGCAGGCGGTCGCGATTTTGCAGCGCACCATCGACATCGGCATAAATTTTATCGACACCGCCGATCACAACAACGGCAACAACGAAGAGCTTCTCGCCAAGGTTTTAAAAGGCCGGCGCGGCGAAGTCGTGCTCACGACTAAATTCGGCAACTTACGCGGCCAGCCTTGGGCGGAAGGGCGTGAGGTTGAAGGCAAGCCGCAGTATGTCGCCTGGGCCTGTGAGAATTCGCTCAAGCGTCTGCAGACCGACTACATCGATCTTTACTATTTACATCGTGTCGACCCAAAGGTGGCGATCGAAGAGACCGTCGGCGCCATGAAGCGGTTGGTGGAGCAGGGCAAGGTGCGTCATCTCGGTTTGAGCGAAGCCGGGCCGGAAACGCTGCGGCGCGCCAACTCCGTCCATCCGATCGCCGCGGTGCAAAGCGAATATTCGTTGTGGACGCGCGATTACGAAGCCAACACGATTCCGGTCGCGCGCGAGCTGGGCATCGGCTATGTCGCTTATTATGCCCTTGGGCGGGGATTCTTAAGCGGCAGGTGGAAAGAGTTCGCCGAGCTGGGCGAGCGGGAAGCCAAGCGGCGCGGGCCGCGCTTTCACGCGGAGAACTTTTCACACAATGCGAATTTGCTGAAACAAGTGGAACAAATTGCTCGTTCGAAAAATTGTTCCGTGGCGCAACTGGCGCTGGCCTGGATTCTCCATCAAGGCGATTTTTTCGTGCCGATTCCCGGCACGTACAAGATCGCCAATCTGGAAGCCAATGCCGCGGCCGCCGATATTTCACTGACGGCGGTGGAGCTCAACGCGATTGATAGAATCTTTCCGCCGGGTGCCGCGGCTGGTGGGCGGCATGACTACGATCGGTCGAAGGAATTGAACATCTGAAGTGGGTAGGGCGCGCTTGCGCACCCTACGGGCTAATGCGGACGAACGCGGTTGCGAACACGACTAGAGTGCAGCCGGCGTGGGCGTGATCTCGCCGCATTTCTTGCAGGTGCGAAATTCATCGCTGTCAAAAAAACTCTGATACGCTTTCGACACCGGGTCTTCGGCGTAGTCGTACACGATGAAGGTTTCTTCGTGCAACAATATGTCGCAATTCTGGCAGTACCATTGGAAGCGATCGATCTCGCCCGTCCGCCTTTTGCGCTCGCAGATAAGCGCAAACGCGTCAGGCGCGAAGCGCGGTGAGTGCGGCGTACCGGCAGGCGTGTAGATCATCGCGCCTTCGGCTATGACGGCGATCTCTTCTCTATTCTCCGCCGTACGGTAGTGTAAACGCATCTCGCCCTTGATCATGTACATGGTCTCATCGCTCGGATTGATGTGAAACTCGCTGCGGTATTCCCGGCCGCGGGCGATAAACGCGAGAGTGTCGTCGTGTTGCCAAAGGACGCTGACGCGTTTACCGCTTTCGGTGAGCCGCCGCGCGTGGTCTAGCAGGTTGACGATGGGCATGACAGGCATAGGAGTTCTCCTAAGATAATCGTCGCTGGATGTTGCGGTCGTATTGAACGGCTGGCATGAATCCTACGCCGCGCCGCGAGCGGAAACAATTACGCGCGCGATCGCCAGCTTTGTATTGTCCAGACGATTCCACTTACATTAATGTTTAACTCTAAAAGTTCGGTCGCAAGCGCAATTTTGTCGGGCTGAATATTTGGCCCGAGGATATTGCGTCAGTACGGTAGGGTTGGATGAAGCGACTGTGCGTGAAGACATCCGCACGCAAGAGGAACAAGAGAGAAAAGAAGAACAGTTGCGACTGGACTACTAAAATGAACTCTTGGCAGGCCCATAGCCCCCTTGTAAGGGGGCTTCCACATACTACCCGCAGAGCGGGTAGTATGTGATTGGAGTATCATCTCATAACATCATCGGATGAACTATTTCGTTCAATAATTCAGAACCATTGGCCGACCTCCTCGTTTACTTCAGGATGATCAACGTCAAGATTCATTGTTATCGGAATGGTAACGGTAAACGTCGTGCCTTTCCCCAACTGGCTGGTTACCTCAATAGTTCCGCCGAGGCACTCCGTGTACTTCTTTACTATGTAAAGCCCTAGGCCGAGTCCGCCGTAGGACCGAGTTTGCGATCCGTCGGCTTGCCGGAACATTTCGAATATATGCGGTATTAAATCATCCGGAATTCCCGGTCCCGTATCCGCCACTTTGCACTTGAGCGCGCTTGAGCCCGCGACGAGTCCGGCCGAAAAGCTCACGGCGCCTTTTTCCGTGAACTTAATGGCGTTGTTGATGAGGTTTTGGCAGATGTGCTTTAGTTTATAACTGTCGGTTTTTACGATCGGAAGGCGGGGCGGGTAATTCCATTGGAGAACACATCGATCGCCGCATGATAGCGCGTAGGCAGATTTTAATTGATCGAGGAAATCAGCCAGACTAAAATCCGCACTTTCAAACGACAATTTTCCAGTTTCAATTTTCGTCACGTTCAAGATGGATTCGACCATGGTTAATAAATCGCGCGATTGATTTTTAATGGTATCGAGCGCGTTGTTCTGTTCGCGATTGAGGCCGCCGAAGGTGCCGTCGAGAAGCAGTGCCGAGTATCCCATGATGACGTTGAGAGGCGTTCTAAGTTCGTGCGACGTCACGCTGAGAAACTCGTCTTTTGCGCTATTAGACTTTTCCAGTTCCGCCGACTTTTGAGTTACCTGGGAAAAAAGTTGGGCGTTACCGAGGGCGACTCCTAAGTGATAGGCGATGGCCTTGATCAGCTGAAGATCAGCTTGCGAAAAAGTTCGCGGTGCTTTGTTCAGGAAGTTCATTACACCGAGAGTGTCTCCTCGGACTTTTATGGGAATGAAAAAGCAGCTGCGAAAGCCCCGCTTGAGCATGACACCGCCGCGGGACATGTTGTCATAGCGAGGGTCCGTTTCCATGTTCTCTATCAAAATCGGCTCACCGCTTTCGAAGGCTTTTCCAACAAGGCCGCGTCCAATCTGAAACCGGCTTTGCGTGAGAATGCCGTTCGAGAATCCTTCAGAAGCAGTAAGCATGAGACTGTCGTGCCCGTCACGGAGGCAAATACGGGCTGCGTCAAAAGAAAAAAGTTCCAACACTTTATGCATGATCTTGCGCAATATTATGCTGATGTCCAATGACTCGGCGGCGATCGCCGCAATCGAAAAAAGCGCGGAAATCTCACGCGATCTTGCAATGGATTGTTCGTAGAGCAGGGCATTTTGAACGGCAATCCCGAGCTGTTCGCTGAGTGCGCCAAAAAGGGCCATTTCATTGTTCGTAAGCGCGCGCGGCTTGCGGTGGCAAATTGTAAAAACTCCCAGCGGACCATTCTGGCCTTTTATCGGCAAGGCCGCAAAAAAGCGCACCCCGCAGGTTTTTAGGTTGCCCGTTTGTGTCAATGCAGCGTAGGTCGGATCGTTGAGAATATCGGAAAAGATGAGCGGGTTGCCGCTGTTGATTACGGCGCTGCCAATACCATGACGACGCCGGAGCGGGCCGGTGGAGGTCGGCGATTGGGGCAAATGATCGCAAGCGGCGCGCAACACAATATCTTCTGAAGCCGGGTCGGTAAGGTAGATTCGCGTTAGATCAAATTCAAATAATTCACTGACCTTTCGGACTATCTGGTTTAAAATCTCGTCCAGATTGAGTGATTGGCTGGCGATCGAAGTCAGCGAGTAGAGTGCCTGGGTTTCATTGTAGGCTCGCTCAGTCAGTTCAATAGACCGAAATTTTTGTACCGCAATCCCGAGTTGATTGCCGATCGACTCAAGGAGATTAATTGTCTCGGGTGCAAAATGTTTGGGTGCTCGCGATCCGATCTGAATTGTCCCCAACACCTCATCTCCGACAATGACGGGGACGGCCACCGCCGAGCTCACGCCTTCTTTTTTGAAGGTTCGCAGTCCTTTGACATCCTGTATGTTCTCGACCGCATGCGCGCGCCGGTCGCGAAACACTTCTGCCTGTAGAGTGCTGAAACTAGCATCAGTTGAATCAACCGCCAGCGACCTGATGTCTTGCGCGGTTCGATAGCCCTGACTGACCGCGTGTTCAAGCCTTTGGGATTCCGAATTCATCAGGCGAATGACCCCGATGTCTCCGCCGATAACGGAAAGAGTCTTTTCCAGAATCAATTCCGATACGGGTTTGATATCGGGCAAGGCGATAATGGCGTGCCCGATATCATGGAGGACTTGGATTTCTGCTGTTCGTTTGCGCAGTGTTTCTTCGTACTGCTGGTGTTGAGAATTGTTCTGTTCAATGATGGCTGCCATTTCGTCAAACGACTGGGCCAGTCGGCTGAGTTCGCCCGAGCTGACGGCAACTCCCGTTCGAGCGTGCAATTCACCGGCGGCGATCCGCTTCGTTGCTCGTAACAGGGCAGTTACCTGACGCAAAAAGAAAACGTCACTTCCGATCCAGGCAATGAGTCCGATGAATCCGATTACCAGCGTCATGAGTATTAAGCGATTGAAGATCGTTTGTTTTACGTCAGCGAACGCTAGGTCGGTGGGTATGCCAACGGCAACGTATCCCGAAATTTGGCCTGCGAAACGTAGTGGCGCAAACGCGTATAGGCGATTGATGCCATCCATGCCGCCGCCTTCGACCGTGCCTTCATTGCCGTGAGCAAGCATGGCCTCAAATACCGGATGGTTCGGCATGGCCTTGCCGACCCAGTTCTTTGGGTCGATGCTTCGGGCTAAAACCACGCCGTTTTGATCGATAACGTTTAGAACTACGTTGGGCCCGAAAGACAATCTGTTTTTAGCGATAAAGTCATTGAGCCACTGCAAATCCAAGATCGCATATACAATGCCCTGCAAACGACCCTTGGAATCGAAATTCGGATACCCAAGCCCGACACTCGCCTTTCCGGTCAAGCGTCCAAATTGGAAATTACCAACCGAGAAGTCTCGCTTTTTGACGGTCTTCTGAAAATAAATGCGATCGGCTATGTTTATTAAAGTGTTTTGCGGGCGAGCCGAACACAACACATTCCCCTCTAAATCGGTCGCGCCTAAATTTGTGTAGCGATCGTTGTTTTTTAACTCACTCGCGAGCAAGGCGGAACAGCCGGTTGGATTGTTTACGTCAACTTCCGGTCGCTGCGCGATTCGCCCCAGAGACCGCTGCGCATCGGCAATTAAAACTTCTTGCGTGCGAACGGCATTGCGCGCGAGCGTTAAGGCCTCGCGCTTTGCGTCTTCGGATGCGGAGTGTTTTTGCAGCTGGGCGTCGTAAATAATCAGTGCAAACGCCGGCACAGCGGCCAGAAAAACCAGCAGAAGGAGCTGAAAACGAAGGCTTGAAGTAATGGAGGTTCTCATCGGCTTTGCTGCTGATTTCTAAAGACTAGCCAGCCATGGAGAGACTCTCAGTAAGAGGGTTGATACCTTGCTAGCCATAGTAGTAACCCAGGAATGCCGTTGGTATCCGGCTCACTTCAATCGAGCGCCTAGTAAACTAATCGGTAAACCATCCGGCAGGCATTACTTGCCATGGAGTCATCTCCGAGCAAGGGACATGCCGGATATTTTGGGATGGTATCGGCCGTTTAATGTTGATCGGCGTCTCGCTGAGGTAGGCTTGATTTGCCTCTCAGATCGCATCGATTGGAGCGGCTGATACGCTGGCAGGCAAAGCAATGAAGTTGAGCAGCGGTTTGATTCGGATAAGTAACACCTCAAATGCCTTTCGTTGGGCTTGAATGGACCGGTCCCTCCCTGACCTAACGATCAAGATTAGGGATGCTTTCGAAATGGCAGCTGCTCGGTTGACAGTGACGGCAACAGTTTCGTGAAGACGCCGAGCAATTAAATTTGTTCAGTCCAAAACGGAATAGGACCAGAATTGCACAGTAAAATTTCGCTCGGCTAGCGGTGGATTGAATCTCTACGGGTTCATCCCAGCAGCTTGCTGCGGGGTCGTTCACTCTATTACTTTGGCGGTGATCATGTTGGTGGTGCCGGATTGGTGCAGCGGTAAGCCGGCGGTGATGGCGACCAAATCGCCGCGTTTGACCAAGCCCGATTCGACCGCGCTCTGCTGGAGAACTTGGACCATCTCGTCGGTGTTTTTGAAGCCGCGCGTCGTTTTGGGATAAACGCCCCAGACTAGGCAGAGCATCTTGACCGTCTGCGGATCGGGGCTGACGGCTATGATCGGCTGGCGCGGGCGGTAGCGTGCGATCAGCCGAGCCGTGTTGCCGGACGTGGTTGGAATGAGAAAAGCCTTGACATCAAGATCGCGCGCCAATGAGATGGCGCTGAAGCTAATCGCTTCGGGAATGGTTTTCGGCAGTCCGCTGAAGCGCTCGCGCGGATCGAGCAGCAGCTCGGTTTCCTCGGCGACCTGCGCCATGATTTTCACCGCTTCCAGCGGATATTCGCCGGCGGCGGTTTCTTCGGACAACATCAGCGCGTCGGTGCCGTCCAAGATCGCGTTGGCGATGTCGGCGACTTCGGCGCGGGTCGGGCGCGGGTTCCATACCATGGAGCGGAGCATTTGCGTCGCCGTGATCACCGGCTTGCCGAGATGGTTGGCTTCGCGGATCATCATCTTCTGCATGGCGGGAATTCTTTGCGGGGCGATTTCCAACCCCAAGTCGCCGCGCGCGACCATGATGCCGTCGACGTTTTTCAAAATCCCATGGAGCTCGTCCAACGCTTCGTGCTTTTCGATCTTGGCGATGATCGGAATGTTGGCGCCTTGCTTCTGCATCTCGCGCCGGGCGTAGAGAATGTCTTGGCTGTTGCGCACGAAGGAGAGCGCGATCATGTCGACCTTGTTGGCGATGCCGAAGGCGAGATCTTCTTTATCGTCGTGAGTGAGCGCGCGGATGTTGAGCGAGCTGCGCGGAAAATGAATGCCTTTGTGCGAGCCCAAGATGCCGCCGACGACGATACGGCATTTGACTTCCTGTTTGCTAACTTTGACCGCTACCAGTTCGATCTCGCCGTCGCCAAGCAAAATTGGATCGCCTTTTTGCACCGCTTTGGTGAGGCCGGGAAAACTGACCGCCACCGCCAGTTCCGAGCCGAGAATTTTTCGGCTGGTGAGCGTGAAGGGATGGCGCGTCTGCAAGCGCACGCGGTCGCCGGCCACCGCGCCGATGCGAATCTTCGGACCGGGCAAGTCCTGCAGGATCGCCACCGGCAGGCCGAGTTTTCGTTCCAGCTGGCGAATCTTGCGAATCACCCGGCGGTGCGAGGCGTAGTCGCCATGGCTGAAGTTCAGCCGCGCGACGTTCATGCCGGCGCGGATCAAACTTTCGAGCATCTTATCGGACGAACTGGCGGGACCAATGGTGCAAACGATTTTTGTGCGGCGCATTTTGATCAATTTACACGACTCCGATGGAGAATCAACGAAGGGTGTAGAGACGGCGGGCTCAGGAGAATTGGCGCAATGGAGTAATGGGTTGGAACCCAACACGCCAATACTCCACCGCTCCAGTTTTTTTGCTAAATGCCGCTGCCGGTTCTTTTCAGTCGCGGATCGAGGATGTCGCGCAGGCCGTCGCCGAGTAAATTGATGCCGAGCACGGTGATGAAGATACACATGCCAGGGAACAGCGGCAGCCACCAGGCGGTGCTGATGTAGATGCGCGCGTCGGCGAGCATGGTGCCCCAGGTGGGAATTTCCGGCGGCACGCCGACGCCGAGAAAGCTTAGGCTCGCCTCCGCGATGATCGACGATGCCATGGCAAAAGTTCCGATGACCAGCGAGGTTTGAATAAGATTCGGAATGATGTGGCGCAGGATGATCTGCGTTTTACTGGCGCCGAGGCACTGGGCGGCGGTGACGAAGTCGCGGCTGCGCAACGACAAAGTCTGGCCGCGCACGACGCGGCAGTAGGGTATCCAGCGCTGGGCGACCAGCGCGAGGATTAAATTAAAAAGTCCTTGGCCGAGAAACGCCATGATCGTGATGCCGAGCAGCAGCGGCGGAAAAGCCCAGACCACTTCGACCAGTTTCTGAATCAAAAAGTCGACCTTGCCGCCGAAATATCCCGAGATCGCGCCGAGACTGACGCCGATGAAGCCCGAGACGAAGACGACCGCGAAGGCGACCAAGAGCGATACCCGGGCGCCGTGAACGACGCGGCTGAAGATGTCGCGGCCTAAATTGTCGGTGCCGAGAACGTTCAACGCGCCGACGCCTTGGGGCGCTTTCATCATCGCCGTGAGATCTTGCTTGTTAGGATCGTGGGGCGCGACCAGAGGACCGAAAATGCCGATTACGATGAAGGCGATGACGATCACCGTGCCGGTGAACGCTTTGACGTGGAGCCGGGGCATCCACTGCGCCAGCGCACCGGAGCTTTTTTCAGTAGCGGATTCGAGGGTCAACGACTGCATAGAGTCCATCGATGATTAAATTGATCGTTACGAACGCCATCGTGTAGGTCATCACTAGTCCCGTGACCAGTGGGTAATCGCGCGCGTTTAGCGCGGTGATCAGCAAACTGCCGCCGCCGGGCCAGGCGAAAACCGTTTCGACGATGATCGAGCCGCTGAGCAGCGTGCCGAGCTCAAGGCCGACGACGGTGATCACCGGGATCACCGCGTTGCTACTGACGTGGCGCCAGACGACGTTGTTCTCACGCAATCCCTTTGCCCGCGCAGTGCGGATGAAATCTTCGTTCATCACTTCCAAAATTGCTGAGCGGGTGACGCGCATGAGAATGCCCAGCATGTTCACGCCCAATGCCAGGGCCGGGAGAAAAAGATGGGTGAGCGCGTCCCACACGGCGCGCCAATTAGATTGCATGATGCTGTCGAGAATATAAAAGCCGGTTTGCTCCGGTCCGGCGATGCCGTAGGTACTGCGGCCGGAAGTTGGCAAGATATTCAACACGCCGGCGAGCAGCAGGATCAGCATGATCCCTAACCAGAAACTTGGCATGCTGATGCCGAACAGACCCAAGGTGGTGCCGAGATTGTCGATCCAAGAGTTCGGCCGCGCGCCGGCCCAGACGCCTAACGGGATGGCGAGCAGCGTCGCGATCACGATGGCAAAGAACGCCAGCTCGATGGTCGCCGGCAGACGGGTCTTGATGACATTCACAACCGGCTCGGCATATTTAAACGACTTGCCGAAGTCGCCAGCGGCCGCGGATTTTATAAATCGCCAGTATTGAACATAGAGCGGTTGGTCGAGTCCCCAGCGTTCCTTGGCCTTCGCCACTTCGGCGGCGTTGGTTTCTTCGCCGAGCAGCAGCAGCGTCGGATCGCCGGGCGCGGCGTGGATCAGTAAGAAAACCAGTAGACTGATCAGAAGCAGAACGGGGACGGTTCCAGCGAGCCGCTGGAGGAGGTAATTTGCCATGGCAGAATGTCGTCGACTTGACGTTGATTTTCCACTCCGGGATTCCCGCGCAGAGCCTGCCCCCCGCGAAAGCGTGGGGTGGGAATCCGGGGGAGGGAGGGCGGGTCGCGACCCGCCCCTACGTTCATCTAACGCGTGAACGCGCGCATCGTTATTTTCTCACCGCCATTTCAATTGCGTAGACTCTGGAATCCGGCAGTGGTTTGTAGTCGACTCGATTGTTCAAGCCCCAGAGCAGCTTGTGGCGCCACATGAAACAGGCCGGTGCGTCTTCGGTGATGATGCTCATCGCTTGGGATAAGTATTGCCGGCGCTTTTTCGGGTCGAATTCCTGCTGTTCTTTGTCGAGCAGTTCGTCCAATTTGGGATTGGAGTAGCCGATGCGCGGCGTCTCGCCGCTGCGAAAATACTGATGCAGCGCGGCGCTCGGATCCTGCACCGAGCCGCGGCCCATGTAATAAAAGGGAATCGTGCCCTTCTGGACGTTGGCCCACAGCGTCGCCCATTCCGGTGTCAGCAGCTTGGCGTGAAAGCCGGCGTTGTTAAGCATCGGCACGACGGCTTCGGATATCTGCTTGTCGAGCGTGTATCGGCCAACGGGAGTTTGCAGTTCGATGTCGACGCCGCCGGCAAACCCGGCTTGCGCTAAAAGCTTCTTGGACTTTTCCGGATCG
>Ga0209726_10009366_pt1 | contig 10219 bp, 8 predicted proteins | sample Subgrocontami54m_FD_187453 | JGI IMG/M metagenome (GOLD analysis project Ga0209726, IMG submission 187453) | Subsurface groundwater microbial communities from S. Glens Falls, New York, USA - GMW46 contaminated, 5.4 m (SPAdes) (version 3) | ecosystem: Environmental > Aquatic > Deep subsurface >... | reverse complement strand
GCTGTCGCGATTCCTTTTCCCCTTTACCCCTTTTCCTCGCGACAGCAAAGTTTATGAGTTTTTGATAAAATAGGTTCGAACGTAGTTATATAGACGTACAAGATTCCGACTTGTCGGGGCGGCGCGCAGCGCCGCCCATGGTTCCAGCGCGCTCCCGCGCGCTTTTTGGTGGGTCAGACGCAGGTTCGGGAACAAAGAAGAAAAACCCCGTGCGATGATAAAGACAAATCCATTCCCCGCCTCTGGCGGGGACTTTGCCCAAACGTACAAAAAGCAGGTTGCTCGGGTTTGTCATATTTTGTATCTCTTGTTTTTCTCCAGTTGCTTGATATATTAATGACGCAACCAAACTAACCTTTCGGCTTTTTCATGGCCGTCTTGGACAGATCCGAAAGGGTTTGGTTGCACCGGGGCGGCCATTATTGATCTATGCAACCTGCCACTTCACAACCATTCTTTTTGTATGCGCGCAAGTCCACCGATGTGGAGGATAAACAGATACTCTCCATAGATGGGCAATTAGCAGAACTTCGGGAGTTTGCCCATAAGGAGAACCTCTCCATCATCGGTGAGTATATTGAGAAACAGTCGGCCAAGATCCCCGGCAGGCCCGTGTTCAGTGACATGATGGGAAAAATCGAACACGGGCAAGCGTCCGGTATCTTGTCCTGGCATCCGGACAGACTTGCGCGCAATAGTGTCGACGGCGGGAAGCTCATCTATCTTGTGGATATCGGAAAGATCAAGGCGCTCAAATTTCCCACGTTTTGGTTTGAGCCGTCGCCACAAGGAAAATTCATGCTCAACTTGGCGTTTGGGCAAAGCAAATATTACGTGGACTCGCTGTCTGAAAACACAAAAAGAGGTCTCCGCCAAAAAGTGCGCAGGGGTGAGTTTCCTGGCATTGCACCCGTAGGCTATCTCAATGATGTGCGCACGAAGAGAATTGTTGTAGATCGCGCAAAAGCGCCCATCATTGTGGAAGCATTCAAGCTCTATGCGAAAAACGAATCCATCCTTGATGATATTGCGCACTTTTTGGCGGAACGTGGCGTATTGTCCCGCGGTAAGATTCCGGTCAAACGGGACCGCGTGACGTTCCTATTATCCGACCCCTTCTACGTCGGCCTGTTTCGCTATGGCGGCGAGATCCACGTAGGGGTTCACGAGCCACTCATCACAAAGAAACTGTTTAATAAAGTGCAGAGGGTGCTGCTGGAGCGAAGCAAACCCGTCACGAAAACAAAGACTCCCAAGGCTTTCACAGGGCTTCTTCGCTGTGGCATTTGCCATATGATGATTACCGCAGAGATTCAAAAAGGCCATGTCTATTACCGTTGTACCCGCAAATCCAAGACGATTGAGTGTAACGACACGTTTACCCGCGAAGAAGCCCTGGACCAGCAGCTTTCCCAATTATTAGAAACAGTTTCTTTGCGCCCGGACTGGGCGAAGCAAATGATGAGGGATATCCAAACGGACGCACACGCATCCGCCCAGTCCGTCGAAGCGATTGTTGCAGAAAAGCGAAATGAGATTTCGCTTTTTGAGACGAAGCTCCAGCGTCTTCTCGACTCCTATCTGGATCAGGACATTGAGAAGGAAACTTACCGGAAAAAGAAACAGGAATTTATCATCAAAAAGAAGACGCTGGAGGAAAGTATTATTTCCCTGCAACAATCGCACAATGCGTGGCTCGAACCCATGAAAGAATGGATTTCGGATGCCGCTAGCGCGCCATCCATCGCACGGGGCAATGACTTAATACAAAAACGGGTACTTCTGAAAAAAGCCTTCGGCTCGAACCTGCGTCTGACCCACCAAAAAGCGCGCGGAAGCGCGCTGGAACCATGGGCGGCGCTGCGCGCCGCCCCGACAAGTCGGAATCTTGTGCCGCCAGAGGGATTCGAACCCTCGGTTTGTTGATTGAGAATCAACCGTCCTAGGCCACTAGACGATGGCGGCAAAGCTATTCGCTACATTAGTCTTGTCAAATTTGCACAAATTTTCTATTGATTTACGTTTTTTCCATCTCTTTGTCCTCAGTTCTTCTTTTCGGGCCTCCGAGTAAGTGGTAAATATTTTTACATACATTACGACAAATGGCAGCTTATGCTTCGTTGAGAATACCTGTTTATGTTTGTGATTTAATAAGCGTTTTGTAATATCACGACAAGATCCTATATAGTAGCTTCCATTATTAAGTTTTAGAACGTATAAATAGCCCATTATATAGATGCCGATATTCGCCTCGACGATGTCGAGAGCGAAATCGAGCACTCACGGCCGATATTTGGTAAAGCTAAAATCGTGCCGGAGCGATGGGGGCATTTGCTTATTGATTCTATCAATTCCTGCTTGACAAGGCAAGGTAATTTCCGATACACTTCTTGCACTCGACAGCGCAACAAAAAGCGCTGTCATAATGGATTTATGGACCCACGTCACAAAATGATGCTCACTAAAGAAGGCCTTAACGAACTTAAAGCCGAGCATGAAGAGCTCGTCAATACAAAGCGCCCCGTTGCGGTGACGAGGCTTTCTGATGCCCGGAGCTTGGGGGATCTTTCGGAAAACAGCGAATATGCCGCAGCGAAGCAGGACCTTGCTTTTATTGACGGCAGGATTGCTGAGCTTGAGGAGATTCTTCGGATGGCCAAAGTCATCACCAACCACGGCAAAACTCATGTGGACGTGGGCTGCAAAGTTACGCTCCACGTCAACGGAAAAAAAGAAGAATTTACCGTTGTTGGCGAGTGGGAAGCCGATCCCATGGAGAAGAAGATCTCTCATGAATCTCCGTTGGGCCGTGCCCTCATGGGGAAAAAGTCCGGAGAATCAGTTGAAGTAGAGGCCCCGGCGGGCAAAATCCTCTATAAGATATTGCATATTGAATAAGTTTGTTATATGATGATTTGATCATGAATACAATGCAAATATTGCAATTAGCTAAAAACAGCAAGAAACAAACCCATCTTTGGAGGGGCGCGATCGTGGTGTAACAAAGGTAAAAAATATCGCATCGAACCCCTCAATTGAGGGGTTTTTTTGTGGTTGAAAGGGGGTGATAATTATGCAAAGTCATGAAGAACCAGGAGTATTTGATTTTCCTGATCACGAAGGTGGAAGCGTACCGAGTAGCATCGGTGCGATTGGGGAGCCAAGACCCGATTCATTCGGTCGGCTTAAAGGCTTTTATCAACAGGTTGTTAACAGTCAACAGGCTTTAATAGAAGTAGTTCGTCAATTTTGGTCTGGTGTTGGACAACTTAATGATGGTGGAGAATATACACGCATTCAGCACCGTGCCATATTTGAGCGCGCTGTATTACAGCAAAACTCTACAGAATTACAATCATGTGTCGAAGCGGTCATACCGCTTGATGCAGGTCATTTAGGAACAGAACCAATGCTTGTATACTTAGGAGCAATTACACCGTCCCGGAGACAAAATGAAGATGATCTTAATGTGATTTCGGAGAATCTTTCTGGGGCAAGTCAAGTTACTCCAAGAAATCCTGCTGATATACTGGAACGGCCAAGAGGAAGAGGATATGAAATTTCGATTTTATCTGAAGAAGATCGTCGAGATGAGCAAGTAAGAGACCAAATCGCAGGTCTGTACGAACGCTTTGGTTGGTCAAGGGAAGAAGTCGGGACTATGTTACAAAACCCAAATAATATTCTCTGTGTAGCAAAAAGGAATGGATGGATTGTTTCGTCAGGAATTGGGGAGATAGCTGCGATTCCCTTAGACAACACACAATTTCGTATTGCTGAACTCACGGAAGCAGCAACTCTTGCTGAACATGAGAGTAATGGGTGTTATGCAGCAATTTCAACAACGATTCTTTCAGAGCTCGCGCGTCGATCACGGGCACATGAAATATTTGATGGAGAACTCGATTTGGTATTTGGAGAGAGCAATGGATTGTCGCCAGGAGTTTTGAGGGTAGCGGCTATACAAGCAAGGACGTTTTCCACAAATGTTGCAGGATTGTACGGATTTGAAGGAAGAGGTATTTTGAGACAGCAAGTGCCGATATCCGGACCGTTTCGAAGAACCTCATATAATGATCTAGTCGTTACGTCTCTTACGAGAAGTAACGTATATGATATGTTTTGATTATGAATACAAAACTATTCGAGCGTATGGTCAGTCTTAATTCCGTGTATCCCAACGAATATCGTCTTGGGAGGTTTTTATGTGCGTATCTTGCAAAACATGGATTTCTTGTAACGACACAGAGAGTTGTGGCAAAGCGTTATAACATTTTTGCCAAGCGTGGAGCAGGTGAAAAAGCAGTGATGTTTTATGGTCACCTAGATACAGTGCCGGTTACAAATCCTATAAAGTGGAGAACTGATCCATTTCATCTTACTGATCGTCAGGGAAGATTATATGGGTTAGGAACCTATGACATGAAAGGAGGAATAGCGGCGTTTCTAGATGCATCTGTTCGTTCTGATAGCTATATCAAAATATTTCTTGCAGTTGATGAGGAGTGGATATCAGAAGGCGCATGGACCGCAATAAAGCACCGGAGGGATTTTTTCTCCGACGTTAGCCTTGTTATATCGCCGGAGCCGAATTTTGGTCTAGGCACATACGGGATTGTAAGAGGTAGAACCGGTCGATTCATTTTTACTGTAAATTTTGAGGGGAAGCCGGCACACGTAGCTCAATATCAAGAGAGTATTGATGCGGTGTCAATGATGGGGAAATTTATTTCTGATTTTTATGCCGCTAGAGAAAAATTATTTTTTTCCCGTGGCACATTTGCCCAGGTGCGGAGAGTGTCGGGTGAAGCGATTGGTATGAGTGTTTGTGGAGATGCATCCGTTGATGTTGAAGTGTTGGGGGGTTATCAGGATTCGATATCAGATATTCAAGAGCGATTACAATCGTTAACTGATTCAACAGTACGATTAAAACCAAGAAAAACTCCGTATCTTCCTGGATATTATTTTGACTCGTTTTTTTATATGGAGCTTATTGGTAGCATTATTCGTCGAAATACTCATAGAAAATTGGAATTACATACGAGAATGTCAGTGGGAGATGATAATGTGCTCGCGACATTAGGAATACCGGTAATAACCTGGGGACCGGACGGTGGGAATGCACACGCACCGAACGAATATGTATCCAGGTCGTCGTTAGAAACACTTTCAACCATGTTTTATGAATTTTTAGAGAAGCATTGACTCTCATTGAGGAGAAGTTGTAGATGGGTTAATATAACTACGTATGGCAACCATTGATGAATTAAGAAAAGTACGGTTGGAAAAACTGGAAGCTCTCAAAAAGCTCGGGGTTGATCCGTATCCGGGCACCGTTGAACGGAATGAAACGGTATCAGAGGCACGGGAGATGGATGGCAAGGCCGTGGCCATCGCGGGTCGCGTTACCGGGTTCCGCGGGCAGGGAAAAATTTTTTTCCTTGATATCGTGGATGGCACGGGGAAAATTCAGGTAGTCGTCAAAGTAGACACGTGTGAAGAAAAAGCATTTGCTCTCATGGAGCATGTTGATCTGGGCGACTTTTTATCTGTCGGGGGAGAGGTAGGCAAAACGAAAGCAGGTGAGGTGACGGTATTTGCCAAAAGTTTCCGGATAATTACCAAAGCCTTACGTCCTTTGCCGGGTGAGTGGCACGGACTCAAAGATGTGGAAGAGCGCTACCGGCAGCGATATGTCGATCTTTTGGTCAATCCGGCAGTGCGTAATATTTTTCTCACCAGATCAAAGGTTGTCCGGTTTCTCCGTAGTTACTTAGACCGGGACGGATTTTTGGAAGTGGAAACACCAGTCCTTCAACCCATCTATGGCGGTGCGTCGGCAAAGCCGTTCAGCACGCATCACAACGCATTGGATACGGACTTGTATTTACGCATTTCCGATGAGCTCTATCTCAAACGGCTCGTCGTCGGAGGGTTTGATAAAGTCTACGAAATCGGCAAAGACTTTCGTAATGAAGGCATAGACCGGCAACACAATCCGGAGTTTACCATGCTTGAGTTTTATTGGGGCTACGCGGATTATGAGGAGCTTATGCGCTATACCGAAGCCATGCTTGCCGGTTTGGTGAAAGAAGTGAAAGGCTCATATACATTTTCATATCAGGGACAGGAGTTGGATTTTACTCCTCCTTGGCCGAGAAAAACGTACCGGGATGTGGTGCTTGAATATTCGGGTATCGATATCAATGTTGCTGACGATGAAAAAAAATTATTGAAATCGATACAGTCCAAAAAAATTATGCTTGATCTTTCGGGTGTGGTTGGGTTCGGCGCACTATTGGATACGCTCTATAAAGCCACGGCAAGGCCTCATTTAGTGGGCCCTATGTTTCTCACCGACCGCCCGACGGCGTTTGTCGCGCTTGCCAAGCGCCGGCCGGATGACCCGTCCAAAACCGCTTCTTTTCAGCTTCTTGTTGCCGGAAAAGAAGTGATCAATGCGTACAATGAGCTCAACGATCCTGTAGATCAGGCAAACCGGTGGCGCGCATCAGAAAAGCTCGGGAAAGAAGGTCAAAGTGAACATGAGGCATTTGATGAGGATTATATTCGTGCGCTTGAATATGGTATGCCCCCGACAGCCGGATGGGGGATGGGGATAGACAGGTTGGTTTCTATTTTGACGGACCAGGCTAGCCTCAAAGAAGTTATTTTGTTTCCGACGCTCCGCCCGGAAAAATAACGTATGACCAGAGATCAAGCAATCACGCTTCTTCATGCCCACATGCAAAATGCGAATCTCCGGCGGCATTGTTATGCCGTGGGGTTTGCCATACGCGCGCTTGCAGGAAAACTCGGAGGGGACCCGGACGAATGGGAAATATTGGGAATTCTCCATGATGCGGATTGGGAAGAGACGAAGGATACGCCGGAAAAGCATACAGTGAAGACAATTGAATGGCTTTCTGAATTAGGTATTACAGAAGGTCTGCTCGTCCACGCATTTCAATCACACAACACGAAGTACACGCACCTAGCTGAGCTTGAGGGGAATATGGAGTGGTCGCTGGAGACGGTCGATGAACTTACCGGGTTTATCGTGGCGGTTGCCCTCGTCCGTCCGGAAAAGAAACTCGAGACGGTTGGAGTCGAATCCGTACTAAAAAAATGGAAAACCAAAGAGTTTGCCAAAGCCGTGGATCGCACGCAAATTGCCCAGTGCGAAACCAAACTCGGCATTCCTCTTGCAGAATTTATCGGGATTACGCTTAAAGCCATGCAAGATCATCACGAAGAATTGGGGCTCTAATGAAAAAACTTCTCATTGCCACTACTAATCCGGGAAAGCTTACAGAAATAAAACGATTTTTGGGTGACCTTTCCGTCGAACTTGTTGGTCTGAAAGACGTTGGGATTACCGATGTTGTGGAGGAGACCGGAAAAACATTTGAAGAAAATGCGATTCTCAAAGCCAAGTATTACTGTCAAAAATCAGGGCTTCCCACGCTTGCTGATGATGGTGGGTTTGAAATAGATGCATTTAGCGGGCAGCCGGGAGTCAAATCGCATCGATGGATTCACGGCGATCGGGAAGATACGGATGAGGAACTGATTGCCTACACGCTTGAGAAAATGAGAGGTCTACCCCGAGCAAAGCGGGGGGCGCAACTGCGTCTCGTACTCGCACTCATTTTTCCTGATGGCCGGCAGTATACCGTCGAAGAAAAAACGCGAGGGATCGTTGCTGAGAAACCCTCTAAATATAGAACTTCGGGATTTCCTTACCGATCCCTTTTGTTTCTTCCCGAGATTAACAAGTATTATGACCACGACCTGTTGACGCCCGAGGAAACCGAAACGTTCAACCACCGCAAGCGTGCGCTGGACCGCTTGAAGCCTATTCTCCTGGCTCTATAGTTTTGTGTAAACGTTTACATTTCCGGACACACGAGCGTCACTGTCAACTTGTTTTATGATCTTACCCCGAAAGAAAAGGGTGGACATTTTTTAGCCATGGCGGAAAAATGTCCACTTGACCCCTTAGGATTCGTTCCATCGTCAAATCTGAACAGGTACAAGAAATTAACGCTTGATTTGACGAGATATTTTGTGATATAGTCCTATTATTGACAATTGAAAAAGCGTTTGTATATCGAACGTTCCCTCGATAGAGCTGCTTCTCGAAAACCCCGCAGAGGCGGGGGTGAAGAGAAGACGGGTATTCCCGTTATAGATGTGAAGCTGTGTCGTCCCGACGTAACGTCGGGATGGAGCAGTTTTAAGGTCGCGAAGGTACTTAGCGATAAAGAAAAGTGGCACCACGAGACACCTCGTCTTTTCAACATAAAGGAGGTGTTTTTTTGTGACAAAAATATATTTTGTTCGACATGCAGAGTCATTAGCAAATGCCCAAAGCATATATCAAGGGCAATCGTACGATACGGATTTATCCGCGCGCGGTAAAAGCCAGGCACAAGCGCTCGCGCAATGCTTTGAACGCATTTCTTTTTCGCGTGTCATCGCGAGTCCTCTGAAACGGACTATGCAAACGGCAACAATTGTAGCTCTCAATAAACATTTGTCTGTTCAAATCGAACCACAAATCATAGAAACGAATCACGGAGACTGGGAAGGGAAACACAAAGATGTCATTAAAAAAACATGGCCATGGATATATAGAAAGTGGACCCGATTTCCCTCGGCTACGAAATTTCCACAAGGGGAGCACTTTTTAGAAACACAGAAGCGGGTTTTGGAGTGGTGGCAACTATTTTGTCAAAACATAAGCTCGGATACGTTGGTTGTGAGTCATGATAATATCATTCGTATTATTGTTGCGCGGGTTCTCAACCGGAAATTGAATAAAATTTGGAAATTCCATCTGCAACCCACCGCAATTACAGAGGTGAGCGTTGCAAAAGATAAAATAACACTCGTGAGCCTTGGGGATAGTAAACACTTAGGAGGACTGGACGTTGATCTGTCTATGCATGCGTTATAGCATTGGTGTAGAATAAATAGGAGGTAACATGTTGGATATTAAATTTATCAGAGAAAATTTTGAGCTCTGCAAGCAGGCCGCGATAAATAAAAATCGCGTGGTGGAGTGGGATCGGCTGCTTGGTCTTGATGACAAACGGCGTGAGTTGATCGGTAAGACAGAGGTAATTCGAGCCAAGCGAAATAAAGCGGAAAAGGCAACAACAGAAGAGGATCGTCAAGCAGGCCGCACACTTAAGCAGGAAATGAAGGCGTTGGAGCAAAAATTACGAACAGTCGAAGAGGACTTTAACACACTCATGCTTACCGTCCCCAACGTGCCGGATAAAAGTGTGCCGGTGGGGAAAGATAGCACTGGCAATAAAACAGTAAAGACGTGGGGAAAAGTTCCGGAATTTGATTTTACCGTCAAAGACCATATTGAGCTGGCAACCAAACTTGATCTTATCGATTTTGAACGCGGAGCTAAAGTAGGTGGATCACGTGCATATTTTCTTAAAAATGAAGCGGCGCAACTTGAGTTTGCCCTCATGTTCTATGCCTTTCAAAAGCTGATAGGGAAAGGGTATACGCCACTTATCGCTCCGAGTTTGGTGAAAGAGTTTACCCTGGTTGGCGTTGGTCAATTTCCATGGGGAAGAGACGAAGTCTACCACCTAGAAAAGGATGATCAGTACCTGGCCGGTACTGCAGAACAGACGGTGACAGCATACTTTGCCGATGAGGTGCTCAACGAAAAAGATTTGCCAAAAAAGTTTGTCGCTTTTTCTCCCTGTTTTCGCCGCGAAGCCGGTAGTTACGGAAAAGATACGAAAGGGGTCTATCGGGTGCATCAATTTAGTAAAATTGAACAAGTTATTATCTCAACAAACGATATGAACAACTCCTTTACTCTTCATGAGGAGTTGTTGGCCAACGCAGAGGAAATTCTTCAAGACTTGGAGTTGCCGTACTGCGTGCTTCTTATGTGCACCGGCGACATGGGCGAACCGCAGGTGAAAAAGTATGACATAGAAACCTGGATGCCTGGCCGTAAAGCTTACGGGGAGACCATGAGCAACTCGGTCATGGGCGACTTTCAGGCCAGGAGGTTAAAAATTCGGTATAAAACGAAAGATGGTAAGACACTCTACTGCCATACGCTCAACAATACGGCGATCGCATCTCCGCGCATCCTTATTGCTATTTTAGAGAATTATCAACAGAGAGACGGATCTATTCGAGTGCCCAAAGTCCTTCAATCTTATATTGGCAA
>Ga0209726_10009363_pt1 | contig 10222 bp, 4 predicted proteins | sample Subgrocontami54m_FD_187453 | JGI IMG/M metagenome (GOLD analysis project Ga0209726, IMG submission 187453) | Subsurface groundwater microbial communities from S. Glens Falls, New York, USA - GMW46 contaminated, 5.4 m (SPAdes) (version 3) | ecosystem: Environmental > Aquatic > Deep subsurface >... | reverse complement strand
TGCCGAGGGTGGCGAGCACGTACAAGGCGAACGCGCGCGCGCCCGCCTCGCCGAGCGGGTTGTCCGAGTGACCCATGTCGTGCTCGCGCAAGCCCGCGCGTAGCGCCTTGATGCCCTGCGCGATGCGCTTTTCGTCGACGCGGTAGTGCGCGCGCCTCGCGAGGTCGAGTCCCCAGAGCGCGTACGCGGTGAGGAACGGCTCGGGCCGGCTGCCCGGCCACAGCGAGAAGGCGCCGTCCTCGTGCTGGTGGCGCAGGATCTTGGCGAGGCCCGCCTCCACGTAGCCGCGCAGCTTCTCGCCGCGCAGCCCCTCGATGCCCAACGTCCCGGCGAGCTCACCCACGGCGACCAGGGGCACCACGCGCGAGGTCGTCTGCTCGAGACACCCGTACGGGTACTCGATGAGATAACGCAGGCCCTCGTCGATGCCGGCGAGCCCGACGGGATCGACGACCAGGTCGAGCACCCCGCCCTCGCCGGTGGCCGCGGGGACGGCGAGCTCGGTCGAGTCGCCCTCCGTCCTGCCCTCGCCCACGATCGTGACGTCTTGCTCGACCGGACGTCGGATGGGGACATGGACCTCGAGCGCGTCCTTCTCGTCGCCGATCGAGGCCGTGAAGGTGAGGCGCGCGTCGCCCTCCCGCTGTGCCTTGAGCCCGAACAGAGCCGGCTTCGACGCGCCAGCGGGTACCGCCAGGTCCTTGCCGTGCGGTCCGACGAGGCTCACGCCCTCCGCCGACACCTTGACGCTCACCGTACCGTCCTGGCCGCTGTTGTTCTGCACCACGACCCCGGCCTGCGCTTCATCTCCCACCGTCAGGAACCGCGGCAGCGCCGAGAGCGTCACGAGCGGCTTGGCCACCGTGAACCGCATCTCGCCCGAGCCGAAGCGGTCCCCGGCGTCGGCGGCGACCGCCATGATCCGGAACGCCGTGAGATTGTCCGGCGCCGCGAAGCTCACCTCCGCGTTCCCCTCCGCATCGGTGACGACCTGCGGCGCCCAGAACGCGGTCGACAGGAACTTCGAGCGTGGCTTGCCCGAGGCGTTCCCCGCGTCGCCGCCCTCGCCTGCGTCCTCGCCGTTCGGATCGCGCGGGCGAAACAGGCGAACGAGGTTCGCCGACGTGTTCACGCCGATGCCGAACGCCGCGTAGAACGCGGCCTGCGGGTCGGGCGTCTTGTAGCCGATGAGCTGCAGCACGCCCTCGTCGGCCGCGGCGATCGCCACCTCCGACGCCACACCGCCGCCGGAGCTTGCGCGCACCGACACGCGCGCGTGCACCGTCTCGCCCGGCCGGTAGGAGGGCTTGTCCGTCTTCACCTGCACGCTGAGCTTCTTGTCCGAGGCGTCGACCGGAAGGTTGATGACGCCCATGCGCATGACGGGCCCGTCCTTGTCGCCTTCTCCCGCGCGTGGACGGATCACGATCACCGACGCGAACACGTTTGGCGCGTGCTTGCGTGTAATCGGGATCGAGAACGCCTCGCCCGAGCTCTTCAGCTGCCGGACCTCGTGCGTGAGGATCCCGTTGCGCTCGACGGTGATCAGCGCCGTGGCGCCGGCAAGCGGCGTCTGGGCGACCAGCCGGGCCGTGTCCCCGGGGCGGAACCGCGATTGCGACGCCACGAGCGGGAAGCTCACGTCGTCCGACTGCCGCCAGCTCACCTCGCCGGCACCAATCGCCCATACCTCGGTCGAAGCCACGACCTCGTGCCCGTGTCCATCCGGAGCGCGAAGTGAGACGCGGAGATCTCCGGCACGCGGAGGCGTCAAGCGCACCGGCGTCGGCGCGGCACCGAGCGCGATGGCCCGACGCTCCAGCTCGTGGTTCTCCTCCGTACAGGAATAGTAGGGCTGGTCTCCGCGACCGCACTTCCACTCATGCAGCGAGACGACCAGCTGCGCCTGCGTGGCCCGCGGCTTCCCGCTCTCGTCGACAGCAACCGCGTCCACGACGAACGGCTTGCCCACCTGCGGCATCCATTCCTGGGTCCGCACGCCCAGATAGAACGGGCTCCGGTGCGCCACCACGGCCGCGCGCGCCGAGCGCACCTGCTTGGAGGGATCGGCGACCTCGGCCTCGATCAGGTAGTCCTGCGCCGTCTTCAGCTCGGAGGCCGGGTCCTTGGTCGAGAACCTGAACGTCGCGTGCCCCTTCCGATCGAGCTCGCCCTCCTCCTCGGTCACGTCATGCGAGTAGGTCCGCTCCTCGTCGCCCATCCAGTACATGCCGACGTCCCTGAGCGCGTTGAGGTCGGTGAAGGTGAACCCTTCGAACGCGGCGAACGTCGGCACGTGGTCGCGACGGCGGACCTTGAAGGTGACCTTGCCCCCGGCGAGCGGCGCTCCGTAGAGGAAACGCGCATCGACGTCCGCGCGCACGCGCTGCCCGATCTGATAGCTCGACCGGCCGGGCTTGAGCGTCACCTCGAACGTCGCAGGTCGATACTCCTCGACCGAGAAGCGGTCGCTGAGCGTGACCGCCTGGCCCGCCTTCCCCACGCTGGCGCGGACGGTCCAGTCGCCGAGCCGACCTTCCGCGCTGATCGGCACGTCGAGCGCGAAGCTGCCGAACGGCGAGATCGGCAACGTCCGCTTGGCGACTTCGTCGCCGCGTGCGTCCGCGATGGTGATCTCGATCTGCTTCTCCGCGGGCAGGCGTAGCCCCTCTGTGAGGTGTACTTGCCGGACGAGACCCTTGAGGTGAACGGTCTCTCCCGGCCGATACAGGCCACGGTCGCTGTGGATGAATCCACGAACACGCTGTGGTGCCGGCGCATAGGCCAACTTGAAGTTCCAGGCCGACATGCCGTCGTTCCAGTCGCCCGACAGGAAAGCCAGATCGTCCCCCTCGCGCGCGAAGACGAACAGCGCGCGTGATGGGCTGCGCTCCTCCTCGAACTCCTCCTCGGGACGCGGCGCAGCCGCCACCGGTGGGGCGAGCACCTCCGAGCCCGGGGTCGCGAGTGTGCCGTCTGCTCCGGTGACGCCCGAGAACCGCAGCTTGTTCTGCTCGTCGCGGACCTCGATCTTCACGCCAGCGGCGGGCTTCCCGTCGTCGAGATGCGTGGCCCACACGAGGCCCGAGGCGCCACCGACCTTCGCGACGAGCCCGAGGTTCGTGACGTTGACGAGCGCGCTGAGAGAACCGGAGTGTTCCTCCTCCTCGGCGACGGCCGCCAGCGCGAAGACGCCGCCGACCTCTCCGCCACCCGCGAGGTCAGCGGGCGAAAGTGCGCCGCGTTGCCACTTGTTCTTGGCGGTCGATAGCTTGAGCCGGCGGTGACTCACCTTGAGGCCGAGACGCCGCCAGCGCTGCGCGGGGCTCGCCTTCTTCTCCGCCCGCTCGTGGTAGGTCCGCTCGTCGCCGCCGGGCTCGCGACGAGCCACGGCCAGGATCTTCTCCGGCGGCACGCGCGCGGCATCCACATCGACGTGGCCGAGGTTGCGCGTCCAGATGGTGTAGGTCGGGTTCGCTCGCTCGATGAGGAACGTTCCCGGCTGCATGGACAGGTGCGGCTTGGCATCGCCCACCTGGAAGTGGATGCCGCGATCGGCCGCCAGCTTCTGTCCGAACTGGTCGCGAAGCCCGGCGCGGATGGTGATCTCGTGCTCCGCGCCCGGCTCGAGGCTCACGCGCACGCTGTACTTGCGCTGCTCGTCGAGCGAGCCGCCCTTGAGCCCCGGAATGGGTGGCTTCGCGCTCAGGTGACGGGTGACCTCGTTCAGCGAGACCGGGTTCGAGAAGACGATCTCGATGTCGAGATCGTCCGCGTTCACCGCGCCTGCGCCGGTGCCTGGACGAGTCGACTCGATCGAGAGATCGCCATAGGTGCGGAGCTCCGCGGACCAGGGCTTGACCATGCCGAGCGGCCCCTCGGCCCCATGCAACGACGCATCGCACTCGAGTCGGTGCTTCGTACCGCGCGTCAGCGCCCGCTCGGGGGCCAGCGCGACTGAGCGGACCGGCCCACTGTCCTCGGCGTCGACCCGGCGCGCCTTCACCGCCGCGCCGCCGCTCGCGGGTGTAAACAGACAGGCGGCCACCACGTCGGCGGCGAGCACGGGCTGCGACAGCGACAGCGTGAGCTGAGGGGTGTCCGGCATCATCTGGCGCTCTCGTTCACCAGGCGAGACGGACGCGATCTCCACGCGCGCGGTCTGGAAGCGCCAGTCCGGCCCCTCAGCGAGGCCCACCCGATCGAGCGAGCGCGTCTGCGCGTCGACGCGCACCTTGAACTCGGTCGAACGCGCGAACGGCTGGTCCGGCCGGAACACAACGCGCCGGGAATCCACATAGCGATAGCGCCCCGCGACCGGCGGCTCGAACACCAGCGGTCCCGCCGCCGTTTCCACGCCGACCTGCGCATCGGCCACCATCGCGCGATCGAAGGTGACCACCACCTCCTTCGGCGGCTCGCCCTGCGCCCCCGTCGGCGTGTACTGGAGGACGTGCAGCCCGCCACCCTGTCGATGACAGGAAAGCAGCAGCATGCAGACGGACACAGAGCGAGCGAGCGTAGTCATTGAGCCCTCATCCCATAGCCGACCGCAAACGACTCAGGCGCGAAGATCCTCATGCCTCATTCGGACCCCAGTGGATCACGGATCACCGACGTGAAGATGATCGAACCCCAGGGCAATCGCATCTTCCGCTACCGTGCTGACCCCAGGACTTGCAGGAGGAAGTCGTTGTCCCAGCCTGCTCGGAGTCGCCTGATCTTCACGCCAACCTTGCTGCCCTGTACGTCCTTGAGGAGGTTGAGGGCGACGTGGCGGAGGACGGCAAAGTTCTCGGCCGCGTGTCCTGCCCTTACGCGCGACTCGTCCTCGCGGAACGCGACGTCCAGCACCCAGTGCAACCTGTTCTCGATGCCCCAATGCGCGCGTGTCGTCTCCAGTGCCTTGGTGGCGGACAGGTCGGTGCAGGAGCTGATGTAGTAGCGCTGCTCGACGGAGGTCTTGTCGCCAACGGAGCGCTCGACTTCTACGAGTGCCAGGCTGCGGAGCCCGGGCCAAAGCGGCGCCTGGTGCAGGTCATCCAGCACGGTGCTCGTCCAGCAGCGGCGCACCTCGATTCTGCCGTGCCCCTTGTCGTGCGTTTCCTCGTAGTCCATGGTGCCCAGGACGTCTGGGTCGTGGCGAGCAGCTTCGAACACGTCAGCGATCTCCTCGCGGAGCTTGGGCTGATTGTCCTTCACCGCAAGGCAGTAGTCTGCGCCCCCCTGCACGATCGTCGCTGCGATGTCTCGCTGGCATCCCATCGCATCGATGGTGACTATGCAGCCCTTGATGCTCAGGAGCCTCAGGAGCTCGGGAATGGCCGTAATCTCGTTCGACTTCTCCTCGGTCTTGACCTGCCCCAGGACGACACGGTTCCGAGTGGCCCAGGCGCTCACCATGTGTACGAACACGCCGCTTCCGGCCTTGCGGAATGACCGCCGGAGCGTCTTCCCGTCGATGGCCACCACTTCACCCTTCGTGAGCTGTGCGACTGCCCGCGTCCAGGCCCGAAAGGCAGCCTCCAGCGCCTTCGGATCCAGCAGCGCGAAGACACGGCCGATGGTGTCGTGCGAGGGGATGCCGTGCGGGAGATCCAGGAAGGTCCGAAGCCAGGACTCCTTGAGCCTTCCGAACTCCTCGATCGCAACGAAGCCGTCAGCGCCACAGATGATCGCGCAAAGGGCGAGGACCAGGATGTCCCGGAGCGAGTGGAGCCGTGTTCGGTCCTTGCGAGGATCCGTGATCGTTGACAGGTACTCCATTACCGCCGCTGCGTTCAGGTCATCCTCGACCTGCGCGGCCGTCTTGCGCTTGGACACGTGGCGAGAAGATCATGCGCAGCGCCGGCGCTCAACATCTCTGCGGCGCGATCACCTATCCGATCGAAATGATCCAGCTTTTGATGCGATCGCCCTGGATCGAACCCTGCGTCTTGGTCGCTCTCGAGAGAGAGTCGAGTCAGAGAGAGTCCAGCCCGTGCTCGCACGATGTGAGAAGCAGAATAGCGCATTGCGCCGAGGCGCCGGCCCGCCCTGGGGAGATAGGCTGACGGTGACCAGGCGGACGAAATGTCTACGCATGGTACGCTGACGACGGACGATCGTTCGGTTGAGGGAGGCAAGCGCAAGACGGTGGACCATCGCGATGCAGCCTGGATCTATAGCCGAAATCCGCACGCCGAAGTGTGGCGACGCATCATGGAGTTGTGCAACGAAGACAGCGCTCTTGAGGCCATCATCAGGCTACACGGCGAACCGGGGAAGCACCGCGACAACTTCAGGAAACAGGCGCGGCATCTTCATGGAGCCCTCCTGCAGGCACGTGACTACTTTCGTGCGGCCGAGGAGTCCACCCTCGCAACCAGTCCGAATCACCTCTACTACGGCATGGCATCCCTCGCGACCGCCATGATGTTGCTGCACGGAGACGGCAGGTATGCCCTCGATGCGCTTCGCCAACGGGCGACGAACCGACGTCACGGCTTCACCTTCGCTTGTGGCTGCAACGAAATCGCTGCACAGAAGGGTGCCGGACTGCTTGCCGCGGGCATGGTGCACCTGGATGACACCGGGCACTTCCAGAACTGGAGTCAGGTAGTACCAAGGGCAGAGCCCCTGGTGATCCGGGTCATGGAGGTGACCGGTGCTGCCACTTTGACCAGCGTGGGGAACTTTTCGCAAGCGGTGGTGGGCCCCACTGCAAGGACCCAGTCGATCCTATCCACACTTCAGCTCTTGCCAGACTTCGCCGTGGACCTGCGCCACCTAGAGCCAAGATCGGGCGCCAGCCTGATGAAGGTGTCCGTGAGCAGGACGACGAACGACATTGTCCAGGACTTCATCGTGCAGAGCACGGATCAGGTCGACTTGTTCATGGATACCTTTGGAATCCCAGCTTCGCACTCACATTGCATGGATGAGTTGCATAGAGGTGCCACCGGAGCGATCGTCAAGGTCACCTATCCGCGGACTGTCAGAGTCCCTTTCCGTATCCCGGACATCCGAGGCACGATCGACCACGGATACGTCGGATACGCGATCCCATTGACTCAGCCGGAGTTTGCTGATGCCTATCGGGCGGCGTTCGGCTTGAGCATGTTATCGCGATACTACCAGGACCTCTGGACGGCCTCATTGCGGGTCCGATCGCAGACGGCGCATCTTGCAGAGCGATTCGTCGAACTCTACTGTGAGAAGGCACCTCGCCTTGCTCTGTCCTATCTCTGCAACCGTGTGGTGGTTGTCAGCTCTGAGAGGTTTGCCTGACCTACCACCCGGATCTCGGAACGAGCACGCAGATCTTGAGCGCGCCCTACGTTCGGGCCGTCGGGTGGTTGTCGAAGACCACGCCGTTCCCGATGCGTGAGCTGCCGGCCGACGTCCGGGAGCGCGTTCGAGCCTGGTGCTCCGCGACGGGGCAGAGCGTCATCGCCCTCGGGTGGCCGACCGCGGCAGGTCCACACGAGTGCGACCTCTGTCGCGGCCACCTCGCTGCGGGGACCTTCGGCGTGCCCGCGGGAGCGATCCTGTACGTCTGCCCGGAGATGTTGTCGCACTACGTCGAAGCCCACGGGTACGCGCCGCCGCAGGCCTTCATAGAGGCGTTGATGTCCGCACCCTCGCCCGGCACCGACGAGTACGCCGCACAAATCGCGCTATTCAGGAGCAGCCGCGTCCTCGCGTCGCCCTCGGAGGGCTTGGCGCTCCTGCGCGAGCTCCGGGCCTCGGCCTGGCTCGTCCGCCATCACGAGCTGGTGCTCGAAGCGGCCACGGCGCTTGCCGGGCGGCTCAGGACCCTCGGCGTCGCGTTCGACGCTTCGAGGGTGCTCCTCGGAGCGGTCCTCCACGACGTGGGCAAGATCCGGCATCCAGGCGAAATGTCGGGGCCGGGGCACCAGCACGAGCAAGCCGGACTGGCCCTTCTTCGCGGTCAGGGCGTGTCCGCCGACATCGCTGGGTTCTGCGTCACGCACGCCTCGTGGAACGAGCCCGAGCGCACGATCGAGGACCTCCTCGTCGCACTCGCCGACAAGTTGTGGAAGGGCAGGCGCGAGGAGACGCTCGAGGCACGGATCCTCGAGGCCCTGCTGGAAGCGACGGGTGGAGAGCGATGGGCCCTGTTCTCCGAGCTGGACGCGATCTGCGACGAGATCGCCAGCGAGGGTGCTGAGCGCCTCCAACGCTCGGTCGTCTGAGCGCGGCCAGCCCGATCGACCCGTCGCGTGCCTGAAGCCTAAAGCCCTGCGCCCTGTCGCGAAATCCATTTGCGCTGCTAATTGTGGAGATCACTACGCATTCGCATTTTCCCGAGAAATGGGAGGCTAATTCGCGGCCTATTCGGCGCGCTCTGGGAACCCAATAAACAGGGCTCCGGAGAAAATCCGGCGAGCGTCGGGCGAATTTTCACGCCACCCCTCACGAGCGGTCGCGGGGTTGACGCTGGTGCTCCGCGGAGCGGAAGAAAAACAACGCTCGCGAGATCGCGAGCTTGCGCACCGAGGGAGAATAATCCGCGCAGCTCTGGCTTTGATTTTTGCCGATTTCTTTCCGCGAGACGAACGTCTCATCGCGAACCGGCGAGTTACTCCTCGGCTTGTAAGAGGGGGGTGAGGAGGTGCAGATCGATGAGCACGGCCGGCCGGACCACGATCAGCAAGGGCGAGAGGTCATCCCGAGCAGCACCGAGCGAGGCGCGCGCGTGCGTCCACGCGCACATCTCCGCGACGCCACGGAGAGATCGGCGCGCGGCGGGCTCCTGGGAACGCTCTCGGAACGACCTCGGAAGCCTCTCGGAACCTGCTCGGAACGACCTCGGAACCCGAGCGCGACCGAGACGGACGTCACTTCCGGCTGGCGGCCTCGGGGCGGAACCACCACGTCGGATTGTATTCCCTAGTAAGGGGGTGCAGATCGATGCGCGAGAAGGCCAGGCCATGAGCGTCGCTGTCGTGCCCGTGGGCGGGGAGCGCCCGGTCGTCACGCTGGCGGGGCTCGCAGGCCGCTGGGGCGTGAACATCAAGAGCGTCCGTCGGCTGATCGATCGCGGCGAGCTGCGCGCGTTCCGGATCGGCCGGCGTGTGCTCGTCGCACTTGTCGAGGTCGAACGCTTCGAGCGAGGATCGAACCGACAAGGCCGCGTCGTTCGCCAGGAGGAGACTCATGGCAGTTCGACGTGAACATGGACGATGGCGCTACCGCGTGACCGTGAAGCTACCCGACGGGTCCAAGAAGCGGATCTGCGGAACGCCATCGATCGACACCAAGGACGCGGCGCGCATGGCGGAGCGGGAGGCGATCCTGCGAGCGATCGATCCGGCGCCGCCCGCGCCCCCCAAGAAGGAGGTGCCACGCTTCGAGAAGTTCTCGGACGAGTTCCTGACCACGTACGCGGAGACGAACAACAAGCCGAGCGAGGTCGCATCGAAGCGGACCATGCTGGCGCTGCACCTGGTGCCCGCGTTCGGGCACCTGCGGCTCGACCAGATCGATCTGGTCGCGATCGAGCGCTACAAGGCCGACAAGATGCGGGCGAAGCTCAGCCCGAAGTCGATCAACAACCACCTCACGGTGCTCCGGCGGTTGCTCGTCGTGGCGCGGGAATGGGGACACCTCGAGCACGTGCCTGCGATCAAGTGGCTCAAGGCGCCGGAGCCGGAGTTCGACTTCCTGGACTTCGACGAGGCGGATCGACTGGCGGCTGCTGCCGACGTGGAGTGGCGGCCGATGATCCTGGTGGGGCTCAAGGCGGGGCTCCGGCTCGGCGAGCTCTTGGCGCTGCGCTGGGGCGATGTCGACCTGGTGGCGGGGCGGCTGGTGGTGCGGCGTGCCGTCTCGCGGGGCGTGATGGGCACGCCCAAGAGCGGCAAGAGTCGGGAGATCCCGCTCGGCGAGGACGTGCTCCGGGCCCTCAAGGCCCATCGGCACCTCCGGGGCGAGCTGGTCTTCTGCAACCCGGACGGCAAGCTCTTCGCCAAGGGCGAGAGCAAGTGGCCGCTCTGGCGGGCGTGCAAGCGGGCGGGCCTCCGGCGTATCGGCTGGCACGTCCTCCGGCACACCTTCGCCAGCCACCTCGCCATGCGGGGGGCGCCGCTCAAGGCAGTCCAGGAGCTGATGGGCCACGCGACGATCGAGATGACCATGCGCTACGCGCACCTGAGCCCGGACGTGCGGCGCGACGTGGTGCGCCTGCTCGACCGGCGTGGCGAAGGCGTGGCGAAAG
>Ga0209726_10009361_pt1 | contig 10225 bp, 7 predicted proteins | sample Subgrocontami54m_FD_187453 | JGI IMG/M metagenome (GOLD analysis project Ga0209726, IMG submission 187453) | Subsurface groundwater microbial communities from S. Glens Falls, New York, USA - GMW46 contaminated, 5.4 m (SPAdes) (version 3) | ecosystem: Environmental > Aquatic > Deep subsurface >... | reverse complement strand
GAGGGTGTCGAGGATTCCTTTCAGGGCCGATTGCAGTGTCGTGGCCCCCTCCCGGACGACCTGGAGAGGATCGCGATCCCAGACGGACGGGCCCATGACCTCGAGGGAATACCACCCGCGGTAGCCGTGGGCGTGAATCGCCTCCAGCATCGTCCGCAGGGGCAGCCCGCCATGCCCGGGGAGGACACGATCAGTGTCCTGCAGTTCTCGCGGGGGGCGAGCCGGAGCATCGTTCACGTGAACCAGGGCAATCCGCGAGGCCGGGACCACCTGCAGGTCCTGGAGGTCGCTTTCCCCTCGATAGAGGTGGAAGGTGTCCAGGAGGAGATGAACATTGTTCTGGCCTGCCTCCTCGACCAGAGCCCAGGCTGAGCGGATGTCCCGCCATCGTTCGGCGAACCCCAGGAATTCCATGGAGAGAGGGATGTTCACCGCAGCGGCCAGGGTGGCTACCTCCTGGAGATCTGCCGAGGCGCGTCGTGGGTCCAGATTCCGGATGGCCAAGGGGGAGCCGATCGTCAGCGATTCAAGCTCGATAGCGGCATCCAGGGTCTGCCGGATGCCGTCGAACCGGACCTGACGATCGTGCCCCTCGCTCCCCTGCCATCCCACAGGAAAGGCGATCCGGATAACAGTAAGTCCCGCGTCCTTGACCTGGCGGGCCAGGATGGGGAGGCGGCCTCCTGCCTCGGTATAGGCGGCGATGTCATCTAAGCGAAACTCGACTCCCGCAAATCCGGCTTCCACCGCCAGCGCCACGAAACGTTCTGCTGCCGTGCCCTTCACGGTTAGCGAGTGGAGCCCCAAGCCTCGTCTCGCCCTCCGACTCTCCATGCAAGCTCCTCCCGATCAATCTGCTCAAGTTCTCCCCAGAAAAGCGCGACCTGGCGCCATCCCGAAGGCAGCGCCACCGGATGACGCCCGGTATCCCACAGCTTTCAAGAGAGCCACGATCCGGTCCCCCGGTCAGCCTGCATGGGGCAGGCAAACCCTGAATCCGAGGCCTCTGGTCGGATTCATGGGACCTCCCGGCGGGAGAACTTTCGCCAGTTCGACGTGGGTCTGTACCCCAGGACGCGCCTCGCCTTGCTGATGTCGCAGAGAGAGGCATTGGGATTGCGCTCGAACCACTCCGGTCTCCTGATGGGCGGGAGTCGCCCGAACGCCTCCTCGACCAGCTTCAGGCTCGGGACAGGGGAGAGCGTGTCCGAGGCTCCGATCAGGAATGCCTCGTAGCTCACCGCCGGCAGTTCCAGGGCAAGGCGGAAGGCCTGGGCCACGTCGGGCGGCTCCACATACGCCCAGAGGTTCCGCGAGATCCGCTCTGCGGCCCGCTCGGCGATTTGGCCTTCCTTGCCGGGAAGGACGACGAATACGGGACAGAGAATCACGACCTCTAAATCATAGCCGCGGGCGTACGTCTTGCCGATCTCCTCCACCAGAAGCTTGGTAAGGCCGTACACCTCCGAGGGGGTCTTGGGGTGCTCCTCGTCCACCGGAAGGTATGCGGGAACCAGTGGGACCTTCTTGATGGCGAGGCCGGTGGCGGAATCGCTCCCCGCCAGGATCACGCGGGGGATCCCGCCGCGGAGCGCCGCCTCGAGGGCGTGGAAGGTCCCGGTGACGTTCACCGGGAAGATCCGCTCTGGGGGGTCACTGAACGGGTTCGGGATCGCCGCCAGGTGGATCAGCGCATCCATCCCCCGGCACGCATCCGTGAACGCCGGCAGGTTCAGGATGTCGCCTGCGATGAACCGTGATGCCGGTCCGGTGGGCTCGCGCTGGTCGAAGACGATGGCTTCATACCGGTCCCGGAGTTCCTGAAGGACGAAATGGCCAATCCCTCCGCTGCCGCCGGTCACGAGAATGCGGCGTCGTGCCGTCATCCGTCCACCTCGGTCATTTTCACCCAGCGCCGCTCCCGGGCCGCCAGGGTCGCGGCATCGGTGAGCGCCTGGACCCGCATTCCTTCCTCGAAGGTCGGGCCGTCATCCCGTCCCTCCCGGATGTTCTGGATGAACTGCAGGGCCTGATCGTATCGGTAGCCGACCTGGGGCGGGTCGCTCCGGGGATTCCGGAAGGCACCGGGCAGGGTGAGAAAGGCCTCTGGCACCGGCACAGTGACGAGGTGGTTCTCCTCGACCAGGAACCGGCCGCCTGCCACCCGGACCTCGAACGGTCGCACCAGGCAGCACACGATCGTCCCCTCGGTCCCGTTCAGCTCCAGGTGGACATGGCCGCGTTCCCGGCGACCCAAGCCCTTGGCCATGCGGGTGACCTCGATCGTCCCGGTGGCGCCGTTCTCGAACTCCAAGAGCACGGCCGCGGCATCGTCCACGTCCACCGCACGCATTTCAGCGCCATCGGCGAGCGGGCGCTCCGGGATGAAAGTCTTCGCCATAGCCGCCAGGGAGGATACCTCGCCCACCAACCAGCGGCCGTAGTCAAGGAGGTGTGATCCCAGGTCCACCAGGGCCCCGCCCGCCTCCGCCCCCATGGATCGCCACTCCAGCCAGGTATCCGGTGCGGCAATGGCGAAGAGCGCCCGCATCTGGCGAACGGTGCCGATATGGCCCGCAGTCACCAGGTGCCGTGCATATCGGACGCAGGGAGCATAGCGGTAGGTGAATGCCACAAGCCCCCGACGCCCGGCCTGGGACAGGGCGGATGTCATCTCGCGGGCTTGGGCCAGGTTCAGCCCCAAGGGCTTCTCGCACAGGACGTGCTTTCCCGCCGCGATGGCCTCGAGGGCCATCTGTCGGTGGAGGCTGTTGGGCACACAGATCACGACGGCGTCAATGGTCTGGTCTTCCACAATCCGGCGGTAGTCGGTCACGACGGTGGGGATTCCATGGCGGGCCGCCTGCGCCTCGGCCGCCTCCCGCTTGCGGTCACAGATCGCCACCACCTTCGCGTCCGGACAGTGCAGGAGGCCCGGAATGTGGACAAAGCCTGCGATGTAGCCTGCGCCGATGATGCCCACGCGGATCATTGCCATCCTTTCCGCCTCCATCCGAGATATCACTCTCACGCATCTCCTCGGCCTCAGCCCTTCAGGCCGGATCCGAACCCTTGGACGAGGCGGCGCTGGATCAGCAACACGAAGAAGATGACAGGTACCAGCGCCACGACCGCCGCCGCGCTCATCGGATTCCACAGAGTGACGTTCTCCTGGACGAAGGCCAGGATCCCAACCGTCAGCGTCTGGGCCTGGGGCGTGCTGGTCAGCACCAGCGCCAGCGGCAGGTCGTTCCACACCAGGATCAGGCAGAAAACGGCCGTGGCGAAGATCCCGGGAAGGCTCAGGGGTAGGACCACGTGAAGGGCCACCTGGACACGGCTCAGGCCATCCACCATCCCGGCGTCGTCCAGTTCCCTCGGGATCTCGTCGAAAAACGTCTTCATCATCCAGACCGCGAATGGCAGCACACGACTCTGGTAGGCCAGGACCAGGGCGGTCCTGGTATCGAACAGGCCGAGGCTACTGAAAATGTCGTAGAAGGGGATCGTCAGGGAGATGGGCGGGATGGCGTAGATGACCGTCATGGTTCCCAGGAACACATTGGCCCACCGCTGGCGTACCATGGCCCGGCTGAGCCCAAAGGCCGCCGGCATCCCGACGGCCAGGGACAGGAGCACCGCCAACCCGCAGACGATGACCGTGTTTACATAGTAGGCCGCGAAGTTTCCCCAGATCCCTGCGAAGAGGTCCCGGTAGTGGTGGAACGTCGGCCGGACCAGGAGCTCGGGCGGGATGGTCATCGTCCGGACCGGATCGCGGAGCGAGATCGCCACCACCCACAGAATGGGAGTGACGGTGTAAAGCAGGACGACGACGACGGTGGCACGCCGGAGTCCCCGGAGGAGCGAGCGGCGCCAGGGGCGGGCAGGCATTGCAGCGCAGGTCGCGATCGCCATATCAGGCCAACCGCCGGACCACGAGCCTGTTGTAGGTCCAGTGAAATGCCAGGGTGACGGCGATCAGGACCAGGGCCAGCAACGCGCCGTAGTTCCAGTTCTGGTAATGGAAGCTGACCTTGTAGAGGTAGATGCTCAGGATGGTGGTCACCTCGGCGGGTCCGCCGTTGGTCATGATCAAGATCTTGTCGAAGGCCCGGAAGGCGTCGATGACTCGGAACATCAGGGCTGCGGCCAGGGTGGGGCGCAGGAGGGGGAGCGTAATGTACCGGAAAACCTGCCAAGCCGAGGCACCGTCGACCAGGGCGGCCTCCCGCGGTTCCACCGGCATCCCGGTCAGACCCGCCAGGACGAAGATGAACACGAAGGGGGTCCACTGCCAGATGTCCACGAAAATCACGCTGGCCATGGCGAGCCGTGGGTCGGCCAGGTACTGGAGCCGCCCCAGCCCCAGGAGCGTCGTCCCCCAGTTCACAAGTCCGAAGGGGTAGAACAGGAGCAGCCAGACGATGCCCACGACCGTCGGCGAGAGCATGGAGGGCAGCAGAATCAGTCCCCGGGCGAAATTGGCCGCCCGACCGCGTCCCTCCCAGAGCAAGAGGGCAAAGACCAGGCCGGTAGCCATCTCGGCCGTCACCGAGGCGACGACGAATATCAGCGTGTTCCAGAGGGCCCGCCAGAATACACCGTCCCGGGACAACACCAGGCCCGACCGGGTCAGCACCCACTTCCCGTTCTGCACGGCGGCCATTCCGACCATGTGCCCCAGCGGGTACAGCATCAGGACGGCGATCAGAATGGCCGCCGGCAGCAGGAGCAGGATTCCCGTGCGCTTCGATCCTCCCATTCCGCGCTTCGTCTGCAAATACCCGGGTTACTCCTTTGCCAGCTGGAGCGGACCGTGCTTGTACCCGTACCGGTCGAGCAATTCCTGGACATCCTTGGCCGCGGCGTTCAGGGCCGCAACCAGAGGCATCTCGTTGGTGAAGGCCTTTTGCAGATACGGAACCATCCGGTCCTGTACCTCGATCCAGTGCTCCATCTGCGGCCGGAGCTGCCCTAGGGCCGAGCTCTCCAGTTCCGCGGCGAACCAGCGGTTCTTGGGATCCTTGGTCAGCGCCGGGTCCGTCAGGACATCTCGTCGGACGGCGATACCCCCCTGGAGGGCAAAATCCCTCTGGTTCTCCCGGGTCAGGGCCCATTTCATAAAGGCCAAGGCCTCGCCCTTACGGGGGGCCCGCAGCGGGATCGCCATCGACCAGGTCCCCAGGATGGGAGCCGGCTTGCCCGAGCCGCCATCGATAATGAGGGGCATGGCCACGTCTATCTTTCCGGGGACCTTGCTGAACTTGGGGTCGTCGATCTGGAACACCTGGGCCGCCACGGTCAGGCCACCCCAGGCCCGATCGGTAAGGATATAGTTCATCAGCTCTGCCCAATGCACGTTGGCCGAGTCGGGCGACGACCACGGGCGCAGGCTGAGCCAGGCCTTGTAGCCCTTGATCGACTCGGGACTGGTGAACCGAATGGTCCAGTCCGGCCCCGAATCGGTGGAGAAGATGTCCCCACCGGCACTCTTCACGTAGGCCAAGGAGGTGTAGACGATGTCGTAATTGGCCTTGGCGGGAACGATGCAGCCATAGAAGGGCCGCTCGGTGTCGGTGACCTTCTTGTTGACCTCGATCATTTCGTTGATGGTCTTGGGGGGGCCGGCAAAACCGGCGGCGCGAGTCACATCGCTGCGGTAAAACAAGAGTTGCGTGTTCCCCACGATGGGGAGCGCGTAGGTGACACCTTCATAGGTGCCGACCTTGATGTGAGGCTCGATCAGGTTGGGGTCCGGCTTCCAGGATGGGTCGATCTCCTTGATGGGAGTCACCAGCTTGTTCTTGAAGAAGATCGTCCCGTACATGGCGGGGTCGATGACGATGAAGTCGTAGCTGGCATCTTGCCGCTGCATGGCCTGCACCATGCGACGATAGTGCTCAATATACGGAGCCTTGGTCGTCTTGAAGGTGGTTCCGGTCGCCTCACCGTATTTCTTGAAGAGGTACTCTACGGACCCGTTCCAGGGCCCCAGCGAGAGAGCCACCGAGAGCTCTTTCGCGGGGGAGGTCGCGGCATAGGCGACCGCCCGCAGGGCCGACCACGACCCCTCGGCCGTCGCGCCTGCGACAATCGCAGCGACTCCGAGGTTCCGGACGAACTCGCGGCGGGACATCTTCGCCTCGGCGCGGTGGCCTCGGGTCCTGCCCTTCGCTCTGCTGGCTGGTTGGCTCTGTCGTTTGTGACTCATGATCCCCCTCCCTCCTTCGTGTTTCCGTCCTGCTGACGGCCTCCTCCATGATTTTTAGCGTACCGCGAGGCGGTACGTCGATGCAAGTGGAATCCAGCCAGCGGGAATCCGGAGATTTCTCTGTTGCCTTGTGTTTCCAGCCCGTTGAACCGGCGAAGGGCGAGCGTGGGCACACAAAAGAGGATCCATGGGAAACCAGATCATCAGAACAGGCCCGAGATCCGGCCCTGCTCGTCCACGTCGATCTGCTCCGCGGCCGGATGCTTGGGCAGGCCGGGCATGGTCATGATGTCGCCGGTGATGGGGACGATGAACCCGGCGCCGGCGGAGATGCGGACCTCGTTGACGGTGACCACGAAGTCGCGCGGCCGACCGAGGAGAGTCGGATCGTCGGACAGGGAGCGCTGGGTCTTGGCCATGCAGATGGGCAACTGGCCGTACCCCAAGCGCTCGGCGCGCTCCAGTTGGCGCTCGGCCACCTTGGTGTAGTAGATGCCCGCGGCCCCGTACATCTTCCGGGCGATGAGGTCGATCTTGGCCCGGATGGGCAGCTTCCAGTCGTAGAGCGGGAAAAACTGGGACGGCGTCGTCTCCAGGACCTGGATCAGCCGCTCCCCGAGGGGGATCGCCCCCTCGCCGCCCTTGGCCCAGCCGTCGGTCACCGCCGCCTCCACCCCCAGCCCCTTGCAGCGCTCCAGGACGTAGCCCAGCTCCGCCTCGGTGTCGTGGGTGAAGCGGTTGACGGCCACGACCATGGGCACCCGGAAGAGGCGGATGTCCTCGATGTGCTTCTCCAGGTTCCCCATGCCGCGCTCCAGCGCCACGATGTCCTCGCGGCCCAGGTCCTTCACGGGAACGCCGCCGTGGTACTTCAGCGCCCGCACCGTGGCCACCAGGACCAGGGCGTCCGGCTTCAGCCCGGCGTAGGGGCACTTGATGTCGAAGAATTTCTCGGCCCCCAGGTCAAAGCCGAAGCCGGCCTCGGTGATGCAGATCTCGCCCAGCTTCAAGGCCAGCTTCGTGGCGATGACGCTGTTGCACCCATGCGCGATGTTGGCGAAGGGGCCGCCGTGGATGAGCGTCGGGGTCCCTTCGATGGTCTGAACCAGGTTCGGGTGGATGGCGTCGCGGAGTAAAGCGGCCATGGCCCCCTGCACCTTGAGTTCCGAGGCCAGGACCGGCGTCCCGTCGTACCGGAACCCGACCAGGATGCGCCCCACCCGCGCCTTGAGATCCTGCAGGTCCTCCGACAGGCACAGGAGGGCCATCACCTCCGAGGCCGCCGTGATGAGGAACCCGTCCTCACGCGGGACGCCCTGGGTTCGGCCGCCCAGACCCAGGACGATCTGCCGCAACGCGCGGTCGTTCATGTCCATCACCCGGCGCCACAGGACCTGGCGGGAGTCAACGCCGAGCTCGTTGCCCTGGTAGATGTGGTTGTCAATGGCCGCGGCCAGGAGGTTGTGGGCGGTCCCCACCGCGTGGATGTCGCCGGTGAAATGCAGATTGATCTCGTCCATGGGGAGCACCTGGGAGTAGCCGCCCCCGGTCCCACCCCCCTTCATGCCGAGGCAGGGGCCGATGGAGGGCTCCCGCAGCGCCAGGACCACCCGCTTCTTCAGCCGGTCCAGGGCCTGGCCGAGGCCGATGGTCACCGTGGTCTTCCCCTCCCCCGCGGGCGTCGGGGTGATGGAGGAGACCACCACCAGCTTGCCGGTCGGCCGATCGCGTCGAGCCGCCAGGGCGGCAATGTGCACCTTGGCCTTGTACCGCCCATACGGAATCAGCTCCTCGTCGGTGATGCCGGCCCGCTCCGCAATCTCCTGGATGGGGCGCAGGAGCGCCCGATTGGCGATCTCGATGTCGCTGGGGATTCCCATGGCTGCCTCCTAAGAGCGTTCGGGCGTTCGGGCGTTCGGTTGTTCGAGGGTTCTGGGAACAATGAACCACCGAACTGCCGAACCACCGAACAGCCGAACGCTTTTCAGGTTTTTCCGGTCCGGCGGGTCACGATCTGCTGGTACAGCGCCTCGTACTCCCTGGCGGACCGGTCCCAGGAAAAATCGCAGGCCATCCCGTTCTTGACCAGGCGGCGCCACTCTTCCGGCTGGCGGTACACCGCGACGGCGGTGCGCACCGTCTCCAGCAACGCCTCGGACGTCGTCCCGGCAAACTTGAACCCGTTCCCCTCCCCCGTGGCGGGATCGAACGGCTGGATAGTGTCGTCCAGGCCGCCCGTGGCCCGGACGATCGGCACCGTCCCGTAGGCCAGGCTGTACATCTGGTTCAGCCCGCACGGCTCGTACCGCGATGGCATGAGGAACATGTCCGCCCCGGCCTCGATCTTGTGGGACAGGCCCACATCGAAGCCAAGCTTCAGGCCGATGCGGGAGCCGTGACGCGCCTTGGCGGCCTCGAAGGCCTGGTGCAGCACCGGCTCGCCCGTTCCAAGGAGGACGAACTGCGCGTCCAGGTCCGGCAGGGCGTCCAGGGCCTCGGCGACGAGGTCCATGCCCTTCTGCGACGCCAGGCGCGAGATCACCGCCAGGAGGGGGACGTCGGGCCGCTCGGGCAGGCCGAAAGCGCGCTGGAGGTCCGCCTTGCATGCCGCCTTCCCCGCTGGGTCATTCTGCGAGAACCTGGCGGCGATGTAGGGGTCGCGGCTGGGATGCCATTCATCGTAGTCAATGCCGTTCAGGATGCCGTGGAGATCCTTGGCCCGGGCCCGCAAGACGCCCTCCAGGCCGTGGCCGAACTCTTCCGTCTGGATCTCCTCGCTGTATTTCCTGCTGACGGTGGTGATCAGGTCGGCGAAGACCAGGCCCGCCTTGAGGAAGTTCACCTTGCCGTAGAATTCGATGCCGAAGGGGTTGAACAGCTCGTGCCCCAGATCCGCGGCGGCCAGGGCCTCCGGCCCGAACAGGCCCTGGTAGCCGAGGTTGTGGACGGTGAACAGCACGCCGGCGGCATGGAATTCGCGCGCCCCATGGAGCGTGGTGCGGAGATAGGTGGGGATCAGGCCGGTCTGCCAGTCGTTGCAGTGGTAGACGTCGGGGAGGAATTCCAGGACCCGCGATAGCTCCAGCACGGCGCGCGAGAAGAAGGCGAACCGCTCGGCATTGTCCGGGTAGTCTCCGTCCCTGGTCTGGTACAGGCCCTCCCGGTCGTAGTAGCCATCGTGCTGCACGAAGTAGACGGGGACGGGACCGATCTCGCCCTGCCAGATGGCGGCGATTTCGGTCCGGCCCGCCACGGGGACGGGGAGCGAGGCCAGCATCGGGCGAAGCCGGTGCTTGGCCGCATCCACCATGCGGTACTTGGGGAGGACGACGCGGAGGTCATGGCCCAGCTTCGCCAGGGCCTTGGGCAGGGCCCCCGCCACGTCGGCCAGGCCGCCGGTCTTGGCGAAGGGGGCGACCTCGGATGAGGCCAGTACGATTCGCATCATGGCACCTCGATGAGGACGCGAGTGGAAATGCGGAAACTGGAAGTTGGAAACTGGAAATTGGAAACCGGCGGAGGGTGGCGCTGCGACCTGCGCCACTCAGTCGCTCCGATTTCCAGCTTCCATTTTCCGATTTCCAAGGATGCGCGAGCCGCGCCCGTTACCGGGTCCGACTTCCAGTTTCCAATTTCCGATTTCCAAGTATGCGCGGACCATAGACGCGGACAGCAGTGCGCCAGGCCACGTCTTGCCGCTGCCACCAGGGAAGGCGGCGCATGACCTCCACGCGCTGAAAGTAGTGATCCGTTCGACCCCGCCAGTCGCTGCCGTACATCACCCTGCCGCTCCCCGCCGCGCGAAGCAGCGCCCGGAGGGCGCGGGGCTCCCCGTCTCCCTCCAGTTCTGCATGTTGCAGCGCCTCCACCTGCAGAAAGAGGTTGGGGAACCGGCGGAGCCATCCCGGCATCTCGCCGTGCCAGCGGCCGCCGGCGTGCAGGCAAACCATTTTCAGGCGCGGATAGGTCCGGGCCAGGACGCCGATGGCCATGGGTCCGCGGGCCTCTCCC
>Ga0209726_10009356_pt1 | contig 10227 bp, 17 predicted proteins | sample Subgrocontami54m_FD_187453 | JGI IMG/M metagenome (GOLD analysis project Ga0209726, IMG submission 187453) | Subsurface groundwater microbial communities from S. Glens Falls, New York, USA - GMW46 contaminated, 5.4 m (SPAdes) (version 3) | ecosystem: Environmental > Aquatic > Deep subsurface >... | reverse complement strand
CAACGGTACGCCCTGGTAATGGGACCGGATTTCCGTGACGTCCTGGAAGGAGGCACGGTTTTCCGCGCGATCTCGACCTTCATGTCCCCCAACATGTTCGGTGTCAACCTCGCCTTCGTGATGTTGATCGCGTTCGTGGAGCCATAGCACTTGCTCAACACGTCGGCGACGCCGGCCGCTTCCAGCACCGCGCGCACCGAGTTGCCCGCGAGGATGCCCGTGCCGTCGCTCGCGGGCTTGATCCACACCTTGGAGGCGCCGAAATGGCCAATGACCTCGTGGGGAATCGTGCGCCCCGCGAGCGCGATGGGCTCCATCGACGCCCGCGCCTTCTTGAACGCCTTCTCGATCGCGTTCGGCACCTCGTTGGCCTTGCCATATCCGAGGCCAACACGACCCTTGCGGTCTCCGACCACGACGAGGGCCGAGAACGAGAAGCGGCGGCCGCCCTTCACGACGGTGGCGCAGCGGTTGATCTTGACGAGCTTCTCCACCAGATGTGGCTCGTCGCGGCGTTGGCTGCGTCGTCCCATCGGTCGCGCTGACTGCGTCATCGAACGTGGCTCCCTGGCGTGTGCATACGAAGACTCGTGCCCGTGCCGCGTATCGTCCGGTCACGTGGCCGACCGAGGACAAGCGTACGGTGTGGTGTCATGAAAACGCTAGAAATCGAGGCCGGCCTCGCGAGCGGCGTCGGCGAGGGCCTTGATGCGGCCGTGGTACTTGAAGCCGCCGCGGTCGAAGGCGACCTTGGCGATGCCTAGCTCCTTGGCGCGGCGCGCGATGTCCGCGCCGACGAGCTTGGCCGCGGCAATGTTGCCGCCCGTGCTCGCTGTGCCCTTCACGGGGTCCGCGGTCGTCGAGCTCGCGGCGAGTGTCCGCCCCTGCGAGTCGTCGATGATCTGAACATAGATGTGCTTGAGGCTGCGGAACACCGCGAGCCTGGGACGATCCGGCGCGCCCGACAGGCTGCCCCGAATCTTGCGACGGCGGCGCGTGCGCCGGACCGCCTTGAGCTTGGTCTCGCCCATCGCGACTCCTCCTCTAACCCGCGCCGCCGCCAGCGAACTTCTTGCCGGCCTTCAGCTTGATGTGCTCGCCCTCGTAGCGAATCCCCTTGCCCTTGTACGGCTCGGGCGGGCGGACCTTGCGGAGGCTGGCGGCGAACTGGCCGACCTTCTGGCGATCGGCACCCTTGACGATGATCTTGGTATTGCTCGGGACCTCGACGTCGATTCCCTGCGGGATCGGCATGACCACCGGGTGGCAAAAGCCGATCTGCATCGACAGGGAACGTCCCTGCTGTTGGACGCGGTAGCCGACGCCGACGATGTCGAGCCGCTTCTCGAAGCCCTGACCGCAGCCCTTGACCGCGTTCGCGAGCAGCGCACGGACGAGCCCGTGCATCGCACGGTCCCGGCCCTGCTCGCCTGCGCGACCCACGGTGAGCTTGCCGCCGGCAAACGCGACGGTCACCTCCGGCGGCAGGACGTGCTCGACGAAGCCCTTCGGGCCCTTAACGCGAGCCTTGCCCGGCTCGAGCTTGATCTCGATGTTGGGCGGCACCGCGATGGGTTGCTTTCCTACGCGTGACATCTCTCTGCTCCTGCGATTGCGTCGCGCACCAAACGGGCTAGGTCAAGGTGCATAGAAACTCGCCGCCCACGCGTTGCTCGCGGCACTCGCGGTCGGTGAGGATGCCGCGCGACGTGCTGTAGATCCCCGTCCCGAGGCCCGACAGCACCATCGGGATCAGGTCGACCCCGTGGTACACGCGACGCCCCGGACGGCTCACGCGGTCGATCGTGCGGATGACCTTCTCCTTGTCCGGGCCGTACTTGAGCCGGATTCGGAGCGTCGGACGCGGCTTGGTGTCGAGCGCGTCGTACCCGAGGATGTAGCCCTCGCGCAGCATCGCGTCGCAGATCTGAGCCTTGAGCCGACTGGCCGGCACGTCGACGCGCGCCCTGGAAATGCGCAGGGCGTTGCGGATGCGGGTCAGCATGTCGGAGATCGGGTCGGTCATCATCGGTGTGGGTCGCTCCGCTACTTCTTCGCTACTGCTTTCTTGAACGGCATCCCGAACAGCTCGAGCAGCGCACGTCCTTCGTCGTCCGTGCGCGCGGTCGTGACCAGCGTGATGTTCATGCCTTGGATCTGGGCGATCTTGTCGAGGTCCACCTCGGGGAACACGATCTGCTCCGAGAGGCCCATCGAGTAGTTGCCCCGCCCGTCGAGATCGCGCTCGAGCCCGCGGAAGTCGCGGATACGTGGGATCACGACCGAAATCAGGCGGTCGAGGAACTCGTACATCCGATTCGAGCGCAACGTCACCTTGCAGCCGATCCGGTAGCCCTCGCGGAGCTTGAACCCGGCGATCGACTTGCGCGCCACGGTGAACGCGGGCTGCTGCCCCGACAGCATCGCGAGGTCGCGCATCGCGCCCTCGAGGAGCTTCGGGTTCTCGCGGGCCTTGCCCACGCCCATGTTGATCACGATTTTCTCGAGACGCGGCGCGGCAAGCTCGTTCTTGTACGCGAACTTCTCGCGCAAGGCCGGCCGAATCGTCTCGCGAAACTTGGTCTTGAGGCGAGGAATCATCGCCTTCCTCCTACTGGACGTCGCCTACTCGACATCAATGTTCTCGCGGCACTTCTTGCAGAAGCGCACCTTCGTCCCGTCCGTGAGCCGATGGTGCCCGACACGCGCGGCCTTCTGGCAGCTGGGGCACACGAGCTTCACGTTCGACACGTGAATCGGCGCCTCCTTCTCGATACGCGCACCGCGCGGGTGCTGCTGGCTCCGCCGTAGGTGGCGGTAGACCATCTTCACGCCCTCGACGATGAGCTTCTCGTCCTCGGTGATCACGCGGAGGACCTTGCCGCGCGTCCCCTTCTTCCACTCCCGCTCGCTGCCGGAGGTGAAGCTCTTGATCATCTCGACCAGGTCGCCCTGCTTGATGTGCATCACACGACCTCCGACGCCAGCGAGATGATCTTCATGAAGTTCTTCTGGCGCAGCTCGCGGGCCACCGCACCGAAGATGCGCGTGCCCTTCGGGTTCCCGTCGTTGTCCACGATGACGAGCGCGTTGCGATCGAACTGAATGTACGACCCATCGGTGCGGCGCAGGCGGTTCTTGGTGCGGACGATAACGCCCTTCACGACCGCCCCCTGCTCGATGCTCGAGGTCGGGATCGCTTTCTTGACCGAGCACACGATGATGTCGCCGATCCGCGCGTAGCGCTGCTTGGAAGCGCCGAGCACGCGGATGCACATGACCTCTTTGGCGCCGGTGTTGTCGGCGACATCGAGGAAGGTTTCCATCATGATCATTTAGACACCCGCCTTCCGCACGACGCGCACGAGACGCCAGTTCTTGGTCTTCGAGATCGGGCGCGTCATCATGATTTCGACGTCGTCGCCGACCTTGGCCTCGCCCTTCTCGTCGTGGGCGTAGTACTTGGTGCGGCGCTTGACGTACTTCTTGAATGTCGGGTGCTTGACCATCTTGTTGGTCTGCACCACGATCGTCTTGGCCATCTTGTCGCTGGTCACGCGGCCGATGACGCTCTTGCGCTGGTTGCGCCCGCCCTTCGCCGACCCTGCGGTCGTTGCGACGGCTGCCGTCGCGGCGTCCGGCGTAGCGCCGCCGGAGGCGGCCGCGTCCGGTCCCATGCGGACCCCGGCAATGACGTCGTTGCGTGTGTCGTGGCTCACTCTCGCGCTCCCTCGTTCCTCGGGTGACTCGAACCTACGTGCTCGGCGCCGAAGCCGCCTGCGCCCCCGCGGTCTGCGCCGCCTGGCCCTTCGCCTCTGCCTTCAGTGCCTTGGCCTTCAGTGCCTCTGCCTTCTTCGCGGCGTTCGCTTTCTTCAAGGCGTCCGCCTTCTCGACCTTCACCGCGTACGCCGTCTTGCCGGCGAGCTCGCGCTCGCGGAGGACCGTCATGACGCGAGCGATGTTCCGCTTGAGCGTTTCCTTCGCGTTCGGATTCTCGACCTCCTCCACGCGCATCTTGTAGCGGAAGTGATAGAGCTCGTCGCGGAGCCGATCACGCTCGGTGGCCAACTGCTCGTCGGTCCAGGTGCGCAGCGTGAGGGTCTTGTTGGGCTTGGTCATGGATCGTTCCTAGCGTCCTAGAGCTTGTGCCGGCGGGTGGCCATCCGCACTTTGATGGGCATCTTGTGCGCCACCTTGTTCAACGCCTCGCGCGCCGCTTGCTCGGGCACACCCGAGACCTCGAACAGGATCGTGCCGGGCTTCACGACCGCCGCCCAGAACTCGACCTCGCCCTTGCCCGTGCCCATGCGCGTCTCGGGCGGCCGCGACGAGATCGGCTTGTGCGGAAACACGCGGATGAACAGCCGCCCCTTGCCGCGGATCTCCCGTGTCGCCGCCACGCGCCCGGCCTCGATCTGACGCGCCGAGATCCAGCCGGGCTCCATGGCCTGGAGTCCGTACTCGCCGAACTCGACGGTATGACCCGCGGTCGCGTTGCCGTGGATACGGCCGCGCTGCGACTTGCGGAACTTCGTGCGCTTGGGCATCAGCGCCATGGTTGATCCTCCACCTCGTAACCACTCAGCGCATCGTCAGATGCGCGCTCGACATCCACTCAGCGCATCGTCAGATGCGCGCTCGACATCCACTCAGCGCATCGTCAGATGCGCGCTCGACATCCCCGCCGACGCTAACCCGGACGCTTCTTCGGGCCCTTCTCGACCTTCGAGTAGTCACCCCGGTAGATCCACACCTTGCAGCCGATGTTGCCGTACGTCGTCGCCGCCTCGGCAAACCCGTAGTCGATCTTGGCGTCGAGCTTCTGGAGCGGGATCGAGCCGATCGCCGTCTTCTCGCACCGCGCCATCTCGCTCCCACCCAGCCGACCGGAAACCATGATCTTCACGCCGAGCGCCCCCTTCTGCATGACCATCTCGGCCGAGCGCTTGATCGCGCGCCGGAACGCGATGCGGCGCTGGAGCTGATCCGCCACGTTCTCGGCCACGAGCTGGCTCTCGAGGTCGGCCTCGGCGACCTCCTGGACGTCGAGGTTGAGCTCGGTGCCGGGGGCGACGATGTTCTTGAGCAGGTCGCGCAGCTTGTCGACCTCCGCGCCCTTCTTGCCGATGATGATGCCCGGCCGCGCGGTGTAGACGATGACCGTGAGCTTGTTGCTCTGCCGCATGATCTCGATGCGCGGAATCATCGCGGACTTGTAGCCGTCCTTGATGAAGCGACGGATGCGGAAGTCCTCGTTGAGCAGCGTCGCGAACGTCTTCTTGTTCGCATACCAACGCGAACGCCAATCTTCGTTGATCGCGATGCGGAAGCCGACCGGGTGGACCTTTTGACCCATACGCTTAGAGAACCTCGTGTGAACGCGCGATGACCGGGACTAGGAACGCGGCGAGACGGCGAGCCGGATGTGACTGGTGCGCTTGAGCAGCTTGCAGGCGCGACCTTTGGCGCGGGGGCGCCAGCGCTTGAGGGTCGGCCCGGGATCGACGTGGATCTCGGAGACGAACAGGTTCGCCACGTCCAGGAAGCCCTGGTTGCTGGCGTTGGCGACGCTCGAGTTGAGCAGCTTCTCGATCAGGCGCGCGCCGCGCTTGTGCAGGTACGTGAGGAGCTCGAGGCTCTCGTTGACGCTCTTCCCCCGAATCAAGTCGGCAACGAGGCGGCACTTGCGCGCGGTGATCCGCGCAAACTTGTGCGTGACCTTGAAGCGCGGCATGCCCCCAGCGTCGCTCGATGCCACGTCGGTCGATGCGGACTGCGACGGGTCGCCACTGAGTGTCTTCGCGGGTGAATTCGCCATGATCTGCCCCCTTCCAACCTCGGAAACGCGAGCGCGCTAGCGCGCCGGCTTCTTGTCCTTCTTCTTGGCGGCGTGGCCCCAGAACGTCCGCGTCAGCGAGAACTCGCCGAGCTTGTGACCGACCATCTCGTCGCGCACGATGACTTTGATGAACCGGTTGCCGTTGTGGACCTCGAACGTGTGACCCACGAACTCGGGCACGATGGTGCAGGCCCGGGCCCAGGTCTTGATCGGGAGCGCGCTGCTCGTCTCCTTCTGCTTCGCGACCTTGCGCAGCAGGTTGACGTCGACGAACGGTCCCTTCTTGCTGGATCGGCTCATGTCGCGCTACCTCTTCTTCTTCCGGCGCCGCACGATGAAATTCGAGCTGGTCTTGCGCGGGTTGCGAGTGTTCCCGCCCTTGGAGAGCTTGCCCCACGGGCTGCACGGGTGACGGCCACCGCTCGAGCGCCCCTCGCCGCCGCCCATCGGGTGCGCGATCGGGTTCATTGCGACGCCGCGGACCTTGGGGCGCCGGCCCTTGTGGCGGTTGCGCCCCGCCTTGCCCATCGTGACGAGGTGGTGGTCGGCGTTGCCCACCGTGCCAATCGTCGCGCGGCAGGTGAGGTGCACCTTGCGCTGCTCGCCCGACGGCAGGATCAGGATCGCCCAGATGCCGTCCTTGGCCGACAACAGGATCTCGGTGCCGGCCGACCGCCCCATCACGCCACCGCGTCCGGCGTGGAGCTCGACGTTGTGCACCGTGAGCCCCGTGGGAATGCCCGCCAGGGGCATCGCGTTCCCCACCTTGGGCTCGACCTTGGCCCCGCTCTCGATCGTCATACCGACCGTGAGGCCGGCGGGGGCAATGATGTACCGCTTCTCGCCGTCCGCGTAGTGGAGCAGCGCGATTCGGCAGCTCCGATTGGGATCGTACTCGATGGCGGCGACCTTGGCGGGAATGCCGTCCTTGGCGCGCTTGAAGTCGATTTGGCGGTACATCCGCTTCGCGCCGCCACCTCGCCGGCGCGAGGTGATCTCGCCCTTGTGGTTGCGGCCGCCCGACTTCTTGATGTACGTGAGCAGGGCCTTCTCGGGCGCCTTGTCGGTCAGGTCGCTGAAGTCCATCACGGAGCCGCCGCGGCGGCCGGGCGTCACGGGACGCCATTTCTTGATCGGCATGGTCTCGCTCCGGCCCCTACATCAGCTCGATCTGATCGCCCGCGCGCAGCGTGACGATCGCCTTCTTCCAGTCGCGCCGCTTGCCGACCTTGAATCGGACGCGGCGCCGCTTGCCCTTCACGTTCATCGTCCGCACGCTGGCGACCGAGAGCTCGCGGGCTTTGTAGATCTTCTCGATCGCCTGCTTGATCTCGATCTTGGTCGCATCCTTCGCGACCTCGAAGAAGTACTGGTTCTGCGCGTGGCGCAGCCGGTTGCCCTTGTCCGTGAGGATCGGGCGACGGATCACACTCCACGGGTCGCGCATTACGCCTCCTTCGCCTTGGCGCGCGCGGCACCATTCGCGGCGAGCTCGTCCAGGGCCGGCTTGGTGAGGACGATCACCCCACCGCCGATGACCTGGTGCGGGTTGAAGTTCCGCACCTCGGCGATCTGAGCGCGCGGGATGTTGCGGAAGCTCAGATACGCGTTCGCGTCGTGCTTCGCGACGCCGACGACGCACTTGCCCGCGATGCCCATCGCCGTGAGCAGCGACTTGGCGCGTTTGGTCTTGGGTCCGTCGAAGGCGACGGCCTCGATCAAGCGCACCTCGCCGTCCTTCAGCTTGGCGAGCATCGCGGACGCCAGCGCGAGCTGGCGCTTCTTGCGCGGCATCGAGTAGCCGTAGAAGCGCGGAATCGGCGGGTGAGCGACGCCGCCACCGACCCAGATTGGCGACTGCTTGCGGCCCGCGCGTGCGCGGCCCGTGCCCTTCTGGCGCCACGGCTTGGCACCGGTGCCCGAGACCTCGGCGCGGCTCTTGGCCTTGTGCGTGCCCTGGCGCTGGTTGTTCTCGAACATCAGGATCGCTTCTTTGAGGAGGCGACGCCGCACCTTGTCCCCGAACACGGTCTCGTCGAACTTGACCGGCGGGAGCGGCTTGCCGTCCTTGTCGAAGTACGGGATCTCGATCATGGATGGCCGCCTTACTTACCGAATGCCACTTTGTTGACGATCACGAACCCGCCGGCCGGCCCGGGCACGGCGCCCGACACGACGAGCAGGTTGCGCTCCGGATGGACCGAGATCACCTTGAGGTTCTTGAGCGTGACCTGATCCGTGCCCATGTGGCCCGGACGGGTCTTGCCCCGGAGCACGCGGCCGGGCGTGGTCGCCATGCCGTTGGAGCCGGGCTCGCGAACGCTCTTGCACCCGTGGGTCTCGGGCTTGCGGTGATGGTGGAAGCGCTTGATGACGCCGGCGAAACCCTTGCCCTTGCTGGTGCCGATCACGTGGATCGGGGTGCCCGCCGCGAACATCGTGCAGTCGACGACCTGCCCGGTGGCGAACGCCGCGTCGGGCGCGATCTCGAGCTCCTTCACGAACTCGGGGAGCAGGCTCTCGAGGCCCGCCTTCTTGAAGTGCCCCATCTGAGGCTTGCGGACCTTCGCCGACCGGCGGCCGCCGAAGCCGAGCTGCAGCGCCTGATAGCCGTCGGCCTCGACGCTACGGACCTGGAGCACCGTGCAGGGACCGGCCTCGATCAGCGTGACGGGCTGCATGCGCCCGTCCTCGGTGAACACCTGGGTCATCTGGAGCTTGCGCCCCAGGATGCCGCGCAGCTTGGTGCCGTCGACCCGCGCACCATTGGTGCCGGTCGACGTCGCGTTCTCGCTCATGTCTTGCCCTCACGCCCCTGTACCGCGTCGCCGCGGCCAGAGGCATCTACGTGTTGCCGAGGGAGTCGCGCCGCGGGGCTCGGGGCAAACTCGCGGCAGACCAAAAGAGCGTGCCGGCCGTGCAAATCGTAGTAATGAGTAAGGCGGACCTGGCGAAAAAGCAGGAGAAGGAACGGCTCGAGTGGCGACGCCGGGGAGTCAGTGGCATCGTTGCTTCACTCAATCCTTCGACCCAGGAGATAACAGTTTCGAGCCGAACTCTGACGGGCGCGCCCCAGGCGGTAATCATTCCGGTAACCGACAAGGTGATGATGCGGCGTTATCCCCCGGACACTATTCCCAAGTACAGCGACGCCAAACCCAGCAAGTTTGAAGAGGTCAAAGTTGGTGATCAACTGCGCGCGCTTGGAGACAAGTCTCCGGATGGTACCCACTTGACTGCCGAGGAAATAGTTTTTGGCACGTTTAAGATCGCCGGAGGAACCGTGACCGCGATCGACGCTGCAACCAATCAAATCAAGATTAACGATCTGCAAACCAAAAAACCTCTGACGGTTATCTTAAAGCCGGAGTCGGTGCTGCGCCGTTACCCCGAGGGCGGTATGTTCGGGGGCGGTGGAGCAAGTGGCCCGGGAGCGGCCAACGGCGGGCCAGGCCCGGGACAAGGACAGGCACAACAGCGACCGCAAGGCGCTGGTCCGAGTGGGCCGCAGACTGGAGGACCAGGCAGGGGCGGAATGAACATGGCGGATCTGCTTGAACGATTGCCGATCATTTCGATCAATGACTTGAAAGTTGGCGACACGATCATTATGTCGAGCCTGCAGGGTTCGGATCCGTCTCAATTGACTGCGATCTCGCTGGTCACCGGAATCGAGCCACTTTTGACCATGATGGCAGCTAGACCACAAACCGGTGGGCAGGCGGGGCGACCCGGCGTTGATCTCAACGGCAGTTTTGGCGGTATGTTCGGCGGCATCGGCGTGCCTTAATCAATCCTCTGATCTCGCAGTTTTGACGTCAGAGCCAACCGCGGAGCACCGGGGATTTCATTCATGTAGCTTCGCGGGTGCTTTTCCAGTGAGAGAGTTCAATGATGAATATCCGAAGACTACTAACCTGTCTGGCGTCTGTTGTGCTGGTGGCCGCCTGCTCGAACGTGAGCTTTGCGCAAAGCAGAGGAAATCTGCGTGGTCAAATCAGAGATGAATTTGGCGCTTCAATTGTTGGCGCAACCGTTACCTTAACCGATTCCTCCGGCGCTCAGAAAACAGCCACGACAAACGCGGACGGTGTCTATACCTTCAACGGATTAGCGCCGGGCAAATACAAGGTCCACGCTAACGCCGCAGGATTCGCGACCTCTGAAGAGTCCGAGGTAGACCTGACAGCCGCGCGTCGCGATCCCCTTAACATTAGTTTGAAAATCGCTGCCATTGAATCGCAGGTCAAGATTAATTCCGAAACGCCGCTGAGCACTGAGTCCTCGAATAATGCAAACCAGACGGTAATTTCGGGCCGGGATCTTGATGCTTTGCCGGACGATCCCACGGAACTGGCTGCGGCCTTGCAGGCCCTGGCCGGACCGTC
>Ga0209726_10009354_pt1 | contig 10227 bp, 10 predicted proteins | sample Subgrocontami54m_FD_187453 | JGI IMG/M metagenome (GOLD analysis project Ga0209726, IMG submission 187453) | Subsurface groundwater microbial communities from S. Glens Falls, New York, USA - GMW46 contaminated, 5.4 m (SPAdes) (version 3) | ecosystem: Environmental > Aquatic > Deep subsurface >... | reverse complement strand
CTCACGAGCCCGACGACGATGACCTACGAGGCGACCGTGGACGATCCGCAGGCGTATACGAAGCCGATGAAGGTCGTGTTCAACTTCAACAGGAACAACAACCCGAACTACGAAATCTACGAAGACACCTGCCACGAGGGCAATACCGGCATGTACGAGCGGGTGGGCCGACACGCCCAGTAGCAGCTCTCGACATTCAGCGACGTTCAACCTGAGTTGAGCGTTGAGAGTTGATGAAGGATGCAGCGCATGACACGTGTGTTCGCAGGCGCGCGAAGCGCGCCAGAAGACACTGGCAACCAGCCAAGTGGCTCGGCGGGGATATCAAGGGGCGGAGCCACTTGGCTGGTTCTGGCCGTCGCTACCGTTGGCCTTGCGTCGCTCTCCGCGCAGACCCAGACGATCCCACGGACGGCCGACGGAAAGCCGAACCTGTCGGGAATCTGGCAGGCCGTCAACAGCGCGGTCTGGGACATCCAGGATCATTCCGCCGCCAACGGCGCGCCCGCCGGCCAGGGAGTCGTCGAGGGAAATGAGCTCCCATACCTGCCGACCGCGATGGCGAAGCGGAAGGAGAACCTCCAGAACCGTCTGACTCGCGACACCGAACGCGACTGTCTGCTTCCAGGAGTTCCGCGGATCACCTACATGCCGTTCCCGTTCCAGATCGTCCAGACTCCGAAGGAGGTCGCCCTGTTGTACGAGTACGCGCACGCCGCGCGGCACGTCTACATGGACACCCCTCATCTTGCGGACGGCATCACCTGGTGGATGGGCGACTCCCGCGGGCGCTGGGAGGGCGATACGCTCGTCGTCGACGTCAACAACTTCAACGACAAAACGTGGTTCGATCGCTCCGGCAATTTTCACAGTGATGCGCTGCACGTCATCGAGCGGTACACGCTCATCGACAAGGATCACATCTACTACGAAGCGACGATCGAGGATCCTAAGGTGTTCTCTCGACCGTGGAAGATGAGCATGCCGCTCTACCGGCGGATAGACAAGAGCATGCAACTCCTCGATTACGAGTGCTACGCGTTCGATGACTACGTCGATCACGGGAACGGCCCGGGGCGTAATTAACCGGCAGCCCGCGAAACTTCGCACACGCCGATGCAGACTCGTCAATCAGCCGGTCAGTCAACTCACACAACATAACGAAAACCCGAGGCTCTTTGAGTCTCGGCCAGCGACGACCTTATTCGCACAAATTCGCACACGCGATTTGAACTCGAGATGTCCCCAAGCCCGAATAAGCGCATTTCAAACATTCCTGGAAACGTTGGCGGCGGGTCGAGGAACTGATGCGCATGCTGCGCGACAGCGAAAGGCGCGCGTGACTTATAATCGGCGCCCGCGCCGATGAAACGCAGCGTCGATCGCATCCTCACCACGCACACCGGAAGCCTGATTCGGCCGCCAAAGCTGCTGGAGTTCGTCAAAGCGCGCCAGGCCGGTCAGGCCATCGATCAGAGCGCGTACGACGCGACACTCAAGGACTCGGTGCGCGACGTTGTCGCGCGCCAGATAGAGGCGGGCATCGACATTCCCAACGACGGAGAGTTCGGCAAGTCCACGAGCTGGTCGCTGTACGTGCTCAAGCGGCTCAGCGGCTTCGAACTGCGGGAGGTGAAGGGCGCCAACCCGTTTGCGCGCGGAGCCGATCCGCCGGTGGCCGCACCCTGGAGCGCCATCCCCGACCGCAAGAACGAGTACTACAAAGATCTTTCTGTAGCAGGAAGGGGTTTTAATTTTGGCTTGTCGCGCTCGTCGCAGCTTCACCACACGATCCGACTGTGAACATCGCTTCGATATACCGCTCGTTCGCGTGGAGCAGAACTGGCGATGTGACAACACTCGGGTCGACGCATTGCAATGTATGCGGGTTATCGAACCGGCTCTGTACATTTCCAGGTGTGTTGTAAGGGGCGCGGCGTTAAGCTTGCGCGTCGAGATGAGAGGTAAACGACGATGGCAATCAGCGCACTGAGACGAATCCTCGTTGTAATGGCCGTTCTTCTGTGTCTGACCGTGTCCTCTCGTGGGCAGTCGGCGCAGGACACGCGACACATGGTTACGGTGGCGAAGGACGTGTACACGATGACGGGAGCAGGCAGCAACGCCAGCTTTGTCGTCACCGACGAGGGCGTCCTCGTCTTCGACAGCGACATCCGCAACAACGACCTGCCGTTCATCCGCAAGGTGACTGACAAGAAGGTCGTCTACCTGTTTGCGTCGCATGCGTCCGGCGACCATTCGACCGGTGCGTGGTACTTCCGTGAGGACAAGCCGGTTTACATCGGCACGCGCGATCAGATCCGCGCGTACTACCAGGGCGAGTTGAAGGAGTTCAACGACCGGAAGGCACAGGGAGCGCCGCTCTACAAGGGAGCCGAGCTCCCGCCGCCGTCGATGGGCTTCGCCGACAACCTGACAGTCCTGTTTGGCGGCTTGACGTTTCAGGCGAAAGCGGAAGGATACGGTCACACCAGCGGTGACATGACCATGTACATTCCGCAGCGCCGAGTGATGTTCATGGGAGATCTCCTCAACAACGAGCTGCATCCGGGGCAGGCCGAAGCGGCGGGCGTGTTCTACGCCGACATTCAGGGCACCATCGACATCCTCAACCGCATCATCGACCGGAATCTCGCCGTCGACACCTACGTGCCTGGACACGGACCTGTGCATGTCGGACGCGGCATCGCCGACGTCGTCGATCAGCGCGACTACTTCATCCTGATGCGCGACGAGGTGGCGAAGATGGTGATGGCGGGGAGGACGCTGGAGCAGATTCAGAAGGAATTCAAAGTGCCGGCGCGATTCGCGCATTATCAGCCAGGCCGACTGGCAGGGATTCTGCGCGTGTTTTACTATCAGCTCATCGAGCACGGGCGTTAGCTCATGAGACGGGCCACCGAGACACCTTGCGTCCGCCTCTACGGCACGACGCGAACGTTGAGGATGAGCGTCTGGCTCGCTAAGGGCAGTTACAGCGTTGCGGTCCGCATTGGGCGGATAATCTCGCTCGAGTCACGCGGTGGTCGGTCGACGTCAGCAATGACTAGAGGAGACGTGAGATGAGCAGTCGCTTCATCATGTTGAGCGTTGCGACAGCGGCGGCCGCCACGATGTTGGTGCTGCCACCGCGTGCGGCCGCTGACCAGGTGCCCCGGGTCGGGACTCCCGGCGCGGCCGTCACGCCGGCGCCGCAGGCGTCCGAGCCGGCGCACAGTTGCGCATCCGACGACCCGGCTCTGTTCTGGCGATGTGCTCAGGAAAAGGCGACGGCATTCGATCCGCCTCGCACCGCGGACGGCAGACCGGACTTCAGCGGCTACTGGCGTCACGGGACGGAGGCGAAGGAAGACCTCGAAGCGCCCTGGGACAACCGCGCGCGGGTTGGAGCCAGCAGAGAAGGTGCGCGTGATACCGGGCCGGGAAAAAGCCTGCTCGTCGACCCCCCGGACGGAAAGCTTCCGCTGCAGCCCTGGGCGGAAGCCCAGAAAAGAGAGAACGAATCCAGCTACATCGACCAGAACACGCTTTGCTTCTTGTCGGGCGTGCCCCGCTTCATGTATGAGTCGGGGGCCTACCAGATTCTTCAGGCTCCCGAATCCATCACGATCCTGTCCGAGGAGGCGCACGCGTTTCGCGTCATCGCCACGAACGGCCGTCCACGTATCGCAAAGAACATCCGACTCTGGCTGGGAGACGCGCGTGGCAGATGGGAGGGCAATACCCTGGTGGTCGAAACCACCAACCAGAACGGTCGCGCGTTTCTGGACCGGCGGGGCACGTTCTATACCGACGCCGCGACCGTGACCGAGCGCTTTACGATGCTCGATCAGAACACGATCGCCTACGGGGCCACCGTGGACGACCCGCTCGTGTACACCCGACCGTTCACGATCGGGTTCATGTTGATGCGGCACACGACGAAAGATTTCGAGATCTGGGAAGACTCCTGCTTCGAAGGTAGCAAGGACGCGGACTTCCTTTACGAAATCGGGCTCAAGAAGTACCCGGGAATCACATCCGAAGACGTTCCTGCGTTGAAGGTTCGCACGCCTACGTCGCGTTAACCGGATTGTTCATGAACTGGACGATCTCTGAGTGGCTCGTCGACCTTCATGCAGGGCGAGTCCATCGATAGATGGACTGAGGCCATCACCCAATGGAGGGTGCGGTTCGAGGGGATGTACCTGACTGGCACGGTTCGCCAGCGCAGTGTGGTGCGCTCCCACGCCGGGGATGTGCTGATTGAGACGCTCTTTGAAGTTGTTTGTAGAGCCGACGTAAAAGGTGTTGTCACCGGCATCGCAGGATGTACATCCATGGCACTCGACGACGATGCCACGTCGTGACTGGCGATCAAGAAGGGCGGGTGGGGGTTCTCGAAGCTTGATGGCCCCTCGACTCGCCCGGATTGAGCGCTCGCTCGGGGCACCACTCGTTTCGGCCGTCGCCTGACACGGCTTGCCACGAGGGAGGCCGCGAGAGCGGCCGAATCGAGTGGTGCGGAAGGGGGGACTCGTGCCCGAAGACCGAGGCGCGAAGCGCCGATGGTCGAGCGCCTGAGCCTCCCACGACGCACCAGATCGAAAAAGGCCCGGGAGCGCCGGGCCTTTTCTGATCTGGTGCGGAAGGGGGGACTCGAACCCCCACGGTATTGCTACCGCCAGCCCCTCAAGCTGGTGCGTCTGCCAATTCCGCCACTTCCGCGTGCGGTAGATCGAAACGAAGGCGGAACGTCGGCCTCTGCGCCATTTACCTATTAGTCGGTGCCGGCGTTGCCGGTGCTGGTGTCGCCGGTGCTGTTGTCGCAGGTGGTCTCGCAGGTGTCGTCGTCGCCGGCGTAGACGGCTGCGTCGGCGGCGTGCGGCCGCCGATCACCGAGGCAGGCCCGCTCCTCCCGATGATCCCCAGCGCGAGCGCGCCCACCATGAACAGAATTGCGCAGATCGTCGTCGCGCGAGACAGCACGGTCGCGCCGCTGCGAGCGCCGAACGCCGACTGGCTGCTCCCGCCGCCGCCGAACGCGCTGGCGATGTCGCCTCCCTTACCCTGCTGGAGGTACACCACAAGCATCATCGTGAAGCAGGTCAATATGTAGAGTACGGTGACGAGGTAGTACAGCATCCTGTTGTCCTGTTTGAGAAAAACTGATTATACCGCCGCGTCGCGGCTTCGCGAAACGATGTCGTAAAACGCCTTGACGTCGAGGCTCGCCCCTCCTACCAGGGCCCCGTCGACGTCCGGCTGGCTGACGAGGTCGCCGATATTCTCCGGTTTCACGCTGCCGCCGTAGATTACGTGGCAGAGCTCGGCGGCATCGGCGCCGAACCAGTTCTGCAGCCGTTTTCGGATATGGCCGTGCGCCTCGGCCGCCTGCGCGGGCGTCGCATTGCGTCCCGTTCCGATCGCCCAGACCGGTTCGTAAGCGATCACGAGCTGCACGACCTGTGCGGAGGTGATGCCGTCGAGCCCTTCCTTGATTTGCCGATCGAGCACCGCGAACGTTTCGTTCCGCTCCCGCTGATCGAGTGTTTCGCCGATGCAGACGATCGGCGTCAGGCCGCCGGCAAACGCGGCGGCAACCTTGCGGTTCACTGACGCATCGGTCTCACCGAACAGCGTCCTCCGCTCGGAGTGACCGATGATCACGTACTCAGCGCCCGCCTCGGCGATCATCGTCGCGCTGATTTCGCCGGTGAAGGCCCCTTCGCGCTCCCAGTACAGATTCTGCGCGGCTACTCCGACGTTGCTGTTGCGCGCCGCTTCAGCGGCGGCGTGCAGCGCGGTGAACGGCGGGGCGACCACGATCTCCACGCCGATGACGTCCTTGACCATCACGCGAAACTCTTTGACATATTTCACGGTCTCCGCGACCGTCTTGTACATCTTCCAGTTTCCGGCAATGAAGGGTGTTCGCATGTAATTCACTTCTCGGGTAACACGGCCACGCCCGGCAGGGTTCGACCGCCGAGGAACTCGAGCGACGCGCCACCGCCGGTGGAGATGTGCGTGATCCGATCGCCCACGCCGGCCTTTTTCACCGCCGCGATCGAGTCTCCACCCCCGATGATCGTTGTCCCCTGCACTTCGGCGACAGCTCTTGCGACCGCGATGGTTCCCTGCGCGAAGGCATCGATCTCGAACACGCCCATCGGACCGTTCCAGACGACGGTGCTGGCGTCGTGCAACGCGTCGGCAAATGCCCTGGCTGCCTGCGGGCCGATGTCGAGTCCCATACGATCGCCTATCCTGGGATCGTCGACGCCGAGGATCTCCGTCGGCACGCCCGCCTCTGGCTTCGGCGCTACGACGTGATCCACGGGAAACAGCAGCGTGAGCCCGCGCGCCTTTGCGCGCTCGATGATGTCCCTGGCTGCGGTCTGCTTGTCCTCCTCGACGAGCGACTTTCCAACAGGTTTGCCCTGCGCTTTGAAGAACGTGTACGCCATGGCGCCGCCGACGAGGAGCCGGTCTACGCGCGGGATCAGATTCTCGATGACGTCGATCTTGTCGGACACCTTTGCGCCGCCGAGCACCGCCACGTACGGCCGCGCGGGAGTGCCGACCGCCTCACCAAGGTACCGCAGCTCGGTCTCCATCAGGAGCCCGGCGCCCGCTTCCGGCAGCAGCCGCACGATCGCGTGCACGGACGCGTGCGCGCGATGCGCCGCGCCAAACGCGTCGTTGACGTACACGTCAGCAAGCGACGCCAGCTTCCTCGCAAAATCCTCGTCGTCTTTCTCTTCCTCGGGATGAAACCGCAGGTTCTCGAGGAGCACCACGCCCCCATCTGTTGCGCGCGCGACCGCCTGCTCGGCAGCCGCCCCGACGCAATCCTCGGCAAGTGATACGTCGCGCCCGAGCAGTTCGCCGGTGCGCTTTGCCACGGGACGAAGGCTCATCTCGGGGTTCGCCTTGCCTTTCGGGCGCCCGAGATGAGATGCGAGAACGACTACCGATGCGCCGGCATCGAGCGCGTATCGGATAGTCGGCAGCGATGCTTCAATGCGGGTGTCATCCCCGATCGTGCCGTTCTTGAGCGGGACGTTGAAATCGACGCGCAGGAACACGCGCCGGCCTTTGAGGTTGAGATCGCGGATCGATTTCTTGGCCACGTTGATTGGGGGTCGGGAGTCATTACGAAAATCGAAATGGCTCAGGAAGTCAATTATGTTCCCGGTAGCGTTTCGATTTTCGTAATGACTCCCGACCCCGTTACAACCCGCTCCTAACGAGCTTCAGCACCAGGTCGACGCAGCGGTTCGAATAGCCCCACTCGTTGTCGTACCACGAGAGGACCTTCACGAAGTCGCCGTCAATCACGGCCGTATACGCGCTGTCCACGATCGACGAGTTCGGATTGCCACGGAAATCGATCGACACGAGCTCGTCGTCCGACATCGCCAGGATGCCCTTCATCTTCCCATTCGCCGCCTCGCGGAGCGCGGCATTGACTTCTTCGCCGGTCGTTTTCTTCTCGACGATCGCGTTGAGATCGACGATCGACACGTTGGGCGTCGGCACGCGCATCGCGATCCCGTCAAAGCGGCCCTTCAGCTCGGGCATCACTTCGCCGACGGCGCTGGCCGCCCCGGTGGTCGTCGGAATGATCGAAAGCGCCGCTGCGCGCGCGCGCCGCAGATCCTTGTGGGGCAGATCGAGAAGATTCTGATCGTTGGTATACGAGTGCACCGTCGTCATCCACGCCTTCTTGATCGTGAACCGCTCGTGAAGCACCTTGGCGAGCGGCGCGAGACAGTTGGTGGTGCACGACGCATTGGAAATGATCTGGTGCTGTGCAGGGTTGTACTTGTCATCGTTGACGCCAAGCACGATCGTGATGTCGGGACCTTTCGCGGGCGCGGTGATGATCACCTTCTTTGCGCCGGCGGCCAGGTGCTTGGCGGCGCCGTCGCGGTTGGTGAAGATACCTGTGGATTCGAGCACGATGTCGACGCCCAAGTCCTTCCACGGCAGTTGCGCAGGATCCTTCACGGACAGCACCTTGAACTCGTCTCCCGCCACAGTAATGCCGTCGGCGGTCGCGCGCACCTCCGCGTGGAGATTGCCGAGTACCGAGTCGTACTTGAGGAGGTGGGCCAGCGTGGCGGCGTTGGTCAGGTCGTTGACCGCGACGAAATCGATCTCCTCGTTCCCCATCGCGGCTCGCATGATGTTGCGCCCGATCCGCCCGAACCCATTGATCCCCACTTTGATCGCCATGCGACGTCTCCCTGCCGCGCGCCATCCGTGGCACGCCCAAAACAATCGATTCTATCGACGCGCATTGAACGCGGTCAATTGCCGCGATATACTTCGTCCACCTTAAGGGCTGCGTTTCCCGCAACTTACCGTGTATCTCCTCTACAGCATCGTCACGCTCGTGGTGTTCGTGGCGGCGTCACCGTACTTTCTGTACCAGGCGCTGCGTCACAACAAGTACGTCGGCAGCATCGGGCAGCGGCTCGGGTATCTCCCGGTGTCGTTCAATCTCGATGGCGACGAGTCGATCTGGGTACATGCCGTGTCCGTAGGCGAAGTGCTCAGCGCGCGTCCTCTGATCTCCGAGCTGCGTGCACGTTATCCGAAGCTGCGCGTGTTCCTGTCAACGACCACGTTGAGCGGGCAGCAGCTGGCGCGCCGCAGCGTGTCCGACGTCGACGCGGTCTTCTACTTTCCATTCGACTGGACCTTCACCGCGCGCCGCACGCTGAACGTCGTCAAGCCGCGGCTGTTCGTGATGATCGAGACCGAGATCTGGCCCAACCTGCTTCGTGAATGCCGGCGGCGCCACATCAAGACGGCGATGGTGAACGGACGCATCTCCTACCGTTCGTACCCGCGCTACCGGCTGATCCGTCCGTTCATGAAGCGTGTGCTCGCGGACATCGACCGCTTCTGCGTGCAGGGCGACGAAACCGCCCGCCGCCTGGTCGAACTTGGCGCCGATCCGGCGCGGGTGACGGTCACCGGCAGCCTGAAGTTCGATTCCGTCGACGCATCGCCGACGCCGGGGCGCGGCCGCGATCGGGTCCTGCGCTTCTTCCGCATCTCGCCGAATCGCCCGGTCATCATCGCCGGCAGCACGCTCAAAGGCGAGGAGGAGCCGGTGATCCGCGCGTTCAACCGCGTGAGGACCACCGGTGCCAACGCATTGCTGATCATCGCCGCGCGCCATCCCGAGCGCTTCGACGAGGTCGAGCGCATCTGTCGCCACGAAGGGCTCTCGACGGTCAGGCGCAGCGAGCTGCCGATCGATGCCGAGCCGCGTGCCGACGCCGTCGTGCTCGACTCGATCGGTGAGCTGGCGCAGCTCTATCAGGTTGCGACGGCCGTGTTCATCGGAGGAAGTCTCGTGCCCGCCGGCGGTCACAACATCCTCGAGCCTGCGTTGTACGGCAAGCCGATTGTCTTCGGGCCGCACATGCAGAACTTCGGCGAGATCGCCGAGACGTTCGTGGCCAACGGCGCGGCGATCCAGGTGCGATCGGAGGGCGAGTTCGAAGACACCTTGGTCAGCCTCATCGGCGATCCGGTGCGGCGGGCGCGTGTTGGCGCGGCCGCGCGTGCGCTCGTGGAATCCAACCGCGGGGCGGGGGACCGTACGCTGGCCGTGATCGGAGATCTTCTGCCCTCGGCCGAACGCGGTGTCGTCCGTCCGTTCCGCGTAGTCCATTGACGGGCGAGCATCGCCATGGATCGCGCACAGGACTGCTCAGCGGCGTCTACGGCCGCGTGACCCAGGCGCGCCGCGCCTGGTATTCCCGTCGCTCCGATCGTCGTCGCCGCCTGCACCACCCGGTTATCAGCGTCGGCAATCTCGTTTCAGGCGGCAGTGGCAAGACGCCGGCCGTCGCGGCGATCGCCCGGATGTTGCGTGAACGTGGCGAGCGGCCGGCCATTCTCACGCGCGGGTACGGCCGTCGCGAGCATGTGGAGGGCGTTCTGGTGGTGAGTGACGGTGAGCGCGTGCTCGAGCCAGTCACGCGCTCTGGCGACGAACCGCAGCTGCTTGCACGCACGCTGGGCGGGATTCCGGTGCTCGTGTCACCCGATCGCTATCTCGCCGGATCGCTGGCCGAGCGACAGTTCGGCGCCACCGTCAGCCTGCTGGACGACGGTTTTCAGCATGTGCAGCTGGAGAGGGATATCGATCTGCTGCTCGTGTCGCCGGAGGATCTGCAGGATCGCGTGCTCCCATCGGGG
>Ga0209726_10009352_pt1 | contig 10229 bp, 9 predicted proteins | sample Subgrocontami54m_FD_187453 | JGI IMG/M metagenome (GOLD analysis project Ga0209726, IMG submission 187453) | Subsurface groundwater microbial communities from S. Glens Falls, New York, USA - GMW46 contaminated, 5.4 m (SPAdes) (version 3) | ecosystem: Environmental > Aquatic > Deep subsurface >... | reverse complement strand
CTCGTCAGCGATACCGGCGACGGCATGGACGCCGCGACGGCCGCGAGGGTGTTCGAGCCGTTCTTCACGACGAAGGAACGCGGCAAGGGCACGGGGCTGGGGCTGGCCGTGGTCTACAGCATCATTCGGAACGCCGGCGGGGAGATTCTCGTGAGCTCGACGCCGGGGCGCGGGACGAGTTTTCTCGCCTATCTGCCGCTCGCCGACGGCCGCCCCGCGCCGCGCCTCTCGCCCGAGCGCGGCACGTTGGCGGCTACCGACGCCCAGACGATCCTGCTGGTCGAGGATGATGACGCCGTGCGGCGCATCACCGCCCGGATGCTCGAGCAGTTCGGATATCGGGTTCTCTCCGCCGCCGAGCCGCAGATCGCACTCGGCATCGCTCGCGACCACCAGGGACCGATCGACCTCCTCTTCACCGACGTCATCATGCCGGGGATGAATGGCCGCCAGGTGGCCGAGGCGGTGCAGTCACTGCGCCCCGGCATACGGGTGGTCTACGCGTCCGGATACACCGACGACGTCGCGCTGCTGCAACAGCTGCGCGCATCGACACTCCATTTTCTGCAGAAGCCGTTCACCGCCCTCGCACTCAGCCAGACCGTGCGGGCCGCGCTCGACGCGCGCGGCGAGGGCTTCTAGGCAGCGGCTTCAGCGATGGCGAGATATTCGCCACGGTCGCAACCATATTGAGACACCACGGTTGACGCGCAGACGCCGCCACGCGCAGTATGCTGGCGGAGGTTCGCTCGGGAGCTTGCGCACTCTACGGACATCGATGAGGGAGAAAGGCGAATGCGATCCAGACTCACGGTCACGTGCTCTGCCATGGCTGTCGCGATATCGATCACGGGGTGCATGCAACAGCGGGTCAACGTCCCTGCTCTCGTCCCGGCATGGGGTGCCGTGCTCGATAGCGTCGAAGGTGCCAAGTCGCTACAGCAGCCGACTCGTGAGACGCCTCAACTCACCGGCTACTGGACGCCAAGCACGGACGACCTTCGGAGGCTCGAGAGCGGCCTCGCGATTGTACTCGACAGCGTCTTTCGACGTCTGCCCATTCGCGAGGATGAGAAGCGGCCGAGGATTGATGAGTTCGTTCGACAGTACGCCGGCTTCGTGCTCGAGGGGCGGCGGCTTGTGTACGTGAGCGCGGAGACGATGGGCATTGTTCAGGCTGTCGCGCGAAACGGTCAGATGAGTAGCGAGCAGTTGATGCGGAAGGCCTGGCGGGCGAGCTATGGAGGGACTGGCCTGTTCGGCATCGTGTATGAGCCGGCGACACGTCGTTTCGGCCGCATCGAGTTCAACTCCGATGGCGGACCACGCGTGGAAACTGGCCGCGCCGTGCCGTTGATTCCGGCTTTGCGGTAAGCGGAGCAATCCGCTCGCGCGCAGCGCGAGACTCCACGTCCACTAGCCTGTGTGCGTGGATGGTGCGTATTCCCCACGCCCTGCCTGTGCTCACCGCAGTCATCTGCCGTGCCCCTAGGCCAGCGCTAGGTCAGCGCCTCCCTCATGATGACAACGGTGCTGACGTGAACGCAGCCCCCGGGCTATGGACCATTTCGAGAGCTTGATGTCGCGGAGCTTGGTTCGCGCCCGTTCGAGAGACGCCTCCCCCTCGGCAGCACGCACTCGTCTCGTCCACACTGCAAGCCTCCGGATGTGACGAAACACCTCCTCGTGTGACGATTGGTGGATAGGGGCGCGCGTATCGTGGTCGTCATCGGGCGTGCCGGCGCCTGACACGCGCTGCCCCAGAGACTCTGCCACGCTCAAGTGTTGCCGGCAGAGTGAGGAATTTGTTCCAACGGTACTGACGCTTTCGATTATGGTGCCGAATCCCTCGGCACCCGGCAACGGGCTGCGCCGCAAGTGGCCCGACTACTCAATGGAGGTCCAGAGGCATGCGGTCCGAAGCACTCCGTCGAGCTAGTCGCCTCGCCTTGCGTCACGATCAGATCACGGAAACACAGTTGCACTAGATATGGTGAAAACCAGCACGGATCGTGCTGGCGTTGACACCCGCCGGCAGCTACCGCCGATTCGACGCTGAATTGACACTCGGTGATGCCAGTGGGCCTTGGCTAACATCGTTGGCCGCTCGCGGCCATGGAGATCACATGAAGTACACGTACTGGGGCATCGCTGTCGTTACGGCCAAGGTTGCCGGTTGTTCGGACCAGCCGGCGACGCGAGGGATCACCGCGCCCAAGCGTCTCTCGGCGACAATGCCTGCTCTGCCGGATACAAGCGACCTCGTGCTCACTCCAAACGGTTTCTATCACCGCAGTTGCGTATATGAGGTACCTGAAGGCGCGAGGATTAAGCAGGGCGTGATCACGCGTCAGGATGGCACCAGCTATCGCGTGCCCACCTGTCTGCAGCCCGGTCCGGCGATCGGCGGGCTGACAAACACTGGCGGCGGAAGCAAAAACGGCAACGTCCCGAGTACGCACGGATGGGTGGCGTATGGCTCCAACACTATCGGTTCTGGTCTGACCATCCGGCATATTGGAGCGCGGTGGGTGGTCCCGCAGATCCCGGCTACCTACGGCGGTTCGTCCAGCACGAATTTTCTCTGTTAGCGAACACCCAAATGCGGCCACGACGGAACAGTTGAAAAGCGGCCACGGCAGGTAGGGACGCCGCGACAGGTTTGAGGGATTCCTCCCTCACCCTGATCGATGCCCAACTACCTGAAGATGCCGAAGCAGCAACAAGTTACCGCGCTCCTCGCCCTGGACTGGAGCTATCGGCGGATCGAAGCCGAGACCGGCGTGCGCCGCGAAACGGTCAGCCGCTACGACCGCCGGGCCAAAGCAAATGCGGCCAAAGTGTTCCCCGGCTCTGACGGAGCCGATCCGCCTGCGCCAGAGGGAGCGCCCCCCGAAGACGCCGCAAATGCGGCCAAAGTGTTCGCCGGCTCCCCGTCAAATGCGGCCAAAGTGTTCCCGGGCTCCGAGTCCCGGTCGCGATGCACGGCCGCGGCGTACCGCGCCGCGATCACCGAGAAGCACGACGCCGGACTCAGCATCCAGCGCATCTGGCAGGACCTCGTCGAGGAGTACGGCTACGGGGCCAGCTACGAATCGGTCAAGCGGTTCATCCGCACGCTCCCAGCGTCGCAGAAGCGAGCAGTCGGCGTCTTTCACTGCGCGCCGGGCGCGGAAGGCCAAGTGGATTTCTTCCGCGGCGCCCCGACGCTCGATGCCGCCACGGGCGAGTGGCACCGGCCGTGGGTCTTTCGACTGACCCTCAGCCACTCGCGGCACGGCTACGAAGAGTGCGTCCGGGACCAGCGCGTCGAGACCTTCCTGCGCCTGCACGAACGCGCCTTCCGTGACCTGGGTGGTGTGCCCTTGGTCGTTCGGCACGACAATCTGAAGGCCGCGGTTGTCCGTGCCTGCCTGTACGACCCCGATGTGTCCGAGGTGTACCGTGCGTTTGCGGCGCACTGGGGCTTCACGCCGCTGCCGTCGCAGCCGCGGCACCCGCAGGAGAACGGCAAGCAGGAGCGGAGTGGGGGGTACGTCAAGGACAACGCCCTGAAGGGGCGTCGCTTCGAGAGCCTCGAGGCGCAGAACACGTTTCTGCGGCACTGGAACCGGACCATCGCGCGGCTGCGCATTCACGGCACGACGCGCCGGCAAGTGTGGCGGCACTTCCTCGAGGCCGAACAGGGCGCGCTGCAGCCGTGCGCGCCCGAGGCCTTCCCGCTCTTTCGGACCGGCATGCGCACGGTGCATGTCGATGGCCACGTCGAGGTCGCAGGCGCGTTCTATCCCGTGCCGCTCGCCTTGCTCGGCCAGCGCGTCCGCGTGCAGTGGGACGACCACCTCGTGCGGGTCTTCCACGGCGACGCGCTCGCCACCGTGCATCGCCTCGTCGCGCCCGGCGTGTATGCGCCGCGTCCCGGTGAGGCGGCAGTGTCCACGCGCCAGCAGGGCTTTGTGGACCGCCTGCTGGGCCAGTGCGAGCGCGTCGGCCCGCCGCTCCGCGCATGGGCCGATGCCGCCGTCGCGGCGCGCGGCGTGCGCGCCATCCGGCTCATCCAGGGCGTGCTGCAGCTGACGCGCCGCTTTCCGCGGGAGCGGCTGCTCGCGGCCGTCGAGGCCGCGCACGCGCAGCAGCAGTTTCGGTATCAAACCATCCGCCGTCTCGTCGAAGCCGCACCCCGACCGATCGCGCCGGTGCGCATCGCCTCCGATCCCATCATCCGTCCCATGGCGCAGTACGCCCTTCCGGAGATCCTGGCATGACCATTCAGCTCACCACCCGCCTGCGTCATCTCCGCCTCTCGGGCATGGTCGACGCCCTGCCCGGGCGCGTCGCACAAGCCGAAGCGGCGCCGCTCGCCCATCTCGAGTTTCTGGAACTGCTCGTCGAGGACGAGTTTGTGCGCCGCGCCGACCGGCTCTACGCCCGACGGCTGAAGCAGGCCGGGATCACCAGCCCCAAGAGCCTCAGTGAATTCGACTGGACCTACAACCCGAAACTGCCGAAAGCGAAACTCGCCGCCCTGGCCAGCGGGCGCTTCGTGCAGACGCACGGCGGCGTGCTGCTGATTGGGCCGCCGGGGGTCGGAAAATCGCACTGCGCGGTCGCGCTGGCCGTCGGGGCCATCCGCGCCGGCCACCGCGCGCTCGTGCGCAGCACCTTTGATCTCGCCGCCGACTTTGCCGAGGCCGACGCGACGGGGATGCGCCGGGAGCTCGTGCAGCAACTCACACGCGTCGATCTCCTGGTCCTCGAGGACTTCGGAATGAAAACCCTTGGCGCCACGGCCGCCGAGGATCTGCTCGAAGTCTTCGTCCGGCGTCACGAAACGGCGTCCACCGTGATCACTACGAACAGACCAACGCAGGACTGGGGCGTCTTCCTCGGCGATGTGCCGGCCGCGACGGCCATCCTGGATCGCTTCCTCGCGCACGCCGAGATCGTGCAGATGGTCGGGAAGAGCTATCGCCTCCGCACGCGCACGAAATCCGAACACGACAGCTGACCACCCACCACGCCCCGCGCTTGCGCGCGGGGCCACACCCACACCACCCTTGTTTGACTATCTGCCTGGCCGCTTTTCAAGTGTTCCTCAGTGGCCGCATTTCAGTGTTCGGTGACAGCTGATTGTCGCGAATGACGAAGCACGAACTCGCAGAGGAAGTTGAGCAGCTGCGTTCGACGTTGGAACAGGCACAAGTGCTCATCGCCGATGCACTTGGATACGAGTCGGATGATGGCGATGGTGAAGATGACGAAGCGGACGATATTGACGAAGAATGACTGAAAAAAGTGGGGCCCGACACAATGCCGGGCCCCACTCGGGAAACTCACATCACGCTGCGCTAACAGCGTCCGAACCCTTGGAGGTCCGTATGGACAAGATGCCAGATCCACCGCGTGAAAGCAACGCCCTCTGGACGTACACCCAGGTCGCCGCCTTTCTCCACGTTTCGCTGAGTACGGCGAAGCGCCTCCCCATTCCTCGGGTGAAGATCGACCATTCGGTGCGCTTCTTTCCCGAACGCGTGCGCGACTGGGCGGCCTCTCGCTCAATTCCGCGTTTGCCGGAGGACCCCAATGTCTAGCATCTACAGACTTGGACAGCGTTCAGGCAAGCGGCGTGGCTGCTTCTATACGAATGTTCCTCGCGAACTTGGAACCTCCGTCCAGCGCTCCACGGGAACGAAGGATTGTAAGCTCGCGCGACAAATTGGGGAGATGGTCGATCGCCTTGGGCCGCGCGGCATACGGCGTTGGGACGTACTCGGCGCTGTGGTCGATGGCCGGGCCTCCCTTGGCGAAGTCTGGGACGCATACGCTCGCAACGACCTCGACGGACTTCTCACGCGGCTCAACGACCTGGACCTGTCCTCATTGGTCGACGAGTTCGCCCGGTATCACGGAACCCGAGTCACCCCTGCTCACGCAACGCTCGTGAAGGGGTACCTACGTCAACTTTTTGTTTCCGGCGTTCGATTTCCGGGTTCGTCGCTCACATCTGATCGAATCGCCGGTTTTCTCGACGAACTGAGTATAAGCACCGGCGATAAGCGAGCGCTCGCGAGCGGAACGCGGCTCAAGTACTACGCGGCGTTGTCCGCCTACTGCGGTTGGCTAACGAAGAAGCGCCACATCACGGCCAATCCCATGCGTGAAGTGGACAAGCCGAAGGTGGGCGATCCTCGGAACAGACACCTTTCGCACGAAAACGCCGTTAGGCTCGTTAGCGCTGTTCCGCTTCGCTTACGCGCCGTCGAGGCGCTGGCTCACTGCGGAGCCGAGGTTTCCGCGATTATTCGGTTGACGCGCGGCGATGTCGATCTTGGCGAACGTACGTTTCACGCCAAGGGTACCAAGTCGGCCTGGCGCGACCGCATCGTGCCTGTTCAAGAGTGGGCTCTGCCGTTCGTGAAGGCTGCCTGCCGCCGCAAGCTTCCTAATGCGCCTCTCTTTCCGGGCTTAGACCGCCACCAAGTCCACAAGCTCCACGACGAGGCTTGTAAGGCGCTGGGCTCCGAGTTCTCCGGCTATCGTTTCCACGATGCACGACGAACCTTCGCGATCACAGCGCTTAAGAACGGCGCAACGCATGAAGCCGTGGCGTACGTGCTCGGCCACAAGGACGCGCGGCTGGTCATCACAACCTATGGCCGCTACGCACCGAATCTCGAAGCACTCCGGGCGTGTGATCCAAGCGAAAAACCCTCCGGTGACCGCGCATCGGCTAAGTCGAAGGGGGGTTGATGCGCCCTCACCAGAGTTCCAGTGAAGGAATCAGTGAACCCGCGCGCATACTGGGCGCGGCTTCAGGAAGAGTTCCCGTGAACATGCGTACTGACAACGAGATACGGAACTGGGGCGGTAGGACTCGAACCTACAACCACCGCATTAACAGTGCGGCGCTCTGCCAATTGAGCTACACCCCATCGACAGGAATCCCGGTCCAACGCGCAGGCCGGGATCCCTTGTCCAGAATAGTATCGGCACGCGGGCATTTTTCCCACCCGTGCCGGCAAGCAAGCCGGTTACGGTTTCCCCTTGAGCCGCCCGCGGCAGTTGCCTACCGTGCGGAAACAGGGTATCGGCTCGCGCCGCAACAGCTCTCTCGCTACGTTCTCCAGATGACCGCCTCTCGCACCTCCGTATCGCCTCGCGCATTCGCGCTCGTCGCTTTCACCGCACTCACCGTTGCGTGCGGCGGCTCCGAGAAAGCCGCGCAAACGACGACCACCGCCGCGGACGTGATCGCTGGCCAGACCGGGGCGTTCGAGCGCTTCGAGAGCAAGGGCGGCAACTTCACCATCGAATTCCCCTCCGTGTGGCGCGGCGGTTACTCGGCGCTCGAGGGAGCCGACACGTCGGACGGGGCACGGTTCCGCGTGCAGTTCGTCTTCCGGCCCGAGGCCGCGATGAAGGTGGAACCGAAGGCCCTGCTTGTCGTGCGGATCTTTTCCAAGGCCGCGTGGACGAAGGCCGCCGCGCGGCCTGGCCAGCCGATCGCAGTGAAGGTCGCCGAGCGGGGGGACGATGTCTTCACGCTCTCGCTGCCGAAGAGCAATCCGTACAAGCCCGGCACGTCGGAGGCGGCGCGGTACGACCAACTCATTCTGTCTGTCGTACAGGACAAGTCTGGGCTGCGGCTGACCCCGAAGTGAGCCGATACTTTACCAAGACATTCTCGAAGACCCGTGGTGATTTGCCACCTATTGCAGCCACGTAAGACAAATGCCAAAACGCAGCCGCCTGGTGGCTCCGCCCCCGGGCGTTTTGTTGCCCTGAACCCTGACTGTCGCCTCCCGATGTCCGCATCATCGCTCATCATCTGCCCGTCGCTCGTGCACTCCTGGTGCGCGCGCGGCAGTCTGAGCGGCGCTACTTCGCGAGCCTCCGGAGCGTCTTCGGAGACTCGAGCCAGCGCAGCACAGCGCCTCCTTTGCGTGGCCGGCCGCGGAATTCGAGCAGTGCAGCACCGCCTTTCTTGAACACCACCCGCGATTCCTCGACTCCACAAAGAAACCAGGTGACCAGAATGCTCAGGTGCGGCTCGTGACCGACGGTCGCGATCACCTCATCTGCTCCGCGCGAGGCGGTCCACTCGACCAGGTCCGATAGCAGCGCGTCGGGGTTCAGCGCGTTGGTGGTCGCGCCGACTTTCATGCCATAGGCATCCGCGACGATGCTCGCTGTCTGCTGAGCACGGACGAGCGGGCTGCTGGCAATCAGGTCGAGCTCCGGCACGAGTTCGCGCAGGCCAAGGGCCACACGCGCCATTTTGCTCCGCCCTTCCTCCGTCAACGGACGCTCCTCATCCGGCTTTCCGGTCGCGCGAAACACATCGCGCACTTCAGCGATGCCATGGCGAACCAGCAACAATTTCATTTCACACTCCAGAACCCATGAGCACACTTCGCCAAGGCAGCCACGTCTCGGCCGGACACCGCAATATGTGGCCGGCGGGCACACGCTGACCAGTCGCGCGTACACACCTCCTGACGCATCTTTGCTTGCAGACAACTGAAACCCCAGCCCGACTTCGTCCCATGCTTGAGCGTACGGCCAGCGTCGTCCTCGCGCCGAAGGTCGTGCCGTAGTGTCGAACCGCAAAGCAGAAACGCCGGCGCACGCCGCGCCGGCGGCATCGTCACGTCGTCGTACGTTCCACTCCCTCAACACGCCCATGCTTCAGCACGCTCTTCGAGGCGGTGCCGCCTCGACCTCGGTTGTCGCCGCCCTGTTACTCGGCATCTCCGCGTCGGCCCCTGCACAGAACATGGCGACGCCCGGTTCCGCCCCCGTCGATCGGCCGGCAAGAACCGGAGCGGCACACTCCGTGGCCAGGGGCCCGACCATCGACGGTCGACTCGACGAGGCCGCGTGGAAAGAGGCCACCCCGCTCTCCGGGTTCCTGCAGCGCGAACCTGCGCTCGGCGCGTCGGCCACTGAACGGACGGAGGTGCGCATTCTCAGTGACGGTGAGGCGCTTTATGTCGGTGCCTGGCTGTACGACCGTGACCCCATCGGCATCGTCCCGGGAGAGAAGGTCCGCGACGGCCAGCTTCAGAACAGCGATTATTTCGCCATCATCCTCGACACCTATCACGATCTCCAGAATGGGTTCGTCTTTGCGACGACACCGGCGGGCATCGAGTACGACGGTCAGGTGATTCGCGAGGGCGAAGGTGGCGGCGTGCAGCAGTCCGGACAGACATCGGTGCAGGCCGGTGCGATGGGCGGCTTCAACGTGAACTGGGATGGAAGTTGGACGGTCGCGACCTCCAAGGACTCGCTTGGTTGGTACGCCGAGTTTCGCATCCCGTTTTCGACGCTGCGATACGGCAGCGGCGACAAGCAGCGTTGGGGACTCAACCTGGCGCGCGTCATCAGACGAAAGAACGAGGAATCGTACTGGGCGCCGATTCCGCGCCAGTTCAACCTCTACCGGCTTTCGCTGGCCGGCACGTTGACCGACCTCGACGTGCCGGCACGCCGCGTGGCGACCATGACGCCTTACGTCATCGGCTCGACGAAGCGCGACTACGTCACGCAGCCCGAGGCGATCACGCACAAAGACTTCGGTGCCGATGTCAAGCTCGGGCTGACGCCAAGCCTCACCCTCGATCTCACCTACAACACCGACTTCGCCCAAGTCGAGGTCGACGACCAGCGCGTGAACCTCACCCGCTTCCCGCTCTTCTTTCCGGAAAAGCGGCCGTTCTTCCTCGAAAACGCCGGCATCTTCTCGGCGGGCACGCCGCAGGCGGTCGAGCTGTTCTTCAGCCGGCGTATCGGCATCGACTCGGTAGGCAACCCCCTCCGCATCGCTGGCGGAGGCCGGTTGTCGGGTCGCCTTGGCGGAACGACGGTCGGGTTGCTCGAGATCCTCACCGACAGCCCGACGCCCGGTGGACAGGGACAGTCGTACACGGTCGCGCGAGCGATCCGTGAGATATCGCGCCGCTCCCGCATTGGCCTGATGGGCATCCAGCGCGCGTCACGCGGGGACGGCGCCGACTACAGCCGCACATACGCCATCGATGGCCGCGTCGGACTCGGCGATGCGCTCACTCTCGACTGGTGGGGAGCCAAGACGGAGACTCCGAAACGTTCCGGCGATGACGGTGGCTACAGCGCGCGCATCGGGTATCTGACCAACGACTGGAACAACAGCGCCAGGATCGTACGGGTGGGTTCGAACTTCAATCCCGAAATCGGCTTCCTCAATC
>Ga0209726_10009349_pt1 | contig 10232 bp, 8 predicted proteins | sample Subgrocontami54m_FD_187453 | JGI IMG/M metagenome (GOLD analysis project Ga0209726, IMG submission 187453) | Subsurface groundwater microbial communities from S. Glens Falls, New York, USA - GMW46 contaminated, 5.4 m (SPAdes) (version 3) | ecosystem: Environmental > Aquatic > Deep subsurface >... | reverse complement strand
AGATAGTGCTCCTTTCTATACCCATTATAACCGAGACTGGCTGTACAAGTTTTGGGGTACCTACCATACTGCAATATGAAGTAAGCCGGGAAACCGGGCTCTGACCCAACCGTCTTCCCCTTAAGGTCACGCAGTGAATTAATGCCACTCGAGGCAACAATACCGTCGGCTCCGTGAGATTCATCTACCGACATGAAACCAACACCTGGGGCATCCTTATCCGCTGCTTGAAAAATATCATAGGTTGCCGCATACATATCAATCTGCCCGCTGTTCATAGCGGCGCGAAGGTCGCCAATTGATTCTATTCTTACCAGATTGACGTTGATGTCTGGAAATAAGTTCTTTTCCTTGGCTAGGTAAAGCGGCGCGTATCCAGGAAAGGTAACCATACCTATGCTAACCGTGGGCCTTACATTTGATGGTTTGGTTTTGGGACTAAGAAAAATTACTACTGCTACTAAAAACACTACAGCAGTAACTACTACAGCTATCTTTTTAGACATAATACTCATAAGTGGTTATGGATTAATAATATCAGATGATTAAGCCTAAGTTAATCTGAACAGTATATCTGATTTTAATATTTATGTCAATACTTACACCTACTTATAGCTATTATTCATTACTATATTTATTAATATTTGGCTAAAATAAGAGAAATCATATAAGCATATAGTGTCAGAAATATTGACAATATTTTGAATATAAGCTAGCATGTACTTATGAAAACCACCGAACAACTACAGGCTCTGGGGCTTACGAAAAACGAGATTTCGCTGTATTTAGCCACCTTGCAGATAGGCCCGGCGCCTATTTCCAGGCTAGCTACTAAAGCCGGCGTTAAGCGCCCCACAGCCTACAACCATCTGGAAGCACTTATAGCTAAAGGGTTGGTACACCAGGTTGTGAAGGGAAAACGTAAACTGTACGCCACCCGCCCGCCAGAGCAACTGCTGGAGGTGTTGGAGCAGCAACGGCACCAGGTAGCGCAAGCACTCCCCTACCTGAACTCGCTCTACCAAGTCACGCCCAAGCAACCACGGGTAATGTTCTACGAGGGCAAGGCAGCCCTTACCCGTGTGTACGAGGAAATGTTTACCACCCCACAAAATATGTACGCGGCGTTCTCGCCGGAGCAATTCTTCCGAGTTTTTACGCCCGAGGAAACTGAGGGCTTCTTCAATATTCTTAAAAAGAATGGCGGGCGGTTGAACGACCTGGTGGAGCGTTCACCTAAAGCTGACGAATACGTGCGCCACGCTTACCACAAGGGCGTGGCTCGTACCAAGCTGCTGCCCGAAACCATGAAACTGGCAGTGGACTTTCTGGCAACTACCAAAGTAGTGGCGCTCATTTCCCTACGGAACCAAACTGCGGTAGTTATTGAAGACCCTGATATTGCCACAGCCCAGGTAGCTCTATTTAAGCTTATTTGGAATTCTATTTAACCTACGCTCATTTACCCTTTCGCGCGAAAGGGTAAATGGTTCAATGTGAGGTAGAACAATACCACCTCGACTGAGCGCCGAGGTGGTATATCTATTTACTATTAGCTATATGCTAGAAACTATTCGCTAGTAATCCATTCCGCCCATACCCATACCACCAGGCATACCAGCGCCGCCTTTGTCGTCCTTTTTCTCCGGCAGGTCAGTCACCACCGCCTCGGTCGTTAAGAACATAACAGCGATAGAGGCCGCGTTCTGCAGGGCCGAACGGGTCACTTTGACCGGGTCCACCACACCGGCTTTCATCAAATCCTTCTCAAACGTATCGGTGGCACCGTTGTAGCCGTAGTTACCCTCGTTGCGCTTGACGTCGTCCACCACCACCGCGCCGTCCTTACCCGCATTCTCGGCAATCTGCTTGAGGGGCTCCTCCAGCGCCTTGAGGAGTATCTGCACACCGACTTTTTCCTCGGCGCTAAGCTGCAGCTTTTCCAGAGCCTTCATCGCCCGCACCAGCGCCACTCCGCCGCCCACCACAATGCCCTCTTCCACCGCGGCTTTGGTAGCGTGCAGCGCGTCCTCCACCTTGTACTTACGCTCTTTCATCTCAGTTTCCGTAGCCGCGCCCACCTTGATAACCGCTACTCCACCCGCCAGCTTGGCTAGGCGCTCCTGCAGCTTCTCTTTGTCAAAATCAGAGTCCGACCGCTCAATTTCTTTGCGGATGTTGGCAATGCGGTCCTTTATCTTGGCTTGGTCACCCTTGCCGTTCACAAACGTGGTGTTCTCCTTGGTGGCAATAACCTTGTGCGCGCCGCCCAGCACCTCCATCCCCACGTTTTCAAACTTTAACCCCAGATCTTCCGACACCACGGTGGCACCGGTCAGAGTGGCAATGTCTTGCAGCATCTCCTTGCGGCGGTCGCCAAAGCCTGGTGCCTTTACCGCTAGGGTGTTAAAGGTTTTGCGCAGGTTGTTGACCACAAAGGTAGCCAGGGCTTCGCCCTCCACCTCCTCGGCCACAATCACCAGTTCCTTCTTGCCGGTTTGAGCGATTTTCTCGAGCAGCGGCAGAATGTCGTGCACGGCGGCGATTTTTCTGTCCGTCACCAAAATGTACGGGTCCTCGTACACCGCCTCCATCCTATCGGCATTGGTGACCATGTAGGCGCTGACGTAGCCTTTGTCTATCTGCATACCCTCCACGAACTCCTTTTCCATGGTCAGTCCCTGGGACTCCTCCACCGTGATAACGCCGTCTTTACCTACCTTCTCCATCGCCTCGGCAATAACAGCACCAACCTCAGCGTCGTTGGCGGATATAGCGGCCACTTGAGCTATTTCCTCCTTGCTCGCTACTGGTTTGGCCATTTTCTTAAGCGCCTCTACCACCGCTACCACACCTTTCTCTATACCATGCCGCAGCGCCTGGGGATTAGCACCGGCGGCTAAGTTCTTAAAACCTTCTTGAATGAGCGCTTGGGCCAAAACCGTAGCGGTGGTGGTGCCATCGCCGGCTACGTCATTCGTTTTACTGGCCACCTCTTGCAAGAGCTGCGCGCCGACGTTCTCAAACTTGTCCTCCAGCTCAATTTCCTTGGCAATGGTCACGCCGTCGTTGGTTACGATTGGTGAACCGTAGCCCTTGTCCAGGATTACATTGTGTCCGCGGGGCCCCAGGGAAACCTTAACCGCGTTAGCCAGCTTGTCCACGCCGCGCTTAAGGGCAGCGCGGGCCTGCTCGTCAAATTTAATCTGTTTAGCCATAAGGTATGAAGTTAAAATCTAATTTCTAATATCTAATTTCTAAACTCTACTCTATAATCGCAATCACGTCGGAAAGCTGGAGTGTACCAAACTCTTCCTCCTCCAGCTTAAACTCGTCCAGCGCGTACTTTTTGAACAAAATCTTATCGCCCACCTTAACTTCCATCTTTCCTACCTGGCCGTTGTCGAGCAGCTTGCCCGGGCCGACCGCTATCACCTCGCCGGTTTCCTGTTTTTCCTTATCTACCGTGTCGGGCAGCACAATGCCGCTCTTGGTCATTTTATCTTCCTTAGAAACCTTGACCACCAGGTGGTCGCCCAGGGGTTTGAGCTTGAGCTTCATAGTATATGGGGGTAAAGTCTAAATTAGCACTCTAAACTAGAGAGTGCTAATAGCAGTTTAGCAAATGTTTACGGGCTGTCAAGCGGTCGGAGGGGGCGGGGGTTGTGGGGGTGGCAGGCTTAGAGCCACTACACCCAGGAGCAGCATAGAGGCCGAGGTCCACCAGTAGTGGTCCAGCAGGGCTACGGTAAGCACAGGCACGAGGAATACCAGGTCGTAGCGCAGGCTTGGCCCGCTCACGTACAGCCAGAGCAGCCAGAGCAGCAGGCCTAAACCAGCTACACCCAGCTCAGTGAGTACGAGCGCAAATAGGTTATGCACCGGCTGGTACAGGTAGCTCGATAGTTTTGGCTGGGCGTCGTAGAGCGCCGCCGTGTAGTTGCCCAAGCCCACCCCACGCCACCAAACGGTATGGAGCAAGGTTGTGCTTTCCCCTACCTCGCCTACCCGGTCATCAAGCGACTGCTGCTCTAGCTGACCACTCCCAAAGAGGCGGCCAACGGTTGGTTCCCAAAATTGGTAACCCAGAAAAACGAGGGTCGCCAGGGTAACCACTACCGGTAGGCACAACGCACGACGGTGCTGCTGGTGGAGCAGCCACCACACGGCTAGTGCCAGCAGTAGAGCGAGCCAGGCCCCGCGGGAAAAAGAAAAAAATAGGCCAGCGGTCTGTACCACCAAACCAGCCAGTAGCAGGTACGACTGGTAGGGTTTAGCCAGGCTACCCTTTCGCCCGAGGTATAACCACACAGTGGCAAGGGAAGTTATAACCAACAACCCACCGAGCACGTTGGGGTGCACCTGGCCGCCGTAGGCACGGAGCCAGCGGCCAGCCGAGGTGAGCACTACGGAGGTGCCGGGTTGAGCCAGTGAGTGCTCGGCCACACCCAGCCACTTGTTGGAAAATGTGTTCTGAGAAAGAAATTGCCAGCTACCCCACAACCCCTGCACGACGCCCGAGGCGGCCAGGCTCAACCACACCAGCTCAAGCTTAGGCTGGAGCGCTCTAAACAAAAGCCAGAGCGCCCCAGCCTCGAGCAACCGTAATCCCCAGTACAAAACTAAAACGCTGCTCGGCGCCCACAACGTAGAACAAAACCCTAGCGCCACCAATAACAGAAAAATGACTAGGGGACTAAAAAACATTTTGATTTCTGATTTTTGATTTTTTAATTGTGGTACTACCCGCTGCCAATCTTTCACTACTCCTACTACCCCGGGCCAACTCAATAGCAAGAGCAGGATTAGTATGATATCCCACCCGTACAGGCTCACTCGTCCGTACTCCCACACCCCGCCGTTGAGCGCTGGGTCCCAAACAATCCACCTGGTTTGCCAGGGGAGAAAAAAAATAAAGAGGTAGAAAAGGTATTCACCAATTTTTCCGCCAGACCATGTCACACTTACAGTATTAACCATATACCTTACCTTGACAAATTAACCTCCCACCCACTAAGATGGGTTCACCAAAATACTGCTAAAATATAAGTATCGCTTAATAAATGTCTTTGCTAAGGATTAGTCAAAACTTCTAAAAAATCCTTAATAAACAACTATCATAAACAACAAAAAGGAGCGAACATGAATAAAAAAACCGTAGTGATACTATCCCTCGTGGGATTTTGTATCGTGATACTATCAACGGTACTGGGAATAGTCATCACAACAGAGCCCCAACCGTATAAGGGACCTTGGTCTTACGATGGCACCGCACCGCCAACGCTTTACAAAGGGGTCGTAACGGGTGTTGATACATCGAAACCGGCTTGGAGAGAGCACTGGCGTGTTAAATTCTCCGGGAATGACTTTGGCGAGTATCACTGGAAAGCCCAAAGTTTTTACCACCGACAATTTGGGGTGGGAGAAACGGTGTACGTTGAAATAATTAAGACACCAACTGACGGGGTCATTTACGAAGATGCTTACCTAATTGATTTAACCTTGGGTAACTTCTTGATAGGACGGGGTGAAGCCAAACTCCTGACGAACTAACGATCTGTCAATTCTCTTAACGGCGAGGCTCAAATACTTGGGTCTCGCCGATTTTTTATTCCCCAAACCATCATTTACCCTTTCTCGTGAAAGGGTAAATGGTCATAATGCTGCCAACCCGATACACCCACATTACCTAAACCATTGACAAGCGCCCTTGGAACTGCTAAGGTCCGGGGTTAGACTAAAAACAAAAACATACATAGGAACTTACCATGCAAAATTCACTAAAAATACACCACAAGTTACTTCAACTACGGCTGATAGTAGCCTACATCTGGAACAGCTTGGTGCTATACTCGTTCAACACCCGCACCGGCCCCAAACACCTCGGCCAACTCATCGCCTGTTGGCTGGTTTGCCTCGCCATAGCCCTATGGCGGCTGAATCCAGCCCCGACCCTGAGCTACACCATAGTCACACTACTTGGCAGCGCCCTGCTGCTAGTTACCATGAGCCTGGCGTGGTGCCGCTGGCAGTTCAAAAAACTGTTCGACCATACCCCACCGCTGTCTGATGTTCCCCACCAAATAGCAAAACTACAAAGCCAGGTATCTGACTTTTTGACTTCCTACTGGAGCCGCTACCAGCAGGTGCAGAACCACAAAAATGTGGTAAAAGCACAACGCGCCGAACTCTTGGCTGATGCCTTTGGTTTTGTTACGAACGACCAAGCTGCCTCGGCCCAAGTTAAGGGTGAGCTCCCGCCCAACCCCGGTAAAATTCTGAACGTGGCGCTGGCAACCCTGGGTATTATTGGCACCATTATCATAGTCGGCACCGCCTACTTTGGCTGGTGACCATTCCTGACGCTATAGGCCGCGAGTTTACTCGCGGCCGCGGCTAGAAACAAATCGCTTGACGAACAAAACCCAACTGCTATGCTCATCTACAACATAGTTCACTAACACAAATTACCAATCCGAAAGGGCAGATATGTTCAAATTCTTGCAACCCGCCGTTAACTTCAACCGGTACCTCCTTGGTGCCAGCCCGCTCTTTATGACCAAGGTACAGCCGCCACCCTCCCCACTCAACCAACTATTCACCCGGGGTCGGCGCAAGAGCCCAAAACACAAACGCAGTTTCAAGCTGAGGCGAAACTCGCCCAACAGATAAACAATCATAATTTCATTAGCAAAAAGCCGTAAGCTAAAACTTGCGGCTTTCTTTTTATCACCAATAAAACAACTCTACATCACCTTCTTGAGCCACTGGCCGGTGTAGCTGCGCTTGACCTTAACAATGTCCTTGGGCGTGCCGGCGGCCACCAGCTCGCCACCCTTGTCCCCGCCCTCCGGCCCGAGGTCGATAACCCAGTCGGCTGATTTTATAACGTCCAGGTTGTGCTCAATGACGAGTATGGTGTTGCCCCGCGCAACGAGCTCGTTCAGCACGTGAAGCAGGCGCTTAACGTCGTCAAAGTGAAGCCCCGTGGTAGGCTCATCCAGAATGTAGAGCGTGCGGCCGGTAGAGCGGCGCGACAGCTCGGTAGCCAGCTTGATGCGCTGCGCCTCGCCGCCGGAGAGCGTGGTAGCGCTCTGGCCCAGGTGGATGTACCCCAGGCCCACCTCGCAGAGTACCTGCAATTTATCATGAATCACTGGTACGTTCTCAAAAAAGTTCATAGCCTCCTCGGCGGTCATCTCTAGCACGTCAGAAATGTTCTTGCCCTTGTAGTGGATTTCCAAAGCTTGCTGATTGTAGCGCTTGCCGTGGCACTCCTCGCACTCCACGTACACGTCCGGCAAAAAGTGCATCTCGATGCGCACCAGGCCGTCGCCCTCGCAAGCCTCACAGCGACCACCTTTGACGTTAAAGGAGAACCGGCCTGGATCGTAGCCGCGGATCTTGGCCTCAGGCAGCTGTGAGAACAGGTCACGGATGGGCGTGAACACGCCAGTATACGTGGCTGGATTAGAACGGGGCGTGCGGCCAATGGGCGACTGGTCAATGTCGATAACCTTATCAATGTGCTCCAAACCCTTGATGCCTTTGTGCTTACCGGGCAGGTCTTTGGAGTTGTAAAAGTGTTGCGACAGGGCCTTGGCCAAAATCTCCGTCATCAGGGTGGACTTGCCAGAGCCTGACACGCCGGTGATGCAGACCAGTTTGCCCAAAGGGATGTCGACATCAATGTTCTTTAAGTTGAACTCCTGCGCACCTTGTATGACCAGCTTTTTGCCATTGCCGACGTGGAGCTTAGCGGGCGCCGTAATAGCGAGCTTGCCGGATAGGTACTGACCGGTGAGCGAGGCTTTGTTGCGGGCTACCTCCTGCGGCGTGCCCTGGGCCACTACCTCGCCACCGTGTTTGCCCGCGCCGGGGCCAATGTCGATGAGCTGGTCGGCCGCCATCATGGTCTCGTGGTCGTGCTCCACCACAATGACGGTGTTACCCAGGTCGCGCAGGCGCTTGAGGGTAACTATCAGCTTGTCGTTGTCGCGCTGGTGCAAGCCGATGGACGGTTCGTCCAAAATGTAAATAACGCCGACTAAAGAGGAGCCGATTTGCGTGGCCAGGCGAATGCGCTGCGCCTCGCCACCCGAGAGCGTGGCGGCGGCTCGGTCAAGGGTCAGGTAGTCCAGGCCGACGTCGGACAGGAACGAGAGGCGCTCGCGGATTTCCTTAACGATTTGCCGGGCAATCTTGAGCTCACGGTCGGTGAAGTGCCCCTCTATACCGCTGAAGAACTGCCGAGCACCTGCTACCGACAGCGTAGTAAGCTCGGAAATATTCTTGGTGAGTACCGTAATAGCTAGCACTTCCGGCTTCAAACGGCGCCCCTGGCAGGTGGGGCAGGGCCACACCCGCATGTAGCGCTCTATCTCGCTGCGCATGTAGTCTGACTCGGTTTCGCGGTACCGGCGCTCCAAGTTCGGGATAACGCCCTCAAAGGTAGTGTAGAACTCCCGCACCTTACCCAAAGAGTTGCTGGCGGCATTGACGTTGTAGTTCTTGGCGCCGGTGCCGTAGAGCACGAGTTTGAGTTGCTCTTTGGTGAGTTTGGAAACCGGCACGTCGAGCGAAAACTTGTGGTCGCGCGCCACGGCCTCCAGCACGCGGTAGTACCAGGTTTGGTTGGCCGAGGTGCGGGACCACGGCCGAACCGCGCCCTCAGAAATGGTAAGGCGCTTATTAGGTATCACTAGGTCGGGGTCTATCTCCAGCTTGGTACCCAGGCCCGTGCAGCTGGGGCAGGCGCCGTGAGGAGAGTTAAAGGAAAAACTACGAGGTTCTATGTTCGGCAGGTCTATGCCACAGTGGGGGCAGGAAAAGTGCTCGCTGAAGAGCATATCCTCCCCGCCGTCAGGGCGGGAGACTTTAATAAGTCCATCTCCTAAGTCCAGGGCAGTGGTGAGGGAGTCGTGCAGGCGGGTGATGTCGTCGGGGTCTTTAGAAACTTTTACCTTATCCACCACCACCTCGATGGTGTGGCGCTTCTGCTTGTCAACGGTAAGGTCCTCCGCCTCGTCCATGGACATCAGATTGCCGTCGAACTTCAAACGCACGTAGCCGGCCTTCTTGAGCTCGGCCACAATGTGCTTGTGCTCACCCTTCTGGTCACGGACCACGGGCGCCAAGAGCTCTAAGGAAGTGCCCAACGGCAGCTCCGACAGGCGGCCGACAATCTGGTCCACCGACTGCCTAGCTACCTCGCGCCCGCACTGCGGACAGTGGGGAATACCCACGCGGGCAAACAGCAGCCTCAGGTAGTCGTAGATCTCGGTAACCGTGCCCACGGTGGAGCGGGGGTTGTGGGAAGTGGATTTTTGGTCAATAGAAATGGCTGGAGAGAGCCCGTCTATCTGGTCAACGTCCGGCTTGTCCATCATGCCTAAAAACTGCCGCGCGTAGGAAGAAAGCGACTCGATGTAGCGGCGCTGGCCCTCGGCGTAGATGGTGTCAAAAGCGAGGGACGACTTACCCGAACCCGACAGCCCAGTCAGCACCACCAGCTTGTTGCGCGGGATGTCGAGCGAGATGTTCTTGAGGTTATGCACCCTGGCGCCGCGAATGGTAATGCGATCAGCACCATTCACCGAGGCTGCAGAAACCTTAGGTTTTTGGTTCTTCAGGGGCATAGGCGCGTTGAGTTCCAAAAATCGTTACTGGGCTTGCGAAATCCGCCGAAGTGTGGCGCAACAATTAGGTAGGCGGACAAAAGTGGGGTCAGTATACACCCGGTGTCAAGGGGGGTCAAGGGGTAAAAAGAAAAGCCCCAAAGAACGGATCCTGGGGCTAAGCCGAAAAACTTTATTGCGAAGCTAGTTTCCCGACAGACAGGAATGTTCGGGGGTGTACGGGGTTGGAGTCGATGGGGACGAGCTAACCGGCTGGTTAGTGTCATTCTTAGGAACAAAGTTGGCGCCCAGTTCCCGAGCTTCTATGAACTGCCGTACGTACTCATGCTCAGATATAACCGGCTGAAATTGACTGACGCTCGATTTTTTTAGTTTTGCATCCATAGTGGAGACCTTTTTGTTTATGATTTGTTTTTTGAATTTGATATTCGTTTCAATTTAACAACTGTTAAGGAGCTGTCAAATCTCTGGTGCGGACGCGGTTGGCGCGATTGAAGCTTGGCTCATCCAGCTCTTGATTGTCAGAGCCTACTGTTGGCGTAGCGCAGTGGTGGCAAACATGCAATCCACTATGCCACAGCAGGCTGAGACTCC